>Ga0172379_10005647_pt1 | contig 17364 bp, 7 predicted proteins | sample GrowelOW334metaG_FD_119756 | JGI IMG/M metagenome (GOLD analysis project Ga0172379, IMG submission 119756) | Groundwater microbial communities from an aquifer near a municipal landfill in Southern Ontario, Canada - Groundwater well OW334 metaG | ecosystem: Environmental > Aquatic > Deep... | reverse complement strand
CCACTGCGCGTGATCATCGGTGTTGAAGATGATGATGTTGGGCGCCGGAGTGGCACCGACCAGCTCCAGCGCGGCCAGCGCAAACACGGCAAGGACAAAGCCAGGGTGACGCTTCAATTTCATGCTCCCGGACTATGAAGGTGCGTGGATTGTCCGGGAAGCAAACTCATCACCCACTCCGCCAGCGGTGCGCCGGAGGGGGGGCAAATTCTTCGCTGCTCTGATTGGAAAAGACCAACCGCAAGCCGCGCCGTCCCTCCGCAGGAGACGACGGGCGGAGTCCCTGAAATGAACAGCGCTTCCGCCGTCAGCAGCCCTGCCGGTTCCGCGCTCCCGGCGGTGACGCCGGAGAAGAGCGCGAGGGCCATCACTGCGCGCGGACGCGCAGACCGCTTCGTGGGGAGGGACGTTCAGCTTGCGCGCGGTCGTTCACCGGCGCGGTGGGGTCGCGTAACGCCACGGGCACGTCGTTGGACTGCGGCGCGCCGGGCGTGCTGCGCCCGTCCGTGATCCAACGCTGGAGAAGCCGGGTGAGTTCGGCGGCTTTTTCGGGATGCGCCGCCAGGACGTTCTTCGTTTCACCGAGATCAGCCGTAAGATCGTAGAGCTCGTCCCTGCCGTCCGGCATGGCGATGAGCTTCCACCGGTCCTCACGGATGGCGAAGAGGCGGGCGCCCGGGTTGTGAATGACGGCGGGATGCGTCGGCTTCCGCGGCTTTTCACCCCGCAACAGCGGCAGGATGCTGCAGCTGTCCTCACCGGCATTTTCTGGCAGCCCCACTCCGAGCAACTCCGCGCATGTCGCCATGAACGTCGTCTGGCAGATCAGTTCATCCGACACAGCCCCGGCGGGTGTGTGGCCCGGCCAGCGAACGACGAACGGCACACGGTGACCTCCCTCGTAGATGGAGGCTTTCTTGCCGCGCAACGGGCCGCTGCCACTGTGGCCGGCGCCGGTGAGCGGCGTGCGGCTGTTGATCGCCGGGCCGTTGTCGCTGGTGAAAATCAAGATCGTGTTGTCGGCGAGGCCGTGCCTTTCCAGCGCGGCCATCACCCGCCCAAGCGCGTCATCGGTCTCGATGATGAAATCGGCGAGATCGCACACACCGCTCTTTCCATGAAATGCCGGCGAGGGCACGACGGGGAAATGTGGCGCGGTCAGCGCAAAGTAGAGAAGGAACGGCTGCCGGGTTTCCGCCCCTCGCGCAATGACCGCCTCCGCCTCCCGCACGAGCGCCGGCATGATCTGATCGAACTGCCAGCCCGCGACCATCGGTCCCGCCGGGCCGGTGGTGGTCCTGTTCCCCACGTCGGAAACATCGCCCGCCGGCTTCATCACGCCGGGCACAACCGTGAGCCGGTCATCGCGGATGAAACCGTAGGGCGGAATGTTCGGCACATCGGTGCCGAAGTAGGAATGAAACCCCCGGTGAACCGGCCCGCCGGTGAACGGCCGTGAAAACACGGCCTGCCACGCCGCAAGCTGGGCCGCGGTGGCCTCCTTCGGCGCGCCCCTGCCGTAGCCGAACTTGAACAGCCCGAGGTCGTGTCCCGCGAAGTTCCAGTCGATGCCGAGATGCCACTTGCCCACGCACGCGGTGCGATAACCGTGCTTCGCCAGCAGCGCGGGCAGCGTGAGCCGGTCCGGCGCGATGAGCGGGCCGTCGTAATCGCCCAGCACGCCCCGCTGGAGTTTGGTGCGCCACGAATGCCGTCCCGTGAGGATGCCGTAGCGCGTCGGCGTGCAGACACTCGTGGGCGTATGCACGTCCGTGAACCGCGTTCCCTGCGTCGCGAGCCGGTCAACGTGCGGCGTCTTGAACTTCGCGGCCGGGTTGTAGCAGGACACATCGCCGTAACCGAGGTCGTCGGCGAGGACGAGCACGATGTTGGGGCGCTCGACCGCGACGGCCGCACCCGCCGCAATCACGGTGAGAAGCATTGGAAGGAACCGCATCGGAATCGTCTTCATGCCGGATTGTCATCCTCGTTCATTTTACAGGCGTTCGTGAAATCACCCGCAACGTCACCGGGCCGATGAGGCCGGACGGCAGGAGCGCCTCGCTGCCGTTCCATTGCCGCCAGGTGGCGAAGCTCACCGGCGCACCGGCGGGCGGCGCATCCTGCGGCACCCAGGCCGGCCATTTCGCAATCACGCCGTTGCGGTCGTTGTAGGTCACGCCGAGCGCGGCCATTTTCTTCGCGTCGCCGATCAGGCGGTTCGCCCAGAGGTCGGTCACGCGGATTTCCAGCTCGTTGCCGCCGGCCTTGAGCGCGCCGGTGATGTCCACGCGGAACGGCTGTTTCCACAGCACGCCGAGGTTGCGCCCGTTGACGATGACTTCCGCGAGATTTCCGACTTCACCGAGATCGAGGATTTGTTTCGGGTTTCGGGTTTCGGGTTTCGGGTTCAGGACAAAGCTCGTTTTGTAAATCATTGTGCCGGAAAAATGCCGGATGCCCTCGTCGGCGTGGCGGGACAAGTCCATGAGCCGATCCAGATGCACGGAGGCGGGTGCGCCGCGTCCGGCCTGGAACGCCACATCCCAATTCTGGTCGAGCGTCTGCGCGCCGGGCAGTTCGCGCTCCTCGATCAGCTTTCCGTTCTCAATCCGCAGATCGCGGTGCGCCGGACTCGCCGCCACCGGCTGGCTCGCGGCGCGGGCGGCGATTTGCCCGGCGTCCAGCGCGCCGGGAATCAATTCGACTCCGGCCAGTTTGCCATTGAACGGCCCAGGGCAGCCCGGATGCACGATGAAGCGCGAGGCGGCAGCCGTGCCGGCCACTTTGCCGTTGATGTAGAGCGTCGGCGCAGCAGCGCGATAGACGACCGCGATGCTCGCGTCGGCGGCGATGGGTTGCGCGGCCACGATGCGCGGCACGAGATAATGCGCGCCGTGTTCCCAGACCGCGACGCCGTTGCGGCCCACGCTCACGCCCATGTTCACATGGCCGACGCCGAACATGAGTTCACCCTGCTGGGCGAGGATGGCTTGATTTTGTTTGCGGACGGAAGCAGTGCCTTGGCCGGCGGCCTTGAGCAACTCGATGTCCGCCGCCGGCTTCGCGCGCAGCACAATTGTAAAGGTGTTCGTGACGCCCGGACTTTTTGCCGGAAGTGAAATGCCAGACGCCGGCGCGGACGGCGACACCACGGGCTTCACCGCCAGCGGCGACGCGGGCTTGCGGAAGACGACAAACCACGAGCCGCGCGGGTCGAAGGGAATCTGCACCGTCGTGCGCCCGTCGCGTTCCTCGAACAGCGCCACCTCGCGCGTCTCGCCGGTGGCGGCGTCCCACAGTTCCGGCTGCCGCCCCGCCACGCGGAACGTGCAGAGGATGTCGCCGGCTTGGTCGCCCTGGTTGGACACGAAATACCAGTCCGCGCCCGCGTCGTCGGTGCGATGAATCCACAACAGCTCGTCGCCGCCCGCGTGCGCGAAGTCGGGCGCGAGGCCGAGCTGCTTTTCCACGGCGGCAAAGTTTTCCGTGATGATGACGTTGCCGGTGGCGGCGATTTTTTTCCAGAGCGCGGCAATCTCCTCATCCGCAGTCAGACCCGGCGCACGCGTGAGCGGACGCGGCGCGGCGATGCTCGCCCCGGCTTCCGCCAGCCGCAGCACCTCGCGCAGCAGCGCCGGCGTGCCGCGCCCGGTCGCCGGCAGCACGAGCACGCGATAGCGCATGCCGTTCGTGTGGACGATGACGCCGCGCTCGACGCGGGATTCGCGCAGCGCGTCGAGGTTGGCGAAGTCGTAGTCGTAGCCGGCGGGCAGCGGAATGGAGAGTTGTTCACGCCAGCCGCCGTAGCTGGGCGCGCCTTCATCGAGCATCACGAAGGCGTCGGCCACGAAGCGGCCCTGTTGCAGCAGGGACTGGCAGCGCGTGAGATATTCCACCCACGCCTTGCCCGGCTTCCACCAGGTGCTGGTGCGCTCGAAGTTGATGCCGTAAGGGCCGAAGGTCATTCCGGGAACGAGATTCGTCCACGGCTGGTGGCAGTAACGGTGGAAGTAATACTGGTTCACGCCGAGACAAAACGCGCGGTCGCCGAGCGTCTTGAGCGCCCATGGATCGTCGCTCCATCTGCCGCGCCCCTCGGTAAACGCTTCCGCACCGGCGATCTGCCGCCCGCTCAAGTGCGCCGCGCTCGCGGCCACCTTGCAGTCCACGCGCGGGCCGCCGCCGACCCAGAATTCGCCGCACGGCATGTCGCAGGCGCGGGCGTAGTTCATCGGGTCATACATGAACTGCTGCCGGCCGAACGACTCGGCGCGGAATTCCATGCCGCGCTGATGCGCCAGTTCCATCGAGTGCTTCCAGTAATTTTCCGTGAACAAATCGGCAATCGTGCGGCGGAAATCCCACAGCACGCGCTCGGACTGATCGCGCGAGCCGACGATGCGCCCGCCCGCCAGCACCGGCAGCCACGGAATGAGGTCGTAGCCGTGACGCGCCTTGAACTCCGTCGCGAAATTCGCCGTCCAGTTTTGCGGGCCGACCTCCCAACTATCAATCCAGGTGTGCTTGTAAATGCGCTTCGCCGCGGGCGTGGCAGCGGCAAGCATCTTGTCCACGAACGCCGCCTGCTGCGCCTCGATGCCGCGCGGGTTCAGCTTGTCGCACTCCAGCCCGACGCCGGCTTTCGTGGCGGGCGCGTTGTGCGCGCCGGTCGGCGTGTGGCCGACGCGCAGCACCGTCCAGTCGCCGGCGGGCGCAGTCCATTTGTCCTTGCCGGTGAGATTGACGATGCCCGCGAGCGGGATGCCCGGCGCGTCCGCCGCGCCGGCGTCGAGAAAGCGTTCCGCACCGCCGCCGTGCTCGTTGTGGCTGATGATGGCGGATTTGGCCTGCCAATAATTGATGCGCTCCTTTGTGGAGAGCGACGCCTCGGCAATCTTGATTCCATTTCCCCGCCCGATACTTGCCGCCGGGAATAGCACCCGGAAATGCCGCGCGGTCGCAGAGTTGAACGCGACGGTCAAATCCGTCCGCGGATGGCCGCGCCACGAGGTCGGGAATTTCTTCACCTCGCGCCACGCCACGCCATCGTCGCTCGCCTCGATGACGGCAATGGGGCTGGAAAAAGCATTTTGGCCTTCCACGTCCGAAAGCGTCAGTTCGTGCGCCGCCACCGGCGCGGCGAAATCAAAACGGAGTTCGGCGAGGCCATCAGCCGGGCGCTTCAAAACGACATTCTTTTTCGCGGGCAGCGGCACGGCCTGATCGCCGGGCGGAGTCGGAAACGCCAGCACCGCGATATCGCGGTAGTAATCGAGCTGGCTGGCCGGCTGCGGAATCTTGGCGACCTCGACAGTCTCGCCGCCGCGCACGCGCGTCTCGCTCCAGGTGAGCTGCTGCATGGCGAGCGCGGGCGGGATGTCCGGCCCGCCGGCGTTGCCCCAGCCGTCGCAGAGCGCCGAGCCGAAGTCGAGTTTGAGCCGTGCGCTTTCGTTGAGCATGTGCTGGAAACAATCCTGCCACGCGGGCGACATGAAATCCTTCTTCTCCACGAGGTCGGTGGGCATGGCGACGCTGACGTTCATGAACAGCGTGCCGCCGAGGCCGATCTCCTTCATCGCCTCCAGGTCGGCGGTGATGCCGGGCTTGGAGATGTTGCCGCTCATGTGAAACCAGTAGGTGCGCGGCTTGGCGGAGTCGGGCGGCGCGGCAAATTTCTCCTCTAATTCGCCGGCGAGCATTTGAACGGCCAGCGCGAACGCGGCCAGAATGAGGACAATGTTTCGCTTCATTTTGTCTGACTACTTCACTTCAATTTGTGCTGCGGATTGTATTGTCACCGGCCCGGGCAGGCCGGCGGGCAGTAGGGGCGAAGTTTTCTTCACAATCTCTGCGGTGACGAAGGTGCGCCGCTGTTCTTTCGGCAACGCCGCGTCGCCGGCGAGCCGGTTGTTCCAGACGTTTACCACCTCCACCTCGAGCGTGTTCGCGCCGGGCTTCGCGACGGCGGTGATGTCCACGCTCCACGGCGCGAGCCAGAGCGTGGCGAGTTCCTTGCCGTTTACGCGGACAGTCGCCACGTCGCCAACGTCGCCGAGGGAGAGAATCAGTTTCGAGTTTTTGGTTTCGGGTTTCGGCAGCTCGAACGTCTTGCGATAGGTCGCCTTGCCGGAGAAATGCTTGATGGCGTCCTCGGGGCGTTTCGTCCAGTCGGTGAGCGCGTCGAACGTGATTTTCTCCGGAGCGCCCCAGCCCGGCGCGAAGCTCACTTCCCACGGCCCGGCTATTTCCACGGGCGCGGCCACGGACGAAACTTTCAGCGAACGCGTCTTGCCATCGGCAAATTTCAACTGGTAGTCGCCCGCCTGCCAGGGTGTCGCCGCGATCTTGCCGGCGGCAGTGCGCGCCAGTTCCAACGGAACGCCAGCCGCGCCACTGCCCGGTTTCGGCATGGAGGCCGCAAGCTTGGCAATCTCGGTTTCGTTCAGCGAACGACTGAACGACTCGATGCCGCCCAGCTTGCCGCGATATTTCGCCCCGCCGTGCCCTGCGCCGGAATGCACGATGTGCGTGCTCTTCAATCCCGTCTTTGCCAGCGCGCCGTTCAGATACAGACTCGGCTGTCCGTCGCGATAAACCACCGCCACATGCGTCCACTCCGTGATGGGCGCGGCGTGAACCAGCGTCGGCGCGAAGTAACCGCCGCCGTGCTCCAGCACCGTCACGCCGTTGCGCCCGACCGCGAGGCCGCAGCCCGCGTGATCCGCGCCGCCGAAGGCTTCGCCGTGCGGCGGGGCGATGATTTCGTTGCGCGGCTTACTGATGTCCACAACGCCCTGATTCGCCTGACGCGAGAGCGTGGTGTCGGCGTCGGGATTCACCCAGGCGGCGAAAGTGAAGTTGTTGGGGCTGTCGGCTGCCGCGTCTTTGGACTGCGCCAGCTTCAGCGTCGTGCTGAGAATTTCCTCGCCGCCGCGCGTGACGGACACGACGCGCTCGGACTTGGGCGCGGCTTTCTGGCGGAACACCACGAACACCGAGCCTTGCGGCCCGAGCGTGACCGGCAGGCGCACCATGCCGTCCGCCTCGTCGTAAACTGCCGCGCGCTCGGTGCGGCCCGAATCCGCCCACCACAGCTCCGGTGCTTTGCCGCTGACGCGGAACGCCACAGTCGTTTTCACGGCGGAGGCTTTCGGATTCGCCACGAAATAAATGTCCGCGTCGGCGCTGTGCCGGTGCGTGAAGCTGAGCTTCGCCGAGCTTTCAAAATCCGGCTTTGAGCCGAGCGCGGCAAAAACTTCGTCGAGGCTCCTGCCCCAGACGACGCGGCCGTTGCCGAACGCGCGCTCGCCCGGCTGCTTCGTGTCGGCGTCGCCCCAGATTTCGCGGGCGAGCGTTTGAATTTCGGCGTCGTTCTTCGGGAAATTCTCCAAGCTCGGCGAGCGCGACGGCGGCATGCCCACGACGGCTGCCCCGGCTTTCACGAGGTCGCGGATTTTGCGGAGAAGTTCCGGGCGCATTGTGGGCAGTTCCGGCAGCACGAGCACGCGATACGTCATCCCGTGCGGCAGCGTCAGCACGCCGTTTTTCACGCTCATGTTCTTCTCGATGACCTCGGAGTTGATGTAGTCGAAGTCGCGGCCGGCGGGCAGTTCGGGTTTGCGCTCGCCGGTCATTTTCGGTGCATCCTCGCCGATGAAGTAGGCCACGTCCGCCACGCGGTTGCCCTGCTGCAACAGCCAGCACGAGCGGCGAAGATAATCAATCCACGCCTTGCCGCCTTGCTCGAACCAGGTGTTGTGCCGGTTGAACTCCGTGCCGAACCACGCGTTGACGCCCGGCACTTTGTCGTCCCACGGCTGATGAATGTAAACGTGCAGCACGAAATGATTGATGCCTTCGCAGAACGCCCAGTCGCCACGCGCCTTGAGCGCGCCGGGGGCATTTTGAAACGCCGGACCACCAGTGAACGCCTCCGCCGAGACGGGCGAGTTCTTGCCGTAGGTGTTCACGCACGACGCCGCGCAGCGCAGCTCGATCGAACCCAGATCGCCCGTCGCCCAGAACTCGCCGCCGATGCGGTCGGACTCCGCGCCGTATTTCAGGAACTCGCTAGGGAAGCCCCAATGACCGTAATTCTCCAGCCACAGGCCGAGGCCGTGCGGCGCGCACGCGGCGCGCAGGCCGCCGACGTAATCCGTCGCCACGCGCTCGGCCACGAGCCGACGCAAGTCCCACAGGAAACGCTCGCTCTGGTCCGCGCTGCCGATGATGCGGCCCGTCAACACGGGCAGCCACGGCTTCGGATCGTAGCCGTAGTGTTTCTCGAACTCCTTGTCGAAACCGTCCGTCCAATTCTGCGACCCCATCTCGTAACTGTCGGCGACAACCTGCTTGAACGCCTTGCGCTCGGCAGCGGGAACGCGCTTGAGCACCTCGCCGATGAACGAATCGAAATGAAACTTCGCGAGCGAGCGGTTCATCTTGTCCACTTCCAAGCCCCGCCCTTCCGGCGAAGCGGGCGCGTTCTTCATGCCCGTCGGCGTCATGCCGGTGCGGAGGATGATCCACTCGCCCGGCGGCACGTCCCACGTCAGCGTGCCGTCAGCGGCGAGCTGCGCGGAGAGATCGCGCACTTCGCCGACGGGCACGGCGAGCTTGGCGGAATCCGGCTCGGCCTGCGTCGGCCAAAGGTAGGTGTCCCACATCGGCAGCGGCGTGGAATGCATCTTGGCGAGCTGCTTCTCGATGAACGATTCGAGCCGCGCCGCGCCGGACAAATTGATCTCCGCCAGCGCCGCGCCCTTGCCGCGCCCGAAAATCCCGCTGAACGCGAGGCGGAATTTTTTCGCGGTCACCGGCGCGAACGAAACCACCACCGGCCCGCGCGGCATGAAGCCGACGCCGGGGCTCATATTCGAGCGGTCAAACTTGAACTGGCGAATCGTCTGCCAGTTGCCGTCCGCCGTGGCGGCTTCCAGGATGACCGCCGCGCCGAAGGCTTCGGCGGCGGGATGCAGCGCCAGACTGCGCGCGGTGAACGGCTGCGTGGTTTCGAGTTCGATGGTGAACGGGTCTTTGCCCGCGCCCGGCCCGTCCGGGAACGTCAGCGCGGTTTCCAGATTACCATCCGCGAGCTTCTCCGCGCCATCCACCGCCGGGGCACACGTCACGCGCGGCGATTGGGCGCCGATTGAGTCCGAGTCCAACTGCGGCGCAGGGAACGCCAGCACCGCGATGTCCTGAAACTGTTTGTTGGGCGCGGGAAGTTTTTGTGCAAACGTCACCGGCCCGGTCACGCGCGTCTCGGACGACGCAACGTAGCGCATGGCTTGTTCCGGCTTGATCCACGGCCCGCCGGATTGACTCCAGCCGGGGCAGTTGAACATGCCGATATTCACACCGACGCGCCCGCCTTCGCGGATGCTGTGGCTGACGGCGTCCCACCACTCCGGCGTGAGGACCTTGATATCGCCTGGCTCGGCGTTCTTGGGATCGTAGATGTTGCCGATGAGTGCCTCGCCGATGCCGACGCGCGACATGGCTTCGAGGTCCTTGGTGATGCCGGTCTTGGAGATGTTGTCGCTGATCCAATACCAGTAGCACCACGGCTTGGTCTGGTCGGGCGGCGCGGCAAATTTCTCCTCCAACTCACCCGCGTGGACCGGGGCGATCAACGCGAAGACGGCAAGGGTGACGGCAAGTGATTGTTTCATGTAAAATCAGGTTCAACATCATTCAGAAACCCGGTTCACCACAGGCGGCCGACACGCCGCAGGCAAAAGAACGCCGGCGTCAGTCAATGTTTCGAGAACCCTGTTCCGGTCACCAGCACGGGCGCGCTCATGCCCGTGCCCTGCTTTTGGGGATCAATGTCGTTGCCGGCAATGACCGCCCGCGCGCAGTCCATCACGCGGATGGCGTTCCGGCGTTTCTCGTTGCCCGGCTTCAGGCAGGCCTGCTGGATGGTGTTGCTGCGGATCGTGAGTCCGTCCACGGACACGGCGAAAATGGCGCTGTTCGCCGAGCCGGTGATCCGGTTGCCTTCAAAAGTCACTTCCCGATGCACGCCCGGCTTCGGCGGATAGGCGTTGTTCTTCAACCAGGCGAGCGCGGCGAGCGCGGCCTCGGCGGTGGCCGCACCCTGGTTGCAGTTGTCAAAAAGATTGTTGCGCACCGTCACGTTGCGCGTGCCGATGCTCTCGTGGAAATGGGTGATCTCGGTCATCACCAGCACGCCCGGTCCGGTGCAGTATTGAAAGGTGCAGTCTTCAATGACGGCGTCGCGTGTCTGGCACAGCACGCCACGCGCACGATTGGCCCGGACGGTGCAGTGACGCATCCGAAGCCTTGGCGTCCGGCTAGCGTTGCCCAGGACATCGCCGGGGCGGAGTTCCGCCGGCAGGGCCTCCACGAATTTAACGCGATGCAGGTTTTCCGCCTTGGCGTCCAGAGCGGCAGTGCGCACATGACTGGAGGCGAACGGCAGGAGCGTTTCCGGGTGCGACAGTTCGAGGACATCGCCGGGATCGGGGACATCGGCCATCTTCAAATTGTGCCGGCACAGCACGGTGTGGTCATCCGCCCGCTCCACCACCGTCAGGTAAAGCCCGCTCTTCACGTTGACGCCGTCATCGCCCATGCCCTCAAACGTGCAATCCTCCAGCGTCACGGTTCCCTTGCAGCCGCCGAAATGCGTGGCGTCCGCCGTGGCGGACATCATGCGCCCGGAATCCGGCCGGAGCAGAACATTGAAACGCTTCAGCGAAATGTTGGTGCAGACACCGCCCGTCAGGGCCATTCCCGGAACGGTGAAAACAGTGACGTCGCTGACCCGCACGTCAGCGCAGCGGTGAAACCGGAACACGCCCGGTCCGTAAACCTTGTGACGCAGCACCAGCAGAGTCCCGACCTTTACCGGAACGTTGCGCTTCAGGTGAACGCGCAACACCTGCGGGCTTAACAGCTCGGTCTTCTCGACAGCGTCATAGACGTCCAGATTTCCCCCATCAGGCCGACGGGTTGCCGGATCGTAGCTCATGAACGCGCCGACCGGTTCGCCGCCCTGCACCGGAAAACCCTTCTCAATCTGGACATCGAACTGCCTGGGCGACGCGGCTGTCACGGTCCCCTGGGAAAAGGCCGGATGCTCCCAGTCCACCGTCAACCCCTCCACGGTGATGTTCTGGCATTCGGTGAACGAGAAGATGGCGGCGATCCCGCTCATCATCAGCTCCGCGCCCTGCCCCCGAATCGTCAAGCCGTCCGTGCGCGTCACCGGGAAAAGCACGTTGCGGCGGAGGGGATTTCCATCCGCGTGCAAATGGTATCGGCCCTTTGGGATCGAAATCAGCTTGTCGCCCCTGGCCTGCGCTTCTCGAAACGCGGCCAGAAACGCGGCCGTGTCGTCCTTTCCATCGTCCGGGACGGCCCCGTATTGCGTCACGTCAAGGGCCGTGACCGGCAGGATGAAACCGGCCATCGTGACAACGGCGGCCATCACGATTCGGGCGAGGTGTCTCATGGTGTATTTCGCGTGTGATCACGCCGTAGCAAATACGTCGGCGTGCAGCTCCACGCGTGGCAGTAGCTGTTCATCAGATAACTGTTGTAAGGCGAGGCGAAGTCATCTTCAGGGATATAGACCTCCCAAAACGTGTCCGCACCCTTCTTGATCATGCCGCCCCAGTATAACTGCATGTGCCGCGACGCTTCCTCGCGCAAGCCGGCCGCCAGCAGCGCTTCGACGAAGTAGTGATGCATGTAGGGCGTCACCGGCTTCTCGGCCGTCGCGTGGCGCATCACGCCGGTCATTGCCCGCCGGGCCTGCTCCGGCGATGGCACGCTGGCGAGGACCATCCATGCTTGCGAAGCCCACGAGACTTCGCGCTTCGGGCCGCTGACGAACATGCCGAGCGATTCATCCCAGAGATGTTTGCGGGCGGCGGTTTCCATGAGCGGGATGATCTTGGAGATGAACGCCGCCTCCTCGGCCTTGCCGAGCTTCCCGGCCAGCTTCAGCGTGGCGCGCAGGCCGCAGAGGACGATGGCGTGCTCCGGCGCCTGCTTGTCGAGGGTGCGATGCCAGTCAATGAAGAGCCACCAGCCCTTCGGCGGCACGAACAGGCCCCCGGTGTTCACCGGTTCAAGCGTGAAATCGAGCTGCTTCAGCACCAGCGGCCACAAATCCTCCGCCGTCTCGCGGTCGCCGCTGGCTTCGAGGTATTCCAGCACCGTCGGCGCGAAGAGCGCGGTGTAGTCGAGGATGCTGTTGCCGCCGCGCGACGGCTGGGGTCGCTCGAACGAACAGGTGCCGACGAGGCCCTTCTCGGTCGCGGTGCCGGCGAGGATGTAGAGCGAGCGTTTGACGAGACCGTAGTTGCGGTAGGTGACGTAGTTCGCGAGTGCCTGGAGCCGCAGGTCGCCGAGCCACAGCCGGCGGTCGCGCTTTGGGCCGTCCTCGAACACCGTCTGCATGCAGTCGCGCAGCGTGCGGCGCGACACGCGGTCCAGCGCGTCCTCATCGGCGTTGCGCGCCGTGAACGGCAGCAGCCGCGCCTCGTCGGCGGAACTGATCGCCTGGGCGTGGATGTCCGAGAACCCAAACTTGCCGTGCTTGCTGGCGGAAACCACGGTGACCTTGACGTAGCGGAACGCATAACGCCGCGGCAGCGTGACGGTCTGCGGCACGTCGTCGAAATTGAAAACCTCGTCCTGCATCCACGAGCGTGCCAACGAGCCGGAATAGGGGTCAAACGGCTCGCTCAACTCCGCCGGCACTTCGCCAAACGTCAGCGCGAGCCGCACCGGCGCGTCCACGGGAATGCTGAACGCGCGCAGCGAGAAGACGAGCTGGCCCGTCAGGTGTTCGCCGAAGTCCAGGATGAAGCTCGCGCCCGGCAGCAGCGGCTTGTTGCAGACGGATTCCGGCTGGCCGTCCGCCACCATCCTCCAGCCCTGAAAACCCGCGGCGTCCTTTTGCGGCTTCACGATCGCGACGGGTTTCACCGTCGTCCGGTTGAGTTTTGGCGTGGCCTGTCCGGCCTTCGCGAGCCACGAACCCCGCCGCTGCTCAATCAACTTCATCTGCTGATCGAACAACGCGGCGTCCATTGCGACGGCCGCCTTGATGGTGCCTTCCCACTTCGGGGTGTTGTTCGGCCCTTGAGCCGGAAGCGAAGACACCGCGCCAGCGGCAAAAAGGAGCCCGGCGCACCAGAGGAATGATATTTTGTGGTTCATGGAAATCCAGTTTGGGTCAGGTTGAATCAAGCGGGCTGCGAAGTGTATTCCTCCAGCAGCCGCAGGTAGAGGCGATATTGCTCCATCGAAACCGCCGGCGGCGTCTGGTGGTCCACGCTCGGAATGAACCCGCCGCTCCTCATCAACGGCCCCAGCCGCTCGAACTCCGCGCGCATCGCCGCCTCGCCGCAGTCCATCGTCAGCTTGTTGAAATGGCCCGCCATCCTCAGCTTCGGGAATTGCTCGCGCAGTTTCTCGCCGTCCACCCCAGCCTGCCGCTCCAGCGGCAACACGCCCGCCACGCCCACGTCCTGCAGCCACGGCACCAGCTGCGTGACGTCGCCATCGGTGTCCACCAGAAGCGGGATGCCCAGTTCGTCCAGCTCGCCGACCAGCCGGCGGTAATGCGGTGCCAGAAATTCCTCGAACAGCTTCCGGGAAATCATCGGGCCGTGGTTGTAGCTCATGTCCTCGGCCAGCGTCATGAACGTTGGCACACAGACCTCCGCCATCTGCCGCACCAGCTTCAGGTTGAACTCGGTCAGGTCGTGGTTGATGGCGTGGATCAGCTCCGGCTGATCGTAGAACGCGTAACTGAGCCGCTCGATGTTCATCAGCGTGCGGGGGAACCAGAACCAGCCCTCCAGCGTGGCCCAGACCACCGCATCTCCGCGCGCCTGCCGCGCCGCCCACGACCGCATCGCCCCGATCGCGGCCGAATGGTCCGGGTAAAGCCGCGGCTCCACGCGCCGATAATCGTCCATGTTCCCCACGATGCCCTCGACATGGTGCTGCGTCGCTTCGATAGTCGCCTCGGTGGTGCTGAACCAGAACTGTTGGTAGGGATCAAGGCCGAAGTGCTGGGCGATGCCGGACACGTCGCCGGCCTTCAGTTCGCGAGGCAGTCCTTCACCGTGCCAGCGCGCGATGGTCTCGTCCCACCACATGGCCCATTCCCAGCGCGGCAGCCGGTCCACCGGCTGGAAGTTCATCACGGCCCGGAAACGTTCGACATGGTTCATGATCTCTTTCCTCACTGCCGCTCCGCCGTCCGCAGCGTCACCGGTCCGATCAAGCCGGACTCCACGAGCGCGTCGTCCTTTTTCCACAGTCGGTGGCTCGTAAACGTGTGGCGGCCGGCCGGGCTGGGCCTGCCTGCGTTCAACCACTGCGGCCATTCCTCCAGCGTGCCGTTGGGCTTGCGCTTGGAATCTTCGGGAAGTTGTTCATCGCCGATCATGCGGTTGATCCAGAGGTTGACCACCTTCACTTCCAGCGTGTTGTCGCCGGGTTTCATGGCGTCCGTGATGTCCACGCGGAACGGCGGCTTCCAGAGAATTCCGAGGTCCCTGCCATTGAGCTTCACCTCGGCCATCACCGCCACCCTGCCGAGATCAAGATACATTCTTTCGCCCACGGCGACCGGCTTCGCGGGCAGGCTGAGGGTCTTCGCATAGACCGCCGTGCCGGAGAAATGTTTCACACCGGCGTCGGAATACTCGTTCCACGCGATCAGCCGGTCCAGCGTCACGCGCTCCGGCGCGCCCCACTTTGGCGGGAAACTCAGCTCCCATGGGCCCGAAATCTCCCGCACGGTCTTGAACTCCAGCCAGTTTTTCGCGACGGCCACCGGCTGCGTGCCGCCGGCCGGCTTGCGGAAAAGCACGAAAACGGAGCCGCTCGGCTCCAGTCGCAACGGCACGCTGGTGCTGGCCGTGCCGGGCTCATACGTCGCCGCCAGTCCGGTCCGGCCGCTGTCGGGCCACCACAGTTCCGGCCGCCTGCCGCTGACACGAAACGTGCAGACCGCCTCGACTTCGCGCGGCTCCGGGTTGGCGACAAAATAAACGTCTGTGTCACCAAGGCGTTTGTGGATGTAGCGCAGGTTCGAGGTGGCCTTGAAATCCGGCGGCACGCCCATCTGAGCCAGCACGCGGCTGGCGGTGCTGATGTCGGGAATCGCATCCACTTCCACCGGGCCTTCCGGCACGTCGCCCCAAGGGCTCATGCCCATGGGACCGAGTTCGAGCGCGGCACTCCAGCCGGATGCTGAAGCGGCGTCGGCAAGCCAGTTCTCCGGGACTTTCTTCGCGGCTTCCCAGGTGCTGTCGGTGCGAATCTCCTGCGTGCGGCCGTCGCGATATTTGATGCTGAGCGAGCCAACCAGCCCGGCGGGATTCGGCTGATCCCATGTGTTGTCAGCGACGACGGCAAGCAGGTTCGCACCGGGCTTGAGCAGCGGGCGGACATCCATCGCGAAGCCGCGATGAAAACTTTCACCCTTGCCGGCGCGCCTGCCGTTGACCGAGCACTCGAACGTGTTGTCGGCGGTCATCACGAGCCGCGCGGACTCGACGGGGCTGGCGGCGTCCACGGTCACAACACGGCGAAAATAGCGCTTCTCCGGCGGCGCGCTGCGGGCCGGACTGCCTTCCTTGAACCAGATCCATTTCGCCAGGGAGAACGAACTCAAGGTGTCAAACGCCGGGTCCGGCTGCTTCTGAAGCTCACGTCCCCAGATGACGCGGCCTTTGCCAGCAGCGCGCCCGGTCAGTTCGCCGGGCATCTGGCTGTCACCCCACAATTCCCGGGCCAACGCCTTCACTTCCTCATCGCACTTCGGATAGTCCTGCAGGCTCGGCGACTTCACGGGCGGCGCGCCCAGCACGGTCGCGCCGGCCTTGACGAGGTCACGGATCTTCCGCAGGAGCCGTGGCGTCATCGTCTCCACCTGCGGCAGCACCAGCATCCGGTAGCTCATGCCGTCGGGCAGCACGAGCCGGCCGTCGCGCACTTTCATGCGCGTGAGCACGACCTCGGGCGGACAAGCGTCGAAGTTGTATCCGGGCCGCTCGTAGCCGGTTTTCACCGGTGACTTGAAGCGCTGTGGTGAACTTTCTGGCGCAAGGAAGCAGAGGTCGGCGACGAACAAACCCTGCTGGAGCAAATACTGGCAGCGGGCGAGATACTCGTGCCACGCGCGCGACATCTCCCACCACGTCTGCGTGCGCTCGTAGTGCAGCCCCCACGGGCCCATGCTCATGCCGGGCGGACGGTCGGGATTCGTCCACGGCTGGAGCGCATAGCGGTGGAACACGAAGCGGTTGACCCCTTCGCAGAACGCCCAGTCACCGACGTGCTTGATGTTGGCCGGATGGCCCTGCCATTTCTCCAGGTTCGTCGCCGTGAACGCTTCCGCGCCGAGGACGGGCCGGCCGTAGACGTGCGCGGCCGAGGCCATCTCCGTGCAACTGTAGGCCGCGAACCACGGCGAGTCGCCGATGCCCCACGACCAGAACTCCGCCATCGGCTCGTCGGCGCGGCCCGCGAAGGTCAGGTCGTCGCACGGCGGAGTGTCGTAGGCCTCGATGGAAAGGCGGATCCCGTTGCGATGCGCCAGCGTGCGGAAATGGCCGGCATAGTTTTCGCACAGGAGGTCGCTGACGGTCTGCCGCACATCCCACAGGAAACGCTCGGAAACCTCGATGCCGTCCACCACGCGCCCGCTCATCACCGGCAGCAGCGGCAACGGATCGTATCCCCGCAGCCGGCGGAACTCCCCGCGGAATTTCGGCGTCCAGTTCTGCGAGCCGACCTCCCAGCTGTCTATGTGCGTCGAGACGAGCGTGCGCTTTTCGCCGACGAGCGGCTTGTTGTCGGCAATGAGCTTTCCCATGAGCGCGTTGAAGTGTGTCTCCGCCGCCTCTTTGCTGAGCTTGTCGCACTCCAAACCACGGCCTTCGAGCGGTGCGGGATGATTGTCCTTGCCCGTGGTCGTGTGGCCCACGCGCAGCAGCGTCCAGCCGCCGGCGGGCACATCCCACGCGAGCCGTCCGTCTTTGCCCAGCTTCGCCGTGAGATTCACGATGCGTTCGCGCGCGACGACCGCGTCCCCGGCCAGCGTGGGAAACGTCGTGCGCAGCGGAACCTCCTCGCGCACCTCGGCCGACTTGCCGCGGATGTGCGGGATGACGTAGTTGGTCGCCGTGGTGGGATACGCGAACAACGCGATGTCACGGTAGAAATCCTTCACCGCCTTCGGCTGTGGCAGCACGGCGTCGAACCGTCGCCCGCCGATGATATTGGTCTCGGCCCAGACGACCTTCTGCATGGAAAGCTCCGGTGTGATCCACGGCCCGCCGCTGCCGCACCAGCCGGCGT
>Ga0172379_10005646_pt1 | contig 17364 bp, 18 predicted proteins | sample GrowelOW334metaG_FD_119756 | JGI IMG/M metagenome (GOLD analysis project Ga0172379, IMG submission 119756) | Groundwater microbial communities from an aquifer near a municipal landfill in Southern Ontario, Canada - Groundwater well OW334 metaG | ecosystem: Environmental > Aquatic > Deep... | reverse complement strand
CCGGAAAAGACAGTCTGTGATAAAAAGCTTCCTGCCTATTATTTTGTTGCATAAATCTCTTGCTAAAAATTAACTTGATTAATCTTAGCAAGTGGGGCAATAGATTCTAGAGTCTAAGTATGCGATGAAATGGAATATATGAAAAAAAATTATCAGACATTTTATGCTATAGCAAGAAATGTATTGACATTATTTTTTTATATTTTTTGTAATTTGTGTAATATTTAATACATTTCTATACTCTGAGCGATTTTATGCCCATTGCAATGCTTTAATATTCCCAGATACGATTGCAAGCTCTGATTGAAAGTTTCCTCGGAAATCGTGCCATACAACAAAGATTTGCGCTTATGCTTTAATTTATTGAATATTCTTCTTTTAGTTTTTGTCCGCAAAACATGATGATGAGGCAATACAACATATCCCAAGAAATCAATCCCCTGCCGATATTTTCGTATTATAATTTTATCATTGTGCAATCTCAACTTCAAATGCTTTTCTAAAAAATCGCTAATCGGTTTGAGTAATTTTATTAAAAAATCCTCGCTGTCTCCTAAAATCACAAAATCATCGCAATAACGCAAATAATATTTTATTTTTAACTTGTGCTTTGCAAATTGATCCAATTCATTCAAATAAATATTTGCGAAAAGCTGGCTTGTAACATTTCCCAGTGGAATTCCTTTTTTATCCAACGCGCCAAAACTTTCAACAATCTTCTCGATTAGCCAAATTGCGTCCTCGCCTTGAATTTTCTTTTTTATTAAATTTAATAAAATGTCTTGATCAACCGAATCAAAAAACTTTTTAACATCACATTTTAAAGCAAAAATATTGCGCTGATTATTTTGACTCGCTTTTTGACAAAAACTCTCAAGGCGCAAAACCGCTCGATGAGTCCCTTTGTCCAATCGACAAGAATAGGCGTCAAAAATAAATTGCTTGTCAAAGATCGGATACAAAATCCGAAAAATTGCATGATGCAGGACACGATCTCGAACTATGGCCTTGTGGATTCGTCTCGGTTTTGGGTCGGAAATGCAAAATGCGGTATAATCAGAATGTTGATAGGTTTTGTTTTTCAACTCCCGGTGAAGTTGAAACAAGTTATCTTCCAAATTAAACTCAAACTGCTGAACATCCATCTTTTTTCTTTTTCCTCGTCGGAATTCCCGCCAAGCCAAAAACAAATTTTCCAAAGAAATCATCTCATCAAAAACATTATGCAAAACCTTGCTTTTAATACCCCCCCCCCCAGAAATTCGATGTGCCTTTGGCGCATAAGGTTTTTGAATTTTACAAAAAAGTTTATCTGCTCTCATCCAAGATTCCCAAGAAAGATCGTTTTGGTATTTGGTTGAAAATAGAAAATTTAAGTTTAGAAATTACCGATTTAATCATTGTCTCCGCTTTTGAAATAAAAATCAACAAATTCAAACCACTCAATTCAGCGCGAATAAAAATAGAGATTTTGAAAAGATTGATTCGTCTGACTGGCGACCTCGCTATTATAGAAAACATGGATTATATCGCTCTTGAAGAAGATCTGCAAGAATTATCCAAAATGACCAATGGCTGGATAAAATATCTGAAATAACTTTATCAAAATTTGTAAAATAAATCCCGAGGGTATCGGGATTTTATTCTTGAAACTTCTGGCGAGAACGCAGATTGTCATTGGCATTGTCAGCATTGTACCAATTGACATTCATCTTGTCGTCATTCCAGTTCACGTTCGGAACATTGCCATCGTCATAGCGCGAACCCGTTATTTGCCTGCTTCCATCCGCCTCACCGATAATCTTTTGCAAAATTATCTGCGTTTGACCGGTCTAACCGGATTTTTTTACGAAGTATCCCGCCTTGGCGGGGATCTTCTCCAGAATCAGGCAAGCAGTTTCATTACTATGTGGCAAACCGATGTCTCGGCAAACTGAGACCGATTGTATTAGCCAAATATATTATACTAAATTTTTTGAACACAAAAAAGCGTCCATTCGAAAAAATCGAATGGACGCAAGATTACAAGAAAAAAGGAACGAGGTCAAGAAACTACTTGGCGAGAACGCAGACGGCCACCGGCATGGCCAGCAACGAACCAATCGACACGCACCTCGTCGTCACCCCAGTCCACGTACGGAACACCGCCATCGCCATAGCGCGAACCCGCACACAGCGTAATATTTTTGATGTCCAGATGATTGCCCGTCTCATCAAAATATTCCAGTTCATGGATTAATCGCTCGGCCAAAGTTTCAGTTGTGATATTTTTTCCTTTGATATCATTGGCGGAAAGGTTTTTCAATTCTTCGTCCGCTTCAACCTCATCTTTGACCCAGATGGCATACGCACCGTTTTTAGCATCACGCTCATTTTTCACCACCTCGTTGTCCAGACATCTATTTGTCCAACGCCAGCACGGAAACAACTCATTGCATTTGGCATAAAGTTGCTCAAGAGTGAGATCGACAAGGATGAGAAGTCGCCACTCACCAACAATTGGTTTTTCAGGAATTGAGACATTCGAAAAATTACAGTCCCTGCCGAAAACTTTTTTGTAAAAAGTTTCTTGTTGAGCAACGAGACCTGAATAATCACTGCTTTCGGTTGAAAAGAAAATTTCTTTCACTTTTTTAGTGAGTTTCTTCTTTTTTCCGATTAATCTTTGTGCGACCTCAAACGAGAGGTCAGATGGAATCCCTTCTGTTACGGCAGAAATTAAATCCTTCATTTGCCCAGGGGTCATTGGGCGGACAGTCTGATTCTTCATCAGCAGTTCCTCCTAAAAAAAGTTGTTAAAATACAATTATTTTCCTCATTGTTAGCGCTCGCTGACAATAAAGCATACTAGCATAAAACACAGGCGCTGTCAACTTTTCAGAGCCAGTAGCCAAATATATGAAAAAGAGCCCATTCAAACTATGAATGGGCTCAAGGATACAAGAAAAAAGGAACAAGGTCAAGAAACTACCTGGCGAGAACGCAGATGGCCAGAGGCACGGTCAGCATGGGACCAACTGACACGCATCTTGTCGTCAATCCAGTGCCCGCTCGGAACACGGCCATCGCCATAGCGCGAACCCGAACAAAGCGTGACATTATCAATGTCCAGATGCTTTCCGGTCTCCTTAAAGAACTTCAACTCATACAGAAGCCGTTCTTCCAAGGTAATCCCGGAAATATTTTTTTCTTTCAACTGGTCGGCAGAAAGGTTTTTCAGTTCCTTATCTGCCTCAACTCTGTCGCGTACCCAGATGGCATATGAGCCGTTTTCAGCTGTCCGGTCGGAAATTACAATTTTGTTCAAGTCGCCACTCATCCAATTACGAGTGAAAAATAATTCCGCGCATTTGTCATATAATTTTTGCGGGGTAATGCCCTGCGCGACGATGATCAACCGATCAAATCCTTTCTGTTTTTTTGGAATCTGCAGATTAGAAAAATCTGTTTCCATTCCGAAAACATCAAGGTAAAATTTTTGCCAATCATTGATAAGATCGGCATAATTTTCCGAAGCACCAGGTTCAAAAGGATTGCGATGCTCCAAAAAACTTTGCATCTGATCTAAACTGATACTTCCGTCATTAATTTGACGGAACAAATCTTTGAGCACGCCGGACCATTCCGACATACTGCCGACTATTTTTTTCATAGCCAGTTCCTCCTTGTAATAAAGTTAGATTTTCAAAGAGCCAAAAGCTCCCCATTACAGCCCATGCTGTAATTGTTCATTATACGCTTGAAAACCCTCCTTGTCAAATGCGAGTAGTATTTTTTGGCTAAAATAAAGGATTTTTTCAAATATTTTGGCCAATTCATCCTTCTTTTTTCAATCAAAATTACCATGCATTTCTTGCTACGCTGAAAGTTGTAGTATCTTATTTTTTACTGATTTTTTCAAATAAAAAAGGATGCTTTGATTTTTTTCAAAACACCCTTCAAAAATGTAATGCCATAAACAGCTAGGTTAAAGTTTGTCATTTTCGGATTTAGAAATATCAACCCCACGATATTTTTGAAAAATTTGCCTGAATAATTCTTGAAACTTCTCACTTAAGCAATCAAAAATTTCCTTATTGATATCAGCTTCTTTAGGCAACGGAGTGTTAAGCATCATATTGCTTACCCATTCAAACGCCACCTCATACGCTTTGTCCGGAAGTCTCTTTAGATTCTGGGCAAAGGTTTTTCTTAAATCCATTGGCATTTCTTTGTCCATACATGTAAGCGCAGAATTAAGCATTGAGCTTTGATACGATTTCTTTTCCAGTAATTGGCGCACCTTGTCAAATGGATATTTATCATCCATTTTGATTTCCTCAAAAAATTTATGCATGCGAATATTGTACAGTTGTGGTGCAGGACACTTTTCAGTCTGATCAAGTTTTTCTGCGTCTATTGACCAGCATTCCCCATTTAAACAATAAATAAGCGCGACTGTTTCACTTACTCTAACCAAGCAATTTAGCATGGCATTCCCTTTCGTATTTTAAGGTTTTAAAAAACTAATTGACTCCCACAGTCCCATTCGCTAGTGGCATCTTTTTGCGAAATATCGCAATCAAATGCGCTCATTCTACTGGCAAAACTAAGGAGGATGTTCTGCGTTGGAACTAGCAAACAGGACTCTGAAAACCAATTTTTAACCGTATTTCTTGATTCATTTTTAATAAAACAGTATAGCAAAAAATAGGCGCCCTGTCAAGCAAATGATAATTTCTGCTATAATTGCATCAAGCTCTCTCCCTTTTTAAAAGGGAGAGTTGGAGAGGGATTTTTATGAAAATTTATTATAACTCAAATCTAAAAAATTTATCTCGAAAATTACGAAGCCATCTTACTAAAGAGGAGGTTAGGCTGTGGAACAGAATCAGAAGAAAGCAACTGAATAATTTGCAGTTTTACCGCCAAAAACCCTTGGGAAAATATATCGTGGACTTCTATTGTACGCAACAAAAACTTGTCATAGAAATTGACGGCGGACAGCATTATGAAAATGGAGAAATTATAAACGAAGATAAAATAAGAACTGATTATTTGGAAAAAATATTAGGGTTAAGGGTTTTAAGATTTACAAATAATGATATAATGAGAAATATGGAGACAGTCTTCGATAAAATATTGGAAGTGTGCAATTAAAATCCCCCTTAATCCCCCTTTTGCAAAGGGGGAGATTTAATTTTTATGAAATATTTAAACGCTCTCAATAAAATTCAAGGCGTCGGTCCCCAAAAGATGAAAATGCTTCTGGATTTTTTTGAAACTCCCGAGAATGTTTGGAATGCCAATTTGGAAGATCTCAAAAAATCCGGCATCCAAGAAAAATTGGCGGAAAAAATATTCGAAGAAAAAACGAAAATCAATCCGGATGAAGAAATGGAAAAACTGAAAAAAGAAAATATCAGCATAATCACTCTCTCGGACGAAAATTATCCGAAACTGCTCAAAGAAATTCCCAATCCTCCCTATATATTATATGTAAAGGGCTCGGACTTTGATTTCAATGCCCAACCGATGGTCGCCGTGGTCGGATCGCGGAAATTCACGCAATACGGCAGCCAAGTTGCGACAAGCTTCTCTAGAGATTTAGCCCGTTCCGGAATCGCGGTTGTGAGCGGAATGGCGCTCGGCATTGACGCTATCGCTCACTCCGGCGCTTTGGACGCTGGCGGAAAAACTTTCGCGGTTCTCGGCAGCAGCTTGGAAGACGCCAACATAGGACCGCGAACTAATTTTGAACTTTCCAGAAGAATCATGGATTCAGGCGCGCTCATCAGTGAATTTCCTTTGGGCATCGCTTCCACCCCGCAAAATTTCCCCGCCCGCAACCGGATTATGGCCGGCATGTCTCTGGGAACTTTGGTAGTTGAAGCAGCTGAAGATTCCGGAAGCATCATCACTGCCAATCTGGCTTTGGAATTCAACCGCGAAGTCTTTGCTGTTCCCGGTTCCATTTTTTCTCCCGTATCAACCGGCGTCCACAAACTGATAAAATCCGGCGCGAAAATGGCGACAAGCGTGAAAGATATTTTGGAAGAATTGCGCGTAGAAGAAAAAGCTAATTTTGAAAAAGCCAAGTCCTCTATTCCCGCCACAACTGAGGAAGAAAAAATTCTAAAATTACTGAGCCACGAACCGCTTCACATTGACAAGCTGGCGAAAATGTCTAAACTGGAAACATCCGCAACAAGTTCCGCGCTGATGATTCTAGAAATTAAAGGGATGGTGAAAAATATCGGAGGACAAAATTATATTATCATATAACATACAACATAAAACATGAAACAAATTTTTTTGTTACATGCTACATGTTTCATGCTTCATGCAATTAGTTATCGTTGAATCCCCCACCAAAGCCAAAACTATTTCCAAATTTTTGGGAAAAAATTATTCCGTAAAATCTTCTTACGGCCATGTTCGTGATTTGCCAAAATCAGAAATGGGCGTGGATGTGGAAAATAATTTCACTCCAAGATATATTGTGCCGATGAAATCCCGCGTGAAAGTGGCGGATCTCAAGAAACTAGCCTCCAAAGCCACAAAAGTGATTCTGGCAACTGACGAAGACCGCGAAGGAGAAGCGATTGCTTGGCATTTGGTTGAAGCTCTAAAACTGACTAAGGATAAAGAATTTGAACGAATAGTTTTTCATGAAATTACCGAGCCGGCTATCAAAAAAGCGCTGGAAAATCCCAGAAAGGTAGATCTGCATATGGTTGACGCTCAGCAAGCGCGCCGAGTTCTTGATCGCTTGGTGGGCTATGAACTCTCTCCTTTTCTTTGGAAAAAGGTTCGCCGAGGACTTTCTGCAGGACGCGTCCAATCGGTAGCACTCCGTTTGATTGTGGAAAGAGAAAGAGAAATTGAAAAATTCAAAAAAGAAAATTTTTGGGCGATTACTCCCTTTTTGACGAAAAAAGGAGACAAAGAAAATGCGTTTGAATCAACAATCAATGAAAAAAATGGCAAGAAAATCGAAGAAACCGTGGCTTTGAAACTTTTTGCGGGAGACTACAAAACAAAAAAAACTATTTTTACTGATGCCAAGACTGCCGCAGAAACTGCCGAAGATTTGCAGGCAGCGGATTTTGCCGTGAAAGATCTCACGGAAAAAGAAACCACTCGCACGCCCTCCGCTCCATTCACCACTTCCTCCCTTCAGCAATCTGCCATCAACTCTTTGGGATTTTCCGCCAAGCAAACCATGATGATTGCCCAAAAATTATATGAACTGGGTTTGATTACCTATATGCGTACCGATTCAGTCAATCTTTCTTTGGAATCTTTAGTAAGTGCGCGAAAAACCATTGAAAATAAATTCGGCAAAGAATATGCTTTGAAAAGCCCGCGCTTTTTCAAAAACAAATCTCGCAACGCCCAAGAGGCTCACGAAGCCATCCGTCCGGCATATCCGGAAAAAATTCCGGAAGATTTGGAAAGTTCCTTGGAAGCCAGAGAATATAAATTATACAGATTGATTTGGGCTCGCATGATTGCTTCTCAAATGTCGCCGGCCGTTTTTGATTCCGTAAAAGCCGAAATTGAAGCAACCAATAAAAAATCTGGAAATATTTATAGTTTAAGCGCCGCCGGATCCACTTTGAAATTTGAAGGATATTTGAAAGCTTTTGGAGAAAAAAAATTATCCGAAGAAAAAATGCTGCCTAAATTATCGGTTAATGAAGCGCTCGATTGCGTGGAAATAAAAAATGAAGAAAAATCCACCAATCCCCCACCTCGCTACAACGAAGCCGGACTGGTAAAAGTTTTGGAAGAAAATGGAATTGGCCGCCCATCAACATACGCTCCGACTATTTCCACTATTTTTGAAAGAAAATACATTGAAAAAAATGAAGAAAGAAGATTATTTCCATTGGAGATTGGAATGATTGTTAATGATATCTTAGTTGAACATTTTCCGGAAATAGTAGACATCAAATTTACTGTCACCATTGAAGAAAGTTTTGATGAAATCGCTGAAGGAAAAAAAGAATGGGTGCCGGTCATCCGAGAATTTTATGGACCTTTCAAAAAAAATCTGGACAGCAAAGATATTGAGGTGAAAAAAGAAGATTTTCAAGAAAAATTGGATCGACAATGTCCGGAATGTGGTGGAGATTTGATCATAAAATTCGGACGGTTCGGAAAATTCATTGCTTGCACCAATTTTCCCAAATGCAAATATACCGAAAAAACGGCGGAAGAAAAAAAGGTTGACGAAGAAAATTCCGGAATAATATGCGACAAATGCGGCGCTCCGATGGTAGTAAAACGCGGCCGTTTTGGAGCTTTCCTTGGATGCTCCAAATATCCTGAATGCAAAGGCATCCAGCGGATTGAAAATAAATTGGGAATCAAATGCCCAAAATGCAGCGACGGAGAAATCGTTGCCAGAAAATCCAAGAAAGGAAAGGCCTTCTTCGGATGTAATAAATATCCGAAGTGTGATTTCGTTCTTTGGTCCAAACCCACCGGTGAAAAATGCCCCAAATGCCAATCTCTTCTAATTTTCGCCGCCAAAGGAACAACCAGATGCTCCAGCAAGGAATGCGAAGCAGCAAAAAATTAATTTTTTGCGCGAAGCCATACACCCCATATGATGTAGGGTGATTATGTTTCCTAATAAATTATGCTTACATTAACCGACATATTCAAAACTTTTCGTCCCGATTTGACCGAGGAAAGAAAAAGACTGATTACTCGCGCTTATGAATTTGCTAAAAAAGCCCACCATGGCCAGAAAAGAAATTCGGGGGAAGATTATATCCAACATTCTTTGGAAATTGCTTGTATTCTCACAAAAATAGGGATGCGGTCAAAAACCGTTTCAGCCGCTCTTCTTCATGATGTTCCTGAAGACACAAAAGTTACATTGGAAGATATTACAAAAAATTTCGGCCCGGAAATTGCCGCCATGGTAGATGGCGTCACAAAATTGGGGAAAATAAAACTGCGCGGTTCACATGAAGAATATTTTTTGGAAAATCTCCGAAAAATGTTTTTGGCGATGGCTGCCGATATTCGGGTTGTTATTATCAAACTGGCTGATCGTCTTCATAATATGAAAACATTGGAATATCTTCCACCGGACAAACAACAGCGCATTGCTCAGGAAACAATGGAAATTTTCGCGCCTATCGCCAATCGCTTGGGAATCGGTGAAATCAAAGGACAACTTGAAGACTTATCTTTCAAATATCTGGATCCGAAAAATTACCAATATGTCAAAGACATGGAAACTCAACAGCTCCAAGAAAAAGAAAGATATTTAGATTTGGCTGTCAGCGAAATAAAAAAATCATTGGAAAAAGATGGTATCAGAGTTATTGAAATAGACGGCCGCGCCAAACACTTGTACCGCCTTTTCAAAAAATTAGAACGCTATGATATGGACATCAACCGAATTTATGATCTTTTGGCAGTGAGAGTCATTGTTCCAACAGTGGCTGATTGTTATGAAGCGTTGGGAATTGTCCACAAAAAATATCGTCCTTTGGTTGGAAGAATCAAGGATTACATTTCTCTTCCCAAACCCAATGGGTATCAATCTATTCACACTACTATTTTCGGTCCCGAAGGAAAAATTATGGAAGTCCAGATCCGCACCCAAAAAATGCATGATGAATCAGAATTCGGAATCGCCGCCCATTGGATTTATACGGAAAAAGAAAAAAGGACTTGGAGAAATTTTTTCGCAAAAAAGAACCGCCCGATGCCCACCAAAGAATTGGTTTGGGTCAATCAATTGCGCCAGTGGCAAGCGGAAATTGGACGTAATGATGAAGAGTTTGTTGAGGGTTTAAAAATTGATTTTTTCAAAAATCATATTTTCGCTTTTACCCCTGTAGGCGACATTATTAATCTTCCAGAAGACTCCACGCCAATTGACTTTGCCTATGCTGTTCACAGTGAAGTTGGCAACCGCACTACTGGAGCAAAAGTGGATCGTAAATTAGTTCCATTGGATTATAAAATTCAGAATGGACAAGTAGTGGAAATTTTAACAACCAAGGATGCCAAACTTCCTAGCCGAGATTGGATGAAATTTGTCAAAACATCCAATGCCAAAACTAATATTAAAAGACAGCTCAAAAAAGAAAGCCAGTTATTTTAAAATAATAATCTTACTCTAGACTACCTCCTAACATTTTTGCTATAAAAAATAATAAAATTGATGATATTATTAAAGCCCAAGGGAGAAAAATATAAATAATCCCTTTATTACGCATCGACTCTTTTTTTAATTTATCCCCTTCTTTTGATTGTTTGCTAAGAAAATAAATACCTAGACCAATCAGCGGTATCAAACTAGCAATTCCAACTATACCAATAGTCACAGAAATTAGCAGAATATCTCTTGAAATCATATTTAAAAAAATTAATTACTTACTATTTTATTCAGCACGCTATCAAGATCTTCTTGTGAATAATAATCAATAATAATCCGGCCGCCTTTGCCGGATTTTGTTATTTTCACTTTTGTTCCCAACGCGCCAATCAGTTTGTTTTCCAAATTTTTTATTTCCGGATCCACATTCACCACTCTATTGTGGGATCGGACAGAAATTTCTTGCACTTTTCCTTCCACTTGCCTCACGGTCAGATTATCTTTCAAAATCATTTCGAAAAGCGCTCTTTGTTTTTCTGGAGTAGTAATCGCCAGAATGGCTTTGGCATGTCCTTCGGTAATTTTTCCGGATACCAATGCTCTTTGAATTTCAACCGGAAGCCCCAGAAGCCGAACTTTATTAGCCACAGCGCTGCGGCTTTTTCCCATTCGGTCAGCCACTTCCTCCTGACTCATTTGATAATCATCAATAAGTTTTTTGTAAGCCTTGGCTTCTTCCAAAGAATTCAGATCATGCCGCTGGACATTTTCCACAATCGCCAATTCCAATTTTTCTTTTTCTTCGGCTTCGCGGACGATAACGGGAACTTTTGTCAGTCCGGCAATCTTGGATGCCTGATATCTTCTTTCTCCGGCAATAATTTCAAATTGTTCGCCTTTTTTATTTACTACCAATGGCTGGATTATTCCATGATATTTGATGGAATTTGCCAATTCGGCCAGTTTTTCAGGATCGAAATTAAATCTCGGCTGCTGCGTGTTGGGAACAATTCTGGAAATTTCCACTTCTTGAATTTCTTTTTTCCCAACAGCATTGCTTTCAGTGCGGGTATTTTGAAAAACTGCCTGCGGAGCATTTGTTGATCCATCATTTTTTTTAAGATTTTTTTGAGGAATAAGAGAGGCCAATCCTCTTCCCAATCCATAATTTTGTGCCATAAATTTATTTGTATAGTTTTTATTTGAAAATATATTTTATTTTTTGCGCAAGGATGCTTCAATAAATAGATTTCAAATGTCGGAGGTCTCCTTAGAAAAAAATAAAATATATTTTCAATAACTGCAACAAAAGTTAAACAGTAAATATCTTTCTTTCTTCTTTTTCTTTTTCAATAATTTCCCGCGCCAGATTTTTGTAGGCCCGCGCTCCCTTGGAAAACGAATCAAAACTCAGGATTGATTTTCCGAAACTAGGAGCTTCCGCCAAACGCACGGATCGTGGAATCACTGAGTCAAAAACATGGCTCGGAAAATGATCCCTCACTTCTCGCACCACTTGGCGCGACAATCGATTTCTTTTGTCATACATTGTAAGCACCGCTCCCATTACTTTCAAATCCGGCTGCAAATTTTCCCGCACTAAATTTATTGTTTCAAGAAGCTGGCTCAAGCCCTCCAAAGCATAGTATTCTGTTTGCACCGGAATAATTACTTCGTCGCTCGCCACCAATCCATTAATTGTCAAAAGTCCGAGGCTCGGTGGACTGTCTATGATAATATAATCATATTCCGTGCGAATCTGGCGCAAAACATCATAAAGCTTGAACTCTCTATTGTCAAAATTTACCAACTCCACTCCTGCCCCCGCCAAAGCTTGCGAAGCCGGAATGATATGATGGCCCACTCCTTCTATTTTCATTATAACATCCTTCGGACTGGTACCGTTTATCATTGCATGATACAATCCTTTTTCCAGATTGCGCACATCAATTCCCAGACCCGAAGAAGCATTGCCTTGCGGATCAAGATCCACAAGCAAAACAAACTTCCCGGCTTCCGCCAGATAGGTCGCCAGATTTACAGCAGTCGTAGTTTTCCCCACTCCGCCTTTTTGATTGACAAGTGATATTATTTTAGCCATAATCTATTATATTATACAGTATAAACTGATATAAAAAAAGTCATGAACTGCGTAGAGTTCATGACCATGCACCTCACATGGTGCATGGCAAAATATTAAAATGCCGCTGTGGCGGAACTGGCAGACGCACACGACTCAAAATCGTGCGAGATCACTCTCATATCGGTTCGACTCCGATCAGCGGCACAAAACAAGCGACTTCATGAACTGCGTAGAGTTCATGACCGTGTACCCTACGTGGTACACGGCCCTCCTTCGGGCACCAAAATTCTCTTTCAATAAAAACTTTTTACTATGATAATTTTATGCTGGAAAAAATTACTCAAATAACCGGAAAAGAAAAAGGACCGACAAGTATGATTTTGGTTGGCGTCCATGGCAATGAAAAATGCGGGATAAAAGCCTTGAAAAAAATTCTACCCAAACTCAAAATTGAAAAAGGGCGCGTTTTTCTTGGTTTTGGAAATCCAAGAGCAATAGAAAAAAATAAACGCTTTACTCAGGCTAACCTAAACAGAATGTTTAAGGCTGATAAATTTCTTTCAGGAAATGAAAAGAAAAGTTATGAATACAAACGCGCTCAATTTTTGAAAAAATATATGGGTCAAGTTGATGCGCTTCTTGATATTCATGCCAGTTCCATTCCAAAAAGCAGAGCATTTATTATTTGTGAAAATGACGCAAATAAAATTGCGCAATATCTCCCAACTAACCTTGTGGTGTCCGGTTTTAATGAAATAGAACCAGGTGGAACAGATTCCTGTATGAAAAACTTCGGAAAAATAGGCATCGCCATTGAATGCGGTTATTTGGCTGGTCCAAAATCTGAAAAAGTAGCCAGAGAAAGCATTTTTGCCTTTTTGAAAGCTCAAGGACACATCAAAAATGACTTGCCTCCAAGAAGGCAAAAAAATGTTCGTATGTATTATTTGCATCTCACAAAAACAAACGATTTTACTCTGACAAAACCCTTCAAAAAATTTTGAATCGGTGAAAAAAAATCAAATCATCGGAATTGATGGAAAAGAAAAAATAAAAGTTCCAAAAAATGGTTTTATTCTCTTTGCCCATAATCGCCAACAAATCGGCAGCGAAGCTTTTCTTTTGGGAAAATAAAAAAACCTATCCTTTTAATAATGGGAGGTTTTTTTAATAATTTTATATACGCCTAAAAGTTCCTTTTAAATATTTCCGCTTCGCCCTTATATGTTCCTTGTCTGGTTTAAAATTAATTTCAAAATGATTTGATTTATTAATTATTTCTTTATTTTGGGGATCCACTTCCCTCATCTCACTTTTTCTTACAGTAACTTTTTCTTGTATGCCGTTATCGTAAAATATTTCAAGAAGATCATCATCAACCATTTCAACTGCTATTATTTCTCCATAATTTAGAAGCTTATTGATTATTTCTTTGTCTTTAATTCCGAAGTCATCGAAGCTTTTCAGGATTTTCTCTTCATTAGTTAATTCTATTGCTCCATCTTTTAAATTATCCTTGTTTGCATCAATTTTTTCTTTTTCATCTTCTGTGGTATTATTTCTGCCTAGTAGATCTTCCTTCATATCTATTTTTACATCCTTAATTTGATCATTTGTTGGAATTACTACTCCTTCAGGAGAAACGTCCGCACCACCCTTAACTAATTCCGCATCAGACAAAATACGCTCTTTTTGTATTTTAGACATTTCTTCAAGAGTCATCATTTTTTCACCCATAGTTTTTAGCTTATATCCATAATAAATTTATCATGAATATATATAAATCACTTGATTATATCCTAATTATATAGCAGTATATATAATATGCAACCACAAGTTGAAGACATCAAAAAAGAATACGCGGATATTCAGAATCAGCTCGGAGACCCCGAGTTATCTTCTAATCCAAAAAAAATGGCTGAGTTAGGCAAGAGACAGGCCGAAATGACTGAAATTATGCGCATCATCACAGATTTGGAAAAAACAGAAAAAGAAATGAAAGAAAACGCGGAAATTGTGAATAATGAAGACGATGGAGAAATGAAACAAATGGCGATGGATGAGAATATAAAATTATCTTCAAAGAAAGAAACTTTAGACAAAGAACTTCAAGAAATGCTGATTCCCAAAGACCCCAATGATGGAAAAAATATTATTGTGGAAATCCGAGCCGGAGCAGGTGGAGACGAATCCGCGCTTTTTGCTTCCGAACTTTTTCGGATGTATTCCAAATACGCAGAAAAAAATAAATGGAAGACAGCCATTCTCAATTCCAATCAAAATGGAATCGGCGGTTTCAAAGAAGTGGTTTTTGAAATTAATGGCTCGGGAGCTTATGGAAAAATGAAATATGAATCAGGCGTGCACCGCGTGCAAAGAGTGCCCGAAACCGAAAAATTGGGACGCACTCACACTTCCACCGCTACCGTGGCGGTTTTGCCTGAAGCGGAAGAATTTGATTTGAAAATAGATGCCAAAGATATTCGCATTGACACCTTTTGCTCATCAGGCCCTGGCGGACAATCAGTGAACACCACCAAAAGCGCCGTGCGCATCACCTATCTGCCGACCGGCATGATAGTTTCTTGCCAAGATGAAAAATCGCAGATCAAAAATAAAGAAAAAGCCATGAAAGTTTTGCGCTCTCGCCTACTTCAGCTTGAAGAAGAAAAAAGAGCCAAAGAATTGGGAGATGCTCGAAAATCGCAAATCGGCACTGGCGACCGCAGTGAAAAAATCCGAACCTACAATTTTCCGCAAGACCGCATCACCGACCACCGCATCAAACAAAATTGGAGCAACATCCCTGATATTATGAGCGGCAATATTGATGAAATTATTGAGGCCTTGAAAGAAGAAGATATCAAAATGAAAATGCAGAAGTAATTATTTTTTACAAGTTCTTTTTTATACTTTTAAATCAAGAAGGGAGAAAAAATTATGAAGTTTTTTAAATGGTTAATATTATTAATCGTTATCTCCGGACACATCCTTGGAGCAACAGAATCAATAGCCTTTTATATCGGCTATTAATAAGCTTAAAGGACATCCCTTAAAAACGAAACCACTCTCAGCAACGAGCAAAGTGGTTTTTTATTCCCCAAATCCTGCCCTTGACACCCACCAGATTTTCTGCTATGCTATTTTGATACTAAATAAAGTATCTGAAAATGACCTTTAACATAAGAGGAGCTACTGATGGATAATCTAACGGAAATGTTTTTGAAAAATATGGAAGCAATAAGCGATGAAGAAAAAGAGCCTTGTATACACTGTGGTGATGTGTGGTATCGCATTCATCATAAAGATGGGGTGTGCCACAAATGCCAGCAGTTAGGAAAACAAGGCAGAGCCGAACTTGTGAAAAGAGAACAAAATTTTTATCGGGTGTTAATGTCTGGAGCTTTAATTATCGCTCTGTTCTTAATACTCAAAGTGATGCTTGAAGTTTAATTTTTTTAAACAATAAAAAGGAGGGAAACATCTTGAAGAGAAATTTTATTTGTATTTGCTTTGTTTCATTGATTATGTTGGTTGGCATAGGTTGCACGACTGGTTTGCCAAAAATACCGGTCGTTCAGGTGGGTGAGAATGTTAAAAAGGGAATGTTAGTAACATTACTCAAAAATGACAGTGGCAGTTATACCATTTCCGTTTTGGCAGTGCAAATTCCCAATGAAAGTAAGGCGGAAATAAAAAAGGTCCTTGGCATTGAAGAAGTGGGAATGTTCGTGATGATATATGATGCCAAAACAGAATCTTTTTTTCTTATGCCTCCCAATGTTTCACCTAATGGTTCAATACTTAATGATCGAACCTTTAATGTTCTAAGCAAAAGCAACGAATAAATAAGCTGCACCCGCCGCGACTCAGAAGAGTATGCGGCGGTTTTTTATTCTCCAAATCCTGCCCTTGACACCCACCCGATTTTCCAATATGATAATTTGAAGTTAAGTTTAAACAAAAAATGTTCTTATACAACAAAAGGAGAATATGTGATGATTACAAATGAAGGAATTTTATACATTGAACCAAAAGGAAACGCCGCTATTGCGCCTATTATTGATGAGCTCACTTGCAGAATGACCGCTGCTCTGCGCCTCGGAATACCCGGAGTGCGATACAAAGGTTTTCACATTTGCGCCTGCGGGGCAACCAGCGACAACACCGATTACACGCTTCCCAATGGAGAAAAAACGAATTCACTCTGCATTCATTATTTGGCGTTTCACCGCGCTGAAATACCGGAAAGCCAGTTCAAAAAAGTCGCCGCTCTCGAATGCGGAGAAGAAATACCTACTGAGAGAGAAATATCAATAGCTTTAGTGAGAATTTAAAAAAAATTGATAGTCGCAAAAGCCCTCAACATATAATTGTTGGAGGCTTTTTTATTTTCAAAAACTATTTACAATTTTTATAAAAATTCTTGAGCAGAGGATAATAAATATCTTTTTCAATTGGAATCAGTAATTCTTCATATTTTTCCTCATCAGTGAATTCCACAAAATCAGCTCCGCGAATAATCGCCATCGGTTTTTGTTCATCACATTCCCCCATCGACATTACCCCTATCACAGCCAAAGAATCAACAACATTGCCGGGAAGCATTCTTGTTTCACGGCCGAAAATATCTTTTTCTCCTTTATAGCTTTTGAAAGGATTCAAACCAAAGAATCCGATAGAAATCCCCAATACTCCATAACGCATAGGCGCGGTGTGACTATCGGTTATGACAACCGCCAATTCCTTCAAAGAAAATTTATTTTTCAAATATTCGCAAATTTTTTTGGCTTCTTTTTCCGGATTTTCAGGCCACAAAATATAATGGCCATTGGCATTGCTCTCATCTATGCCAGCATTGGAAATTAACGTATTATTTTTTACGGTCAGAATTACTTTCTCACCCGGACATTCTTTGCGAGGAATAAAAGCGTCAGCTTCTTTTTTAATCAATTCATCTTTGTTTTCGATTTCTTTTACTGGAATGCAAAGTCCTTGATGGATGGCTAGTATTTTTGAGGTAATCAAAAAAACATCCCTTTCTTTGAGAGCGGGACAAAATTCATCTATCACTGGATAAACATCATCTTTGGGTGGCTTTATGACCCTGGTTTTTATCGGAATAATTTGCATGTTGATTTTTATTTGTTATTTCAATTTATTTTTTATATAT
>Ga0172379_10005645_pt1 | contig 17365 bp, 21 predicted proteins | sample GrowelOW334metaG_FD_119756 | JGI IMG/M metagenome (GOLD analysis project Ga0172379, IMG submission 119756) | Groundwater microbial communities from an aquifer near a municipal landfill in Southern Ontario, Canada - Groundwater well OW334 metaG | ecosystem: Environmental > Aquatic > Deep... | reverse complement strand
TTCCAGATACGGAACTACATAAACGATCAATCTCACCATCAGGTTGATCCACCACGAACGCTCTTTGAGTAGGCGGAGCCTACAAGATAGAAACCACCGGCGACTGAGCCGGTGGTTTTCATTGGCGGGTCCAAGCAAGACAACTGCTTGTCTTGCGGCGAGGTGAGGAATGGGAGAGGGACCCATTCTGCAAGACCTTTTGAGATTATTTTATGAGTGGGTAGCGAAATAAAATATCCAAAAGGTGCACAGTGCCTGTAAGGTAGCGAAAAGGGCTGAATATATCGTAACGAGCCTCGCAAGGCGAAGTGAGATGTGAAGCCCGTACTGCGGCTGTAAGCCGAGAAATTCCTCGTGGACCTGCATATAAAAAATACATCCCCAAAACCAAGATGTGTTTTTAAAATCATCGTGTGATAAAATAAAAGTATGAAAAATCAAAAGGGAAGTTTTGTTTTAATGCTGTCGGTTGTTATAAGTATTGCAATAATAATATTTTTATTTTCGCGGATGTATCTTACCTCAAAACCGGTTTTATCTCCCGATCCTTTAACCTCCGCGACCTCCGGTCAAAACCAAATACAGCAAATGAATGCATATAAAAACGACGCTGAACGCGCCAAGCAACAACTTGAAGGAAAGAATGGCGAGGCTAATAAGTTGTTGAGTGAGTAATATTTTTTTGTTCAACAAAAAACCGCGAGCTTTTTTCAGTCGCGGTTTTTTTATTTGAAATAATGTTGAATTAATTTCCCGAAGCTTCGTATCCAGAGTTTACACCATCACCGGTTCCTTCGGGTGCTTTACATGCCACTGCAGTTGTTCGATAACTCTTCCATGCGGTGTCACGTGATATTTGCCATGCTTTACGAGCGGATTTTACAGAAGTGTTGAATGTTGACCAAGCTGATTTTACCGCTACCCCGAGAGCTTTCGTTGTTGTTGCTGTGTATGCTGTAGTAAGTGCGGAAGCTCGTGTTGTGTACGCGGTATTTTGTGCTTGTGTGAAAGTTGTCATTGCTGTATCAATAGCTGTTTCTCGAGTTACGACGGCAGTACCGACACACTTGATCTTTGCGGCCATGTCGGCAGCTTTTGCTGCGGTAGCTTCTGCTCGTGCTTTTTCTTTAACAACTTTAGCAGCAGTGAGCTCGGCTTCTTTTGTGGCTTTTATTGTAGCGCGTTCTTTTTCTTTAGCAACTTTATCCGCTTCTCTTTGTGCTTCTATTGTGGCTCGCTCTGTTGTGCGTGTGTTGATTGTTGGTGTTCCTGTTGTCGAAGTACCTGTTGTTGACGTTGGTGTACCTGTTGTTGTTTGAGCAAATGCTGTTCCGGCGAGAACTAAAGCAAACAATGTTCCTGTGATAAAAATTGTTTTTGTTGACATTTTTTTTAAATGATTATTTTTTTAATAAATTAATAATAACTCTTTTTTTACAATTTGTACATTAACGATTCTTCAACGTTTTGTCATTCCAGTCGAGAACATATAAACCTCCACGGTCGGAAAGGGGATAATAGAAATTATATGGGTTACCGGAACGAACGTCGTCTATAAAAGTCTTTTTTCCTTCTTCGAATGCAAGAAATATATCCCACCAATCATCGCCAACAACTTCTCCGGCACTTCCGCGAGCGAGTGCTGATTTGGAAACAGTTTCAATAGCCCACGCGCTGTTTTTACTTGTCCAGACAAAGACCCACGCGTGACCAGCTTTATTTCCGACAGCTTTTTCATCATCGCCGACGATGGAAACATGATAGCCTTTTTCATGTAGAAAAGTTGCTGTTTCCTGTGAGGTGTTGGAACAGTCAAAAACTCCGGGTTGATATTTTTGACTATAGCTGCGTGTCTCAAGTAATTTTTGAAGTTCTCGCGGATTGACGTTTTTGTCATAAGGTTTGTTTGCATGTGGATCGGAAAGGAATGTCACGTGCGGTTTTCTGATGGGGAACGGTTGCGGTAATTTTATTCCAAGCATTACATCAAGTGCCGCTGAAACAATAAAATATGCAACAGTCAAAAGTCCCGCGATATAGATTGTTCGGAATATTGATTTAATTGCTCTCAGTATTTTTTCCATACATTTAATTGTAGACTGTTTATAAAATCTTTACAGTAGTGAATGTAGAAAAATTGTTTTGTTGAATATCTTTTTAAGATATAATAAACGAATGAACAAAAATGAATCTCATGGTTTTACTCTTATTGAACTTTTGGTGGTTATTTCAATTATCAGTCTTTTGTCGAGTGTCGTTTTGGCGAATTTGAGTAGCGCACGCGAAAAAGCGAGAATGGCGGTATTAAAACAATTTGACGTGGGTTTAAAACATACTATCGGTGATCAGCTCGTGGGCGAGTGGCTTTTTAATGAAGGGGGTGGTGCAACAGTCAAAGATACTTCGGGTTTTAATAATACAGGCACTCTTATGGGATCTTCATTACCAACATGGGACACTGATAATCCATATGGTAATGGATACTCTCTTCATTTTGACGGTGATGTTTCTGAAAGTTTTGTGCGTATTTCGGATAGTAATTCTTTTCCAACCGGAAAATTTACGGTAAGTTTTTGGGTAAAATTTGAGGGGAATAATAATGGTTGGAATGGCATTGTTGATAAAGGTAGGAATTATTGGGGAGATGATTGGTATTTTCTTACGGCAAATAGTGTTGCTAATGGTGGTAGTTGTCCAACAACAAGTGGTGTTATGTTTAACGCAGGACCTGGTACTTGGCAGAATCAAATTTCAGTTTGTTGGAGTGATGATTCAAAGTGGCATAATATTGCAGGTGTTTTTGATGGGACAACTGAATATCTTTATATTGACGGGGTTATGAAAATTTCGAAGCTAACAACCGGTTATACTGGTCCACGCCACAATCTTTTTATTGGTTCTTCCAGTGAAGTTGGTAGTTATTTTTCTGGAAAGATAGACGACGTTCGAATATATGGAAGAGACCTTCTTTCGTTTGAAATTCAAAAGCAATACGCCGAAAGTGTTTCGAGTCACCAAGATCTGGCATTAAGATAATTTTTATGAATAACTCGTTAAAAATATTTTTATTATTTTTTGCATTGGGAATTTTTATTTTTCCGCAAATCTCATCGGCGCATCAACCGAGGATCCCGAACGGTATGAATATCGTGGTGACGGATCCGGAAATTTCAAAGGCATATTATACAAAACTTTCGGGTGACACACACGTATATAGTATAACCAGCGATAAACCTTTTGCTTTATATGTGAATGTTCTTGTTCCTGATATTGCGGGGCAGAAAAAAGATGTTTCAGCAGTGATCTTGAAAGACGGAAATATCCTTTCAGCACTTGATGGGACGACGTTTGCATGGACACAATTCTGGGAACCGTTCGGGTATGATTCGTATTGGAAAGGTCCTGAATATAAAGCACAATCGGAAGCGGGGAAGTATGAAATTCGTGTATCGAGTACAAATAATAACAGTAAATATTCTCTCGCAATCGGTGAGTCAGAGGCTTTTGATTTTAAAGAAAGTATGAAAGCACTTCATTTGGTACCGAAGATAAAACGTGATTTCTTTAATGAAAATCCGGCGAATTTTATTTTTTCGATTCTCGGATATAGTTATATTGCAATTATGTTCGTACTCGCTTTTGTTTTTGGTTTTACATACCGCTTTGTAATGAAAAAATTCGCAAAGAATTCTTCACATGGACTTGGAAAGAATATCAACAAAAAAGATCGTTTATTGCGGGCGTGGGTTGGTTTGATACTTTTTATTTTTGCTATTATGACCGCATGGAATCCTTTTATTCTTTTTCTATCGGGTTTTTGTTTCTTCGAATCTATTTTTAGTTGGTGCGGTGTCTATGCTGCGTTGGGGAAAAACACTTGTCCTATTTAATTTTTAGTCGTGTTAAAATAATAGTATTATGTTTTTCATTATTTTAGGGAAGCCACTCGTATTTTGGATGGGACTTGTGGCGCTTATCAGTTTTTGCACTCAATTATATTTGGGATACAAAATGGTTCATGGTCATCCTGATTATTTCAATGCGCATAAAATTAATGCAATTATTCTATCGGGGATTGTTTTGGTACATTTAACATTGGGTTTATTATTATATTTTTAAAAAAATATTTTATATGAATAAAAAGATCATCATTTCAGTTATTGTACTTGTTTTAATAATAGGTGGTGGGTATGTTGCAACAAAAAAGAAAACAACACAGCAAAATATTCCTGTCGTAACGAATGAAAACAAAACGGCTGTTCCTGTTGATACTGCAACCACACAGTCAAACCAAATCATCATTAAAGATTTTGCTTTTGGTCCCGAAACTTTGACGGTCAAAAAAGGCGACACGGTCACATGGACAAATCAAGATTCTGCGCCGCATCAGATCGCGGGGACGAATTTCAAAAGTGAAATGTTATCGAATGGGGGAATATATAGTTTTACCTTTAACGAAATAGGGAAGTTTGAGTATATTTGTTCCGTTCACCCCTCAATGAAAGGAACGATCATTGTTCAGTAAACTTTTGAGAACGATACAGAAAAAATAAGCCTCTGATTTAAATCAGAGGCTTATTTTCGATTTTAGTACTTTTTATTTTCCCAAGAAAAATAAAAGTACGTTTGCGAGCATGTTCTTTGCTTTGTAGGAAAGAGGTTGCGGAGGAGGAATATTCTCACCTGAACCTGTTGGCGGTGGTTGCATATTTTGCCCATCTTGCGGTGGAATATACGTTCCCGGTCGCTGATATTGATCGTCTCCTGAAGGTCTTGGCTGTGGTGCGTATTGCGGCTGTTGAGGATATTGCGGTTGACCGTATTGTCCTTCTTGCGGAGGTTGATATGTTTGTCCCTCGTTCATTCCTGTGGGCGGTGGTGGCATATATTGTCCTTCTTGTTGCTGTGGAGGATATTGTTCTTGTTGTGGTTGGTATTGTGGTCTGTCGTTCATCCCTGTTGGTGGTGGACAGTTTCCATCTTTACAGTCTCGTGGTTGTTGTGGATATTGAGGATATTCACCTTGCGGCGGTTGACCATATTGTCCGCTTTCTTGTTGGTCACCTCCTTGATAAGGTTTTGATCTATACTGTCCATCCTGCGGTGGAGGACAATTTCCATCTTTACAATCTTGTGGTGGCGTGAATTGTTCGCCTCCGTCCTTTTGAGGAAACATCATTTTTCCTTGCGGTCTTTGTTGATCCATCGGCGGTCGTTGTTGGTACTGTTGGATCTGCTGCATTTTTTGTTTTGCTTCCGAGGATTGTCCCATCATTTGTTTGACCGCATCGGGAGATAACATTCCTTGTTGTCCTGAAAAGTTTAGGCATGTTTCAATGTTGTTTTGGTCGCTGCAGAATGTGTTGCATTCTTCTCGAGATCGGCACCCACCTGGTCCCGCTTGCTTGTCGAGTTTTTTCATAATACTCATTTGTTTTTCCATCATCTGAATTTCTTCTTCGGAAATAAGTCCATTTTCTTTTGAGAAATTCATACACGTTTCGCGATTCTCTTCCTTGCTGCAAAAAGCATCGCATTGCTCCGGACCTTTGCATCCTCCCGGACCGCCTTTACTCAGCTTCTCCATTTTTTGCAGATCTTCATCGGACATCAGTTTGTTCTCTTTTGCAAAGTTCATACACTCCTCCATATGTTCTCCGCCCTCGCAGTATGCTTTGCATTCTTCTTCATTCTTACATCCTCCAGGACCGCTTTTTGTTTTGAGAACTTCCACCGCTTTTTCTTTTTGTATTTTTGGTTCACCGGGTCCTTTTTCTTCACCGGGTTTCTTACCTTTCATCATCGCACCTTTTTCCATTTGCGATATCATGACTTCCGCTTCCTCTTGCGTTATTTTTCCTTCGTCAACGACGAATTGCATACACGCTCGCGCATTTGCGGGTTGTTTGCAAAAAGCGTCGCATTGCTCCGGACCTTTGCATCCTCCCGGACCGCCTTTTTTTGACTGGGCAAGAATTTTATCAGCTTCTTCTTGTGTTGAATATCCGTATTTTACGCTGTAATCAAGACATTCACCCAAATGTTCTTCGACACGGCAATACATATCGCACTCGCGCGGAGTTTTGCATCCGCCCGGAGCATTTCTGAACGCTTCCTCGTCGATCGTTCGTTGTTGTTCGTTCCCGTCGCCCTCGTTCATATTTTCGTTTTGCTGACGGTTTTGATCTTGAGGTCGATCCTGATCCCCCGGTTGTTGCGGTTGTTGTTTTGGTGTCGACTTTTGTGCGAAACCGTTATCTTGCGCCCATTTCAAACAGGTGAGTTCGTTGTCGGGAGAATCGCAAAATGCTTTACATTCCTCGCGTGAATTACAACTGCCGAGCTCCGCGATAGGATATTGAATGTCAAAAACGCCCGCGGCAAATGTCAGTGCCGGCGCAATAATGAGAAATGCACAGAGTGCCAGAACGTGTAGATTTTTTTTCATAGTGTTTTTAATTTATTGATCGAGTTCGTTCAAGAATAATTATTCAGCGAATGGATTTTGATACATATCTTGGAACGGATTCGCCGCTTTTTTCTGTTCTGAAAAAGGGTTCGCCGCGTCTTGTATCGCTTTGATTTTTGCTGCCTCTTCTTTTACTTGTTCGATGAGAATTGCGGTGCGACCCTCTTCTATTCCAACGGTTTTTCCACTGATAAAACCAACATTGTTCCCATAATAATATCCGGCACCGGTGCCGATAGCGAGTCCGATGAACACGCCAACTAAGGTCCATATAATGGACATTTTTTTATTGTTTTCCATATGTGTAATTATAGTACGTTGTGCTGTTTTTTTCGTATCCCTTTTGTGGATAAGTTTTCAGATCGTATGAAGGGAATATTTTTGAAAAATTAAGACCCTCTCGTTCGTAACTCTTGCACTGATTTCCAATAGAAATATCCGATCGAAAGGAATGTACACATTGGTGCGATCCATTTTGGCAGTTCAATGCCGAAAGCTTCGACGAGCATAATGATTCCTAAGAAAAGTACGGAATACATCGCGCCGTTCTTGAGATAGATATATTTTTTGACGCGTTCGATATTGTGAATAGTGAAATAACGAACGATGAGTGCGCCTAAACCATTGCCGAGCAAAATAAGCGGAACGGAGAAAGTGAAAGCGAATGCTCCGAGAACGCCATCGATCGAAAATGTCGCGTCGATGACCTCAAGGTAGACGATCTTGCTGATATCGGACATATTGCCGTGGCTTTTGATCATTTGTTCTTCGCCTTTCTCGGCTTGTTGTTTGAATCCGTGTGTGATGAAGAAGGCGGAAGAACCGATCACTGCGCCGAATGCCATCATCGGGTCGAGTTTGATCGCGAACCACACGAGCATTGAAAGAACGATGGACACGATCGCGTAGAACCAAATGCCGTTCTCGTGGAAGAATTTTTCACCGCGAAGTCCATAATTTTTCGGTTCCATAAAAAGCCAGTGAAGAAAAAGAAAGATAAGGAAGACACCGCCGCCCGAAAGAAGAATCGGTGCCGCGTGCTCGATTGCTTCTTTTGCGGTCGGATTATTTTGGAACATCGCGAAGAACGTATCGGCGGGACCGACACCCGGTGTTGCAAGCCAAAGAATGAGCCACGGCAAAACTCCACGAACCACGAATACACCAAAGAAAAGTCCCCACGTGAGAAACCATTTTCGCGCTTTATGGCTGACCGTTTGCAGAACATCCGCGTTGATAATTGCATTGTCAAAACTGCTGATCCCTTCAAAGAGGGAAAGTCCGATAATGATAAAAATGATCGTGAATATGTCCATATATTTTTCTTTCTATTATAGGACAAAACAATGGAAAAGCCACAGGGGGGGGAGGAGGATCAAAACGAAGGAGGCTAAGCCTCCTTCATTTGGGAAAGAGCGGGGTGGAAAAGGCTTGACGCAACGCTTAACATATGGTACTGTTTCGCGCAGTTTAAAGGTTAGTTTAAACAATTAAAAGATTAATCGTTTACGCCGATCGAGGCGAAGTTCGTTAAAAACTTAATAGAGTAATAATTTTTTCGCTTATGGCAAAAAATATCATTATGTGGTCCATTTTGGGCGTGTTCGGATTTTTTGTGTTCACTTTTATCGGGTCTGTTCTTTCCGTCTATAATGAAGGAAATAGAATGGAGACCGGAATTGTTTATCAACAGGAAAAGAACAAGACGAGTTTTGATTCAATGTGGAAGACCATTCTTGAAACAGCGCAAGTTACGAAGCAATATTCAAAAGACATCAAATCAATTTCCGTTGAAACGGCAAAAGCACGTTACGGAGAAGGAGGGTCAAAAGCCATTATTCTTTTTTTGCAAGAGCAGGGTATCCAAGTTGATTCCGCTTTGTATTCAAAATTAATGACGATCATAGAAACGAAACGAGGCACTTTTGACAGGAGTCAGGAGGCACTCGTCGCACGATTGCAGGAATATGATCTGTGGCGAAAATCGCCCCGTGTGAAAATGGTGAATTGGTTATGGTTCATGCATTTTCCAAAAATTGATCTGAACAAGTATCAGGTCGTAACGTCAGACGAAACACAGAAAGCTTTCGACACGAAAAAAGCTGACAAGCTTAACGTGTTCGGAGAATAATATGTCGTTGCTTCTCTTATTCTTTATTCCAGTCATTATCGGACTTGCGGGATTCATTTGGGGTGACAAAAAGGTCACACTCAAAGAATTCCTCACTCAGGAAGCGGTCGTCGTTGTTGTAGTCCTCATCTCGTGGTCAGTTGCTTTGGGAAATAAGACACATGATGTTGAGATATGGAACGGTAAAGTGGCTGATAAAACAGAGGAAAAAAGTTCGTGTTGTCATTCGTACTCATGTAATCCGCACAGTTGTATGTGCGATGATGATGGATGTTCCACGTGTTATGATACGTGTTATGAACATTCAAGCGATGTTGAGTGGAACGCAGATTCTTCCAACGGAGAAAATGTGTTTCATGATGGTTGTAATGCACCGGGAACAACTCCACCGCAACGGTGGGTTGATATAAAGATCGGTGATCCTACTTCGGTCGAACATTCGTATGAGAACTATCTCAAAGCGAGTCCCGATTCCATTCTTCTTACGAGAGGTTCACGACAAGATTTCACGATTCCGGAATATCCGCAAGTTTTTGACTTGTATAATATTACGCGATTCATTCCTGTCGGGGTTTCCGATCCGAAGTTTGCGAAGTGGGATATTTTACTTGATGATTTGAATGCCGATCTCGGCTCAAAGAAACAAGTGAATATCATTGTCATTGTCGTTAAAGAATCCAGTCTTGAATGGGTTGAATCCCTGAAAGAAAAATGGATCGGCGGCAAGAAAAATGATTTCATTGTCGTGATCGGCGCTCCGGAATATCCAAAAATACAATGGGTTTCCGTTGTATCGTGGAGCGACAGTGAAGATGCAAAGATCGCGGTCCGAAACAGACTGCTTGATCTTGGTGTTGTCGATGGCGAAAAAATTATTTCAATCATCCATGAAGAAGTGGCAAGCAAGTTTGTTCGCAAAGAAATGAAAGATTTTGAATTTCTTAAAGCGAACATTCAACCTTCCTCTGAAGCACAAGAATTCATCTTTGTTTTTACGATCATACTTCAGCTGGTATTAACATACTGCGCCAGAAAATATGATTGGTACGATGAAGAAGAAAAAAGATGGTGAAATAATTTCGCCTAAAAAAAGCCCCCAGTAAATCGGGGGCTTTTCGTTACTTATTTTTATCGAACGATCTCAGATGTGAAGAATTTTTCTTGGAAGTTCGTGGTTTTACGGATCTCGTCATCGGAAATTTCTTTGCTGTCGGGGACGATGATAAGCTTGTCGTCATCGTCGTTGGTGCGATGAATGATAGCGACACATTTTCCCGTGAATTCGCTGACGGGTTCATCCACCAAAAGCAGGTAGGCGTCGGTTTCTTCGCCGTCGGGTGCTTTTGTGTTGGGAACAAATCCGTAGTTGCAGTCATATATAAAACCATGCTTTGGATGTTTGGAATAAAGCGGTCTATCGATCTTGATGAAAACCGTTTTACCGAGATATTGTGTGGCGTAATTTTTATTTTCTTTTTCAGGTGTCATATTTTTTTTCTTTAATTTTTGTGCTATAAATATAACATATTTAATAACTAACACTAAAAGTCATATGAATCTCATCGGTTTTGCGGACGATCAAGTTTCTCGAGAACAAAAGTTGCCGGAGTGGCTTAAGGGATGGAATATTCGTGTTGCCGCGCGTGCGGTTTTATTGGATGAACAAAACAAGGTCGCTTTGATGTACATCGGAAGAACCGACAGTTATAAATTGCCGGGTGGAGGTGTTGATGAGGAAGAACGTATTGAAACCGCTTTGAAAAGAGAAATGTTGGAAGAAACGGGCTGTACGATCGAGCCGATCTGTGATATTGGTATTTTTCTTGAAAAAAGAGATGAGTGGAAGATGTTCCAGACATCATTTTGTTATTTGGCACGAGTAGTGGAAAAAGGCGAACCGATATTAACCGACGAAGAATTGGCGGAGGGTTTTAAAGTTGAATGGATCGAGAGTGTTGAACAAGCCATTGAATTGGTTTCAAATTCCAAAGCTGATCAGTATGACGATCTTCATATGCGATTGCGGGATAAAAATATTTTGACGATGGCGAAAAAGATTGCTGAAGAAAAGCACTGTTTTGTTTTTAACAAAGGATAAAAAGAGTGTTTTGATATGTAAAGTTGTCCACATTGCTTGTGTGGCGATGAAACGCTCTTTGCAGTATCATTAAGAAGTAGAATTATTTATTGACAGACGTCAATAAAATATTTTTTGTTATGTATGAAACACTGCCGTGTTTGGAACATAATCTAAAAAATACAAACAATTAACATTATTCACTAAGTAATTAATAAATTAATTTTTAATAAAATAACATGGCAAAAATACAGCAAAAATTATCTCATTCTAATTTCACAACGTTTTTGTTGGTTTGGTCTATCGGAGTTTCGCTCCTCCCATTATTTATTGCGTTTATTGTCACCGCTTTGAATAATGAAAAGGTTTTGACGTTAGGAGTTTTGAAGATCATCATCTTTTTTACAGCGTGTCTTGTTTTTGGGCTTTCTCTCTATGCTTCAGGATATCTTTCTGAGATCATACGAAATCCGATTCGTAATGCCGTCAAACAACTCATTGAAGCTGCTAGTGTTTTAGCTTCTTCAACACAACAATCCTCAGCTGCATCTCAACAAAATTCAAACACAGCGCAACAACTCGCTGTCGGAGCTTCACAACAAAGTAAACAAGCTGAAGATATTTCCAAGAACGTTGCACAAATGGCATCCGCTATTCAACAAATGTCCGTTTCAGCACAGGAAGCTTCAGGAACCAGTTCTCGAACGGCCGACATGGCGCAGAAAGCCGGACTCGCCGGAGAATCTTCTCAGCAAAATTTGGTACAAATTAAATCGCTCGTAAGTGAAACGGCACAGATGATTCGCAGTATCGCCACCAACGCAGAAGCTATCGGAGAGATCGTCGATGCTATCACATCGATCGCAGAACAAACAAACTTGCTCGCGCTTAATGCCGCCATTGAAGCTGCTCGTGCAGGTGAAGCTGGTCGTGGATTCGCCGTCGTTGCCGACGAAGTTCGAAAACTTGCTGAGAACTCAGGAAAATCTGCTGATGAAATTAAACATCGTATTAAAGCCGTGCTCAGTCAGGTGGATCAAGCTGTGTCTACGGTTGAAACTGGAGTGGGAACGGTGGAATCCAGTACACGCGCCGTTTCTGAGACACTTCAAAGTTTGCAAAACATTTCATCAGCTATTCAACAAGTGTCTTCCAAGATCCAGGAAGTTTCGTCAGGAATTATACAACAATCTTCTACCGTGCAAGCAGTAGCAAAAAGTATGGAAAGTGTTACCGCTGTTTCTGAACAAACAGCTGCCGGTGTTCATGAATTATCAGCTTCAGCACAACAGCAATCTGCCGCAAATCAACAAATTGCTTCTTCCACTCAACAGCTCATGGCTTTGGGTACTGAGTTGCAAGCGTTTGTAGGTGAAGAAAAGGTAAAAAAATAATACAATATATTTCAATAGTAATTTAGTTTTTTAGCAAAACGTTTAATTTTTAATTAGTGTATACAAAATGACTAAAAAAGAGGTATGTAAAAAAATAATGATGGAGTCATTTGGGCCAGCTTCAGCAAGGTTGGTAGAGAATATGACAGAAGAAGAATGTGTGGGTATTTGTCGAAAAAAAGTGGCGACTTTTCTTGGAGAAGAAAAAGCCGTTGCTTTGTTTGATAGTAACAGTGAACTTAAATAATATTTTTATTAATTTAAAAAACAATATGATAAACAAAACGTCAAAAATTGTAATAGCAGCATTGGTCGTTCTTGCTGCTCTGGGGTATTTTTTGGTAACAAAAAATACACAAAAAGTAGAGAAGGTTGCTGTTCCGGGAGTCAGTGATACTGAAATTTTGATCGGTTCAAGTGCTGCGCTCAGTGGATCAGCATCTTTTTTGGGAACGCAAACCATTCATGGATCAATGGCATATATCAATGATATTAATGAAAAGGGAGGGATTAATGGACGAAAAATAAAATTGATCAGTACTGATGATCAATATGATCCGCCAAAGACAGTTGCAAATACACAAAAACTGATCACACAAGACGGTGTGTTTGCTTTGTTTGATTATGTTGGTACTCCAACTTCAGTAAAGGTGATTGATATTGTTAACCAAGCACAAGTTCCTTTGTTGGGATTATTCACTGGTGCGGAAGCATTGCGTTCTCCTTTTCAACCTTACATTTTTAACGTTCGCGATTCATATTACAACGAAACAGAAGATGCTGTTGCATATTTTGTCGATAAACTCGGTTTCAAAAAGATTGCGGTTATGTACCAACAAGACGCTTTTGGTGAAACGGTATTGGCCGGTACGCAGATCGCTTTGAAAAAAAGAAATATGGAACCGGTAGCTGTTGATTCTTTTATTCGAGGAACAATGGATGTTGAAAAAGCAATGGGTACTATTAAGGCCAGCGGTGCTGAAGCTGTGGTGATGGTCGGAACATATTCTCCTCTTGCAAAATTCGTTAAAATTGCTAACGATGCCGGCTTTAAACCATATTTCCATACGGTTTCCTTCGTTGGTTCAGAAGCATATGCAAAAGAATTAACCCAAACACAAAAAGTTGACCCAACACAATACAACAAGATCCTTGTTACACAGGTAGTTCCTTCACCGCTCGCGGATGAATTTACTACGGTTAAAGAATACAAGACCTTGATACAAAAATATTATCCGCAAGACTCTTTTAACTACACATCTCTTGAAGGTTTTGTAAATGCCAAGGTTTTGGTCGCAGCTTTGCAGAATGCCGGGAAAGACCTTACCAGAGAGTCGTTTGTTACAGGTTTGGAGTCAATGCAGAATGTTGATATTGGTATCGGCAAAATGATCAATTTCGGTAAAACACAACATGGAGGTTTGCGAGGAATTTTCTACTCAAAACTTTCTCCGGAAGGAAATTTTGTGATCTTTAATCAATAATTAATTCACAAAAAAATGAAACTAAAGTATAAAATTGTAGCATCCTTTCTTTTGATCATTGTGTTGATGGGGATAGCAAGTGCTGTTTCCACTTCATATGTTTTAGGAAAAAGAACGGATGATGATGTAAAAAAGAAAGCTGAAACAGTCGGTTCTTTATCTGAAAAAATATATAAAGCGGTTTCCGATAACAACAGATCTACTCTTACCGATGTTCTTTTTGATGAAAAGAAAGCAAAAAAGGATGAGGTGGAGTACTACGTTGTATTCAACGCGGAAGGAGAACTTATGGCACACACATATTTAAGTACGGTACCAAAGACTGTGATGAATTTTTCACATCATGACTTTGCAACTACGGGAGATAAATATTATGTTGTTAAGATAGATAATAAAGGTGAGAATCTATCTGTCTATGATATCAGCGTTCCAATAATGGAAGGTATCAAACAGATTGGTACACTGCACATTGGTATCAAGAGTGAATATTTGGTTGGATTGCAAGACAAACTGATCAACTTATCTATAATGTTCTCTGTGATCTTAGGTTTGATCGCACTGCTTATCGCTTCTATGCTCACTTATTTCATTGTTGACCCAATCAAAAAATTGACTAATGCGGTCAACAGGATTACGAATGGAGAATTTGATGTTGCTTTGCCTGATATCAGGACAAAAGACGAGATCCAGGAGCTCAATTCTTCGATTGAAATGCTCGTTACGGGGTACAATATGTTGAGAAAGAAAGGTTAATTTATTTCACATTGTATTAAAAAATCGCCGAGTCATATCGGCGATTTTTTATGTTTGAATGTCCAGAAATTAAGTATGGTATTGAACGTTTTTATTGTATACTAAAAAGGAAGTTTTAATTTTTTAATTTAATTTTTTAAAGAGATATTATGTCACCGGAACTTACGATACTTTTAATCACAGCCGCATCTCTTGGTTTCTTCCATACGCTTTTTGGTCCGGATCACTACTTGCCGTTCATTGTTATTGCGAAAGCAAAAAAGTGGTCACTTGTAAAAACGGCATGGATCACGTTCCTTTGCGGGCTCGGACATGTGGGAAGTTCTCTTGCCATCGGTACTGTGGGTATTATTTTTGGAGTTGCACTTTTCAAGATAGAATTTATTGAAGGTTTCCGCGGGAATATTGCAGGCTGGCTTTTGTTCGGTTTTGGTCTCGCATATTTTATATGGGGCGTTCGTAAGTCGTGGAGAAGCCGTCCTCATGCACACTTTCATATGCACGAAATAGGTGCGTCTCATGATCATGAACATTCTCATTTTAAAAAACATGTACATGTCCACGGTAATGAAGCAAACCTGACTCCTTGGGTATTGTTCATTGTTTTTGTTTTTGGCCCGTGCGAGGTGTTGATTCCGCTTCTTATGTATCCCGCCGCTGAAGCGAGCTGGTATGCCACATTACTTGTTGCAGGAGTGTTCAGTATCACGACGGTCACCACAATGCTTTCTGTTGTTGTTCTCGGTACATATGGTTTTAAATTCACCAATTTTTCTTTCTTGGAAAGACATTCCGAAGCTGTCGCCGGTTTTTCCATAATGCTTTGCGGTGCCGCGATACAATTCTTGGGATTATAATTTTTAACTTTTTAAATATGATCATTTTTATCAACGGTTCGATCAATTCGGGAAAAACAACGGTTGCTAAAATCTTAGCAGAAAAACTTTCCGGTGCGGCTTTGGTGGAAATTGATACACTTCGAGCGATGATCGAATGGATGCCGATCGATCAAGCAATACCAATCAATCTTAAAAATGCAGTTTCGGTTATTGGAAATTTTTCAAAGAATGGACTGCACGTTATTGTTCCATATCCATTGTCTCAGGAAAATTATGAATATATGACCAACGAATTGAAAGAAGTCGATAACAATATTCGTTTTTTTACCCTTGCACCGAAACTTGAAAAAATTCTTTTGAATCGAGGAACACGTGAATTGAATGATTGGGAACGCGAAAGAATCAAATATCATTATTCCATCGGAATACATAACCCGACCTTCGGAGAGATCATTGATAATTCCGAACAAACTCCGAAAGAAACAGCTGAATTTATATTTTCTCGTTTGTCGTAAATATTTTGTAAAATTAAAAAACCGCGTCGTTTTGAAACGACGCGGTTTTTTTGTTGGATTATTTGTTTGTTACTTTTGTAGCTCTTTCATTTTTCTCACTCCATCAATCATCGCTTTTGTTATTTTCTTCAGGTCGAATTCGTGTTTCCATTTCCAATCTTTTCGCGCTTTTTTATCGTCGATACTTTTTGGCCACGAGTCTGCGATCTTCTGTCGGAAGTCGGGCTCATATTTCATTTTGAGCGGAATTCCTGCTGAACGAATTGCATCGGCGATCTCGATTGGCGTAAAACTGACGGCAGCGAGATTGTAGCTTGTGCGAATCGTAATTTTTTCCGCAGGCGCGTCCATGAGTTCGATTGTTGCGCGGATCGCATCATCGATATACATCATTGGAAGCGCAGTATTTTTTTTGAGGAAACATGTGTATTCGCCAGTTTCAAGCGCTTTCCAAAAAATATCTACGGCATAGTCAGTTGTTCCTCCACCCGGCAAAGTTTTCCAACTGATGACTCCGGGATATCTTAAACTGCGAACGTCAACATCAAATTTTTTGAAATAATATTGGCAGAGCAATTCTCCCGCGACCTTGGTGACGCCGTACATAGTGGTCGGTTCGAGCACTGTTTGTTGAGGAGTTTTGTCGCGCGGTGTTGTTGGTCCGAAAGCGGCAATGGAACTCGGCCAGAAAATTTTTAATTTGTATTCTCGCGCCAAGTCTAAAATATTTCGTAAACCGTCCATATTGATCTTCCACGCAAGCTCGGGATTTTTTTCTCCCGTCGCCGAAAGCAGGGAAACGAGATGATAGACCGTGCCAATATTATTTTTTTGTATTGTGTCACGAAGCAGTTCCATATCGGTAATGTCGCCAATAATCGAAATTCCTTCAAAACTCGGATCAGGTCTTTTGTCAAAAGCAACAACAGAATCTTTCCCATATTTCTTCCGCAACGCCGTCGCCAGTTCCGATCCAATTTGTCCAAACGCCCCCGTAATAAGTATTTTTTTTGCCATAGAATGTTTAAAATTTTTATTTATAATTACGCGGACGACTACCTTCCGCTAACTTAAGCTTTCAAAACCCCAAGTTTTTTACCAACTTTCACGAACGCTTTAAGTGCTTTTTCGAGATCTACTTTTTCTAAACCGGCGGACATTTGCGTTCGGATGCGCGCTTGACCTTGAGCAACGACTGGATAAAAGAATCCGCGAACATACACACCTTCTTCAAAAAGTTCTCGTGCGAAATCTTGTGCAAGTTTTGCGTCGTAGAGCATAATCGGAATAATTGGTGTGTTGCCCGGTTTCAGTGCAAATCCAGCTTTCGTTAAACCATCGCGCCAAAAGATAGAAAGATCGGCGAGTTTGTCGCGGCGTGTGGTGTCTTTTGAAAGAATTTCCAAAACTTTCAATGTTCCGGAAACAACGACTGGTGGAACAGCGTTCGAGAAAAGATATGGTCGTCCGCGTTGGCGTAACATATCAACAATTTCTTTTCGTCCTGAAACGCAACCGCCCGAAGCACCACCGAGCGCCTTTCCGAAAGTTGTGGTAATGAGATCAACTTTTTTCATAACGTCAAAATATTCGTGCGTACCGCGTCCTGTTTTTCCAATAAAACCGGTTGCATGCGAATCGTCCACAAAAACCATCGCGTCATATTTTTCCGCGAGCACAACAATCTCGTCGAGTTTCGCCAT
>Ga0172379_10005644_pt1 | contig 17368 bp, 14 predicted proteins | sample GrowelOW334metaG_FD_119756 | JGI IMG/M metagenome (GOLD analysis project Ga0172379, IMG submission 119756) | Groundwater microbial communities from an aquifer near a municipal landfill in Southern Ontario, Canada - Groundwater well OW334 metaG | ecosystem: Environmental > Aquatic > Deep... | reverse complement strand
TAATTATAAAAAATACTGTGTTACCAGAAGGTTCCTCAAACATCTTTAATAGAGAATTCTGTGCTCCGTGTGAAATCCCATTGAAAGCCACAACTATTATTTTCTTATCATACTTTACTGGTTTTAAAATATGAATATTTTGTAAACTACGTGCATCATCAATAGAAAGCGAATTGTATGTATATATAACAAAATCTGGATTGCCAGATGTAAGCATACCAAGCTCTGTCTCGGCAAATGAGACTATTTCAGTAAGTATTGTGTCTCTGTCACCCTGTATTAAATGTGCATGGTGAAGTGAATCAGGATTAATATATTTTTTAAGAGATGATTTCACATAGTGAGTATAACCGATTTTGCATACTAGGCAAAATATGCGTCAGGAAATTTTATTTGACTTCGTCAAAAAAATTCTCCCGACGTCATTTTCTTAGATCAAAATAGTGTCGGTAAATTTTATATGGCTTCGCCATAAAAATTATCCCGACATCATTTTGCTTTGGACAAAATATGCGTCATAAATTTTTATACTGCTTCGCAATAAAAAATCTTCTGACGTCATTTTCTTAAATCAAAATAGTGTCGGTAAATTTTATATGGCTTCGCCATAAAAATTATCCCGACATCATTTTGCTTTTTAGGCAAAATGAAAACCGCTTGGGTGTTGATGAGGGGCATGCAGCCTTCCCTATCAACTCCCCAAGCGGTGTTTTGAAAACAAGGTACAAAAGGATCTTTCGATCCAAAGCTTCCCATATTGTGTGATTCCTCAGTGTCATAGGCATTACCCTACAACCCGAACTGAGTATATCACACAGCGATTCTTCAAGAGAGCTTTCGCCCTTATGTTCTTGAAGTACGCAGCTTGTGATGAAGTTTTTTGCCCTTCAAATCGATTTCTCGATTTTGCAGGCGACCAAGCTTGATGACACAAGACCTAATCCGCAGACTTTGGTGACTCATGTCTAGCCTAAAGACTTTCTCCCAACCTTTCCGAGGACTTATTTCCGGTTAGTTTTGCCTCTTTGAATGTTTGCAGGCGATCTCTCGACGATCTCTCATGGTGACGATGTCTTCTTCTTTCTTTTCGCCTTGACTAGGCCAGAATCTTTATCGAAATTTATCGAGTTCAGATCCGGGTTGCTAAGTTTCACACTCCTTTCAACGGGGGCTCCCCGTAGTAAGAATCACAGAACGCCGTCTTGACCGACAGAGCGAGGGCGATCGTGCCCTGGCCGCTCGTGGGTCAGACCGCGCTGATGGCGCCGGTGTTGATCTGGAACTTCGGGAACAGGCGGGAAAAGATTCCCCGCGGCGGACTCGTGGTCGTCTTCATATTTACTCCATGTTTTTGTTTTTGTGCATTCTTTGGTCCTCCCATTACAGATGTGTGTTACCGCACACTTAGTTCTGTTCCGGCGACCTCAGAAAGTACAAGTATAGCATACCTACCAAATATGTCAAGCTAGTATCACCATTTCTACCATAGTATTTAAAGCTTAATTCTAAAATATCCTCATATTATAAGGCTATTTCAGAAATCTTACGTAGGTGAGACCTACGTAAAATTTATCTATTTTCTTTCTTTTGTCTCTTCCCTGTTGAATTCAATCTTTTTACTCTCACAATTGCTGGCTTCTCTGGCCATTTGTCCTGTTTCTGGACATCTTTCAGTTGTAACAATCTCTTATTTGTTATTTTACTAACATTATTTGCTGGCGTAGCTATCTTCTCTTCAAGTATCTCTATTTCATCACGTAAAATTGCCGCTGTCTCAAAATCAAGCTCCTTCACAGCTTCATTCATTTCTTTTGTTTTTTCTTTTATCAAGACCTTAACAGTCTTACCGACAAGAGCAAGATCAAGTGATGCCAAATCGCGTCCCGCCCTCTTTTCTATTTGATCAGTAATATCATGAATCTCTTTTATAATGGTCTTCGGTACAATTCCGTGTTCATTATTATATGCCACCTGTTTTATTCGACGACGATTTGTCTCATCTATCGCTCTCTTCATTGAATCAGTAATACGATCAGCATATAGTGTCACTCGCCCCTTCACATTTCTAGCTGCACGACCAATAGTTTGTATAAGTGATGTCTCCGAACGCAAAAATCCTTCTTTATCCGCATCAAGAATTCCAATAAATTCAACTTCCGGTAAATCTAATCCTTCACGGAGCAAGTTCACCCCAACAATACAATCAAATGTCCCTCGACGAAAATTACTTAATATTTCTATACGTTCAATCGTTTTAATTTCACTATGTAAATATTCTGCCTTTACACCTTTATCCTTCAAAAAAGTAGCCAAATCTTCTGCCATCTTTTTCGTTAATGTTGTCACAATTACTCGCCCCCCCTCTTTGACAACCTTTGCCGTCTCCTCTATCACATCATACACCTGGCTTTTATCTTTTCCCTTACCTGTTATTGGTTTAATAGTTATCTCCGGATCTATCAATCCTGTTGGACGGATAACCTGTTCCACTATTTGTGCACTTTCTTTACGTTCAAAATCACTAGGAGTTGCCGTCGTAAATATAACTTGACCAACTCGTTTTTCGAATTCAGAAAATCTCAAAGGTCGGTTATCACATGCAGACGGTAGACGAAAACCGAAGTCAACCAAATTCTTCTTGCGCGCAGCATCTCCAGCGTACATACCGTGGAGCTGCGGCAAAGTTACATGGCTCTCATCGATTACAGTAAGGAAATCTGGACTTCCATCTGCCTTGCGAGGAAAATATGCAAGTAAACTATCGGGTGGTACGCCTGGGGCCTTCCCTGAGAAATGTCGAGAATAATTTTCGATTCCATTACAATAACCAACCTCTCGAATCAAAGCTAAATCATAGTTGGTGCGACGTTTTAAACGCTCCCTTTCAAGAGGTTTCCCTTCTTTTTCTAAAATAGCAAGTCTTCCCTCTAATTCCTTCTTAATACTTTTTATAGCACTCTCAATTTGACCCTTATCAGAAATAAAATGTTTTGCAGGAAAAAGAAAATAACTATCAATTTCACCGTCAACTACACGAGTAATTGGATCAATTTTCTCTATGCTTTCAATTTTATCGTTCTCTAAATTTATACGATAAATTTTTCGCTCACTTGTCGGCATTACTTCTACTTTATTACCTATTGCTCGAAATTCTCCTGGACTTAAATCAACATTAGTGCGCTCAAAATGAATCTCCACCAATCTTCGTAAAAGTTCATCACGTGAAATATTTTGACTAACTGACATCTGCATATTTACCTTCTGATATTCCTCAGGTGATCCAAGTCCATAAATGCACGACACTGATGCAACAATAATTACATCCTTACGTGAAAGAAGTGCTTGTGTAGAAGCATGACGAAGACGATCAATTTCTTCATTAATGATTGCTTCTTTTTCAATATATGTATCAGTGCCTGGCATGTATGCTTCCGGTTGATAAAAATCGTAATACGATACAAAATAATGTACAGCATTGTCAGGAAAAAATGTCTTGTATTCCTGTGCAAGCTGGGCAGCTAGCGTTTTATTATGGGCAATAACAAGCGTCGGCTTGCCAATCTGTCGTATTACATTAGCCATAGTAAAAGTCTTTCCTGAACCAGTAACACCAAGTAATGTTTGGAATCTGTCTCCCTTTTTAAGTCCTTTTACTAATGTAGAAATAGCATCCGGCTGATCGCCCGCTGGTTTATAATCACTTTTTAAATTAAAAACTTTATTACTTGACATTTTGTTGAATCGCTATATTATCATAAATGGACATAAAGTTCCAGAAAGGTAGGAATTGATGGATACAATTAATAGTGTCCTAAAATTGCAAGCTGGAAAACTGTACGGGTGGCACATTATCGAACTAGACTCAAGTCTGCAATCTGGCTGGGTCACGTTTGAAATCGAAAAAAGCGGCACTATACGTTTCTCGGTAATTCGTGCGCCCACGCTCGCGCCAGACGGTAAAGGCGGATTCAAAGATCCCCGCGAATTCGCTGAGGAAAGAGGCTGTATATTCCTCGAACGACGACCTGAGGAAGAAATAATCATCAAGAAAATCCTCAATGCAGAACAAGATCCGAGTAATATGAGAGGCTGGTTTATTTTCTCAGTATCGCCGGAGATTGTGGAGAATCGTGCCGTCGCTTTCCATTCTCTGCTGTTGCAGATGAAAATCCATTGAGGTCAATTATTCCTCAAAAATACCCACCGACGCACGCATGCAATGGTGGGTATTATTATTCTTGACTCAGGATTACAAAGGAGTACCATAAAGAACAGAACAATAGTTCTAGGAAGGAGCTAATGATGTCTTGTAACATTCAAAAGCTAAAAGATGCAGTCCGAGGTATCCTCACAGAAACAAATAGATCGGTAATCAATCTCCGTATCAATTTGTCTGGAAGACTTCAATCACTTCGAATCAAAATGCTTCCGTCAGGGAAATTCGTAACCCAAGACCAGAAAAGACAAGAAGTTCGAATCCCGAGGAGGTCACTATCTACCATCTGGAACCTTGCAGTTCAAAATGCAATACGGTGGTAAGAGTTTTTTCTAATCAGAAGATAGAAAAAATCTTCAGATGCACCGCGATCTTATCGCGGTGTTTTTTTATCTACTTATATTTTTCCAAAAACTCTCTCTTAAATTTTTCAAAAGTTCCATTAAGAATTGCTGCTCGTATACCCTTCACCAAATTAACCAAAAAATAGACATTATGAATAGATGCTAAAGTACCGGCAAGCATTTCCTTGGCACGAAAAAGATGCGCGATATAAGCGCGAGTGTAATTTCTGCACGTGTAGCAAGAGCATGTTTCTTCGATTGGTCGGAAGTCAGTCTGATACGCTGTATTCTCAATATGAATCTTGCCAGTCGAAGTATAGATGGTGCCATTGCGACCATTACGTGTTGGCAAGACACAATCAAATAGATCAACACCATTCTCAATGCCCATAAAAAAATCTTCGGGTTCACCAATACCGAGCAAATGCTTCGGCTTGTCTTCTGGCAATTCTTCGTTTACCCAACGGACAGCATTCGACATATCCTCCTTTTCAAATGAACCGCCGATACCAAAACCATCGAAAGACATCTTCCCTATTTCTTGTGCTGATTCTCGACGAAGAGCCTCACTTCTTCCTCCTTGCACAATACCGAAAAGCGCCTGTCGCTCACAATTTTCTTTTGATCTATGAAAATCGAGTGATCGCTTTGCCCACGTATGTGTTCGGTGGAGTGCCTCTCTCTGATAGTGTTCACTTTCGTTTGGTGATGTACATTCATCAAATGCAAAAATAATATCCGCACCAAGATTGTGTTGGATTTCTATAGATTTCTCCGGCGTGAAATAATGTGCATCGCCGTTTATATGTGAGCGAAACATCACACCATCTTTATCTATCTCGACGAGACGAGGAATAGCTTCTTCGTCTTGCCGTTCTTTAAGTAAAAGTTCTGTCTGACCAGACTTAGTAATCTTACTAATATTTTTTCCGTACGCAGCGCCGAGCGAGAAGACCTGGAAACCACCGGAGTCAGTAATAGTTGGACCTTTCCAGCCCATAAATTTACCCATACCTCCCGCTTTAGCAATAATTGTATCCCCTGGTTGGAGATATAAGTGATAGGTATTACCAAGCACAACTTCCACACCAATAGTTTCAAGCATCTCTGTAGTAAGAGACTTTGCTGTTGCCTTCGTACCAACTACCACAAAAGCTGGTGTATGAATAACACCGTGAGGAGTAATAATACGACCGGCGCGGGCGAGAGACTTTTTCTCGCCCGCGCCGGTATCGTATCTTTTTTCAATTATGAATTCTATCGGAGATTTCATCTATATTCTTTAAACAAACCGTTGGTGAAATATTAGAATCAATTAAATTGCCACGAGTACGAGGCTGATGCCTCATCACGTCTCCTGGGACGTCAGATTTCGTCTCTGACTAAGGTGTACGAACAGTACCCGCCCGAACCCAGCCCGAAAGATTCATTCTGGCGGGGTATCCGAATACATTCGGTACGGGCGGGCTCCGCGGAAGCAAACGGAACTGACAACGCAGTAGACGGGGTGATTTTATTGATTCTAACTATTGGATGATTTGGCCAGTGGTAGGATCCACCTTCGCCGTCGCCATCAATTCCACATCAAAAATAAGTGTAGAATTTGCTGGAATAATATCTTTTCCCGTTGCAGGATCTTTAATTCCGTTAGCACCGTAAGCAAGTGATGGTGGAATAACCAAATGGCGCTTACCACCAACTTTCATACCAGTAATTCCCTCATCCCATCCAGAAATAACCATTCCTTTCCCAAGAAGAAATTGAATTGGCTCTCCTCTTTTGTATGAACTATCAAATACAGTCCCGTCTGTTAATGTTCCAGTATAATGAACTGCCACAGCCATACCGGATTCGGCTGTTACACCTTTCCCAAGTAAAGTCTCAGTAATAATAAGACCACTTGCTGTAGTTATTACCTGATTAATAGGTGCAGAATTATTTTTATCACTATTCATGATTGTTGAAGATTGATCTCCCGAAAGATTTTTATCGCTATTAAAAGATATAATACCAAGATAAACAAAGACTCCAATAGCCAACAATACCGCAATACCGATAGCTATATTTTTACCATACTTAGAATTCATAAATATATTACAAACTACTATATTATTAATATCTACTTAGTATATCAGAAATTAACATTTTTGTAGAGCCGCAAGAACTAGGCTCTTATGTTATACTAAATGTCATGGAAACAGATCAATTAATTCAAAGCAAAATAGCAGAGATGAATAAAGAATTCGCTGAAGGACTCAATTTTATTAAAAATTACCAGAAGTCAGTTACATTCTACGGATCAGCTCGTACACACGAGGACGATCATCATTACAAATTAGCTTTCGAATTAGCAAAGAAAGTTGTTCAAGAGCTCGGTTATGCTGTTGTTACAGGTGGAGGACCGGGTATCATGGAAGCAGCCAATAAAGGTGCATACGAAATGGGAGGTGATTCCATAGGAGCAACAATTAAACTTCCTAAAGAGCAAAATAACAATCCTTATCTCACTGCTTCTCATAGTTTCAATAATTTCTCTATCAGAAAAACAATCTTGTCTTTTATGAGTGAGGCGTACGTATTCTCCCCTGGTGGATTTGGTACAATGGATGAACTATTTGAAGTACTTACACTTATTCAGACTGGTAAATTCCCAAAGGTTCCAGTATTCCTACTAGGAAAAGATTACTGGAGCCCACTCTCAAAAGGTTTTATTAAAAAACACATGCTTGAAGATAGTGATATCAATAAGGAAGACATGTATATATATCACATAACCGACGACTTAGATGAAATAATACAGAAAATAAAGAGAGCTCCAGTTAGAACCGTATAAATATTAAAAGAATTAACCCTATCTCAAAAAACGAGATAGGGTTAATTAATTTACATAGAAAAACGGAGGAAAGATAAGTATCTAATCCTCCGTATATATTATTAGCTGTAATATATCTACAGCATCGCCTCGACCCTCTCTATCCCCATCACGGCGAGCATCAACTTCGCAATCATTGCTGCATTACGAACGTACTGATCTCCAACACCTGATGATAAGAAGAGTGTTGGGACACCAAATCCTTCCGTAAGAATCTTCATAGCAGGGACAGTCTCCTCCATGTAAATTTTCCTACGAGTTTCTCTACCTGGAGGAGAATCATCTGCTCCTCGACTACGATTAGCAGCATTATTATCCGCGACTTGGTCAAGTGTGACCAACACAACTTGAACCAAGATAATATCTGAACGGCCAACCAATTTCCCAGCTACCTGACGAGCTTGAGTGACGTTCCTTGGATAACCGTCACACAAAATGTAACGATGATCTTTTTTTATAGCACTCTCAATTCCTTCCTCCATAATCGGTATTGAGATATCATCAGGAACTAACGTGTGCAAGACGTCCATATGACGAGCAATCAGCTCAGCATGTGGACCATGAGAAGTCCTGTGATGCTTCAAAAGACCACTCATGGTAAGGATGACAATATTGCTACCATGATCCTCAGCAATTCTGTCACATGTAAGACCCTTACCTGCACCCTGTGGACCACCCAGGAAGCCAACTACCGTACGATTATTCATCATGATTCCTCCATCACTCTATATATCTTTTCTCTTTAGAACAAACCTTGATTAAACTCCCCACCTTGAGAAGCTCCCGCGCAAAACATTAGCAATAAAACAACTCTTAGTCAATCAAAATTATAATAAAAAAACGCCCCGCTTTGCGGGGCGCATTCGAGTATTGTCAGACTGTTGCCGCAGAACCATAATCGGCAAGTATCCGGCCCAACAATATTTCTACTGTTCCTTCGTGCACATTATCGACAGGAAAAACTGAAACACCTACCCCTTCAAGAGAAGAAAAGAATTTCTCTCTTCCTCCAGTTTTCCATTCAATATATCTCGCCATCCGAACTCGCTCGTTAGGATCCTTTTCAGCCAACGTCAGCTTATGCTGGCAAACTGGCGGTATCAGCACCTGCAATCTCCAACCAGGATGTCGAAGACGAAACATTCTCGCATCCTCAATAAAAAGTGGGAAGCCCATCACAATCAACGGGTGCCGACCAGATTCCAACCTCTGAATAAGAGAATTGGTAAATATTGCTGAATCGTGGAAAAATGTATCAATCTTTCCAGTCCTTTCAAACTCATCCTGCTTACACATTTGCTCTGGAAGCGGGACACCTGGAAGAGACAAGGCTTCACGAACCGCCCTGTCCACATATACGATTATTGGATCAAAGCGAGCAAAGCAAGAAGCCAAAGCCTCATAATTTGCATATGGACCACCACAAATTCCAACAACCAATTGTTGATTTTTCATCCTAGAAATTTCCTCTCTCTCTAAAAGAACAATGAATGCAAAATATTAGCACTATATTGTTTTATAGTCAAGATTATGCTAGTATGACTATATTATGAAAGAAAAAAACAACTTCCCCATCAGAATCAATAAATACCTCGCTAATAAGGGCTACTCCAGCCGACGTGGAGCGGATGGACTTATAGAGAAAAAACTCGTAACAATAAATGGGAGAATTGCAATTCTTGGAGACATTGTGAAAGAAAAAGATATTGTAGAAATAAAGACAAAAAATGCTCCAAAAATACTCTATGCTATCTATTACAAATCTGCCGGTGAAGTAAAAGAAACTATTTTAATAAATGGGGTTACTTTGTATGCAGTAGATCAGCTAGAAAAAGAAATTCCAGGAATTGTTTTATTTACAAATGATCGTCGTGTTGCCAGTCGGATAAACGATAGAAAATATATTCACGAAAGAGAATACGTTATTCATATGCGTGACAAAATAAGAGAAAATTTCAAAGAAAAAATACTGAACGGTGTCTATATTGATGGCAAAAAGGAGCTGGTGGCTGCAAAAGGGGCTGAAGTCATAGACGAAAAAATATGTGCGATAGTACTTACTGAGAATGCACAACATTTGGTACGACGCATTGCCGTTGCCCTCTTTAATGAAGCAAGAGAGATAGAACGTGTTCGTATAGCAAACATCACAAATGAGGGAATAAAAAATGGAAATAGTAGAGAATTAAGCGTTTTAGAACAAAAAGAATTGCTATCTTCCCTATCTCTAGAGTCTATATAACAAGAATAGTTTATTTTTCGCCAGCCTCCTTATCACACTCATCGGCATCTGAGAATGACATTTTAATAGCAAGGAATTGTATTAATTCATTTATTAAATGCCCAATCATAAAGGCAATTGCTACATAGAAAATTATCTTAAATTCGTAATTTTTTATTTTGTGGAAAAATATACTTAGACCTGAACCAAAGAAATATCCTAACCAACACAAGACGGAAGACCACACAATCGCGCTAATAACATTTATTATTAGAAAAGTTTTCACTTTCACTCGCGTCATTCCAATTGCAAACGGAACTATATTCCTAATACCATACAAAAACCTCATACCGAACATTATCAAAATCGGTCTCTTATGAATAAGGCGTGTTGGCATCACTAGCCACCTTTTAACACGAGGGAACCTTTTAATTATTGCATGGCCTTTATAATGACCAAGTAAAAAGAAAAGCATATCACTTGATAATGCTCCAATAAAAGCTGCCATAATCACAATCGTCATACTATTCAAATATCCCGCATGGACAGCAATTCCACCAAGAACCAAAGCCAGCTCGCCTTCAAATGGAGTAGCTATTGCAATAGCCAAATAACCATAATGACTGATGAATGTTGCTAGTTCCATTTTTAAAAGAAAAGTTTATAGACAAAGGACACAAAAGGATCAATATTTGGACCATACACAATAGCCCCGCCAAGAGCACCGGTAACTGTCACAGCAACTAAGCCTAAGATAGTCAATATTACTAATACAGACGGTCTCATAATAAAATCTGAAATATTAACCAAGACCTTCCATAAAATATTTAATACATCTAACCTACTAACAGTCATTGAAAGTAATTTTCTCTGACGATATTGATTAATCATATACACAATATATCCAATCAAAAGGATAACAAAAACATACGTAGTGATAGATGCAATTGTGCTATGTGTTTCAATTAGACTTCTGACGGATTCGCTGTTAAAAGACTCTTCGGCTAACTCCCCTGTTTGTAAAGCCAAGAAGGCTCCAATACTTCCTATCAAAAGTAAGAAAAACTTAATCGAGAGAATTCCAGGTATTCTCTTAATAATATTAAAACGTAAAATCTCTAGAAGAGCATAAAATGTCAGAAGTGCGATAGGAAAATGCACAAAGACTGGATGGATGTTCATTTCAGTTTATTATATCATGCGACCAGAATTACAGCATTACCGAGAATAGGTTATATTCTCTTATTATTATTTCACCAACAATAACAAGGCATTTATGCTAGTATAAACTAGTATGATTAAGGAAGATAAAATATGGGATGTAATAGTTATCGGTGGAGGACCAGCTGGCATGATGGCTGCAGGACGAGCGGCGGAACGTGGTTTAAGTGTGCTTTTGATAGAGAAAAATGAAAAATTAGGAAAGAAACTTCTTATTACTGGTGGAGGTAGATGCAATGTTACTAATGCTGAGGAAAATGTCCGTAAATTACTTTCAAAATACAAGGATAGTGACAAATTTTTATTTTCAGCCTTTTCTCAATACGGAGTCAAAGAAACTCTAGACTTTTTTCATTCGAACGGAATGGAGACAAAGATTGAGCCGGGAAATAGAATATTTCCGATAAATGATAAATCACAATCTGTTTTGGATGTCCTTGTCTCTTACATTAAAAAAAATAAAGTTACCATTCAATCCAACTCCCCTGTTACAGGATTTGTAAAAGATGGCTCTCAAATTGATTCCGTTAGACTTGCAGATGGGATTGAAATAAAAGCAAAATCTTTTATCTTGGCAACAGGAGGAAAATCACGTCCCGAAACTGGATCGACTGGGGACGGTTTTAATTGGCTTCGAGAACTTGGCCATACCATCACTGATTCAGAACCATGTCTTGTCCCAATATCCATAAAAGATTCCTGGTTGAAAAAACTCCAAGGAGTTACCCTACCAGAAGTAAAGATTACTGTTTTACAAAATAACGAAAAACAAGAGATAAAGAAAGGCAAGATACTTTTTACTCATTTTGGTTTGAGTGGACCCTCCATCTTGAACATGAGCAAAGATATTGGTGAATTACTAAAGTATGGTTCAGTGTTTCTATCCCTTGATATTCTTTCAAATCTAGATTATGGCCAACTAAACTTAAGACTACAGGAAATATTTCAAAAAGAGAGCAAAAAAAAGTTCAAAAATTGTCTAGGTGAGCTAATACCTTCCGCTCTTATACCAATTGTAATTGAACTATCAAAGATCAATCCAGATATTCAGGCAAACGGCGTTTCTCGAGAAGAACGTCTAGGTCTTGTACAGCTACTAAAAGACATTCGGATAGAAGTAAAAGATCTTCTTGGTACTGATAAAGCGATTATAACTTCTGGCGGAGTTTCTCTTGAAGAAATTAACTTCAAGACAATGCAATCAAAATTATATCCAAATCTATATCTTATTGGAGATATTTTAGATATTGACCGCCCATCTGGTGGATACAGCCTTCAGCTTTGTTGGACCACAGGCTTCGTCGCAGGCGATTCTGTCTAGAATTAACTAAATCGGCTTACCTGCATCGTTGTCGGTTTCATTTTCTCCCGCGGAGTAGCTGAACTACACCTTGGTCAAAAATCAAACCTGCCGCCTTGCAATTAAACCAATTTAATTAATTCTAATTGATATTAAATATCAAATAAAAATTACTTGTATGTGTTTTGCTTATTTCTACCTAATTCTGCAAATAATTTTGAGTTGATCAATATCACCCTTCGTCGGTATAAGATTTGTGTTTTGATTTAGACGATACATAATAGCTTCTGAATCATCTACATGTACCATCCCAAGCGCGTGACCAAATTCATGAACCAATACTCTAATAAGCTGATTCCGTGTATTAAACTGATAAATATCTATTTCCTGTCCAGAAATACTTGATCGATAAATACCTTCATCAAATTCTTTTCCAGTTTCATTGCCGACCGCATTATATTCTGCCACATTGATGTTTAAAGCCTGAGCAGTACGATTAAGTACTTCTATAAGTGCATTTAATGTATCAACATCTTTATTTAAATCCTCTTGATCAATAAATATCTGTTCTTGCTCTAAAGACAGATACTTCAATTCAGATTGTAATCTATTATATTCTGATTTCGGCGCACCACCTTTTATATTCCAATATGCCACCTCCTTTTCGTATGCATCCTTACGAGTCTCAAAAGAAGATATTTCTGAGGCGAGGGCAGTCTTTTCTTTAACATATTCGGCTTTTAACACATTGTATTGTGATTTAAGTACATCATAAGAAGACTTCGTCCCATCAACAACAATACCAAGCGAGCGAAGTCTTTCTGTGGCTTGCTGTCTATAATCATATATAAGATTAACCGACATACCCCCCACTTCTTGATATACAAAAAGATCTCTCCCTATTGATTCCTCCCAAGATGATTCAGCTTCATTTAATACCTTTAGAAAATCACCCTTTGACATTCCAAAATGGGTATCAAATGAACCAATACTATATGCGATTGGTTGAGTGCATGGAAATAACTTATCATAAATAATATTGTATCCATCCAATAATGAACCACGATAAATATAAACAAAGATAACAATCACAATAACTGCGAATATTGTTTTTAAAGACTTATACATTGTAATAATTATACATCCTTTGTATTAATAGTATCACAAAACAAAACCCCCATATCAAAAAATTGATTACGAGGCTTTGTACTGAAAAATTACTTCCTATTGATCCAATTAACTTACCCTAAGAAGGTTAATGCTTTCCCCTTTTTATTTCCTCTTCCAGTTCTCCCAATACGATGTACATAGTCATCATATGTTGCAGGAATATCAAAATTAATTACATGACTAACATCAGCAATATCTAGTCCTCTAGCGGCCACATCTGTAGCCACAAGTACTTGGACATTACCACTTTTGAATAATCTCAATGCTTGCTGGCGTTTAGCATGATTCTTATTCCCATGAATAGACTCCGCCTTAAAACCTTTTTGTGTAAGTAATGTTGCAAGTTTTTCTACACCATGTTTCGTCCTTCCGAATACAAGTACTTTATTAAATTCCTTTTGACTAAGAAGATTTGCAAGGACAGTGGCCTTATCTGATCCACGGTCAATACGGACGACATCTTGTTCAACATTCTTTGCTGTATCTTGTGTCTTCACAGAAATACGAACAGGTTCACGGAGGAATTCTCCAATAAGTTTTTCAATATCATGAGAAACGGTAGCAGAGAAAAACATTGTCTGGCGTGCTTTTGGCATACCGGCGACGACGAAACGCATATCATTTACGAATCCCATATCAAGCATGCGATCAGCTTCGTCTAAGACGAGAGTGCTGAATTCAGAAAGACGTATCATTCTGCGCTCTATTAAATCTTTCAATCGTCCCGGTGTACCAATAATAAAATTATATTGATAACGCAATTGTGAAATCTGTCTACTAATACTTGCTCCTCCAACGCAACAAACAGAAAATATTTTCATTCCTGGAGTAAAGCCTTTTAGTTCTTCTTCAATTTGAATAGCAAGTTCGCGTGTTGGCACAATAACAAGCACTTGTTCACGTCTATTTAAAAGTACTTTATTAATAGCTGGAATAAGAAATGCTGCGGTCTTTCCTGTACCAGTATTTGCTACACCAACAATATCCCCTCCTTGTAAAATATGAGGGATAGTTCTGTCTTGAATAGGTGTTGGCAGACGATAGCCTTTTATTTCTATCGCTTTCTTCAAACTTTCTTGTATTTTAAAATCAGAAAAATTATGTTCTGGAACAAAATGTTCTATCTCTTCGGTAAGCACAGTTTTGTTTATAAACTTGGCTGGATTGATGTGCTCTCCCATTCCACGCATTCCTCCACCTCGTCCGCCACCAAACCCACCACGACCCCTAGAACCTCCTCCTCTGCTCCCCCCACCGAATCCTCCACGACTTGCACCACCGAAACCACCTCGTCCAGCATATGAAGTGCGTCTTGCTCCTCCAAACGAAGATCCTCCGCTTCTGGTTGATGGAGATGTTCCAAACGTGCTTGTACTTCTACCAGCTCCAGGTCTTGCAGATGATGTACCTGTTCTTGATGGTACGTATCTTCCTGCTCCTCCAGTACGTGCAAAACCACCACGGCTTGCACCGCTTCCACTTCCTCCTTTGTATCCGCTCGAATTTGAGCGACTTCCATTATTATTACTTGGGTTCATATCTAATATCTAAAAACCAATTACTTGGTTTCTTATAACATCTAGTCATTATATTAATGATTCGACTAGTCAGTCTCGATAGTTTTTAGATAGAGCCAAATTTGTAAACTGGCTGTGAAATGAGATTTCTTCCCAAAAATAGTAAAAACTTGAGATTTAAGTTACCCAACAAGTATATACCATAATGACTATTCTGTCAAATCTGTAGTACTTTCTTATCAATTCTCTGAACCTATCGATTCAGTTTTCTGATATGTGCAAGTAACTCCTTCACGTCCTCTTTTAATGGATTCTTTACAGAATATTTCAAAATCTCCTTCATGACATTAATATACATTTTCAGAAACTTTTCCTTTGGGACATGAAAACGTGCAAAAGTTGCTTCTCCTTCTCTTTCATAATCATCAAGAAGCTCAGATGTGTTCGCAACAACGTCAGCAGACTTAAGAAGCAAAGATTCACGTGACAATGTTTTAATATGTTCAATATCTTTTCTCTTTATTTCATCCCATGATAATGCCCTATCCTTTTCAGTCACACTTACAACTAATTCTGCTACATTCTCACCAAAAGCAAGTTCTAATTTTTCCTTAGTCACTTTCTTTTCAAGAGGACTATCTTCAACTGTGTCATGTAATATACCAGCCACAATCAAGTCCTCTCCTGCCCCTGCTGATGCTAAAATCAATCCGACAGTGAGCGGATGAGTAATATATGGAATGTCTTTACCCTTTCGCTTCTGTTTCTGTACTATCTCATGAACATCAATAGAAAAACGAATAGCATCTTTTATCTTTTGCGTATGAATCATAATGACAATTATACCTCTTACATATAATTATTTACTAATAAATACCACAGACAACACACAAAAAATAACCCCGAATGGGGCAATCTTCAAATAAAAAAGTAAAAACTTTTCTATTTATGAGCAGACTTGCCGTGCAAACGAAGGCGTTTTGCGGCCATACGCCTTGCGGTCTTATGAGAACGCCCTGTCTTATTTTTGATATCCTGACTTGCTCGTTTTGCCATGGGAGTAGTATATACTATTTACAAATAGTTACCAAATTATTTATCAAGATCTAAAACCTGATCAATCCTAATCTGTTTTACAAATTCTGGCACGTGAGAAACAAGGATCATTGCTCCTTCATATTTATCTAATGCTTTTGCAATAATTGGAAGATGACGAAAATTCATGTGATTTGTTGGCTCATCAAGAATAAGTAAACTTGGCTTTTCTAAAACTAATCTAGCGAAGGCAACAAGTCCTTTTTGACCTTCTGATAGACTACCAATTTTTGTATGTATCATTTCCCCACTAATTAAAAATCCCGCAGCAACAGAACGCATATCTTGTTCAATCTTTTTATCCATTACCGCCATAAGAGATTCGTAAACGGTATTGTCAAAATTTAGTGTAGAAAAATCCTGACGATAATAACCTATTTTTACCCCAGGAGTGATTGTAACGCCCTTTGCTGTCCCCTGTGCGATAGACTCAAGAAGAGTGCTTTTACCAATACCATTTGGTCCAGCCAAAAGAAGATGTTCTTTCTTTTTGACAGATACTTTTGCCTTACGAGAGACTACTTTATGATTCTTCACAGTTGTGAATGAAGTTATGTGTACAAATTCCCCTGTCATATCTGTGGCGATAGGAATAGTAAATTCGCGAATGGTTTTGTCTTCACGACGAACATCAACTTTCTCCTCTTCCATCTGTTCCGCTTTTTCACGCATACGTTTTGCAACAAGACGCATTTGCCCTCCTTTATTAGCAAAAAAGTTTGCTTTATCTTTATTTTCTTGAATTTCTTTTGCTAATTGAGCATTCTTACGATTCTCTTTTTCTATGCGCGCTGAAATCTGTGTTACTACGTCAAAATAATTTCCGACATATTGTTCAATCTTGCGCGTAAAAATATCTAAATATAGGACACTATCAGTAAATGAATTAAGGAATTCTGCATCGTGAGAAATAACAATCAAAGTCTTTTTATATTCTTTAAGGAATTTCGTTAGGTGTTCAATACCTATTTTGTCTAGATTGTTTGTTGGTTCATCAAGAAGTAGCAAATCTGGATCTTGAATAATGGCTGATGCAAGCAAAAGTCTGGCTTGTTGTCCTCCAGAAAGTGTCTTCACAATACGATCATGTGGCATAGAAAGATGCACAACATCAAGTACTGCATCTATGCGTGGGTCAATATCATAAATTTTCTCCTTGAAACATTTTTCAAAAAACTCACGTACTGTTAAATGCATTTGATCTCTTGGAATGACTTGCTTAGAGATAGCAATAGTCACACCTTGTCCTACAACAACTCGCCCATGTTCTGGTCTATGTGTACCGGTAATTAAACCAAAAATGGTGCTTTTGCCAGCACCATTCTGGCCCATAAGAGTAATCTTCATTCCTTTACGTACAGAAAAACTAACCTCATCCAAAATAGGTTTATTGTGACCAAATTCAAAAGAGG
>Ga0172379_10005643_pt1 | contig 17374 bp, 12 predicted proteins | sample GrowelOW334metaG_FD_119756 | JGI IMG/M metagenome (GOLD analysis project Ga0172379, IMG submission 119756) | Groundwater microbial communities from an aquifer near a municipal landfill in Southern Ontario, Canada - Groundwater well OW334 metaG | ecosystem: Environmental > Aquatic > Deep... | reverse complement strand
GGCCGAACCGAAGTTGCGCGAAACGCGCAGGCTCCAATGAACCTGTAAGTTTCGCGCAACAAAGGTGCAGGCAAAAAACGGCGATTGCAGCCAAAATTCCTTATGTCGGACAGGCTCCTAGGTAAATAAGGACAGCGACCATTCAATAAATGGTCGCTGTCCCTATTTTAATATACTGTCCCCCGAATTCTATTGCGCGCAGAAGGGGTCCACGCCGTTGAATTTGTCTGTCACAAAATCCCGGGTTTGCGCGTCGTAGGTGTAACGGGAGGTCCAGGCAAAACACTGCAACGGACCGCCTTTCTCGGAAGGCGTGTCATAACCGGCGGGATCTCCGGTAACAGGAACGTCCTTAATACGGTAGACGCAGGTTTTGAAATCCAGAGAGGAATTGGACGCGCTGACTTCGCCGCGCCGCTCATCAAAGATGGAGATCCCCCCGTTGGGGACATCGATCGCCAGGAGCACGGAGGTCGGACCCGGATGGTCCTTAAGATTTGCGAGCTGCCTCCAATCATCCATAACCTTAAGGTCTGAGAGCATGCTCCGCGTGTCCGGGCGGAGTTTTAACGGAATTTTAGGCACATAGGCGTAGGCCAGCCGGTCCGCTTCACCCGGTACGGCTATGTAAAGAGGATCTGTCCCATCCTGGTCTATCACATAGTTAGAATGGTTGAATACAACACGCCTCGCTCCACGCAGATCACGGGTCACATCCAGTTTCCTATCAAGCAAAGCGCCTGTTTTAAGGGAGTATCTTGAATGGTAAACGCAGCCCCGGATAAACTGAACGACGCCGTAATCCCGGATGCAGTCCGGGGAGGTCGTTTCAATAACCGCGCCCATGGACGAAAGACGCGAACTCTCGTGCGCGCCCGCTACTGAGCGGCTCTCGGAATCCAGCAGGGTGAAGCTCTTAAGTCCGCACGCCCCGCCGGCCGGCGCCGGGAAGTTCTTACGCTGAAAACGGGGGATTACGATTTCAGAGGACTCCCTGGGCTGTTGCACGGTCTTCCGATGGGAAGCTTTAACTTCCACGATCATGGCGCCCGCATACCTACCGGCGTCTTCCAATCCGGACTGCGCTGTCGCGAAGCCGTATATCCCTGAGACCGCAAGTGCGACCAAGAGCGTTGTTTTCATAAGTTTCTCCATACCCACGTCCTATGTGTTGTTTCTAGTATAGTGCACCGCCGTGATTTTATCAAGGCCCAAAGGTCTGTTTTGGCGAAACCATATGCCGGCCTCAGGCGGGTCCATTGTCACGCAAAATATGCCCTATGTACCCAAGCAAGCTCTCACGATCGTGTATGGCGTTCTCAATGAAAATCTGCTAAAATATAGGTGTAATCCGCCCCGCGCCCATGTTCAGCGCGGGGTGCAAAATAGGCCCGCGCGTTTCCTTCGTAGCAAGCGCGGGGAGCAAGCGACGATGAAACGGGGGGTAGGGGAAACCGCAATGCGGTGTCCCCTGTGGCAAATCCCCTGGAAGGGGTGCCGAGAGCCCCCCTTGTGGAGCACCTGGCCGTGTTCCTTTAAAGGCCAGGCGGTAATCCGCCCCGCGCGTATGTTCAGCGCGGGGTGCGACAAAGGCGGGGTGCGACAAGTGCGGGGGCGAATAGGTTCGACGGCAACTTAGCGTGTCAAAGTTGCAGGCCATGGTTGACCAGGCCATGTAAAACAGGGTCAAAAACAAAAAAGCCAACTCAAACGAGCTGGCCTGGGCCCACGCCTAAGTGAGCCTCGCTGCCGGATGTCTCTCTGCAACATCCGGTGAGCGTCAAAACGCAGGGTGCTGTCCGCGCGTCGCGCTTCGTATTCGCGGGCAAAAGACAACACGGAGCTTTGGATCGGTTTTGTCGTCCTGAACCAGGCCGATCCGAGACAAACTCAGGAATAAGCCTGTAGTGACTCTGGCACATAATTGTCGGACCCGGGTGCGAATCCCGGCGCCTCCATGTTTTAAAAGCCGGCCTTCTATAGAAGACCGGCTTTTAATTTTAGCGCGGGATGCCCAGTCGGTGCCGTCCCGGCGTCATAGGCGGGATGTGTCGCGGGAACTTGTGTCCGGGGGCGGCGCAAGACTGCCGTATAGTCCACCCCACCAAAAGGCAGGGTGTTTTACACCCTGCCTTTTTTGTTGCGCCGGGATTCGCAGGCGACACCGGCGCATCCGGTGGTAGGGGAAACCGCCAGGGCGGTGTCCCACTGGGATGGCTGTACGGAAATGGTGCCGGGAAAAGCCGGCTACGCCGGCGTCAGCCGGTGCGCCCGGCTCTGGAGGAGGCCGCGAGAGCGGCCGGGGGAAGAGGAATCCCGGCGTCAGAAAACCGGTTTTAAACGCCCCTAGCCGCAAGCATCGTAAGAAGGGTTTTGATAAAATTCACCCTGTTCATTTCGGGTCTTCCGACATTTATAACGGGCGCAAGGTGGTCTAGGCCCTCCACCTCTATCTGATCGGCGCCCGGCAGCATTTCACTGTCCACTGGAACGAGTCCGTCGTTCTTTATCCCCCGCCCTCCGTTCCACTTGAGCATAATGTCGCGGGTGGGTTTAAGCCATGTGTCCCTGACGCCTTTCTCTTCGTCTTTCCACGCGCCGAATGAGATCGTGGGAATGGCGGAGGTGATCCTGGCTATTTCCGCAGCGTTTTTGTATTGATAATCCCGGCGGTGCCTGACCGACATATCCTGTACCGACCGGAGCGAACCGCCCATAAGAGTCAAGATGGCGGCGGACACCGGCGCCAGGGAATGCCGCCCCAGCAATACATAATCGGCTATCGGGGTGCCGTAGTAAGGGCTTTGTATGGAGATAAAACCGCGCACCTTACCGCGCAAGTCGGGCCGTCCGATCAAAGCCTCAAGGGAGTCCAGGCCGCCCTTACTGTGTCCGAGAATTATTACGGGCTTTGGAGAGCGCTCTATCTCCACAGCTATCAGAGCGGCATTGCGGGCGATGCCGGATTCCGATTCTATGTGCGCTATGCCGGCATCCAGACCGTTAGCCCTGAGCCAGTTTACCTGCTCTTCAAAATAAGCAAAAGCCATAACGCTTTTTACCAGTTTGTCGGCCGCAACCCGGGATTTTACGGAACGAGCTCGGAGGCTGGCGCCGGGAGCGGAGATCCTTCCGTTCATATAGCGCAGACCGGGATCCACGACAGTATCGGTCATGAAACCCGGGACGACAAGTATTCTGTAACCCAAAAACCTTTCGCGATCAAAACCGCCCAGCTCTGCGCCCTCCACCGCTACCGCGCTGGAAACGGAGTAATACTCCGCCGTGACATTCCTACCCGCCGCCCTGGGATTTTTTACGGACGGCACGGGGGCATCCGGGAAGGTCTGTTTAACGGCCGTTCTTGCCCGTAATTCGGAAAGCGCAGCCGCCTCATCCGCATGCACGACGCGGACCGGCAGAGCCAAAACCGCCGCGATCAGTATTGCCGACGAAAATTTTTCGATAACCGCATGCTCACGCACAACGCCTCCAAATCGGGCTTTATGCCCGCACATAGAGCATATCAGGAGACGAGGGGGGCCGTAAAGCGTCTTTGGGGCACTTCGAGGAAATAAAAAGGCCTATGCTTTCATAGGCCTTAAAGCACGCGGCTGTTCAGAACACGCAAATCACTTTGCGGAGGTTCCCAAGAGGGTCGCCGCCGCCGGTTATCCGCAGGCCGTCGCCGAAACGCGACGGGAGAAAAATAATATCGGCGCCGAACAGCTCCTGCCACTTTTTTATGGCGGGCATGCCTATGGGCGCTTTCGGCTGGAAAAAGATCTCAAGCGTGTCCCCTTTCTGCGTCACGGACCTGACCGAAAGACGCGCAAGCTCTTTTTTAAGTTTTATGACGGCGGCCAGATTCCTGAGAGGTTGCGGAGCCGGGCCGGACAGGTCCGCCAGCTCCTCCATGATCTTATCCACTTTCGCGAGGTCCGCGTTCAGAAGTTTCTTGTAAAAATTCAGGCGTTCCATATCGTCGCCGATATAATCCTCCGGGATAAAGGCCGGCAGTTCAAGGTCGATCTTGACCTCCGGGAGTTCCACGATCTCGCCCCGCCCCTTGATGCGGTTTATCTCGCCGTTGAGAAGCTTGATGTACATTTCAAGGCCGATGGAGTTTATAAAGCCGTGCTGGCGCACGCCCAAAAGCTCTCCGGCGCCGCGCAGTTCCATATCACGCATGGCCAGGCGGAAACCGGAACCCAGCTCCGTAAATTCCTCCAGCGCGCTTAGGCGTTTCATGGCCAGTTCGCTGATGGTTTTTTCATCGCGCCCAGCCTCGTCATCCGGCGGCGCCCCGAATTCGGCCCGCATCGCGCCGCTGACCCCTTCGGCTTTTGCGCCTTTGGCCTTCGGCCTCATCCAGCCGGGATAGAATAAATAGCAGTAGGCCTTCTGCTTCTCGCGGCCTATCCGGCCCCGCAGCTGGTAAAGCTGGGCCAGGCCCAGCTCATGCGCGTTCTCGACTATCATCGTATTTACGCTGGGGATGTCCAGCCCGGATTCGATTATGGTGGAGGCTATGAGAACATCGTACTTCTTATGCAGGAAATCCCACATGTATTTTTCTATCTGCTCGCCCTTCATCTGCCCGTGCACCACCGCCACGCGCAGATAGGGCATTATCTTTTCCAGATATGCCCGGCGGGAATCTATGGTCTGCACGCGGTTATGCACATAGTAGACTTGCCCGCCGCGGGCCAGCTCGAAATTAACGGCGTTGACAAGCGCCGTTTCGTCGAAGGGGCGGACCTGCGTAGCGATCGGCAGGCGGCCGACCGGCGGGCTCTCGATCACCGACATGGTCTTTAAAGTCGAGAGCGACTGGTAAAGGGTGCGCGGGATAGGCGTGGCCGAAAGCATCAGCAGGTGCACGCCTTTGGCCATGGCCTTAAGCTTTTCCTTGTCTTTAACTCCGAAACGATGCTCTTCGTCAATGATAAGCAGCCCCAGGTTCCGGAGTTTCACATCTTTCTGCAGGAGGCGGTGCGTGCCTATGACGATGTCAAGTTTTCCCCGCGCCAGGTCCTCCAGGATCTTCTTCTGGTCGGAGCGCGTTTCAAAGCGCGAGATAACTCCGATCTTAACGGGGAATTCCCTGAACCGGTTCAGAAAATTATTGAAATGCTGGTCGGCCAGGATCGTGGTAGGCGCCAGGACCACGGCCTGGCGGCCGTTAAAAACCGCGCGCATGGCCGCCCGCATCGCCACCTCGGTCTTGCCGAACCCCACATCGCCCACCACCAGCCTGTTCATGGGGACGGTGGATTCCAGATCGGTCAGGACATCGCGGATGGCGGCCAGTTGGTCCGGAGTTTCCTCGAAAGGAAAAGAGCCGGCGAATTCAGTTTCCAGGCGGCCGGCCTCGGGAAGGGCTATGGTCTTGATCGCCATGCGCTCCGCCTCGACCTTAAGAATATCGTTGGCAAGAGCCTGCACCTCCGCGCGGACGCGGCTTTTAAGCTCGTGCCAGGTCTTCGTGTCCATGTGAGAGAGCTTCGGGACCTTGCCCTCCGAACTGATAAATTTCTGCACCCGGTTGAATTCGTGGAGCGGCACCATCAGCTTGTCGCCGCGGGCGTATTCCATGAGCAGGCAATCCGCGTCCTCGACATTCTCGTTATTGGCGTTGCGGTAATACGCTTTCTTGATGCCGAGATACCTGCCCACGCCGTAGTCTTCATGCACCACAAAGTCGCCGGTTTTAAGGTCCGCCCATTTAAACGCCTTTCCCTTAGGCCTTGCGCCCTTCAGGTCTATGCGGTACCTGCGCTGGAAGATCTCGGAAGAGGTCAGCACGGCTATGCGGCCGGGAGCATATAGGAACCCTTCCTGGATGTAGCCGGTCCTGAAATTCACCAGCTCCGCCAGATTTTTTTCCTCAAAAAGGTCCCGCAGCCGGTCGGCTTCGCCCCGGTTTATGCAGAAAAGCGAGACGGCATATCGTTCTTTTTTAAGGCGCCGTATCTCTTTTTCCACCAGAGCCAGGTCGGAATTGAAATTAGCGTTGGGGACCGCCCCGAAGTTGAGGCCGGAGGCGCCGTCGGAGAGGACGGCAAAAGAAAAAATTTCATCCGCGGAGACCTCGGAACCGGCCGGCAGTTCCAACCCCTGGTCCAGGAAAGCCCGCCAGCCCGGACCGGCCAGTTCAAAGAGGGCCGTTTCAAAACCGCTGAAAGAATTGGGCGTGACGGCGGCCCTTTCCATAAAGCCGGAGGTGGCCTGCGTATCTATCTCGAAGGACCTGATGCTTTCCAGCGTATCGGAAAAAAACAGCCTTATAGGCTTCTCGCGGTCCGGAGGAAAATAATCCACCACCGAACCGCGGACCGCGTACTCGCCCCGGTTCTCCACGAAAGGGACGCGCGCGTAGCCGGCCTTCTGAAATCGCGCGGATAATTCGGCTCTGGGATAAACGCCTCCGGGGCTGAACTCAAAGGTCAGGCCGCCGTAGGCGGCGCGGCCCATTATCTTTTCGGCGAGGCCCCCTGGGGTGGCAAGCAGGATAAGGGCCGGACGCGCGCCGCCCTTTTGACTGTAAAGGAATTTAAGGGCCTGGGCGCGCAGGGCCGCGTCCGAACCCCAGAAAAGCGGTTCAAAAACCGGCGGCTGCGCCAGGATCCCCTTAAGAGAGCTGAAAGCGTTGGCGTAATCGGCGAACGCCTCCTCTTCCTTTACCACCAGCAGGAGATCGCCTTTTTTTTCTTCAAGGGCCTTAAGCAGGCACATGGCCCGCGCGCTCACATTAGGCGCGCCCCTGACAGCCTTGATGTCCATAGGTCTCAATTTTACTATAATTAGGACGCGGGGTTTAGGATGGAAGGCCTGGGCAGGAAAAGGAACCCCTTACGGCCTGCCCCGGGGCCTCTCCCCCTATGCGCTTCCCATATGCTGAAATGGATCGAAATAAACCTTAAAACCGTCGGGGACAATGTCCGGGCGGTAAAAAACGTCCTGAAACCCGGCGTCTCCTTCATGGCCGTGGTGAAAGAGGACGGTTACGGACACGGGGCTCCGGAAATTTCAAGGACGGCTCTCGCCAACGGCGCCGATTCCCTGGGAACTCTTACCCTGGAAGAAGCGGCTCTGCTCAGGCGCAAAGGTATAAAAGCGCCCATAACCGCCCTGGCGCCCGCCCCGGCCGCCTCAGCCGCCAAATTCATAGAACTGGCCGTGACGCCGACCGCCGATTCTCTGGAATTTATCAAAGCTTTGGACGCCGCCGCACCCGCGGGACGGAAAACCCATTATCACATCGATCTGGATTCCGGCCTTAAACGCTGGGGCGTGGAACCCGGCGAGCTGCAAGCCTTTTTAAAAGGAACTCTGAAATTTAAAAAAGCGGTTCCAACGGGACTGAGCACCCATATAGCCTACGCCCCCCTGAAGAATATGATAGAAGCAGAGGAAAAACTTTCTTCGTTCAGGAAGTTAGGGGCCTTCGCCGGGGGATCTTATCCCGGCCTGAAACTGCACGCGGCCAACAGCGCCGTACTGTGCGATTTCCCCCACTGGCAGCTGGACATGGTAAGGATAGGCAATCTGATCTACGGCCTTTATCCCTCCAAAGTCTATTTTAAAAAAACAAAAGGGCCGCCCATAAAAGGGCTGAAGCGGCCCTGGGAATTCTACGCGAGGATCATCTCTATAAAGCGGGTCGGTAAAGGGGAATCGCTGGGCTACGCGAGCGACTATGTTTCATGCAAGCCCATGACCATCGCCACCGTCCCCGCCGGCTATGCCGACGGCCTTACTATGGAGCCCTCGGAAAGATCCATTAAAATATCGGCCGGGCAAGCCTATTGGGGGATCGTGAACGGCAGGGAAGCCCCGTTCGTGGGCCGTTCGGCCATAGCGCACACGCTTTTGGACGTCACCGGCATCCCCGGCGTCAAGATAGGAACGCCCGTACTCCTGCCGGTCCGCCGCACCGCCGCATCCGCCAGAATCCCCCGGATATACAAATAAAACGCCAAAGCGTTTTATAGCATATACAGCAACTCCCTGTTTTACCGGACCTTTTTATATACCTTTATACCCACACACAAGAGGGGCCAACGGACCTTGTCGGCTCATGGACTGGCGGCTAGTGCAAAGAAATGTATTGCAGGAGTACACAAACGGGGAATCAGAGCAGGCGGTGGAATGTCAGGCCAGTGAAATTTCCGGAGTCATAATGTTAATTGCCGGAGACTATCGCATTGATAACAGATACACCGCCGACTATTGCCCGGTTGCCGTACAGGTTTTCAAGAACATTCATGACGACTTGAAGCGAAATTCGCAAATGCTCGCGCCCGGACAGGTGCTGTCCGTGTCCGGCAATTTTTCCGCGCACTACCTGCCCGGCGGCCTTTCCAAAACCTACATCTCTTTGTTTGACGCCAAAAACTCAACTGCGGTGAAGGACTTAAAACAAGCACGCCGCTGGAAAATCACCGGGGTCGAGCTTAGCCCTCTCTTGATTGATGGAACGAATGAGATCACCATTCTAACGCTTAAAGATCCCGTTTCATCTTTGGAAATTAAAATACTTCTAAAATCCCGGGGTCTTCACATCTACACTGATGATCTTGAGCGGGCCTTTAACGGAAAAATAAAAGCAACCCCGGAGTAGCGGGGGAATTTTTTCTCCCTCAACTCCCCGCCAACCGCAAGGCGACCCCGCACTATGGGGAGTCGTATTCATGTCCATAGTGCGGGGTATGGTAAAAATTTTTGCGGCAAAAATTTTTAGGGTTGTTCCAGGAGTTTGAGCGCGCTCGCGCCACAGCCGTCGCCGTCGGGCGGCGGCTCCTGGTTCACGCATGCCGTATCGTCGGGCGGACACGCGAACCGCAGGTGAAAATGGTCGCCGTGATGCGCGGCGGGCCTGAGAACATGCAGCACGGCCTTGTTGTTATCGTCCGCGCCGAACAGTTCGCAAAAAAGTTTTTTAACGGCCGGATCAAGGAAGATCCTGGCGACGGCGGTGTTTTCGGCGGCGGCCGCAACGATGCTCCAGTTCCTGCCGGGGTCGAAGCTGGCGCTCACCGCTCCGTCCGCGACGAAATTCTCGTCAAAACCTTCCCTCAGAGGGTCCTGTTCCTGTTCGTCCCGGGCGATCATCGCCGCGTCGGCGTCAAGGCCGTTCTGATGCGACGCATGAAGGGAGATCTTTCCCCCGCCTTCCACGCTTAGATCGCCTATCTGGAGACGCGCCGCGTCCGGGAACGCCACGCTGTATTTAAAACCGATCAGTTCCAGAGCCCGTACAGTTTCTTCCGTGCCGTATCGCCGGTTCCGCGCCCGCTCTATTTTAACAAAGCCCGTCCCTTCAGGCGGCAGGGCCGCGGCGTTCAGAAGACTGCCGGAAGAATACGAGCCCACGGCCTGACTTAAAGAGCTCCGCGGTTCCGGCTCTATGGGCCAGACGGGCACGGGAACAGCAGTATTGCCGCCTGCGGCCGGGTCGAAGCTCCCGAAAACCGGCCAGCCGCCGTCCGCGCGCGCCTGCGCGCGGCAAAACAAGCAGACCAGCAGCCCAAAAAATATTTTCGACGGCATTTTATCGCGCCTTCTGACCGCAGGCAAAAGACCGGGCATAGTAAAAATTTTTAGTTAATGTTCCGCGTCGCAGAAAACCGAAGGTTCGGTCCCTTTGATAAAAGCTTCAAGCAGTTTCTTCTTGCAGGTGGGCAGGGCCAGCTTGCCCGTATCCGGATCTATGGTCACAAAAACAATGCCGTCCGGCACCGGAAAATCCCTTATCGGCTGCTCCTTAAGCACCGTCTCCATGATCTCGGTCCACCAAGGCACGACGGTGCCGCCGCCGGTCCAGTCCTTCATGGGCAGTGAGGTCATGTCGTCATAACCCATCCACGCCCCGGCCGCAAGATCCGGGGTCATGCCGATAAACCACATATCCTTGGAGTCCTGGCTGGTGCCGGTCTTGCCGGCTATGGGCCGTTTCAGGCGGCCGGCGTAAGAGCCCGTGCCGCGCTGGACTACGCCCTTCATCATGTTGACCAGCAGATAAGAGGTCTGCGGCGTGAACATTTCCAGCTCGTCGGGCATGTATTCCTGAAGCACCTTGCCCTGGTTATCCACGACCTTGAGCACCGAAAAAGGCTCCACATGGATGCCGCCGTTGCCGAATGTGGAAAATGCGCTCACCATCTCGATGGGGCTCACCAGAGAAGTGCCCAGGCCTATGGAGGGCACGGCTTCGAGGTTCCGCTTTATGCCCGCCTTGCGCGCCGCCTCCACCACCTGGGTGGGACCTATCCTGGTGACCAGATAGATGGAAGCCAGGTTCCTTGAAAGTTCCAGCGCCCGGCGCAGGGTTATGCTGCCGAGAAACTTCTCGTCGAAATCGCTGGGCACCCAGATCTTGAAATCCTGGCTGCCGACGAAAGGCTGGATGGCCGTGTTGATGGAATACTGATCGGTGGCCCCTTCAAGCAGGCGCCAGTCCTTGCCGTCGTAATAATAGGCCATGGGCGAATCGTCCACGATCGTGGCCGGGGTATAGCCGTTGAGAAGCGCGGACATCCACACGAAAGGCTTGAAAGTGGAGCCGGCCTGCCTGGCGGCCTGAGTCACGCGGTTGAACTTGCTGTCCCGGTAATTCCTGCCTCCTATCATGGCTCGGATGCCGCCGGTCTTCACATCCAGGATCACAAAAGCGCCCTGCAGGGTGCCGGAGGAGATATTGTCGGCGGCCCCATCCTTGCCCGCGCGCGACCTGGCGGAATCGGAATCGTACCTGACCAGATACTTTTCCATGATGTCTTCCGCGGGGATCTGCATGGAAAGGTCCAGGGTGGTGTAGATCTTAAGACCGCCTTTTAAAAGCTGGTCCACGCCGTACTTGGGCTGAAGCTGCTGGCGGATATATTCGACAAAATAAGAGGCGTGGCCTGAGAGGAGGGAGGATTTCTCCACAGGTATGGGTTCGGCATTGGCCTCTTCCATCTCTTTAGCGGTGATATAGTGTTCCGCCAGCATCCGCTCAAGCACCAGGTAGCGCCGGAGCCTGGCCTTTTCCGGGTTGAAAAAAGGGGAAAACCGTTCCGGACTGGGGATAATACCGGCTAACAGGGCGCATTCCGCCAGGTCCATCTCAGGCACATCCTTCCCGAAATAAAGCTTCGCGGCGGACTGCACGCCGTATACCCCGGAACCGAAGTAGATCTGGTTGAGGTAAAGCTGGAGGATCTCCGCCTTGGAAAAGCTGCTCTCTATCTGCAGCGACAGGAAGATCTCCTTGAGCTTGCGGCTGATGGTCTTCTCCGGTTTGAGGAAAATACCGCGAGAGAGCTGCTGCGTGATGGTGGAGCCGCCCTGGGCCGCGCGGGTATGCATCAGGTCCCGCAGCAGCGCGCGCGCTATGCCCTGCGGGGAGATGCCCCAGTGCCTGAAAAAATTCTTATCCTCCATGGCGATAACGGCGTTCTGCATGTCTGTGGGGATGCGGCTCAAAGGCAGGATGGCCCTTTTTTCCACGGAAAACTCTGCCACCACCTGATTATTGATGTCGTAGACATAGGTGGTAAGGGAAGGAGTATATTCGTCCAGCTTGTCCACGGAAGGGATATCGGAAAGGATCTTGCGCATCATCAGCGAGGCGCAAAGGACCGCCGCCGCCGACGCGGCGGCTATGAGATAGATGGTCCTGATCACCAGCGTCCTGGGAGGCAGGCTGTCGATATATGCCAGCCGGTCTTTAACGAACTTCATGCCGTTAATTATATCAAATCTAGAGTTGGCAACTTGCGGGGCAAAATGCTAAATTTAAGTTAATATGCGAATAAAATCCTCCGTACTCCTTCTGTTCGCGGTCTTTATGGCCGCCGCCTGCTCCAAAAAGCATGACAAGGTCATAGCTAAAGTGGGCTCGGAAAAAATAACCGAATCCTATCTCCGGCAAAAACTGGAAGAAATAGCGCCTAACACCCAAAGCTACCTTGCCACCAAGCCCGGCAGGAAGCAGTTCCTGGACATCCTGATAAATGAAAAGCTGATGATCGTGGCCGCCAGAAAAAGCGATACGGCCCGTTCCGAGGATTACAAAAAAAGGGTCGGCATAATGGAAAGCGAGCTCAAGTCCAAGCTTGAGTACTATAAGGACTACATGCTGGCCAAGATGTGGGTGGAGGAACTGCGCCAGGGCGCCATCAAGGTCACGGACGCCGAAGTGGAAGCGTATTACGCCAAATACCCTTATGAGATCGTGGTGGAGCACATAGTGACGCCGACCTATGAGGAAGCGGAAACCCTGATAAAAAAGATCAAGGCCGGAGCTGATTTCGCCAGGACCGCCAAAGAAAACTCCATGGACAAGGACAATGTACGGCTGCCGCAGGTAATGTTCGGCGAATTTATGCCGGAGCTGGAGGAGATGGCCTTTAAAATGCGCCCGGGCGAGATCCAGGGCGTGGTAAAGACGGGGCTGGGCTACCATATCCTTAAAAAGATCTCGCAGACAAAAACCGATTTCGCCCAGGTGAAAGAGCGGGTGCGCCGCATAGTCGAAAAGAAAAAATTCGACGCCTATCTCGCCAAATTCCAGACACAAACCAAAGTGGAGGTCCTAGATGAAAATTATAAATAAGATCCCCGCGCTGGCGCTTGCCGCCGCGCTGGCCCCGCAGCTGAACGCCGCGGTCATGGATGAACTGGCCGCCAAGGTCAATAATGAGCCGGTAATGATGTCCGAATACAATAAGACCAAGGACATGCTGATCGAGCAGTACCGCGCGGCGATGCCGGACTTTTTCAAAGCCAAGGACGCAAAGGAACAGATAGAGAAGGCGGCCATGGACAAACTGGTGGACGAGGCCCTGCTGAGACAGAAGGCCGAGAGCATGAAGATCAAGGTCTACGACCGGGAGCTGGACCTGGGCGTGGCCGAGGTCAAGAAACGCTTTTCCCACGACGAGAACAACGCGCCGCTCAGCGAAGCGGCCGCCGAAGAAGCGTTCGCGGGCGAGCTTAAAAAGGAAGGCCTGACGCCCGAACAATTCCGCGAGCGGATCAAGAAACAGTTGATGGTACGCAAACTGGTGGAAGACAGCATCCGTTCCAAGGCCGCCCTGCCCAAAGAGGAAGAGGTTAAAAGCTACTTTGAGAAGATAAAAGCCGCCGTGAACGGCGACAAAGCCGTCTTCGCCGGACTGGAGGAGGAAGCGGTACAGGACCTCACCGCGGTGGCGCAGCGCTTCAAGGAATTTACGGCTGAAAGGGTCCGGGTCCGCCACATTCTGTTCAGATTCGAAGAGAACGCCCCCCTCACCGAAAAGAACAAGGCCCTTAAAAAGGCCGAAGAGGTAAAAAAAGAACTGGACGCCGGCGCCGATTTTGAGGAAGCGGCGCTGAAATATTCCGATGATAAGGAAAGCGCCCAGAAGAACGGGGACCTTGGTTATGTCGTCAGGGGCATGCTTCCCAAGGAAATCGATGAAAAAGCCTTCGTACTCGCGCTCGGGGAGGTCTCAAAACCGATCAGCACGCAGTTCGGCTACCATCTGATCCGCGTGGACGAGAAACGCATCGCCCAGAAACTGAGGTACGAGGCTGTAAAGGACGACCTGGAACAGCTGCTTACGCAGGCCAATTTCGGCAAGGAGCTCGCGGCCTATCTTAAGGACCTGCGCAAGACCGCCAAGATAGAGAATTTCATGACCGAAAAGAAGTAATCCCACGGAAAAACGCATAAAACGGGACAGGTCTGGAGCCTGTCCTGTTTTATTTAGGGAACGCGGCACAAATATGGCGAACGCAAAAATATTAATTACGGCGGGAGACCCTCTCGGGATAGGGCCGGAAATAACGGTTAAAGCCCTGCGCTCCACGGCTGCGGACGGGGCGGACCTCACCGTGCTGGGAGACACGGGCGCGCTTAAAGCGGCCGGCTTCAGGCCCGGCCGCGCGGCTTTTATTCCGGTCGACGCCGCCGGCCTCGACTTTAAAAAACGCGGTCCGAACGCCGCCGCGGGACTGGCCTCTTTCAAAGCCGTGCAGCTCGCGCTCAAACTTATCAAGCGCGGCGGTTTCAGCGCTCTGGTCACGGCCCCGGTTTCAAAGGAAGCCTGGGCGCTCGCCGGCATACCACACACCGGGCATACGGAGCTTTTCCGGTCCGCCACCGGCAGGGAGCCCCTCATGGGATTTACCGCGGGAAAGGTCCGGCTTGCCCTGGTGACCGAACATCTTTCCATAAAGCGCGTTCCCGGGAGCATAACCATCGCGCTGGTCATGCGAAAAGCGCTGCTTTTTGCCGGCGCCCTGAAGGCGGCGGGAACGCGGAACCCCGCCATAACGCTGGCGGCCCTTAATCCGCACGCGGGCGACGGCGGCCTTCTGGGCATCGAGGAACTGACAGTCCTTAAACCCGCCGTTTCCCGGCTGCGCGCCCGGGGCCTGGACATAAAAGGTCCGTTGCCGGCGGACGCGGCCTGGCGGGAGCACCTAAGCGGCCTTTCGGACGGACTGCTGTGCCTTTATCACGACCAGGCGCTGGTCCCGCTCAAAATAATTCCCGGCGCCGCGCGGACCGTGCACCGGACCTGGGGGCTGCCTTTTATCCGCACCTCTCCAGCGCACGGCACGGCTTTCGATATAGCCGGCAGGGATCCGGCCGACGCGGCGGGAATGAAGGAAGCCGTAAAAGCGGCGGCGGAACGGCAAAGACCGCACGGCTGTCTAAAAAGAATATAAGGAAACGGCAGGTCTGCAAGTCCGCGGGGCCTGCCGACGGGGTTGGCTTCCGGGGCCGGGTCGGCCAGCGCGGCCGCCCTTATCCTCGCCCTCCTGAATGCAAAAGTCGGGCTCCGGATGCCCCTACAGCCAATCCCCGTCGTCACCCGCTCCAATTAATTCACCTGCCGCATACTCAATATTTAACATGACCCCGCCCTGGAATTATGATGAAGCACAATTAGCCCACCCGGTGGTTTCTGCAACCTGACAAAAACAACTGTTAAAGCTGCCCTGAGGAAATCTAAGGAAACGGCAGGCCCGCGTGTTCGCGGGGCCTGCCGGGGGGTAAAAATTTTTGTCGCAAAAATTTTTAATTATTTAGCCAGGCGGAACCCGATATAAATACTGCTTGCGCTCCGGGAATCGATGTGGCCGCGGAAATCGGTCCGCAGATATTCATCGTCGCTGGCGGCGAAAGAATTGCCGCGCATCACCCGTTCGCCGCCGGTCCCGTCATCCAGAGCAGACAGTCCTATGCCGCCGGTCCTGACGGCTACAACCTCGTAGTACGCATCCCTCAGCAACTGCCATACATTCCCCGCCATATCGCACAAACCCTGCTCGGTGTTCCCGGCGGGTTTTGAACATACGGGCATAGTGCCGTTAAGGCTGCCGTTGACGCCCAACTCAGGACCGTCCACCACCACCTTATCCGGAGTAACGGGATCGTTGCCCCAGGGGTATTTATTATCTTTCCCTCCGCTTTTGGCCGCATATTCCCATTCGGCTTCGGTAGGCAGCCTGCCGCCCGCGAACTTCGCATAATCTTCCATCTGGGACGCTTCCAGACAGTTGACCGGATATTTCTGACGATGCGGAATATTCCAGTTACAGTTGGGATTATCGCTGGAATTCCTCGGCTCCGTGCACTTGCCCCGGGCCAGGCACATCGCGTATTGCTCCACGGTTACGGCCGTCTTCGCCATTTTAAAAGCCGGGATGATCTCATGCACCGGCTTGGCGTCGTTCGAACCTGGGGCTCCCGTTTCGGTCCCTATCTTAAGAGATCCGCCGGGAATAGCCACCCATTCTATCGGTTGGGCTTGCGCGGCATAGGCGGCGACATCCGGCTTAAAAACGGCCGTTGAGCACGAGATCGGAGTTTGAGCGGGTCCGGCGGCGTACGCGCCGCCGGCCAGGCCCAGAATAACCGCCGTCACAAGGATTTTCTTCATAAGATTCTCTCCAACCACGCACTGCCGTCATGTCTTTTGACAGCTTCTATATTTACAGCGCGCCGGCCTTAATAAGAAGCTCAAAACCTCCGATACTACTTAAGTCAGTGATTCCTCGCATCATTAGTGACAAAGTACCTAAGCGCCGGGACTATGACCAGGAGCCTGGGGTCCAGTTTCCCGGACTGGCCGGGGACCACGAAATCAGGTTCGGAGATCTCTATCTGCCATTCCGGATTAACGATGAGATGGGCCACCTCTATCCAGGCCGTCTCACCTTTTTTACTTTTCGGATCGGGCCTTTGTATCGTGAAGTCGGTACCGGTGGAATCTCCGCTTTTAACACACCTGGCTATATATTTCCCGTCTTTATCATAGATCGAGTAAACGGAGAAAAAATCGTCTATGCCGTCAAGATCTTTGGATAAGGACTTGGCAATATCCAGCGAGATATCGGAATGGAATGTGCCTATCCGCTGGCTGAACGGGGTGACGGACTCATCAACAGTGATGGAGCGGGCGGCCCAGGCGGTCAGGTCTATGTAAGCATAGGAGATAGGGTTGCCGTCGGGATCGTTAAAGTAAACCGACATACGCGGCCTATCAGTCCATCTGGTCACAAAGTGCCTAAAGCCCCCGAGTTCCCTGTGTATGCTTCCGAGATCAGCATTATTGTCGTCTTTTACCTGCAACATCGTACTGTCGTTGCCTATGATCTGACCGTTCACGGTCCCCACCGGGATCAACGAAGTTTTTTCCGGCAACATAAAAAGAGCGGCACTCGGCTGCGGTACCGGAGCCACCTCTATTTGCGTTGCGGATTCCACCGCGGCTGAGCTGTCCGCGTCGGAAGGCCAATCGGCCTGCTGCGCGAAAGAAGCGGCGACGCCGGTAAAACAAATCATGCTGAAGATCGCCAACACTTTTTTGCTGTTCATAACAATTCCTCCCTGGGTTCCTCTCCCGGCGCTCTTAAGTCGTTCCGCCGGAGATAACATACTCCCATCCATATCTAAAGTCTAGCAGTCCGCCGTAAAGCGCGGCTGAGTCTTTAGGACTATTCTTGCCGGTCTTTTGCCGGTCTTTTTATAGGCCCTTCGGTTCACGGCTGTCTATAAACTTTTATTCGAGAATAGGAATCACACAACTTCCGGAGGTATCCGCAGATTACGCAGATTTTCGCAGATTAGGAACGGAATACTAAGGAGAATCATGGATATACAGGATGGACAGGATATGAGCAAAAGGAAGGTAACATTGCCCTTTAGGGCGGGGATGGCAGGAATCGATGCCGGCATGGAGCCCGGCCGGCGGCAGCCGGGCGGGCTAGGAGCCTGTCCGACATAAGGTTTTTAAGGCGAAATTGACGGTTTTGAAGCCGAGCCGAAGTTGCGCGAAACGCGCAGGCTCCAATGAACCTGTAAGTTTCGCGCAACAAAGGTGCAGGC
>Ga0172379_10005642_pt1 | contig 17374 bp, 12 predicted proteins | sample GrowelOW334metaG_FD_119756 | JGI IMG/M metagenome (GOLD analysis project Ga0172379, IMG submission 119756) | Groundwater microbial communities from an aquifer near a municipal landfill in Southern Ontario, Canada - Groundwater well OW334 metaG | ecosystem: Environmental > Aquatic > Deep... | reverse complement strand
ATTTATTCCAAGAACACTTCCATTTTTTACAAAGATACCAAAATAAATATCGTTGACACTCCTGGGCACGCGGATTTCAGTTCCGAAGTTGAGCGTATTTTGCGTTCAATCGATTGCGTTTTGTTGGTTGTTGACGCGCAAGAAGGTCCAATGCCTCAGACCAAATTTGTGTTGAAAAAATCTTTGGAATTAGGTTTAAAACCGATTGTTGTTATCAACAAAATTGACAAACCGGCCGCTCGACCACTTGAAGTTCAAGAAATGGTTTATGAACTGTTTCTTGATCTTGGCGCCAATGATCAACAATTGGATTTTCCATATGTGTTTGCTTCCAGCCGTCAAGGTTTTGCCAAAAACAAATTGGAAGATGAAAGCAAGGATTTATTTCCTTTGCTTGATTTGATTCTCGAAAAAGTTGTTCCGGTTGATGAAAAATTAAAAAACGAACCGTTTACCGCTCAACCTTTTAACCTTGCTTACGATAATTTTCTTGGTCGCTGTGCGATTTGCCGAGTTTATTCCGGAGTAATCAAACCGGCGCAAACCGTTTTTGTGCGTAATGGCAAAGGTGAAGTTACCCAAGGAAAAATTTCCAAAGTGTTCACTTTTCATGGATTGAAAAGAACTGAAGTAAAAGAATCTGAGGCCGGAGATATTGTTATGGTTTCCGGTTTACCGGATATTTATATTGGGGATACTATTTCCGAAGAAGCAAATGCGCAAGCATTGCCGGCCATCAAAATTGATGAGCCAACTATTACCGTTAATTTTCTTGTTAATAATTCTCCGTTTGCCGGACGTGAAGGTAAGTATGTGACCAGTCGTCAAATTCGCGATCGCTTGGAAAAAGAATTGGAAGTTAACGTGGGATTAAAAGTTGATTTTTCTGAAACATCATATTTTAAAGTCAGTGGACGCGGTGAACTTCATATTGGAATTTTATTGGAAAATTTGCGTCGCGAAGGTTACGAAGTACAAGTTTCTCAACCAAAAGTTATTATTAAAGAGATTGATGGTGCAAAATGCGAACCGTTTGAAGAAACAACCATTGATATTCCGGAAGAATCTTCAGGAATTGTTATCGAAAAAATGTCCAAGCGCCGAGGTCAACTTATTAATATCAAAAATTTAAATGGACAATCACGTTTAACTTTTGAAATTCCGACTAGAGGTCTTCTTGGCTATCGCAATGAATTTATTACGGATACTCGAGGAGAAGGAATCCTTTGTTCGCGTTTTCTTGATTTCAAACCATACGCTGGTGAAGTTATCAAAACTGAATTTGGCGCCATGGTTTCTATGGCCGCCGGCAAAGCCGCTGCTTATTCGTTGGTTACATTACAAAACAGAGGAAATTTATATATTTCACCAGCCGATGAAATTTATGAAGGCATGGTTGTTGGAAATACATCCAAAGGCAATGACATGACTGTCAATCCGGTTAAGGCAAAACATTTGACCAATATGCGATCTTCGAATGCCGATGAAGGAATAAAAATCATTCCGCCAATTATTTTGTCTTTGGAAATGGGTCTAGCTATTATGAATGAAGATGAGTATCTCGAAGTTACTCCAGGGGCGATCAGATTACGCAAGAATGGTGAGGAGTCAAAAAGAAAAAGAGAAAAAATTGAAGATTAAGATATTTGTAAAAAAAGATGAGATTACCGCTCATCTTTTTTATTTCTCAAAATATGTTAAAATTATGACAGTATGAATTTACAAGCACCAATTTCCGCTCTCGGTCGGGTAGGCAAGACTACGGCTTCACGTTTAAAAATTCTCGGCTTAAAGACCGTTGAAGACTTACTTTTTTATTTGCCATTTCGGTATGAAGATTGGAGTCGAATTGTTAAAATTTCTGAACTAAAAAATCTCGAACTCGCCACCATAAAAGTAAAAGTGCAAATGATTGCTTCTCGACGTAGTTTTCGCACACGCAAATTTATTACCGAAGCGCTGGTTTCCGATGACACCGGAACAATTAAAATTGTTTGGTTTAATCAGCCGTATTTGAGCAAAACCATTTCTGTCGGAGAAGAAATTTATTTGTCTGGAAATTTTGATGAAAATAAAATGCAAATGACTTCGCCGGATTATGAAAAAGTAAAATTCGAAACTACGCATACGGCCAGAATTGTGCCGATTTATCACTTAACAGCCGGTCTCACCGAAAAGCAGTTGCGTTTTTTGGTGCGCACGGCTTTGAATGCAGTTTCTTTATTTTCGGAAATTTTGCCCGATGAAATTTTAAAAAACAATCATTTTTTTGAAATAAAAAAAGCGTTGCAAGAAATTCATTTTCCAACCGATTTTGAAAATTTAAAAAAAGCGCAAACCAGACTTTCATTTGATCGTTTGTATTTGCGTCAACTGATGATTCAAAAATCTCGTGCCGAATTGTTGTCCGCGAATTCTCGGTCAATTAAATTTCTTGAAAAACAAACCAGAGATTATGTTAATTCTTTACCTTTTGTATTAACGGATGAACAAAAAAAATGCGCTTGGGAGATATTGCAAGATTTGGAAAAATCGCGGCCGATGAATCGACTATTAAATGGTGATGTTGGTTCTGGCAAAACCGTGGTCATGTCTATGGCGATTCTGAATGTTGTTTTTAACGGCTACAAAGCGGCCGTTTTGGCACCAACGGAAATTTTGGCTGGGCAACACTTTGTTACATTGCAAAAACTTTTTCAAAACAAAAATTTTCGGATTGCTTTATTTACTCGTTCGCAAAAATTTATTAACGATGAAAAGGTTTCAAAAACAAAAATGTTGGAAGTTTTGCAAAATGGAGAAGTGGATTTGCTTATCGGCACGCACGCCATTTTGAGTGAAAAAATAAAAATAAAAGATTTGTGTTTGGTGGTTGTTGATGAACAACATCGTTTTGGTGTTAATCAACGCAAAAATTTAACTTTGCGTGGTGAAAAAGATTTGGTGCCACATTTTCTTTCGATGACGGCAACGCCGATTCCGAGAACTTTGGCTTTAACCGCTTTTGGTGATTTGAATTTATCTATTATCAAGCACAAGCCAAAAAATCGTTTGCCTATTGTGACTAAATTTGTTGAAGAAAACAGAAGACAAGAAATTTACGATTTTATAAAAAAAGAAATTATCGCCGGTCGGCAGGTTTTTGTTATTTGCCCGTTAATTGATCCGTCAGACACACTTGGGGTTAAGTCTGTGAAGCAGGAATTTGAAAGATTGGATAAGAATGTTTTTCCGGAAATTCCCATCGGTCTTTTGCACGGAAAATTAAAGTCGCAGGAAAAAGAGGCGGTAATGCAAAATTTTGTTAACAAAAAAATAAAAATTTTGGTTTCCACTTCGGTGATTGAAGTGGGAATTGATGCGCCCAATGCGACCATTATGATGATTGAAGGCGCCGATCGTTTTGGTCTTTCTCAATTGCATCAGTTTCGCGGTCGTGTCGGGCGGGGAGAATTTCAGTCGTATTGTTTTGTGTTTAGTGACAATCAATCCTTTGCGACACAGAAAAGGTTAAAATATTTAGAAGAATATGCGGACGGCTTTGCCTTGTCAGAAATTGATTTGGAGCTACGCGGATCGGGAGATATTTACGGGCAAATGCAATCAGGTTTTTCTGATTTGCAAAATGTTGATTTTCACGATGTTGCTTTGATTGAACTGGCGCAAAAGGAAGCGCAAAAAACATTAAAAAATAATTGGCTGAATGAAAATTTACAAAAAAAATTAACCGAAATTTCAGTCAATAATCACTTTGAATAAATTATTTATCAAAAAAACTTTGTCATCTCGACTGCAATGGAGAGATCTCAAAGTGTTTTTGTTTAATTAAAGGTAGTGATTAAACAATTGTCGCTTTAATTGAAATAAAAAATGTTTTGAGATCTCTCCATGCGTTTCACTTAGTCGAGATGACAAAACATTTTTTGTAATTCTTAATTCTGAATCTCTTTAATGTTTTTTATTTTTACAATTTTTAAACCGAAATCTTTAACCAGTTTCATTTCGGGAATGACGGCGGTGGCGAAGCCAAGTTTCTTGGCTTCGGCCAATCTCTTTTCGAGATTGGCAACTGGTCTCAGTTCACCGCCGAGGCCGATTTCGCCAAGATAAATGGTTTGCCTATCTACCGGTTGATTTTTGAACGCTGAAAAAATAGCCATTGCCACTGGCAAATCAATGGCTGGATCGGAAACATCAAATCCGCCGACAATGTTGAGATGAATATCTTGAGTATTTAAATTTAAACTGGCTCTTTTGAACAGCACAGCCGAAAGCATTTGCAAACGAGTGATTTCAAAGCCGGAACATTTTCTTTGCGGATAACCAAAAATTGTCGGTGTTACCAAAGACTGAACTTCAATGAGAAAAGCGCGGGAGCCTTCCATTGTGGCACTGACTACTGAACCGGCAATATTTTCAAAATTTGGTGCGAGAAAAATTCGGCTCGGATCTTTTATTTCCATCAAACCAAGTTCAGTCATTTCAAAAACGCCGATTTCATTGGTGTTGCCAAAACGATTTTTGCTCGAACGCATTATGCGCAAATCTTGAAATTTTTCGCCTTCGAGATAAATAACCACATCAACCAAATGTTCCAAGGTTTTTGGTCCGGCGACCGAACCGTCTTTGGTAACATGGCCAATGAGAATAACCGGCACATTGGTTTTTTTGGCTGTTTCCATTATTTGCGTCGTGGCTGTGCGGATTTGACTTACTCCTCCTCGTTCGCCGACCGCTTGATCGGTGTAAATGGTTTGGATGGAATCGATTATGGCGAGAGTTGGTTTTATCTTTTCAATCGCACCGCAAATTTCGGCTACATTTGTTTCCGGTAAAAATTTTAAATTTTTCCCATCATAATTTAAACGATCGCTACGCATTTTTATTTGGGTGGCTGATTCTTCTCCGGAAATATAAAGCAAAGTGGGGGCGTTTATTGCCAGATTTTTTAAAATTTGCATGACGATTGTGGATTTACCAATTCCCGGTTCACCGCCAAGTAAAATTAAACTTCCGGGCACGATTCCTCCGCCGAGAATTTGGTCAACTTCGCTTATTTTGGTTAGTAGTCGGGGGAATTCTTCTTTTTTTATTGAAGCGAAATCAATAAGATTTTTTTCGGAGAAATGAATCGGTTGTTTGTTTTCCGGACTTTTGTTAGCTATGCTTTCTTCAATCGTCCCCCAAGCTCCGCAATTCAAACAACGTCCCGACCATTTGGGTGATTGGGCGTCGCATTTTTGGCAGACAAAAATTTTTTCATTTTTATTTGGCATAGGCATTGTCATCAAGTGGGCGATAAGCGCAAATTTTTACAAAATTCTTTACTTCTGATAAATAATGTTTGGCGGTGGTGGTAATGTTAACTCCAGACCATTCCGCTTTTTCTATCCCCATATGCTTTGTTGCCAAACTTGAACCCATGGATTTGTTTTTTATGTCATTCCAGCCACCGCCACCCATTTCTAGGATTTCATAGGGTAGTCCGACTTTCCCAGTATAGAGAATGTAATGTCCTCCGCCGGTTAGCTGTAGATACATGACGTCGCCAAATTGTAGTTTTTCAATCACTTCATCCAGTTTTGCGTCAGTCTTTTCTTCTTTTGTCATTGTAAAAACATAGTTTTTTACTCCTGTTCCACAGCCTACTCCTGCCTTGACTCGGCCTCCGGTATTTTTGTTAAAACAGTTGTATAAGTGCCCAATAAACGAACCGCAATCGGCGCAAATCAGTCCGGCTTGACGCGCGCGAGGCAGGAAAAAGTCTTTGTATATGCCATCAATCATCGAAGAACAGTCCTCATAACTGTTAATCCCAAATTGTTTTACTGCGTCAACACCTCCTTTTTTTTCATCTTTTATTTTTTGAGTAAAAGCTTTGAACTCGTCTTTTGTGGGAAGTTCAGCGATATATTTTTCTAGGGCATAGCAGGGAGTTCCGTCGTATTGCACAAAGGCTTCGGGATAGGATTTGAATAGGGCGTTAATTGACAATACTTGGTATTTAAATTGGGAAAAAGTAGAGAACTCGCAACTTGAACCACGAGTATAAATTGCGCCACCTTGATTGTAGCTGATTTGTTTCCAAATATCGACGATTTTTTTTAGTCTGTCAATTCTATCTTGGGGATCGGGGAGCGATAATCCATCGCGATTTCCGCAAGTTTCTTTGCTGTTCATGGCCGAAGCGAATTTGCCGGGAGAAACCAAACCCAAGGCTGTTTCTCCGTCAGTGCCAAAGACTGAATTGGCCCATTCCATGGCGTCAATCGGCTCCACTGATAAAATGGTGGTTGATTCCAATGTTATTAGGGTTGGATTAATTAAACTTAAGATCAAGTATGAAGAAGCAAAAATAATTAAACCAATGATTGATCCGACAATGGTTGATTTGGCGCTTTGGATCTGTGATAAATTAGCGCCTGCCAAAAGATATTTTATCCCGCCAATTAGAAGTAAAAGAACGGAAATTAACGAACCAAAGCCAATGGCATAACGATAAACTCCGCTAACATATTGGGCAATCCAAGGGAGACTTACTAAAGATCCGGCGGAGATGGGCGTCTCTGTAAAAATAGGCATATTGGGAATTTCCGCTTGGAGTTTGAATTTGGCGGTATAGTTTTTTTCTAATGGTGGTAGATTTTCTATAACTTCCGCAACTTTTGGCTCGGCGCAGGTTCCTTTGGTCTCGCCAAAGGATATTTCGCAAATGCCGGAAATGCACGCTATTTCCGTTGCTTTGGTGCACTCGGCTCCTTGTGCCTTTTTGGCATAACAAACTTTATCAGTTCCACAGTACTGTGTTGATTTGCAATGACCGGCATTAAGGCAGGTGCAAAGATTCTGTTTTCCAAGGATTGTGGAGATTTGTTCACATTTGCCGGAGGCGCAATCAGCCGGACTTGACGGACAAGCAAAACCTCCGTGGAATTTACATTCACCGGACAAACATAATTCATAAGTACCGCATTGTTCATCTGCCGTGCATTGGGCGATTTCAGAGGCTTTTTTGCAGGTTCCATATTGATCGCCCGGTTTTATTTCACAAACATAATCTGGATCAGTTGTTTGGCAGTCTATATCTGTGGCACAGGTCGCCGCATGGCTTACTTTTGCGCCAAAAGCAAAAGACAATATAAGAAAAAATATAAGATAATTTTTTTTCATAATTTATTTGAATAGGTTGTCATTGTATTCTTTTGCTCCAAAGGTAACATTGGGGACACTGCCCATATAACTTTTTACCAAAGCTAAAAATTTGTCCCAATCCCAAGCTGGCCCCGGATCGCCATGAGTGTCTCCTTGCAGATCATTATGTCCAACTATTCCGGCTCCATAATTCCAACAATATCCCGCTTGATGCATACTGGGACAATTTTTGCCTTGTTTTGGGTTTCTTTCTACCGGATGAACAATGGGGATATTGTATCTTTTTGCTACCCATGCCGTAAGTTTGGCTACTGAGCGAAATTGAGCATCGGAAAATTCTTCATAACATTCGTCTTTTAGTCTGGGGATGTTTAGTTTTGCGCAAGGGCAGAAATCGTGGACTTGAGTTGGTGTGATAGTTTTTACTTCAAGACAGAGCGGATGTTTTTTTGAAATTCTTTTTGGATCGACACCTGACCGGCGTAATTTATTTTTTTGGAATTTATTTGCACCGCAAACACTATATAAATTAACCAATTCATAACTAATGGCTCTTCTCCCTGCGTCCAAGTTTTTTACAGAATAAGTATATTGCTCTTCGTAAATTGATTGGGAAACATCGCCATTTCGGTCGACCAAGTAGTGTACCGCCGGACCTCCGTAAAAGGAAGACGCATCAAGAAAACGATTACCGGCGGTGGCATGAATGATTATTATGTCGGGAGGGATTTTGCGTTGGAACATCCCGTGATCGGTTTCATAAAAAGGAATGCCTTTTTGTCCCGGATGCGGTGAGAAATTATACCCGTTACCGCGGATTTTGCTAATGTCCAGTAATTTCCCACTCTTACGGTGAATGGCTTTGCCGTCAGCGTTGCAGACAAAAGTGGTGTTTTCTGATTTTCCGGGCGGATTGAAACTTCTGGTTTCAAGGTTTGAAGGATCAATTTCTTCTTCTAATATATCTATTGATAAACTTTCCATGGTAATTAGCGCCGGGTTTACGAGGTTTAAAAGCAGATAACTGGACAAAAAGACGGTTAGACCGACTAATGATCCGAGGATGGTTTGTTTTGCCTTGTTTTGTTGCGCAAAATTACCAGCCGCCAATAAATAGTTTATTCCGCCAATCATAAATTGGATAACTGCAATAACGCTTCCAAGTGCGATGGCGTATTTGAAAACAGCGGAAATATATTGAGCGATCCAAGAAAAGCCCATCAGTTGTCCGGGTTTTAATGTTTCTTTGGTAAAACCGAGGAAGTTGGGAATTTGAACTTTTAAATCAGGTGTGGCCATGTCCAATTTTAATTCGGGGAGTTCTCCGGAGTTTGGATCTTCTGCTTTTAGTAATGATGCGTCCGAGCACTTACCGGTTGTTTCTCCAAAATTAATTTCACACTTCCCTGATTCACAGGTTACTTCTGTTTCTGTGGTGCAACTTTGTCCGGCTTTATATTTGGCTAAACATAAACCAAAGGTAGTGCAAAATTGTCCACTGGGGCAATGTTCTTGTGCTTTGCATGCGCAAATTTTTTTTAGTAGTGCGCTCTTACAAACTTTTGATATACAGTCGCTTTCTGGGGTGGGACAGTCTTCGCCTACGGGGACTACGCAGAAATTGTTGGAACATCTTTTTGAATGACAATGTTCGTCGAAATAGCACGGTTCGCCGTTATTTTTTGGTAGAATACAGTTGCCTTCTTCACAAAAAAATTTTTCTTCGCCGAGCATTAGCGAGGAGCAATCGTCATCGCTGGTGCAGGTTTCGGCAGAAACCGGAGAAATATTAAAACAAAAAAATATCGTCAGTATTATTAAATAGGAGACTTTGACGACCTTTTTCATAATTTATTTTAATTTGATTTGATAAATCGCTCCGGAATGTTTGTCCGTAAAAAATAGTCGTGATTGATCGCTGTTTACTTGGAGTTGGTCAATGGTATAATCACCGTCAGGTTCGGCGACAAAACTTTTTGTGCCTTTTTTTAGATCGATTTTGTAAATATAGTCGGGGACAGAATCAGCCAATCGGGGAACTAATCCGGCGCCAGAAGGCATTTCTTTTGGGACTGCGCAATAGACGGTCGTGGCGTCTGCAAAAACGCATTTGTCCGCCCACGTATAGACTTTTAAACTATTGTTGTTGGCTCCGATATTTTCTCCGTCAGTATCGACAATTTGCAAAAGTGGTTTGTTGTCGGTATATGGAGTATAAGCGCTATAAAGTAATTTTTCGCCGTTTGTTGACCACTGGGTATTGGCGCCATAGCCGTTGATGGTGATTGATTTGAAATTTTCCCCGTATTGTCCCAATAAATAAAGTTTGCTGGTGGTGGAGGTGTCGCCATCTTTGTAAAAAGCGAGGACTTTTTCGTTCGGAGACCAGTTGACTTCCACGTGATCATCATTGGTGCTCATTGATTCAATATATTTGATTCCTGATCCATCAGGATTGGCGATGCCCAAAAAGCGCTGTTCAGGATCATTGTCCATATTTTTGAAAGCGATTTTGTCGGCCGTTGAATTAAAACTGAATTCGGTCCATTCTTTTGGCAAGGTAATTTGTTTGTTTTTTTCGAAATTAAAATAGATATTGGTATCATCGGGAAACTCAAGAATCGCTTTTGTTTTGTCAGACGAGAGGGCTATGGTTTCGATGTTTTTGTAAATTTTTTCAGTTAATAATTTTTTGTCGCCATTTTCATCAATGGAATAAAATTCTCCGCTTTGGGCGTTATAAATTAATGGATTCTTGCCGGTACTGTCCAAAGAGATTTTGTCCGCTTTTTCAAAACTCAAAGCCGTGGTGGCCGTTAGTCCACCTTGGGCGATTTCGCTTGGTAAAAGTGCTTTTTCCGGCGCGGTTATTTTTGTTATACTTTTGGTGGGAAGTTCAGGGATTCCAGTTGTTTCTTCACCTTCGGTTAAACCGGGTTGTGTTCCGGTTGTGGCGTCGGGGAGTTGTTCAATTCCTTGCGGTTCTTCCGTTGGCGGAGTTTCAAATGTCGGTTTGAAAAAAAGATAATATAATGCCAGACCAAAGCCTATGGCCACCAAAATGAAAATTATCGGAGCGATTAATTTTTTCCAATTGAAATTTTGCCATTGCATAAAATATTTGTTTAAATTTTTGATAAGGCTTCCACTATTTTGCCAAAGTCGATTCCTACAAGATTCAAAATAATCATCGCGATTATTGCCATTAAGAGAATCGGCCAAAAAGTGATTAAGCAACTACAGCTTGCCTGAATCATCAACTTGGCCAATGGCTTGAGCATGTATTGAACAATCAGTTTCATTACTTTTCCCTTGCCGAGACTTTTTAATGGGTTTGCTTTTGCGGGGATTGCCGCCGGATTTTTCTTTGGCAAGATTTTGTCCTTGATTGCGTTGGTGATTTTTTTTAACGGGTTGTCTTCGGAATTTTTTTCCATTTCATTTTCGGAAGGTTGTTGTGGCGATGATTCGTCCTCGGTTTCTGCCTGTTGTTGCTCTATTTTACTTGTCGCCTGTTGTGTTAATTTTTTTAGTGCGCTACGGTAGGCTAATTCCATGGTCATTTTGGCGGAATTTTTTTGGTCATCTTCTTTTGTTGCGTTGACGTTGGACTGATTTATTTGGGTATTATTTGTTTGTTGTCTTTGGTTGTTTTTTTCTTGTGGCGTACTTTGGCCATATAACGAAGTCCCCGGATTGTTGGCCGTTTGTTGGTTGATCGTTTGTTGGGGATTAAGTCTGTTTTGTTGTCCTTTTTGGAAATCAACATCACCGGCGTTTTTTGATTTTTTTTGTTGTTGCTGCGCAGATTGATTTTTTAATCTTTGCAGTTTTTTGGCGTTATCCAACTCGCTTTTTATTTTTTCATTTTTGAGATCTTCCGGAGTTTGCGTTTGGGGGTTTTTGTCTCCGAAAAATTCTTCAACGCTAGTTGTTTTGTCAGCTGCCGGTTGTTGGTTGTTTTGTTGCGCCAGTTGTTCTTTGCTTGAAGCAATGTCAGCTCCGTTTTGTGGCTTAATTTGTCCTTGCAAATTGATAGAGACATCGATTGAGGGTTCAGCTGTTGCGGACGATTGGTCGGTTGTTTTTTGTGTTTTGGTGGTATCTTTGGATGAATCTATTGATGTTGCCGATGTTGATGTTTCTTGTTTGTTTTGTTTTTCTTCATTAAAATTTTTGGTCAAAGAAATGTTGTGGGATGTTTTGTTCTGGAGATTTTCCTTGTTGTTGACTTTTGTTTGTTGGGTCGCCAAAGATTTTCCATTGGAGTTAGTGGATTGTGTTGATTTTTTTTGTTCATTATCGTTGTCGAGTGGTTTTTTTTGTTGGGAGTTCGAGGTGTTTTGGTTTTTTTGCGGGTTTGCCTGTTTTTGTGTTTTTGTTTTTGGTGGCATAAGATTCCTTTGAAAACGGAAAAATTACAAAGAGTTGGGCTTGCTTTATAAAAATTATAGATTTATGCTAATATTATATAATACTTACACATAACCGTCAAAATTATGTTGATTCACGAAACTATTTTTAAGGCGTATGACATTAGAGGAATTTATCCGCAAGAAATAAACGCGGAAATTATGCGTAGAATTGGTCAGGCTTTTGCCAAATTTTGCACAGCCACAGAAGTTTTGGTCGGTTATGATATGCGTCTTTCTAGCTACGAATTAAAAATGGCTTTTATCTCGGGAATTCTTTCGCAAGGTGTTGATGTTGTGGATATTGGTTTGATTACTACCGATACTTTGTATTTTGTTTCTGGAAAATATAATTTACCCGGAGCGATGATTACCGCTTCGCATAATCCAAAGGAATTAAACGGTGTGAAATTTTGTCAGGCCGGAGCCATGCCGATTGGCGAGAACAGTGGACTTTTGCAAATAAAGGATTTGGTTTTGCATCAAGACTTTGTTGACAAAGAAAGCCTTGGCAAAGTCGAAATAAGGGAAAATGCTTTGCCAGAATTTGCTGGATATGTTTTGACTTTTATTGATTCACAAAAAATAAAAAATAAAAAAATAGTTATTGACGCCGGTAATGGTATGGCTGGCAAATTGTGCCCTTTGGTTTTTGACCAATTGTCGGTTGAGGTTGTGCCATTGTTTTTTGAACTTGACGGTAATTTTCCCAATCATCAACCCAGTCCGATTGAAAAAGAGAACAACCGTTTTTTGACTGCAAAAATCAAGGAAGTTGGTGCTGATCTGGGATTGGCTTTTGATGGTGATGCTGACAGAATTTTCTTTTTTGACGAAAATGGGCAAGTGATCGACAGTTCTTTTATTACGGCGATGATTGCCGAAAGTTTTTTACAAAAATACAAAGGGGAAATGGTTTTATATAATGTTAATGTTAGTCGGGTTGTGCCGGAAATTGTGGAGGAAAATGGTGGAAAATCTTTGATGACCAAAGTCGGACATTCTTTTGTCAAAGAAAAAATGAAAGAAACCAACGCTATTTTTGCCGGAGAACATTCCGGACATTATTTTTTTCGTGATAACTATCGAGCGGATAGTGGTATTATCGCTGGGCTTATGGTTTTGGAAAAGTTTTGTGATACGCAGTTGTCCATGTCCGAATTTATGCAAAAATATGCGCGGTATTCCAGAATTGAGGAAACCAATTTTACCGTTAAAAATAAAAATGAAATTATTGAAAAAATAAAAAAAATATACGATCATTATTTGATTCAAGATTATGACGGTGTTTCTTTTGAAATGGGGGCATGGCGCTTTGGCGTTCGGTCGTCGAATACTGAGCCGTTGTTACGTTTGAATTTGGAAGCGCGTGATGAAAAGTTGTTAAATGAAAAGTTCACGGAGATTCGTGGTTTGATAACGAATAGTTAATGTATTGTTTTAATTTATTTTTTGCAAAACTCTATGATTGGTATTTTTGACTCAGGTTTGGGCGGGTTAACCGTCTTACAAAAGATTAAAAAAAAATTACCGCAATATGATTACCTTTATCTTGGTGATACTTTGCATGTGCCATATGGCAATCGTTCGGATGAGGCGATTTACGAATTAACGAGCAAAGCTTGTGTCTTTTTATTTAACCAAGGTTGTGAATTGATTGTTATTGCTTGCAATACGGCCACGGCCAAAGCATTGCGTCGTTTGCAAAAAGAGTTTTTGCCAAATTTAAAAAATCGTGGACACAAAAATATTTTGGGGGTAGTTCGTCCGCTGGCCGAATATGTCGGCCAAAAAGTTTTAAAAAAAGTTGGGGTAATCGGTACGATCGGTACTATAAATTCTCACGCTTACCAAAAAGAAATTTTTGCGTTGAATGAAAATCTAAAAGTCATTGAATCTTCCGCTCCGTTATTGGTTCCTTTAATCGAAGAAGGGTGGGTAAACCAAGCGGAAACTTTGATGATTTTGAAAAAGTATTTACGAATTTTCCAAAAAGAGAAAGTGGAAACTTTGATTCTCGGTTGCACTCATTATCCGATGCTTTTGCAAAAATTCAAAAAAATTTTAAAAAACAAGATAAACGTTCCGGATCCCGGAAAAATTATTGCCGATTCTTTGCAAGACTATTTGCTTCGTCATCCGGAAATTGAAAAAAACTTAAAGATCAACGGCCGAATTCGTTATTGCGTGACTGACAAAAATGAAAATTTTGCACAGACGGCCAAGGGGTTTTTGCACAAAAAAATAAAAATTGAAAAAGTTGTGCTATAATGATTTATATTAAATAGTTTTATAATTATAATTATGTTTATAACGATTGTTTTGTTTATTGTTGTTTTGAGCGTGATGGTTTTTTTTCACGAACTTGGTCATTATGGCTCCGCCAGATATTTTAGAGTTAAGACTGATGAATTTGGTTTTGGCTTGCCTCCGCGTTTGTGCGGTTGGAAAAAGGTCAATGGCAAAAGAAAATTTTTCTGGGGCAATGAAGATGTGGACAAAATAAAGTCTGAGGATACCATTTGGTCGTTAAATTGGATCCCGTTGGGTGGATTTGTAAAAATAAAAGGTGAAAATGGCGAAGACAAGACAGCCAGCGACAGTTTTACCAAGAAAAAAATTTGGCAAAGGATGATTATGATTTCGGCCGGGGTGATTATGAATGTCTTTTTGACTTTTATTTGTTTGTCCGTTGTTTATATGATTGGCGCTCCCGAACCGATTTCCGACGCGGAAATCGGCCAAACGCAAAATTACCAAATTCAAGTATTGGAAGTTTTTCCAAATACGCCGGCGGACAAAGCCGGTTTGCAAATGGGTGATGCTTTGCTCAGTCTTGATGGTCAACATTTGCAAAAAATTTCGCAAGTTCAGGAATTTATTACGCAACACGGTCAAAGTGAAATTAATTTGGTGGTGGATCGTTTTGGCGAACAAAAAAATTTCAATATAAAACCGGAATATTTGTCGGCGAATGACAAAATCGCCCTCGGTGTTAGCCTGATCGCTTCTGGAAAAGTAAAGTATCCTTTTTTTACCGCGATTTGGAAAGGGTTTAAGGCTACCGGATATATGTTTGTAGCAATTTTGCAGGGGTTTTGTCAGATTTTTGTTAGACTTTTTCAACATCAACCGATTGGTGTTGACGTGGCCGGACCGATTGGTATTGCGGCCATGACCGGACAGGTGGCCAAATTGGGTTTTGTTTATATTTTGAATTTTATGGCGCTTCTTTCCATGAATCTGGCGATTATCAATTTTTTACCATTGCCGGCGTTGGATGGCGGAAGGTTTTTGTTTTTAATTGTCGAAAAATTGCGTGGCAAATCGGCCAATGAAAAAGTAGAACAGATTGTTCATACGGCGGGGTTCTTTTTGTTGATGGGGCTTTTTGTTTTTGTTACCGGCAAAGATCTTTTCAAATACAAAGATTCACTAATCAATATATGGAACAACTTTATCCATTAAAACAAAAACAAGAACAACTTTATCCAATTTATCCAAACTTCGGATTGGCCGAGCAAAAAGCGCAAGAAATCAGTTTGCGAAATATTTTGACCGAAGCCTGTGCTCGGCTGGAGCAATTTTTGGACAGGGACAATTATCCGCTTGACGAAAATGATTTTCTTTTTGCTGACAAAGGTTCTGCTTATGGTTGGGAAAATCCGCAAGTTGTGCAATTAAGAGTGGAAAAAAGATTATTACTAAAAAAGAAAATAAGAGAACTTGCTTTGTTGGATGGTGCAACTAGAAGGAATATTTTGCAAATGGAAATTGCTGAATTGGAAGCTGATTTGCAGAATTTAAATGCTTCGCCGGAAGAAAAAGAACGCCAACAAAAGTTGGAGCAAAGAAGTCGTAATGCTCTACGAACCGGTTGGGCCAAAAATGTTTTTGGTGAAATGGACTTGGCGACAAGGCAGATTTTGGAAACAAAAAAAGAGCAAACAAAAGGATTTGAATGTTTTCGGTTTATTCATCATTTGTGCGTCAATGCTTTTCGTCGTTTTTTGGAAATGGAAAAAGAAGCCAATATTCGTGGCGAAAGCACGGAAAAGATTTTTTCCAAAAAAAGAGAATTTATTGTCCAAGAGATGACTTCTTTGGTCAAAGTTTTTGAAGATTTATCCGCTGATTTTTTACAACAAATGAAGTCTGCGGAGAAACCGGTTGATGGTTGGGAATTGATGAGTGATTTTGATCGACTGGCCGTTCTCGAAAATAATCCGCGTTATCGTCATTTGGCAAATTTGTATTATTCTTTGACCGAATATCTGAATGGTTTGGGCAAAGAAAAAAAAGAGTTGCTAAAACCAAAATTGCGCGAAGCTGTTTTTTCTTTGATCCAATAAATTTTCATGAATAAGATAAAAAAAAATAAAATTTTAAAATTAGGAGTTTTTGGCTTGATTTTGGTGGGTGTTTTTTGGGGTGTCTGGCTGGCCGAACAGAATGTTCGCAGTTTGCGTTTGTGGATTTTTAACATTCACGAAGAAATCAATGAAACGCACAAGCAGTTAAAAGAATTAAAAGACCGGCCGTCGTCGTCGGCACAATCAGCGCAAAATTTTTCCACGCAAACGCGTAATTGGCTTTTTACCGAAAATCAGACTTTTGGTTTTCAGTTCAAGAGTCCTTTTGATTGGGGCGCTTTTGCGCAAACTTGCACTGATAATTATTGTCAAGGAAATTTTGTTAATCGGCCGAGTAATCCGGAAGTCAGTTTTGGCCAATATTCCTTGGTGCAAGACTATGATTTGTTGCGTTCTTTGGTTCAGACGCACGAACTGGGTTTTTGTCATGATGATTTTTTTGATCGACTAAAAAAAATCGGTCAAGGTGAATTGCGTTATTGTGAGATAAGAGAAAATGTTCTCGGTCAAAAATATTTGTTATTTCGTTTTTATGATGAAAAAAAATCCGCCGAGACTTCATTTGAAGCCCTTTTACCTAATCAAAAAAGTTTTATTTTAGTCAAAAAAATAGTTCTTGACGATGAAGGGAAGAATTTTTTGGCGGGATTTATTTTCCAAACACAATAAAAAGTGATATAATTTATTTATATGCCAATAAAAACAAAAAGCAAAACAAAAAAAGTCGTTTTTGAAGACGCCGCCGTTGTCTGCGAAAAATCAGAACGAGATTTGCGTGTATTAAAAAACGATTTACATTATTACAAAGGAGTGGCCATCATGGCTTTGGTGCTGATTTTTTGTATATTTATCGCATTTAGTTCGCTTTTTTGCGCCATGTATATTGAAGTAAAAAAAACTCAAGTTACACTCAATAGTGTGGTCAATCAATTGATTGTCAACAATGATTCCGAATGGCAACAAGATGATTGGTCGATGGCAGAATCTGATGATGTTATCACTGAGCAAAAATCGGTTTGGCCGGTCGTGGAATTTTTTGGCACCAAAATTGCTTATCCTACCGGCTGGGCGCAAAGGATAGATGTCAATAGACAGATTGCGCATTTTTATCTTGATGGACGAACTCGTTTGGCGGATAGCATTGAGAATGGTGATTTACGGGTTTTTATCAAAAAACAAAATGATTATGAAGGTCAGAACAGTATTGATATTTCCGTTGGCGACAAGCCGGCGATTAGGTATGATTTCCAAAAAAATAATAATGATTATGTCGCGGTGGTCGTGCCAATGGGGGAACAATATGTGGAAATTTTGTTCCGGACGGTCAGAGCCGGTGAAATATTGATTGATGAACAGACGGTTTTGGAGTTTTTTGCCCAATTTTCTTTTGTCGAATAAATCGACCAAAATGTCTCGCCTGTGGGCGGGGCGTTTTTT
>Ga0172379_10005641_pt1 | contig 17379 bp, 10 predicted proteins | sample GrowelOW334metaG_FD_119756 | JGI IMG/M metagenome (GOLD analysis project Ga0172379, IMG submission 119756) | Groundwater microbial communities from an aquifer near a municipal landfill in Southern Ontario, Canada - Groundwater well OW334 metaG | ecosystem: Environmental > Aquatic > Deep... | reverse complement strand
TACGAAAAAGAGGATGTCTCATTCCTTGGGCTCGTACAGTTGGCCAGCGCCATTATTGTTTTTAATCGAATTTGTTCAGTATATCCGGTTTAAATGATTTTATTAGTAGATAAGCTCTAAGGAAAGACTTCATTACTGGACGCACCAGCGAACCGCCGCCGATACCCAACAGCGAAGAAATCACCCCGGTGATAATACCAGCAATCGCAGCAAAAAATTGCTTTTTGCCACCAAGTCTGATGTTTGCATCCGCATAATCTCCGTTTCCAGCGTTTTTCTTGGCATACCTCAAGGTCTCAAAGAAAATAAGCGCCATGATAAACAGGTATAGAGCTTCCTGCGGTTTGCGGCTGTTGAAAAAATTGAACATCAAATCTCCAAGCGGCTTACCTAGCATGCTACCGATGAATGAGAAAAAACAAATCGGCAACGCGACCGTATAGCCCCATGAACCCTTCTGCCAGCCTATATACGGGAACTGTTTGATTACTGTCGGTACAGTGCTGGGAATCATCTGGAGCAGGCTGGCAATGACAGCGGTTTCAATGTCAACCCCTGCAAGCAGCAATGCAGGCATGATAAGCCATCCTCCGCCAAGTCCCCAGAACCCGCCGGATAGCATGGCACAAAAACCGGTAATTATGCAACCGATTGCGATTATTATCGTCATTATTCAAGAACCTTATAAAATTGGAGCGTTTTACAAAATAAATTGTATTTGTCTGTTAATTACTTATTTCACTTCATAAAATTAGCTTTTATGATAAGACCTACCGTTTTTAATTGCTATAAAAATTATTTTTTCGGGAATCACCCACTTCCTGTTTTTCCTAGTTACTGTTTTCCCTAGTTAGTCTTCTGCTTGCGTTTAAATTCGATATAAAAAGATTTAATAACATTTATTTTGCGGTTAATGCTTTAACATAATTCCTCACGATGATAAGATGATAAATTGAGTGACATAATTGCCTTTCAGTTCAGAATGATATTGTGTGAGTTTATGATTGCAAAACTTAAATACCATTTAACCCGATATAATCATTTGGGCAATACGGGACATTTCAAGAAACGTTTCAGTGATGGTATTTTCTTTTCGTTGTACTTTTGGAGAAGTCATTGTTTCAAGCGGCATCAGGTAAAATTCATCCTGCACTCTTTTCTGTTCAATTTTAAAATACTCTGGTCTTCCCCATTCGCTCTTATCGCCACTCTCAATTTTGTCCGATATCCATTTTAGGTAAATCCTTATTTCTTCCATATATACTTTTTTGATCAGTTCATATATGCAGGAACGACAATAGGAATTCTCTGCATTGGCTTTTAATGTATCCTCAAAAACTGGATTTACCGAGTGTTTTTCACCAAGTTTTTTTAAGGAGCTATAAAGAGAATAATCTTTGTGCAACCCGACCAAGTCACCCATCTTGTCCATCATCTCAAGACAATTATTTCCCAATGTCATAATCTTTGCGGAAGAATCTTTTGAATTGCGCCACTTTTCCATTTCCAATTCCAGTTTTATAAATCCATAAAACAACAGTCGCTCTGCAGTTGTTCTGCCAATATCAATAATGTCTCGATAAAGGAATTCATCCTTTTTTGAAACTTCAATTTTGGAACACTGTGCCAGGAATATTGGAGCTTTTTTTATAACAGGCAAGAAAAGTTTATATAAATATTTCCATGCCTCAAGTACTTCCATATTCATCGGATACTGAAGAAGACGATAAAAAAATGAACTTGTTGTCCGGAACGGTTTTGCTCGATCCCAGCGGAAAGATAAAAGTTGTGCTATCGGCATAAATTCTTGCCATAGATAGAGCATTTTCTTATTCGATAGTCCGTAACGGTCGCGGCAGAATTTTTCAATTTGTTCATCGAATGAACAATTCAGTGGATTCCATGAATTCGAAGTGAAAAATTCTAACATGAAGGAATCGCTGTGCGATGTTTCCGGCCAGAAGACCATGCCTTTACAGAACTTGTCGTTTGCAGCTATTTTGAGTCTCCTGATAATATGAGCATAGTCTCCGCGAATGTCAGAATTGGCTTCAAATGCATGAAATATCCCGAATATCCAGGGGAATTTCTTAACGATTCCCCATTTTGTGAAATTATTGGTCTTATTTTTAGCATCCGCTGTATAGTCCAATATTATAGTATTATCGGGATCAAGTTCCGATACTAGTTTTCTAACTTCATCGTCTTCCCAGTATGCCGGGAAGTCCCATGATGCTATTAGAAGAGGAGCATTGGGGTAATGTTCCCGGAGTTTCCTGTTCAATACCCTATATGTGAAAAGCTTCAGCTTAAGATTTTCGCTTCTTGATTCAAAACATTTTCTTTCCGCCAAGCCTATTGTGTGAAAAATTTCAGGGCTACCGTATTCCCGGATATGCGCCTCAGTCAGTTTGAAATAATTGTCAAGATTTTTTTCCTTACGGATATCCCATACAAGACCTGTTTCCTGACTATAGCCTTCAGTTGTCTGAGGCATGAAATCAGGTTTTATTTTTTCAAGAAAATCTTTCGGAGTTCTGCTGTACCAATGAGTTACTGTACCAAAATCCTCAGGATGCATCAGGTCGCGGTCAAAAGCGTAATCAAGAATTTTCTTTCTCAGTTCGGAGCGATACTCCATGCTCCAAAATAATGTTCTGTCATCGTAAGATCTGGGTGTTGCTTCAGGCAGTACGCCTTCCGCCGGCGGATATCCAACGATTTCCGGAAAGGCCTTCTGGAACAGGTCATCCATTCCAATTCTGAGCATCAAAAGATTCAATTTCTTTTTCATCATCCAGTCGATTTCTTTTTTCCAGTCCTCAAAATCCCAATGTTCAGCCTGAAAACGATGCAGACTTCTGTGCGCGAAATACCGTAATCCGCGATATTTGAAACGAGGACTTTCCGCGATGTTCAGGTTATTAATAGAAATGTATTTCTTTTCTAAAACAATATCGCCATCCCAGAAGTAACGGCATCCAGCCTGCCGTTCGAAAAAATCATAAACTGCGTAAATTGTCGAGCGCCCTCTTCCTCCAGCAAGAAATAGAAGTCGTCTTTTTCCGTCATTTGCGGAAAGTATATGATAGTCGTCGGTGCCGTATTTTATTTTAAAACCGTCTATTATGTTTTTGAAAATCATTTCATTACAAAAAGGATTGACGGCATCTGATCCGATTACCACAAGATCTGAGTTTTTATCCGGCACACTGATTATTTCCAGTTTCAGACCTGTAATTTTTTTATAGAAATCCTGAAATTCCGCAGCAGCAACGGAATAAGCTTTCCCCTGAACTGAAGGCTTCAATATTTTCAACATAGTAAAATCCTTTAATTTTATTTATCATTTGAAATAATCATTGAGTCTTGAGAGAGAGTGCGGCAAATGTCAAGCATCCGGCATACCTCATTCTGAAGTCGCAGTGCGGTATTCGGCGGCGCTCCGCCGCTAAGCACCGGGAGAATCTCGTATCCGCCCCTGTCGAAACATTCCGGCAATGGCAGATATCCAGCCTTTCCGTTGGCATGTGCAACTACCATAGTTAATTTCCGCCCTGCATGTCTTTTAATAGCGATTCCGACTTCGGTAAATGGTTCCCCTGGAACAGAGGCTATCGCCAATTCGGGGCCAAATTTAAATATCAGCAAGTTAAAGTTCCGGACTTTGCCCTCTTCTCGTTCGTGAAAAGCAAGCAATTGGGCCGCAAAACAGCGTCGGATCGCATTTGATCCTTTTACAATATCTTCGCTTGTCAAAGCCTGGTCGTTTTCCGTCACGGCAACAGCCATTAATTCTCTTGCGGAGTTAAGTTCTGCTGTTGGAATAGTCCGTCCGATAATCTCAAATGTTTTTTTTACCAGTTCAAAATGATCCCCTTCCCAGTGTTGCAATCTTCCTATGCCTTTCAGGACAATCTTTGCATAACCTTTGCCGATCCGTTCTGCTTCGCGATAACAGGTCTGGTTCTTCCTGGAAGCGACATCAAAATGATTGATATTGCCGGATGCGCCAATCAGAGTAATCACCGGTACGTCATAGCCAAACGCCTGCTGAATTGCTTTTTCCATGCGTCCTGGCCAATCGGCAGAAATATAATTACCGCCGATGGTGTCACTATGATTGCAGATATTGACGATGACAGCTTCCGTCATATCATTCTTTGTCAGCTTGACAATCCCGATTCCCCGGTCAACTTCACCTTCCGCGCGTACTATATCCGGATTCATTTTGCCGGGATTAGTAACGACACGACCATCTTTCATGTAGTAGCGGCGATTAAACGCATAAGGATTGTCTTCTACCGAACCATACCATAACGATGACGGAGAAAGGTTGGCGCGGGCACGAATAAAAGCCCGCAAAGTTTGACGCCCCAGCATATCCATATATTCTGGGGAATAATTCTGGTTTACGGAATTAAGAGTGTAAGGTCCGGTATGAGTATGCGTACAACAGAACAGCAGATTATCCATAACATCTATATTCTGTGTTTGTAATTCCTGACGTACAGTATTAATCAATGCAAAAGTTACTGCGCAAAGATCATAACTGACGATTCCTCCCAAAGTATTACCGTCATCAAACAGTAATACTTTGACGAATAAATCGTCTAGTACCCCGCAGTTAAAGCGCGGATTCAAATAACCCATTAGCGGCAATTGCCGTTCCGGAGTAATTATTTCTCGCGCAAATCCTGTATTAATCATCTTAACAAATCCTTTAGTATTATTGTTTTCTACAGATAACTTGTCAGATATGACGAAACCTAATACCCTTCCGGACATGCTTACTCAACGGCATGATCGACCGAATATCTTCAATGGGATCGTAAAAATTCAGAAAATTCATAAATAATTCCTTATTCTCTACCATTTGAAATAGTCACGGGCCTTTTGATAGGCTGCTGGTATGTCGCTGTAAATATCGAGCATTCTGCAATAATATTCCTGCCGCTTCGGATCAGTACGTTTCATCGGATATGCCTCCAAAGCATTTGCAAAAAGCTTCGGATCGTTAAAGGCGACAGCTTCTGATAAAATAGTCTGGTACTCGGATAATTCGGCGATAATTCCATGGAAAGGTGCAGGAATATACTGGTCCGGTACCGGGATTATATTCCGGCCCTGAATATCCATGGTGTATTCCAGGGCTGCATTTTCGGCAAACCCCTTGACCGCGCCGAAATTCGGCATGCTGGCAACAATCCGGAATTTTTCTCCACCGGCCATCGCCGCAAGGACTGGATTCGCGATGTCGCTGCTGTTTTTTCCAAAAAGCCGGTTCTTTTGGTACGGTTGTTGCCACATTGAATCATCAGAGTCTCTGATATGTTTAAAAAAATCGTCATAACGGGCGTCATTTTTAGCTTTCGCAATCTCTGCCAGAGTTTCCGGGGAAGCCCCCGGATGAGGTTCATGCGGCCCCATCAGTTCCCGTTCTTCCTCAAAAACACTGGCAAACTCATCAATGTTGGCGAAAGAGTCGATTTCTGATGAAAAAATCATGGTACCGAAGCGCTTATATAAACGCTGCATCAACTTCATGGTCCGCATCGTGATAGGAAGTAAGCCCATTTCCGGCAAGCTCCAGTCATCGCGCAGGAGTTTTTCGTCCAGAATCTCCTTTATAGAATGCCCGTTCCATGAGCCGCGTAGAATGAACGACAGATGGTTTACGCCCGCCGCCACGACATCGATGTTATCGTCATGCCGGTTTTCGCCATAAACCATGCGTGGCAGATCCCATTTGTGATTGTGAAACCCCTCGCAGATGCCAAGAGCCTTGATTTTGGTATGGGTATTAACCATCGAACTGAAAACGGCCACCGGATTTGCGAAAATAAGCATAACGCCGTTCGGGCAGCACTGCTCCATTTTCTTCGCGAAACTCATGATGCTGTTAGCACCGCGCGCCGCAAGGAATGCCCCGTTGGCAGAAAGCTGATCCGATGTCCAAATGCCGTATTCGGCAGAGAGGCGGTTATTCAATGTCAGCGACGGCTCTCTTTCTATTGCCATTGTTACATAAAGTACATCTGTACCATCCAGTCCTTCCGCCAGATCGGAAGTCCACAATACCCGGCAGTTGACATTCTTAAACTCCGGACAGCGCATAATCATGCGACCCACAGCCTCCGCCCGATCAAGGCGCAAGTCCACCAGCCGGATGCTTCCACCATCAAAGAGTTTGTGATTGTCCAGCAAAGAACGCATGATCGGCAGTATTCTTAATGACCCGCCACCTATGAATGTTATGTTCATATTTTTTAATCTCCTTTAATGTTTAAGTTTATGCTCAAAGTCTTTTTAGGTTTATCTCAATACAATGTTTTGCCAGGGCCAGCTCCGGAAACGCATACTCTCTGCGCGTGTCCTTCTCTCCGACAAAACACCACTTCTGATCTTCGTCCAGCAGATGCTGTGGATTTTCCACGATGCCCTCGATTCTGGATATTGAGTCCGGAGCAAAGCGGCCATGGGAATTTGAAACCTCGAGAAAAGTCAGTCCTTGTCCGCCGTAGCCGAAGCTCTCAATGCGAAGTGCAATGGGGCTCTTCTCTGCGGAAACAAGAAATTTGTATGTGTAAAATGCTTCTGCAAAAGGAACCTGTTTGAAAACTCCGCCAGCTACTTTTTCCCATTTGTCCATGCCTGCATATTTTATGAAAAAGTCAGTATTCTGAGCGGAACTGTATTCGGGCAGGAAAAAGGAAACAGTCAGAACACCGTTTCCATTTTTTAATTCATCCGCCAACTTTAAAATGTTCTCTGTCAGCTTATTGAAATAAGCGTCAAGATTGCATGTAATCAGCTCATCCTTCTTGCATGCCGACTCGCCAAGCCACGTGGGGCGGCATGGGCACGCATTCTTCCGGTGTTTATCCCATTGGGCGTTCCTGACCGCCTTGTGACTTTTGATATTCTCCACGCAGTTTTTGATATCTTCAAACGCCTTTTTTTTTGCATGTATTGTCGAAAATGGTTCCAGCAGAATGTTAAAAAGCTCTCGCAATAAATAATATTCTGCCTCTATTTTAAGCGACACCAGAATATCTTCAAGCACGTCATTTCTAACCATGTATTTTTCTATGGACTCTATGACGGAGTTTACCACGCAATATCTCGCAAACTCCTCGTTGCTTAGATGACCACGCATTAGAGAATGTGGATTCGATGACAAAGAGGCCGAGGACATGCTCAAAGCGGTCCGTATTGAAAAAATAACTGCATTATCTTTTATCCCAGTCGTCAATGCCAGCGCGTCAGCCTGGTCCTGCTTTTCGGACTCTGTCCCTTCACCGCGCCAAAGCCTTCCAGCATATGAAATCACCGGATATGAGTTGAAAGGGAATGAGTTCATCAACTCCCAAGTGGTGACAAGTCCGCCGATCGGTTTGTACTGGGTCGCATAAGAAGTGAATGAACTTATATTTCTAAAATTATAGGACCATGTTGCGAAAATATACCCGAACCCAAGTTTGTCGTAAAGCTGAAACTTGTCGGTTTTCAACCTGTTGCCAAAATGGGCTGTCGGCTTGTCCACAAACTTTTCATACTGCCATGAGCACATGATTATGTCCCTGGGAATCTTCTCCATAGCCTCTGGATAATGTTCAAGAAGGTCATCCCATATGATCATTTTCTTTTTTAGTTTTCCCGATATTATCCGATGGATTTCGGCAAGATGCCCGGCAAAAATGTTGGACGAGGTTTCAGTTTTAAGCCTCTTCTTGCACAATTCACAAAACCCCATGTCCCATGCCTCGTCGCATCCGACGTGAAAATATTCAGAAGGAAACAATGCTGACACCTCCGACAAGTAGTCCTCAAGAAAATCATATGTTTCCTTCCGTGACGGACAGAAAACACTCTTGAACTTTGAAAAGCGGCCTTTCTCTCCATTTCTCAATTCCGCAAGATGTTCAAACGGGGTATATTTCAGAAAGTGCTCCGCATGACCAAGAGTTGACACTATTGGAACAATCTCAATTTTCTTTTTCGCTGCATACTCCACTATCCGCTTTATCTCGTCAGTGGAGTACGATTCATGTTTTTCCATATAAGGGAAAGCTTTGGTTCTAATCCTGCCTTCGAGATACAAAACAAGGAAATTGAACCCGTTTTTTTCAATGAAGTCAATAAAGGACTTTATGAAGGAAAAATTTTCCACCTGGCGGGCAAGATCCAGTTGCACACCTCTGAAGTTAAATCTATTGGGCTTGGGTAAATCTGATTTCTTCATTTTAGTAAATATTCCCTTGCTATATTTTTACCATGAATCCGTCCTAAAGCAGGAAGCAGGAAATCCTTCATTATTGAATAGATTGCATAACGGGTTGTCCGCCCAGGCATATCTTACCGCTTGCGGCTCTTTCACATCGTTACTGTATACAATCACGGTGTTATTTTTTATTTCAGCCTCGGCATTTACAAATTTCTTATCAGAATCTGCGATGGAAAATCCTTGCAGTTTGTCGCCTTTTATAGTTAAGCCGCTTCCTGTATCGGTAAACGATATTACAACTTTACCGCTTTTGAATTCTGCATTCTTGATTATCGGCCCGCTGCAAACAATGTTTTGCCCATGGCAGAGATTCAACGCTGCATCTGCAAGACGCTTTCCGACTTCAATTTTTTTCTTAGGGTGTAATTCGGCTTCGCAGATGTCGGTTGTTACAACCATGCCGGTTTTATTCACTGCTAATGTCTGGCGTTGCGCATCCCTGACTTCCGCCCAGAAACTTTTAGAAAAATATACAGGCTTCTGTGAGTTCAAAGGCGCAAGTTGCACATAAAGGAATACGAAGTCGCCTTGCCCCCATAATTCGCGCCAGTCCTTGATCAAAACAGGAAATAAATCTTTATAAATAACTGCATACTTTTTGTAAATGGCATCATTTTCACCCTGATACCATATAACGCCATTTATACCATATGGTACAAGCGGTGCTATCCTGGCGTTAAATAAAAACCCAGGACAATCTCCGTATGCTTCAAAGTATCCCGGTGATGACGGCGGAGGAGTGCCTTCTCTTTTGGATTTTTTCAATGCTTCATCATATATTTTTTTGGTTTCCAAGTATTCTTTTTTTCGCGTCTGGTAGCTCACATAATCTTCAAGAATATCCTTAAATACCGGATTGCCTAGCTGAGTTTTTTTGCTGATCCAAGCACGTATCGGGCTGGCACCTTCAGGGATTGAAATCAATCCTATTGGAACATTGAGTTTTTTATGAAGCTCCCGTCCGAAAAAATACCCTACTGCAGAAAAGTTTTTAACTGTTGCAGGACTGCATTCAACCCAGGAACAAGACAGATTGTATTGTGGTTCAAGCGAACTTCCAGATATGGTTGTCATGCGGATCATAGGATACTGAGCCGAAGCTATTTCGGCATCCGCATTTTCTGTCGCTTTCAGCGGCAACTGCATATTCGACTGTCCGGCACAAAGCCAGACGTCGCCAATCAGAACATTGGATAATGAGACCGAACCGGATTTATCTCCGGATATGGTCATAACATAAGGGCCGCCGGCGGCAAAGGGGCCCGTCTTTAAAAGCCATTTCCCATCATCAGCGGTATTGACGCTTTTTGATATTCCATTAAATTCTACAGTCACTTTTTCATTCGGCAGCGCCTTTCCCCATACAGGAATTTCCATGCCACGTTGCAACACCATGTTATTCCGAAAGATGCCTGCCGGCCTGACGTTGTCTGCTGCTAAATTCAGGGAACAGATAATAATGCTGCTCCAGAGCAAATGTTTTATTATATTCATCAAATGTTTGCGTCCTATTTATTTTTAGGTGTTTTAACCAGTAATATACGATTGACAAAGATACTGTTTTCATCGGTTGCACCCTTAACATACGCTGGTCCGGTAAGCTTAAGCGAAACATACACATCTCGCATATTATCCATGGAGCACGGCTCATACGCAGCATCCAGTGCCGGATGGATGCTCCAGCTCCAATGAATACAGAGTTGTACTCCAGGTGAAATATTGAAACTTCCAACTTTATACCAGTGATATCTAGAATCCTGCGGTATTTTAGTGTCTTTTAATGTAATCCCCGGGCTGCTCTTCAGCGTCTGGGTATCATAAATTATCATCGAAATCGGACGAAGATGGAACTCTTTGATGTTTTTTTCAGTCCTGCACGACGGACTTTTTGATCCCAGACGAAGAGCCATGCCGTTTTCTGATGAGTTGTCCTCAACGATTTCTGTTCCAAAGTATCGGGGATTAGCCTTGAAATCCCACCATGAAATCTCTACAACATTCATTCCTTTGAATTGTTCAGGAACAGACGCTTTTTGAGTGGAGTTGAAAAGCTTCATCTCAAGATTAAGTTTCTTCGTTATTTCTGTTAACTTAAGCCACGCAGGCGGCTGATTTGCAGGCGAGCCGTACCATAAAGATGCTGATGAGCGAACTCTTTCCAAAGAATTCAGTTTATATTGTTCATATCGCTTCATGATTTCTTCTCTTTTGAACGGCATTTTATTATCTTTCGGCAACGTCGCTTCAAGCCTGTCCCACAAATGCAGCAAAGCGCAGTCAACAAGCGGACGCTCATCTCTCACATGTCTCAAATCAGAAGGATTGTCCTTAACCGACTTTTCCGCATTTTCCAATAATTCATTTACAGTGGTGAAAAAATTGATATCCAGATATTCGTGAAAATATGGTTGCAATTTTCCCATGGAATTCTTATTGTCGGCAATTCTTTTTTCAAGATATCCCAGATATTTCTGCATCCACTCGGATGCTTTACCATAATATCCATCCATAAATGTCTTCAACATCGGCTCAACAGCATTGTCCGGGTTTTGCAACAATTTCAACCCGATCCAGCGGCGAAGCGCAAAAAAACTACCGTAGTTTTCGGATTCGATAAAAAGTGACGTAACATTATTATTGGCGTAATATTTTAAATCAGACTGAATGTTGGTGATGCTTTTTATGTATGGCGTTTCGAACAATTTAATGTAAAAAACCCAGTAATCCCAAACCCGCATTTGCCTGCATATTTCAGACCAGGCTTTAAATCTGTTAAGGAAAAGCTGATTCTCCGGAGCCTGAACTGATTTCAGACTTTCAGGCACATGGGTTCCTGAAAAGAAATTACAGATGCTGATGATAACATTGTTTTCGGCTTTTATGTTTTTGGGTGGCTCCATGGTGACGTTGTAAGCAAGAGTCTCAATTAAAACATCCGGATATTCGGGTTTTATACCACGGGCAATTTCATTTACAAAATCAAGCAGGGCCCCGCTGTATGTTTCATACTTTCTATAGAGGTCCTTACAGCCCAGACACAGACATTTAGCGCCGCCATCATTAAGGCTCAGATTATAAATTGCAGGTGGTGCAGAGCCTCTTTTGGCGGCTGTTGTTCTATCGGTCTTAATATAATGCTTTAGTTTTTCTAGAACTAGTTTTCGCACTTCAGGATTGGAGAGACAAAGTTGTCCTGGACCAACTGCGCTAGTTGCAACAAGTCTCTTACCGTTCGCATCAAGTGAGAAGAATTCCGGATGAGAGTCCCGCCAGTCTTTTGAATACTCAAAAAGCGTATGTCCATCAGATGGTGAACCATATCTTTCTATGAAACCATATCGGGCTTCATTTAAAACCGGTGCGGTATTCAACTTATTGCCAACGTAAAATCTTTTGCCCTGTTCTGTTTTAAAATAAGCACCCCAATATATATTGCGGCGCGCAAACATCGGTTTGCCATGTTCACTAAGAATCGAGAATGCAAGTGTTTTTATTGACGGCACAACTTCAGTCTCTTCGTCAAGCCACGCACATCCGCAGTATTTTTCAAGAAATTCATAAACGCCATAAAGCGTTCCCCTTGTCCGTCCGCCGGTTATGACAATATTCCGGTCAACAGTTTTAATAATCCATTCTTCGCTGCTCAGTTTTTCAGGGTAAATCTCTTGTGATTTTGCATATTGAGTCCACCCGACATATATGCCTTTCACTGTATTCTTAATCTCACTTTCTTTAACTGCTTTAAATTCATTTCCAGTTATTCTTGAGAGATGAAAGCATAATTCTTCTGATGCCAGCTCTTCCGCCGGTGATGCTTTATCCGCTTTTATAACCACATAATCACTTTTGCCGTTTTCAGCAATAATATATGCTTCAGCGGATGCATGGATATTATGACTTAAAGTCGCCAATAGAATGCCCATGAGGAATACGCCGAGTTTCTTATATCTAAAATTCATATCATCGCCTATTGTCTTTCTATATTATTTTGGTGTTCAAAACAGATTTCACCATAGCTTTGCAGAACCACTTCGTTGTTATATCATTGTGTCAATTAATATTATTGAGTAAGATAAGCGACCCCGTCGTATTTAACCTTGAACTGTTCTTGAAATGTTTTTCCACATTTGAATAAATCAACATGCCCGTCAAGGAATCCGAGATTGTCTCCGTTACTGTGTGGATTGGGAAGTTTATAGGTGGCAGTATTGACAGCATTCACCTGAGTTTCATATATTCTGTATGCACATACATTTGCGGTTGCAGTAATTGCGCCGTCCGTTATCATGCAGAACTGCGAAGGTTTTTTAATTTCCTGGTTTTTGGGGGGTCTGCAATTCCAGGCGCCGACTGGCTGGGTTGTATCCATGCTGCCACAATTTTTGTTCCAACTGTAATTAGAAACATAATAGGCAGGGTTCCCTACTGAAATAGAGGACTGATAAGTTGGACAAAAATAAAAACTGTTTTTTCTTCTTATATCAGTGAACTTAGGTGCTTTCAGATATAGCGACATGGATGAATACCAGCATTGAAAATTATCCGGCTTCTCCTTATAGCCCCCATAGGCTGGAATCAGATAATCATTATAGTCGGCTTCATAATACTTGTCTGTAAACACCAGTTGTTTCAAATTGTTGCAGCAGGAACTTCTTTTTCCTGCTTCTCTTGCTTTATTCAGTGCCGGTAGCAACATTGCCGCGAGGATTGCTATGATAGCTATCACCACCAGGAGTTCTATTAATGTAAAAATCTTGAATCCCGATGAGTTGCGATTTGTCGGATTCGCTACATTGACAAACCAGTGCATGTATTTTTCACTAAAATGATTGTCGCCGGCCATTCGTCTGTATTCGGATGAATAGTTATTCATTTTTCATAACTCCCTTCTTGTTATAATTTTTAATTACATTGATGCTCTTATGCGTTTTTTTCTCAATATCCTGCGGGTTTTGTATATCGACCAGATATCAACACCTCCTTTTTATCTCATATTTATTTTCACTCTTCAGCCAACAACCGGGTTTAATTTACATACCCGAAATCGCCAATTGGGATGAACTAAACTTCGTCAAGCTTGGAAATACTTTATCAGAACACATGTTCGATTAAAGTAAATCCTATTCTGTATTTTCTAGAAAATAACACTGAATTCCATATTCTTTGATTCGCGAGTTAAAAACAACCCTTCGCGCCTTCCTGCTCCCTTTTTTGTAGACTCTCTTTCAATAAGAGAGAGACTTAAAATCTTTTCCCCCGGCAGAAAAGATTTCCTATTAAAAAGTCTGGCAGCTTCAATTCCAAGAATTTCAGGAGAATATGAATACGTTGATATCGGAGGATCGTAGTCCAAAAATTTCTCGCAATCAAAGGAACTCATAATAGCTACATCTTCCGGTATTTTCAAGCCTAATTCATTCAACGCCGACATTATGCCGTTCACGCACAGATATCCACCGATGAGAACCGCATCAAACGGATTCTCTCTATATGCTCTTACAAGAGCGTTTTTGACAAAATCATCTCTGTAATGCTCGTCGGCGGAAAGTTTTACATAATCGTAATCAATTAACAGTTCCGGGTTGAATTCTATATTTTCATGTTCAAGCCCGGCAAGATATCCTTGAGATTGGGGAGACGGCTTACCGACTGTGTCTGCTTTGCTATGAAATGCCAGAATTTTTTTACGGCCGATTCCGGCAAGATATCTTACTGCATGTTCATTGGCTCCCATGACATCTACAGTAAGACGGAACCAGTCTTTAAAATATTTATGAAACTCATCAGGCTCTGTCTGAAAACTGTAATACACAACGTTACAACCAGTTTTATGAATTACTTCAAAAAGAGGCTGAAACCATTGTCCTGCAATCAGGACATTATCATTCCGGCCCAGATTCTTGAATTGTTCCGGATCCAGATTCGCAGGATTATGATCCATGGTTGTGATGACATTTTCCATTCTCATGCCAAGTTTCCTGGACTCCCTCAGCATACCGTGAATAATGTTTTGAAAGAAAATAGAACTGTAGTTATTATTTTTAAAATTCATCGGTCCCGGAAGAAGTATCTTCATCGTATCTGATGAAGTTTTCTTATCAGCAACAAAAGTGCCTTTACTGGCTATACGGTAAAGCTTTCCTGCATCAACCAGGCGACTAACTGCTTTATTCACAGTCATCCTTGATATACCCAGAATTTCGCATAATTCAAATTCTGTATGTATTTTACTGCCGGCTGGAAGACTGTTTATCTCCATATCCAGCATCTCAAGTATCTGCTTGCTGGCGCTTTTACTGGAAGTTTTATCTACTGACTTCAACATTTTAGCTTCTCCGTATTTGTATATATTATACTTCCAAGTTTCTAATAATGCAATAGTGTTTGTACATATTTCTTTATATATTTATTTGTATATACAAATGTATATTGAAAAATATCCGAATGACTTGTAATGAAATCTTCCTGGTTGGAAAATACTGGAGATTGCTATACAAAGATGTGTCTCCTGGGAAATAGAAGCATGAGTTAATCAATATGCATTTCATCGATCAGGTTTAAGTTTTTCAACACGATAATCAGGCCAGCGATCAGAGAAACTATGTCATTCGAGTTTATTTCCTTATTGCTCTGCTATGTTTATATCATATTACCTGTTGGATTGGTCATTAAAATATGAGTTATAGATACCACAAAGAACGACCAACCAACAGGTTAAAATCAAGTATACATTTTCTTCATTACTTTTTTTACTGGATCAGGTTTAAAATATGACTTATTATTTCGTTTCGTATATCGGTTAAATCATCAAATTGAAGCCTGTCCGTTTCTTTTAAGCTATTAACAAATGCGATAGCGTCATTTTTTGCTGCTGACTCAGGAGCTTCAGTAATTGCCTTTTCCAACGTGGTCATATACCTGGTGTCATCAACACCTTCACGAAAACCTTCCCAGGCAATTGTATCTATTACTCCATTGGTTGTGGGATATGTAAAATTAAAGTCTCTGTAGGTTGAGTGATCAAAATCATTCCAGATGAAGCCGCAAGACACATGATATGCATAATTCATAACACCGTCATAGCCGTATTTCCACAGGAGAAGGCCATAATTTCTTCGATATATCTCTGGATTCTCTGCACCTACCATAGGATTGGCATAAGAAAATATTTTATGCCCAGCGACTTCATGGGACTTGTCTGAGTCAGCAGTGCTAAGCTCAAAAGCATTGACATGGAGGTCTTTTAAATCACCTACTGTTGTCCATTTTCCATTAATCCCGTCTTGATAATTTTTATAAATCTCATCTGTCCTTAATGCCCTGTTGTAAATCCTGACTTCATCGATTGTACCGTTGAAGGACCTTGCGCCACCCTTACCGCCGATATTCAAATTGGCAGCAGTTGTAATGTCTTGTGAAGTAAAATTGGCAGGACTTTGCATCCCTAAACTTGCGCCATCTTTGAATAATTCCACAGTTCCAGCCGTTCGCCTACCAACAAGCACCCAATGATGCCAAATATTATCTTGGAAATAAGAACCAGCATTGTTGTACCAATAAACGGTATAACCTCCCGCATATTGTGTATGTGTATATATTATTGGCTTATTAGCAAGATCATGCCTGACAGTAAGGTTCCAGCCTGCAGTCAAAGTTGAAAATTGGCCATTGGCTTTGTTTAGAATTTCCACCCATCCATTTGCCTGGCTTGACTTGGCCCAAAATTCATAAGTAAAATCAGATGTTCCGGGATTTAAACTAGCCCCGTTCCCGCAATCAACATAATCATCTGTCCCGTCAAAAGCCAGAGCACCGGCTATCTTACCGCCTACCCGGCAAGTTGCCGCAGACATGTTCACAAGTTTTCCGTCATTGCACTTTTCTGACGAATCGTTTGCTATAGTTCCCGCTCCTTCGTCAAAATGCCAGCTTCCGCATTTCCCGTACGGGTATTGCAACGCCAGGGATCCGGAATAACCCGAAACAAAAACTTTGCCGCCAGCCTCATGAACAGCTTCCCATGCTTCTCTTTGTTTCAAAAGATTGTCCGAGGTAGCTTCATCCATGCCATAAATATATACGTCTGTTATTCCGTAATTGGCGGCGACATTGCGAACATTAGTTACCTTGGTCTTTAGAGCAGCCAAGGAGCTTGTATCTGTTGAATTGCCAGTTATAAGTCCTAAATAATATAACGCTGTTCCATTTATTGCCGCATTTGTTCTTAAAGTAAGTGCATTGCTTAATAATGGAAGCGAAGAATAGTCTTGATAAACCGTTGGATTATTTACTCCATGCTTGACCATATTTATCATTTCGTTTGAAAACTGCCCGGTACTTTTATTTATGGCTGATATTGTTCCTGTACCTGCGGTTGTAAGTACTCCGCAATAATACATACTGTATTTTAATGGAGTATTTTCAAGCGAAAAAGGAAGAACATTAACCGTAATCTTGTAATTTCCTATTGTTCCGTCAGAAGGCGTTGTAAATGTTATATCGCCTGTATATTCGCCGCCTGCAGTTCCTGCCGGCACGTTAATTGTAAGCCAGAATTGCTTCAATTTATTGCTGGCTATATTTACTGGCAGAAGTACGGAACTGTCAGTAACAGGAAATACACTATTGGCGGGACAGTAAGCGCTTGTTCGCTTTGTCGGATCGCTTATCCAGGTATTGACACCATTCAGATTAACGTAGTTATCCAAGGTTCCGGTATTCACATAAATCAAAGAATCATCCTTTAGAAGAAGCTCTGGCACAAGGACTTTTTTCCCTGCCACGTAACCAAAAGAATCTGTTCCGTTCTGATACCAGCATTTAACCACACTGACATCTACATTGGAAGATGCTATTGTTCCGCCACCGCTTCTCACAAGGTTGCCAACGGTCACTGTCATGGCAGACAAGTCGGAAAACGCCTTAATAGCAAAACTCGCAGGTTCATATTCGCCGGGAGCGGCAGTAACATATAGAGCCAATTTCAAAAGTATTGGCCTTTTCTTGTTAATAACTCGTTTTGCTGTGCATCAAATCCATTTTGACGCATCAAAGCGGCTTTTTTCTGAAAAAGTCGTAAAAAACTTGATTTT
>Ga0172379_10005640_pt1 | contig 17379 bp, 18 predicted proteins | sample GrowelOW334metaG_FD_119756 | JGI IMG/M metagenome (GOLD analysis project Ga0172379, IMG submission 119756) | Groundwater microbial communities from an aquifer near a municipal landfill in Southern Ontario, Canada - Groundwater well OW334 metaG | ecosystem: Environmental > Aquatic > Deep... | reverse complement strand
TGACGGAAACGTCGGCTGGGACGAGAGGTACTTTCCGGAACTTCCGCACGTGCCCGGCTATGCACCCCGCGTGCTCAACGAGCATGAACGTGCGCTTGAGAGAACGTGCGCTCGCCATACCCGTGGCGAGGCGTCCACTGGGGTGGTGTGTGACGCGGTCGAGGAGTGGGCGCGCAGCTGCGCGCGCGACCCCGACTTCGCGAATCCGAAGCGCATCGATGTCATCGTTCGCTATCTGCGCACCAAGGCGCGCGACTTTATCGAGCGAAAATACTCGCCGTTCGTAATCGTCGATGAGACACGAGCGCTTCTTAAGACAGCGGGTCTCGACCCCGGATAATGAGAATCGCGGTGCAATGCACCCCTGGAGGCCGCTTGCTGAGCGGTCTCTTTCTTTTGGCTGGTATAATTTCGAGACATGAATTCGCTCAAAGAGCGGCTTGCACGCGTTATCAAAGGCGATGTCGCCGACGACAGCACGACGATACAAAAATACAGCCGCGATACGAGCGTCTTTGAGCGCTTTCCCGAGCTCGTCGTGTTCCCTAAAAGCGGGCCCGATGTCTCAGCAGTTGTGAGTTATGCATATGATGCCGCCGGGCGCGGCGAGAAAATATCCGTCGCTGCGCGCTCGGCCGGCACTGATATGACAGGCGGTCCGCTCACCGATTCGATATCTCTCGTATTTACGAAGTACATGAATCGCATGGTAGAGGTCGGAGACGACTTTGCGATTGCCGAGCCGGGTCTCTACTACCGTGATTTCGAGAAAGAAACACTTGAAAAGACCGGTATGCTCCTCCCCTCGTACCCCGCCTCACGCGAACTTTGCGCTATCGGCGGCATAGTCTCTAACAATTCTGGCGGTGAGCTTACGCTGCGATACGGCAAGACCAACAAGTACGTCCGCGAACTCGAGACAGTGCTCTCCGACGGCTCAAGTGCCACGCTCCGGCCACTCACCGGCATTGAGCTTTCGGAAAAGATGAGTCTTCAATCACTTGAGGGCGATATCTACCGCAAAATGCATGCGCTCCTCACTGAGCACGCTGCTGAGATAGAGGCCGCGCGACCCTCCGTCACCAAGAACTCGGCAGGATACGCTCTCTGGAATATCATCGACAAAGAAAAAGGTACCTTTGACCTCACACAACTCATCACGGGCTCACAAGGGACGCTCGCGGTGGTCACGAAAGCAAAACTTGGCCTCGTGAAGATGAAGGCGCATCGTGCCATGCTCGTGGTGTTTCTCTCCGACATCGAAATACTGCCCGAAATAGTGCGCCGCGTCCTTGAAGTCGGTCCCGAATCATTTGAGTCATACGACGACCAGACGTTCAAGCTCGCGGTACGCTTCATTCCTCAAATCTTAAAGCATTTCGGATTCGTCCAGATGCTCAAGCTCGCGTTTGCATTTATCCCCGAGCTCTACCTGGTGCTCACGGGCGGGGTCCCGAAGCTCGTCCTCATGGCAGAATTTGCGGCAGATACCGCAGAAGCTGCAGTAGAAGATGCGCGCCATGCAGGACATGCACTTCACGGTCTTCCTGTCCGGACAAAGCTTGCCAAGTCAGAGACGCAAGCGGCTAAGTATTGGACTATTCGTAGAGAGAGCTTTGCGCTGCTGCGCAAAAATCTCAAGGGGCTCTACGCGGCTCCGTTTATCGACGACGTAGTGGTTCACCCCGACAACTACCCGCAGTTCATGCCCGAGCTCAACGAGCTCCTGAAGCAACACCACCTCCTCTACACGATAGCGGGACACATCGGTGATGCCAACTTCCACATTATTCCGCTTATGGACCTCTCCAAAGATGACCAGCGTCGCGAAATCATCGACCTCCAGCCCAAGGTGTACAAAATAGTTGCCAAATACAAAGGTTCGATTACCGGAGAGCACAACGACGGCATCATCCGTACACCCTACCTTCCCATCATGTACGATGAGCGCATAATCAAGCTTTTTGCAGAGACAAAAAAGATATTCGACCCTCGCAATATTTTGAATCCCGGTAAGAAAGTAGGGGGTATAATAGAAGATATTGAGAATTCGATGATACGCCATGCCTAGTATCTTAATATTTCTGTCAGCATTCTTTCTTCCTGCCTTCGTACTCGCGCATGAGGTGTACGTGCTTCCGCTTGATGTGATTCAAGCTGCGATGGCCAATCCGTCGCCCGACCCGTTTTCCGCAATAGCCGGCAACGAACTGAGGTTCTTTTTTTGGGCGTTTGTCGGCTTTGTCGTGGTTTCTACCATTGCCGCAGCCACATTCTTTGGGCTCTTTGAAAAACGCATGCTGCCGACGCTCATGCGGCTCAAGCGCTATGCACTTCCGCTCGCGAGGTTCACCGCAGGGCTCTCTACACTCTCTTTCGGTCTTGCGGGTGCACTCTATGGCACCGAGATACCATTTGATTCTCTCTTCGGGGGCGTGACGATGCTTATGCAGATATTCTTTGTGATTGCCGGCGCTGCACTCACGCTCGGCATATATACCCGCCCGTTCGCTCTTCTCCTCGCTCTCGTCTACGCGTGGGCCGGATACATATACGGCTGGTATATTTTTACGTACACCGACCACATCGGACTCTATATACTTCTTCTACTACTGGGAAGCGGCGGCTACTCGCTCTCAAGAGCGCTCCATATCAATGAGATGAATGCTCCTCGAATCATCGAGCACCTTCGTCCTCTTGCCTTCCCTATTCTGCGCATTCTTTTCGGGTTCGGGATTATGTTTGCATCGATTTATGCGAAGTATATGTACAGCGCGCTCGCGCTCAACGTCGTGACCATGTACAGCCTGACTACCTATTTCCCCTTCGACCCGCTCTTTGTGGTGCTCGGTGCGCTCATCATAGAATTCCTCGCTGGTGTACTCTTTATGCTCGGCATTGCAGTGCGCTGGAGCTCGCTCTTCCTCCTCTTCTGGCTCTCTCTCTCACTCATCTACTTCCAGGAGGATGTGTGGCCGCACATCATCCTCTTCGGTCTCTGTGGCGTGGTATTTCTGCACGGCTACGACAAGTTTTCTCTCGAAGGACGTCTCTTGAGACGCCGCAATTCCGAACCGGTTCTCTAATCTATAGACGGGCTTCAATCGAGAAGCTTCTCCCGCGAGTTCTTAGGAGCGCTTTCGCACGAAGAGCATGAGTACGATGAGGAAGGCGAAGAGAGATGCACCCATCAGTGGGAATGTGATGTAGCCAAATTCAAACATAAAGCGGAGTCCGCAATCACCTCCGCCCGAGGCTGGGCACGGCAAGACTGATGCTCCGCCCATCTGCAAATAGTGCTGGTAGAATCCGAGGAAGATGCCGGCTATCGAGAGCACGATTGAGTAATCGGCGATGTTTTTGTCGCTCCGCCAAGCAGCGAGCGCGAAGAGCGGCACTTGCGAGAACATGAAGATGCGCATGAGCCAGCAAAGCCCGCACGGGATAATACCGAGAATTTCCGAGTAGTAGAGGGCCATCGAGACAGCCCCGACGACTGTAGCGAGCGCAACCCACAGACCCCACCTTTCAACCGGCTTCGATGCATCGGCGAGCGCCAGGTACTTCTTTCGCGCGATAAGAAGTACGATGAGCGCGAGCGTCACGAACTGCAAGGCAATCGTTGCAAATCCCAGGAGATGATTGAGTGTTTCTATCGGATACATGGTTATTGCGGGAGTGTGCACTGCGTTTCTTGTGCAAGCTGCGCAAGCGTGAGCTCCCCGGTGAGGCGATTGCCGGAGGCAAAAATCCACGTCGGATATCCTTCTACCCCCTTGTCTTTGCACACCGCGAGCTGATCCTTACCGTTGGGCGTGGAGCACTCCACGTACGGCAGGAGCTTGGCCGAGCGGCCAAAGAGTGCCTTTGTCGCCTGGCAATGCGGGCACCAGAACGCGCCATAAAACACAGCACCTTTATCCTTGAGACACTGAGCGAAGCTATCGAGCTTGCCCGGCTTTGATGAGACAAAGAAGCTTCCTCCAAGTACGACTACGATAACCAAGACAATGAGGCCCCAGAAGATATATACGCCGTTTTTCATGCTGTTATCATAGCCCCTCTCTCGGCGTATGCCAAACGCGAGCACGAGCCGGATTTGCTATACTCGCCCCATGAGCCATCTTGTCGAAGACGCTGAGCGCGCACTCCATATCGAAGACGTCGACCGTGCATTTCTGCTCAAAGTCGTCCAACCATCGCTAGTTGGGCTCATCGACGGCTCTATATCGACCCTCGCACCGCTCTTCGCGGCAGCCTTTGCGAGCGGCGATTCTCACATCGCCTTTCTCGTGGGTACCGCAGCCGCCATCGGCGCTGCTATCTCAATGGCATTCGCCGAAGGCCTCTCTGACACGGGTGAACACACTGGCCGCGGACATCCTGCGATTCGCGGACTGATTGTCGGCCTAGCGACATTCGTAGGCGGCATCTTCCACACTATTCCGTTTCTCGTGCCCGACATTACGCTCGCGCTCTACCTGGCGTACCTCGTCGTGGGTATTGAACTCATCGTGATTAGTTATATCCGTTTTTACTACTTCAAATTGAGCTTCTGGTCTTCGATTGCACAGGTTGTATTTGGAGGTGCGCTCGTTTTCCTTGCGGGCGTGCTTATCGGCAACGCATAGCAGCGTGCCGCTTTGCGCCATCGTACTTCTTTAGCGGACGTGCTTTTTTGCACCGCAACGGCACCCAACCGGTTTTATAAACTCATCGTAGTATTCCTCCCCGTAATCAATGGTGAGCTCTTCGCCGGCCTCAATGTCTCGCACCGCCGTAATCAGGATATGCCCGTCGTGAACCTCCGCTTCTACATTCGGCTCACAGCCGTGGTTGATATAGCGCGCGGTATTTGACTCATCTTCACCATCGATAGTCCACTTACTGTCAATCTCGAAGAGGTAGCGAGCTTCCTCCATATCATCCGCCACTTTTGTCGGAATCTTCTTGCCCGTGTATTCCAATATAAAATCCCCCTTCCGAATGGGCACCAGCGCGAAGAGGCCTTTGCCCACACCTTCAGCAGCGTCGCGTATTTCAAACCGTGCATCTATAACCTGATTCATAGTCGGCGAGTATACCTCGTGAGATACAGTCTTCAAAATTTCCATCAGCATCTATCTTAGATATCTCATGGGGTATGCCACGAGGCACCGTGCCGTTGCCGAAATTCGTGCACGGGGCATAATGAGCTCCATGACCAAGCGCGACAAACTCTCCACGGAGCCATACAAGGGCGTGCGGGATTTCTATCCTCAGGATCAGTTTATCCAGCGGTACATGTTTGAACACATGGAACGCGTTTGTGAGCTCTTCGGCTATGAGGAATACAACGCATCAGTACTTGAGCCCGCTGAGCTCTACCGGTCCAAGACAAGCGAGGAAATAGTCAGTCACCAGACGTACACTTTTATCGACCGCGGTGATCGAGAAGTGACGCTCCGTCCCGAGCTCACCCCTACATTTGCGCGCATGGTAGCGGCAAAGCAGCGCGAGATTCCCTTCCCAACCCGCTGGTACTCGATTGCCAATTGTTTTCGGTATGAAGGAACGCAAAAGGGTCGCTTGCGCGAGTTCTGGCAGCTCAACGCCGACCTCGTCGGCGCCGAAGGCGTGGAGGCCGATGCAGAAATCATCGCCATGGCGCACGCCACGCTTCGCTCGATGGGTGCCGAAGAGCGCGACTTTGAGATACGTGTGTCAGATCGCAGGGTACTCGATGCCGTCTATCACTCGGTAGGCATCGCCAAGGAGTATGCCGCAGAAGTCACTCGCCTTCTCGACAGGCGTGCCAAGGTGGAAGATTTTGAGAAGCAACTCACCGACCTGATTCGTCACGAAGAAAAGGCCGTGGAACTCGTCGCTGAGCTCGAGCGCACCACCTCGACTGCGTACCTGGAAGAACTTCGCATCACTCTTGAACATATGGGCGTGGGCAACTTGATTGTCGACACTACTATTACGCGCGGATTCGACTACTACACCGGGATGGTCTTTGAAGTGTTCGACACGCACGAGAGCAACAAACGCTCCATCGCGGGCGGAGGCCGATACGACAATCTCCTGACACTCTTCGGCGGAGAGCCGGTCCCTGCCGTCGGCTTCGCTATGGGTGACGTCACCACACGAGATTTCCTTGAGGCACATGCACTCCTTCCCGAGTATGCTCCCGCGACGGAGGTCATGGTATGTATCGTCGAAGATGAAGCAAGGAGTCATGCGATGCGCCTCGCGCAAGATTTGCGCCGAGAAGACGTCACGGTAGCTATCAATTTCTCCGGCAAGCGTATCGGTGATCAAATACGTCAGGCCGACAAAATGAAAGTCCCCTTTGTGATAGCTGTGGGCTCTAAAGAGCGCCTTGAGGGCCGCTACACGATCAAGAATCTTTCAACGGGCGCTGAGATAACACTTCCTGCAGATCGTATCGCAGAGCATTTGTTTAGCTCGCTCGGATAAATTCCCGCTCTCGGCAATTGTTGCTATAATCCCCCGATGCGAACGGTGGTATTCGATATAGAAACGGCGAATTGGATTACGGATACCGGTTCTTCGAACCCTGCAGACCTCTCGATAGCGATTGTGTGCATTCACGATTCCGAGACCGATTCATATTCGAGCTATCTGGAATCAGAACTCGCTCAACTCTGGCCGATATTGGAGCGCACCGACATCCTCGTCGGTTACAACTCTGACCATTTTGATATACCACTCCTCAACAAGTACTACCCGGGCGACCTCACAAAGATAAAGAGCCTCGATATTATGGCCGAGGTATACAAAACCTTTGGCCGCAGGTTGCGCCTTGATGCTATTGCCGAGGGCACGCTTGGCGCAAAGAAAAGCGGCCACGGCTCCCAATCGGTGCAGTGGTGGAAGGCGGGAGAGGTCGATAAGGTGCGGCAGTATTGCCTAAAAGATGTGGAACTTACCAAAAGGCTTTTCGACTATGCACTTGAGAAAAGCTCTCTCAAATTTCGAGAGCTCGGCAAGTCGCGAGAGATACAGCTCGATACGTCAAAGTGGCTCCAGCCGGCAGGCAGCGCCATGACATTTACGATGGGGCTATAAAGGACTTCGCGTTTGAGAAAATGCAGGATGACAGGTATATTGTGAGACGTCGCCGAGATAGCTCAGTTGGTAGAGCATTCCCCTGAAGAGGGAAGGGTCACCAGTTCGAATCTGGTTCTCGGCACCACAAACACTTACGGGGAGGTTTTGAACTTCTCCTGAAACTCTCTCCACGCTTCTTGGAAACCGGTGAATTGCGCTTGTGCCTGTGCGCCGGTGCCTTGTATCTGCTGCACGGTCTGCATCATCTGCTCGACCACGGGTGCCATATAGGTGAAGTAAAACCACACGGGCACGAGGAGCAGGGCCGCATACAGAGCAAGCCGGAAAAGCCCGCCCCAAAACGCGTTGCGACGCATCGAGCGCAGCATGCGGTTATTGTCTTGCGCGAGCCGATACGTCTCCTTCAACATCTCGTCGTGGTCCATATATGCAAGTGTATCACCCGCCCCTTATCCCCTGCGGAGCCACTGCTGTACAGCGAGTACGAGCCACGCACCGGCAAGAACCCATGCGGATGCAGCGGCGCTGAAGAGTCCGAGAGTGAAATAGCAGACGCCAAACGTCGTGACGATGATGGTCGTGAAAATACACGAGGAAAGCGCGGGTTTATCTCGACCGAATATCGAGGGTAAAAGCGCTATCGTGCCCGCCCAGCTGCATATCGAGATGACGATGTCCTGCCATTGCATGCGTGAAATCGTAGCATGCCCTGTGTTACAGTGGCGCCATCGCCCCTGTAGCTCAATGGATAGAGCAATCCCGTCCTAAGGGAGAGATGTGGGTTCGATTCCTGCCAGGGGCATTGCGATAAAGAAAAAGCAGCTGCGATTGCAACTGCTTTTTCGGTTCGAGGCACCGCAAAAACTATTTAATTTCGAGCAGTTCGCGAAGCCTCCCCTCATCGAAGCCCACCACGTACGTGCCACCGATATCAATGACCGGCACGCCCATCTGGCCGCTCTTCTCAATCATTTCCTTACGCTTTACGAGATCAGCCGCGACGTCGTAGTCGGTGAATGCGACATTATTCGCGGAGAAGAAGTCCTTCGCCGCGTGACAAAAATGGCACGTCGGCGTCGAATAAATCTTTACATCTACTTTCTTAGCTACCATAGTGTCATGCGCTAACTCTTAAGAGATTCTAGTATATCACGCTGCATTTGTGGGCATGCGGAGAGTCTTGAGCGCCTTAGACCACGCAATTAGCTGGTCGAGCATGCCTCCTGCGCGCTCATCAAATGCGCTGAAGAGTTCCGATTCCGGTGTTCCCTTATTGCCGGCCATCACCACTTCAAACGGCATGTGCACCGCATAACGAATTGGCGCCATCTGAAGCTCCACCACGACCCCGCGAAGCTGCTCGATAGCACGCGAACCCAGTGCGCTGCCATACCCCACAAACCCCACGGCTTTGTCACGCCACTCATGCGCAACATAGTCGAGGGCATTTTTTAGTACTGCGGTATATCCGTGATTGTATTCGGCCGCAATAATAATGAAACCATCCGCCTCCGCGATCTTCTTCGTCCATGCGGCTACGTGCGGCTCCGTATAGGGCGCCGACTTGTAGTTTGGCGTCTCAGCTTCGTCAAAAAACGGCATTGGGTAGTCACGCAGGTCGAGAATTTCAGTTTCGACACCCTCCTTCCTCTCAAGAAGACTGGCAACCCATCTTGCCGGCTTATCACCGAAGCGATTCTTTCTGGTCGAGCCGATAATTACCTTGATTTTGAGTGATTCAGACATGGCGCGCAGTGGACTTACTTCTTAATAGACTCAAGTGTATCTAAACGACTTTACTTTGTAAAGTGGATAGACCTGTGATAGCCTGCTCGCATGACACTCAGGACCGCAGAACAGCGCAAGGAACTGTGCGCAGACTGCCCCATAGCGCGCGTTGCCGATAGTCTTGGCGACTCGTGCACAATCCTCATCATTCGTGACCTCATGACAGGACCAAAGCGCTTCACAGAGCTCCAGGAGTCGCTTCGAGGCATCAGTTCTCGCACACTCACAAACAAGCTCAGGTACCTGGAGAAAGACGCGCTCATTCAGCAGCGTGTAAAAGGCGGATACGCACTCACGAAAAAAGGGCTCGCGCTTCAGGGGGTCCTCGATGCCATGCGCGCCTACGGAAAGAAATATTTGTAGAGCTACCTTTATTGGATACAATGACCCGTGTTTGCGGGATTAGTTTAGTGGCAGAACGACTGCTTCCCAAGCAGTAAATACGGGTTCGATTCCCGTATCCCGCACAGCATTACCAAAAAGGCAGGAATTTGGTGACCCACTGTCTCAGTGTCGATGATGCTTGGATCGGTTCTGCTTGCGGGGACTCTACGATCACAATGAGCCCCTCCCCTTCTCGCCCCACCCCGTACTGCTCCCTCAGAGCCTCTTCCTTACCCCTATCGGTCATAAGTTTGCGAATGTGCCCGCTAAGGCTCGCTTCCTGCACTCTCAGGTCATCGAGCTGCCTCTCAGCCTGCTCGCGAAGCGCACGGGACTCCCGCTCCTTTTCGGAAACACCCCACACAGCAAAGCCTGCGACGATAATCAAGAGAGTCAGCACCACAATACTGAGTCGTCTCCAGAAGAGTCTCACAAGCGCTGTGTGTCGCTCGCGTATTGCCATTTCGGTATCGTAGCATTATATTGATGGAACAAAGATATGAGCTTCCTGTTTCATCACCGCACTCGGAAGATAATGAAGATTGCCTGGGGCTTCGTGGCTGTCGTCATTATTTTGGGTATGGTGCTCTTCTTCGCGCCGGGCCTCCCCGACTTTATCTTCGGAGCGCTCTTACAATAGAATCACTCGGCGCCCGTGTCGCGCACCACTTTGAGGAAAACATCGGGCGGTATTTCTACCGTGCCGCGCGCAAGCATGCGCTTTTTGCCTTTCTTCTGCTTGTCACGTAGTTTCATCTTTCGCGTGATGTCGCCCCCGTACATGTGCTGAGTAACATCCTTCTTCATTGCGGAGAGACGCCTCGAGGCGACGATGCGCCCGGAGACTCTCGCCTGAATCTTAAGTTCGAACATCTGTCGCGGAAGAAGCTTCTCGAGCTTCTCTACCATTGATTCGGCCTCCTGCTGAATCCTCCTTTTCGATACGATGCGAGCAAACGCGGGCACGGGCTCTTCCGCGACAAGCACGTCGAGACGCATCACATCTGCATCGCGCATGCCTATGAGTTCGTACGAAAGCGACGCATACCCGCTTGAGACGCTTTTAAGCTTATCGAAGAATTGGCGCATGAGCTCTCTGAGCGGCATCTTCGCGTGCACGGCAGTCTTACCGTCGGGCAGCGTCTCCGTGTCCCCAACCTCCGCTTCGTGATCGTAAAGTAGCTGGGCGATACCGCCGAGATACTCCGGCGGAGAGATGACGGTGATATTGGCCCACATCTCCCGCACCTTCTTCGCAAGGCCATCATCCGGCATCCGGGCGGGCGAATACACTTCTTCAACCTCACCATTCATGTGTGTGACCTCGTAGACTGTCGTCGGCATGGTCACGACAAGGTCGAGCATAAACTCGCGGCGCAGACGCTCTATCACAATCTCCAAATGGAGCATGCCCAGAAAGCCGCAGCGGAAACCTTTCCCCATGATGCCGGAGGACTCTTCTTCATATGAAAGCGACGAGTCAGAGAGCCTGAGACGCTCCAGAGATTGTCTCAACAGCGCAAGATCATCTTGACTCTCCGGGTAGACCGATGCCCAGATGACGGGGGTCGGAGAGCGATAGCCATGAAATGCAGGTCCGGGATTCTTCACCGAGGTCACCGTATCGCCCACCGACGCGATACCGGGCTTTTTGATTCCGGTAACGATATATCCGATTTCTCCCTCGAGGAGTTTGCTGCGAGGTGACTCATCGGGTGTGAGCACTCCTACTTCGAGCGCATTGAACTGCGCATCGGCTGCGATTAATTTTAGCGTGTCTCCTTTCGCTATCTCACCTCCAAAAATTCGGCAATAGATTATGACGCCGCGGTGATCAGAATATCCGAAATCAAAGACCAGCGCCTGTGATGCTCCGCTTCCTTTCGGCGGCGGAACTCTCTCTACGATGGCATCGAGTATTTCAGCAACACCTTGACCCGTCTTGCCTGACGCAGGGAGAACATCGGATTCCTTACAACCAAGTAGTCTCGCGAGCTCGCTTGTTATTTCAGGTACACGCGCCGCGGGTGCATCGATTTTGGACACCACCGGCACAATGACAAGACCGAGTTCTTTTGCGACTGAGAGCACCGAGAGTGTTTGTGCTTCGACGCCCTGTGTGGAATCGACAAGCAAGACGACCCCCTCGACGGCAGTGAGCGCGCGCGACACTTCGTAGGAAAAGTCGACATGCCCCGGTGTATCGATGAGGTTGATGACATGCTCCTCCCCGTCTTTTTTCCAGTTCATGCGTACCGGCTGCATCTTTATAGTGATGCCGCGCTCACGCTCCAAGTCCATCTTATCGAGAACCTGCGCCTGCATATGACGAGGTTCGATGGTATGCGTAATCTCAAGCATGCGGTCGGCCAGCGTCGACTTGCCGTGGTCAATGTGAGCAATGATTGAGAAGTTTCGTATATTCTTCGCCATGGCTGCTTATCCTAGCAAATATCTCCACTTCCCGCTGCCCTATTGCATTCCAAGCTTCGAGCGAGTGTGGCGTGGCCTTTTTGAGGCTTTTGAGCACGACGGTGCGAGAACCGAGAGATTTCACAGCAGTGAAATCTCGTACTCAAAAAGGCCACGCCACCGAGCGTCACTCCTCAGCAGATGAAACCAAGACGACTTCGTCCTTCGGCTGTGCTCGCCAGAGTCGAGCGCGCACAGAGGCCAGCGTCTCGGCGTATTCGCGACTCGCAAGAAAATGGTAGGTAGCGCCCGCGGCTGCAATACCGCACACACCACCGCCAAATCCGGTCAGAAAGACCGCGAGCGACGAGGTCGTGTCTGCGAACACACCGATGATGGTGAGCCCTATGTACGCCGCCACTGCACCGGCCGCAGCTGCGACAATACTCTCGAAGAATGCACCGCGTACTTGCGCAATGAAGCCGTTGAATCGCCTCTCAAACAAGACCGCCATCAAGACCGTGCCGAGGAGAGAAGACGCTGTGTATGCAAGCGCGAGCCCGAGAACCGCCGTGCCGGGGAGGTTCTCTACACGAAGCGCGTGCTCAATCCAACTGAGAATTGCGGGCGTGGAGAGAGCACCGAGCATGAGCGCGGCGAGCATGAGCGTGAGGAGGGCCATGCAAGCGGAAACGACAAACGGGACAAATGTTCGACCGGCAGCATAGTAACCCCGCACGAGAAGTAGCATGATACCTTGGCTCACTAGTGAGAATGCGAGGAGCGCAAATGCTGCAGCAGTGAGACGCGTGTCGGTCCAGTCGAAGGCACCGGTTCCCAGAACCACGCGCACGATATACGCGCGGAGTATCAGTATGAGGGCACTCGCGGGCACGGACCAGAAAAACACATATCTCGCGGCTGTCGCTACGTGGACAATAAACTCACTCCTCTCCCCTCTCGAAAGTGCGAGTGCGAGCGTCGGAAATGCCGCCACCGAATACGACGCGCCGATGATGGCGAGCGGCACTGCCTGCAGATTGAACGCAAACATAAAAACAGATACCGAGCCAACAGTGAGTGTCGAGCCAAGTGCAACGAGTCCTAGAAACGCTATTTGGTTCATAGAGAGCGCGAGGGCACGTGGAATAGAGACTCGCGCAGTCTCGAAGAGCGCGCGGGGTTCTACAATTCGGGGCAATCGTAGGAAATATCCGTCCGCGACGATGGATGGCAGTTGAATAACGAGATGCAGCGCTGCGCCAAGTACCACTCCTACCGCAAGCCCGCTGAGCCCCCACAGTGGGTACAAGAAAACGATGCCTATGATAATGCCTATGTTGTAGAGAAGTGGAGAGAGCGCATAGATTGCATATCGATGCTGCACCTGAGTAATCGCAGCGAGAATGTTTGAGAGACCCAGAAGTATAGGTTGTAGGAGAAGTATCCGCGTAATAGAGACGAGCAAATCAGCGTTCTCACCCACGTACGCAGGAAAGAGCATCGAGAGCATGTACGGAGCGAGAAGCGCCGCGATACTGGAGAGGATGACGGCAAGGACCGAAAAACCAAGAACGACGGTATCGATATAATCTCTCTGCTCATCTTTGCTCCGACGAACGAGCTCCGGAATAAGTATGTACACAGAGACGAGTGCTCCCGTTGCGACGAAGAGCAAATCCGGTATGCGAAAGCCGGCATAGTAGATATCGAGTGTCGTCGACGCGCCAAAGGCATGGGCGAGCAGTCTGTCACGCACGAGCGCCAGGAGAGACGAAAGAAGCGCAAACGTGGCGAGCACGTATGCTGCTGCGTGCAATCCGCGGACCTCGCTAGAGAGAAACCGAAATGCGCGCTCTGCTATCGCTATCATAGGACGCCGAGCTTGTGCTCTCCGTTCGATTTCATGACACCCATACGCAACTAGCGCGTATTCTCCCCGCCCTCAGACGGTAAGCCCGCGCGAATATTTTCGATGATACCGGCAAGCGCTGCGTCGCCCGGATTTGTTCTTGCGGCGCGTTCGAGCATGACAAGCGCGTCCTCAGGGCGGCCGAGCTTCTCATAACTCAGGCCAAGTAGGAAGAGCGCGTTCGCGTAGTTGTTCTGAAGCGCCACAGCTTTTTCGAGCGATTGAGCTGCCTCCACATATGAGCCCGCGTCGTAGAGTATCGCTCCGAGGTTGTACCAGCTTATAGAATCCTCGGGAGCTATCTGGGCGACGGCTGCAGCGTCTTTCACCGATGCTTCGCGGTTGCCTAACGCTGCGTGCACTTGAGAGCGCAGTAAATATGCGGCCGCAAAATTGCTCTTGAGACTGATAGCCCGATCGAGGAGCATGATTGCTTGCGGCAAGTCATCTCTCGCTATGTAGAGCTGCGCCCTCTGTACGAGCGGTAGCGGACTCAGTGGATTGTCTGCAGATGCCTTCTCAAAAGCAGCTTCTGCATTTTCAAATGCACCTTGCACACCTGCGCCCGCGAGATTCTTGTAGAGTCCCGCAAGCGCAAGCCAGTTCTGGTAGTCGCCGCTGTTGATGGAGACCGCTGCGAGGCCGTGTTGAATCGTCGTCTCGAGTGAGACCTGCAATACTGCTGTCGCCTGGTCAGTCGTATCCCCCGCTGCGACGAGTTCGCCGAGGCGAATAAGGCCAAGCTCGACGGCCGCTCGGTGCGCGCGGTCATTGTTGGGATACACGAGGAGTGCCGCCTGAAGCAGCGATAGTGCCTGCACCGCGTCACTGTTCTTACGATAGGCCGCACCGCTGCGATTGACGAGTATTTCGGAGACAGTCGCTCGAAACGCCCCAAGCGAGGCAACGATTATTGCGAGAATGGTGAGCGCGAAAAGTGCCGTGCGAACACGACCCTTCCACGTCTCTGACGAAAATCCGAGACTCCAAGAACGCACGCCATCTGCTGACGCAAGCACGCCGAACAAAAGGAATGTGAGCGCCGAAAGCACGACGGTCGGTACGTACACAATGTGAAATGCACCAAGGTAGAGCGCCCCGAACAAAAGTGCCGCATGTTCATATGAGTCCCCAGCACCTCTCCGGATGAATCTCCAGAGTGACCAAAGGAGCGCACCGAGAAGACTCGCCCATGCAAGAAGGCCGAGTATACCGACGGTCACAAATGTCGTCGGGATAAAACCCACGCCCGCATTGAAATCGATATTCCAATACTCGGTCGTGTTGACGCCAGCTGGCTTGTACAGACTCCATTGCTGCGTAAACGTATTCGGTCCTGAACCGAGCAGCGCAGTGCGCGCTCCCACGATTGATTCTTTTCCTATGGCAAACGTCCCCCGCCACGACGGTCGCACTTCGACTTGGAGGACCTGAAGCTTCGCCGGGAGATTCTGATATATCGCGGCTCCAAAGTATGCACATGACAGTGCGGCAACGCCAATAACGACGGACGTGGCTATCGTCACCGCGCCTCGCTTCGAGTGCCACGCATAGAGCGCAAAGAGAATCATGAGGCCACCAAACGTCATCCATACGTCAACCATATTTACGACGACGAGCATGACGGCGGAGAGCATCGAGAGTGCAAGTGCGAGCCACTTCCAGAACGACTCAAGCACCTCGGAGTTCCAGAGCGCAACCGTGAAGAGTATGCTGAGTCCTGCAATCACACTAACCTCATGCCATGAGCCAAACACGCTCGACGCTGCCGCGGAAAGTACACCAAGCGAAATGCCGGGAACAAGTACGTGAAGTACCTGCACAAGCATGAGAGCGAGCGAGCCTGCGATTGTTGCGCGCAGGAAAATTCGCGCGGCGCTCTGTGCGCTCTTAAATGTGAGCGCGCCAAGCATGAAGAGTGCGTAGAAAAGCACCATGACGCCGACCGTATCCTGCTCGCCCATACCACTCACAAACGATGAGGGGGCGGCTCCGGCAACAAGCGCAGAGAGCATGTACACCAACGGAAGAGAGAGTACCGAAAGCGCAAGCACGCTGCGCGGAAAGTGCATAATACTTTCTCGATATCGAGCGTACCCATATACGACTGACACAGCAAGCACGCAAAGCGAGACGAGGAGCATCTTAGACTGCAATATTCCTACCCACGAAAACGGGAGAAAAAAGATGGGCAAAAGTGCGAGAAGCGCGATTGTAATATGCGAAATAATAGAGGATGGATTCGCCAGGTTCTTCATGTTCATACAGGTGTCCATCCTACCATAGGTACCAAAACGCCCCCCTTAGGGGGAGGTTGTGGATGATAGAAAAAAGGACCCTTTTGGGGTCCTTTTTTCATCTTTGTCTGCACCGGTAAGCCGGATTCTGTCGGGGACAGTCATGTATCTGGGATAGCCGTTGCCGGCTACCTCAAGCGACTCTTCATCTTTCGATGACACGGTCTTGCACGCAGGTAGGATTTTAGCCGTTGCACCCTCTGTGTTTCCACAAAGGCTGACCCTTATCGGGCCCCCTCACCTCTCGGATTGGGCGTCTCTGTTCGCATCCCTGGGATTACCCCGGCGGGCGTTACCCGCTACCGTCCTCCATCTTTCTTTCGAAACATGGGCGTGTCCGGACTTTCCTCCCCTCGATTGCTCACGGGGCGACTGCCTAGTGCAGAGGTACATTATGCCATCAACAATGCATATTGAAAAGCCCCGGGGCGACCCGGGGCTTTTTTCTCTACGGTTAGATTATTTCGCACGTACCACCGGCGCACGCGAGCTCTTTCTTCTGCTCAGTCTCGTCGGTCCTCTCGTAGACGACAAGCTTCGAGTAGTCGATGACCGGGAACTTCGCCGCAAGCTCATCGTATCGTTTCTTGTCGATTGTCTCGTATGGAGCGAGCTGATACACATGATTCTCGCGCGGCAGGAACGAAAGGCCGCCGATGATTTCCCAGTTTTCGTAGAGCCACGAGACCACAGCGACCCATTCCTCCTCACCTACCGAGATGGTTGCCGACGGATTGTGTTCGGTCCAATTGAGCTTCACCATCTTCCAGTACTCAAGCTGCTCGAGTGCTGAAAGGTCGTTTTTGAACACAGAGCCATTTGGTGCCTTGACCGGGAACTCGAGCACATAGGTCGTAGCGGCCGTAGGATCCTGCCCGACTTCCGGGTATGCCTGCACACCCTGGTCGCGCATCATCTTGAAGAGCGAGTCGGTTGCGGAGATGCGAACACGGCGAATATAGTACTGCGAATGGCGCGGGTGAATACCCGACGAGCAGTTGAAGGTCTGTGAGACGGTGCCCGACGGCTTCACGCACGTGATCGAGCTAGACATAGGAATACCGAAGCGCTTCGCATATGACTCGTTGGTCTTTATGGCAGCCTCGCGCATCTTCTTCATTACTTTTGCATCACGCACAACGGGGCTATCCCACTGACCGGTGATAGAGACGCCGAGGAGTCTTTCTTGCTCGCAATTTTCCGTCCATTCTTTTGAGATGTAGTTGAACTTTGTGAGCGTGGACTGATAGGTCCCGAGAAGCGTCGCAAGACGAGTCTTTCGGAGCAGCGACTTCTCTGTGTCATCGGCGCGCGCTATCACTTCGGAGAGATTGCAGAACTGTTTCGACTGCAGGATTATCTCGCCGCACGGATTGGTGCCTACCTGTCCGATAAAGCCGGTCTTTTTGCCGTGTTTTTTCTGGAGCAGTTTCTGGCGCCTCTCAGGCATGGTCTTCTCGAGTGAACCTCGATTGAAGATGCCTCGCTCGCCCGTGCCGCTCTTCATGA
>Ga0172379_10005639_pt1 | contig 17382 bp, 13 predicted proteins | sample GrowelOW334metaG_FD_119756 | JGI IMG/M metagenome (GOLD analysis project Ga0172379, IMG submission 119756) | Groundwater microbial communities from an aquifer near a municipal landfill in Southern Ontario, Canada - Groundwater well OW334 metaG | ecosystem: Environmental > Aquatic > Deep... | reverse complement strand
CCGCTCTTCAGGCGTACCCACACTCGAAAGGAAAGAAAAGATCCTCGGATCCACCTTGGCAGTATTCAAGGGTGCCACATAAGGGATGGCTACATCGATATCATCCGGATAAAAAGCTTTGAACATCATGGCGGTTTGTCCATCCTTGCTTACCCCCGTGGAAATCCATTTACCCGGATACAATTGTTTGAATAACTGTACAATAGCATGATGATCCGATGCAGCCTGCCAAACGGTAAGGTATGTCCAGTCGAGCGGGTCGGGTGCCGATTGTCCGAAATAGCGGTGCTCCACCCGGATCAGGTTGGCCTTAAGGATCTGGGCCGGCTCGGCACCACCCAATCCACGGGCATCGTATCCTGAAGTGCTGAGAACCATCGGCTTGTCGAAGCCAACATGGCCGATGAACATCCGCTGGGTAAACTTCTGCCCCTCGGGCTTATTATGATCCACCGGCTGGGTGAACTTGATCTCGTAGGCCTCGGAGAATTGCTGGCCATGACGGGTGGCGCCAACCACTTCAATTCCGGGAAGCTTTTTCAGGGCTTTCAGCAGCACGGAATCCTGTGCAAATACATTTCCGGCCAGGATAAAGACCAGGATCAGCAGGTGGATACAAAGCTTTTTCATATCAGATGGATGTTAAATTTCTCTACCTTTATCTGGGGTCAAAAGATACAATTTATCTAAGAACCCATACAAGCCAAAGAACAGGTAATAACCAACCCTGCCGCCATGAAACCACTCTTAACATTCTTAACATTCTTAACTCTCTTAACCTTTCTAAACTCCTGCCAGCATTCCGATAAGCCAGTCCGGGGCCTCGTCACCCTTGATATCATCCCTGCCCTGAGCCACGAGAAGGAGTTCAGGCTGAGCGATCTGGTTGATTCCATTGAGTACATCAAACTCGAAACCCGGCCTGAATGCCTGGTATCCAATGCTTCAATGGTTATTGGTAAGAACTGCATCCTGCTGCTCAACAGTCAGCCCCCGCAGGTTTTGCTGTTCGACCGGAATGGAAATTTCCTCCGCCCGATTGGCAAGATCGGCAAGGGTCCCGGCGAATATATCTATCCCAACCGCATCGATCTCAGCCCGGATGAACAGACCCTGATTGTCAGCGATATGGCGCAGCGGTTGTTCCTGCAATATTCGATTGACGGAACATTTATTTCTTCGCATAAATCTGATTTTACAAGCGATGGTCCGTATTTTATTGATGCAAATCATATTGCGTTCATGCAAACCCCTTTCGACGACAGCATTCATTATCCGCGTGTGGTGGCCATGAATCTTGCTACCGGTGTGCAGAAACCGCTTTACTACATTAATTATAAGCGTAATCCGGGTCCAAACACAGGATATTGTTTTGGAAGCGATTTCTTTCGCACTGATGAAGGAATAATCTTTAAAGATGCCCTTTGCGATACCATTTACAAGGTGTCGCCGGATTTGTCCGTTACCCCGGTTTATATGCTGAAAGCATTCTCCCAAAAAGCGATCTACTATTGCATGTCGGAGCAGGAAATAGATGCTATCGGTTCTGTTTCGCCGGATTTTGTTTCCAGTCAATTTGTTTTCATGATTGGAAGCCGCCCTGAGAGATTTCATCTTGTTTACAACACTTCCACCAAAGAAATATTCCGGCTTTCCAAGATTAAGGATTGCAAGTACCATGGCAATTACGATTACGGGATCATCAACGATCTCGACGGGACCGACCCGGTCTGGTTCTGGGGTGGATCCTATGCGCGCGATAACCGGTTCACCAATCTTTTGCAGGTATTCGATCTGAAAGAAAAGATCAAAACCGGTTGCTTCACCCAGGCTGAACTCAAAATCAACCGCTACCGCGATGAACTGAAAAAGCTCGTTGCAACCGCTACAGAAAATGACAACCCTATCATTCGCATCATGCACCTGAAGTAAGCACTGATTCTATTATATTTGAGTAATCTAAATCAATTCAGAAACAACCCATGAAAAAGCATTTTTTCTTATCCACCCTGATCATTTCCCTACTGCTGCCAGGTGTTTCCGGATTCTCTCAAAAAACCGACATTCCCGGCTGGCGCGGAGCTAACCGCGACGGGAAATTCACAAACTTTAAAGCACCGGCTGTTTGGCCACAAGAACTTTCGAAAGTGTGGGAAGTAACGGTCGGGCTCGGCGATGCATCGCCGGTACTGGTAAAAGGAAAATTTTACCTTCTCGTTGATCAGGATTCTACTGAGATATTGCTCTGTCTGAATGCTAAAAACGGAAAACAGATATGGAGAACTGCCATTAACAAGGCTCCCAAAGTTACCGGCGGTGCGGCCTCACATCCTGGACCGCGCAGTACGCCGTATGTTTCCAATGGGAAAGTGTTTACGCTGGGAGCTGGCGGGGTGGTCGCCTGCCACGATGCCAAATCAGGCAAATTGATCTGGAAAAACGAGTCTTATACCAAGGAAGTGCCGCAATTCTTCACCAGTGCCTCCCCTTTGGTGACCGATAAACTGTGCATCCTGCCACTGGGAGGCAAAGAGAACGGCGTGGTTGTTGCATTCGATGTCAATTCGGGTCTGCCGGTATGGACCGTTTCCGGCATACCCTGCACCTATTCATCTCCCATGTTCATGAACCTTGGTGAAACCGTCATCGTGGATCAATCCGAAACCGCCCTCGTGGGTATAACGATGGATGGCCAGCTGATCGGGGAAATCCCCACTCCGGGCCAGCAGCGGTTTTATAATTCATCAACGCCGGTGATCGACGGACCGAATATCATTGTGGCGGGTGCCGGTACCGGGACTACAATGTACCAGGTTACAACCGAAGGCGGTACTAACTACCATGAGGTTTGGAGCAATCCGAAACTGGGGGTATCATTCAATACTCCTGTTCTGAAGGATGGTTTTCTATATGCCAACGATGCCAAATTCGGGTCCTTGTATTGTCTCAATGCCGACACTGGGGAAACCGCCTGGGCCGATACCGTCAAGCTGAACCGTTTTGCCTCGATGGTCGATCTCGGTCCTGCCATGCTTTCTCTCGCCGGCAATGCCACTATGGTTATTTTTGAACCCAGTGGTACCGCTTTTAAGCAACTTGCCAAATACAAGGTATCCGAAACCGAAATCTATGCACACCCGCTGGTTGCTGATAACAAGATCTTTGTGAAAGATAAGGAGAAGCTGACCTGCTGGGAGGTGAAATAAGTAGGGGAGGAGCCGTGGCTCCTCCCTTTCTGCTATTCGTCGGACTCCGGATTTATAATGGATTCAATTTCTCCGAGATAATCTCCTGGTACCGTTTCGACCCATTTTTCATAGTACGCCGCTGCGTGGGCATGTCGAGGGAATAGAGTCCGAATTTCATGTCATATCCGAGCGACCATTCAAAATTATCAATCAGGGTCCAGTAATAATATGCCTGAACATTGCATCCTTCTGATATCGATTTAGATAGTGCATATAGGTACTGGCTGATAAATTGCGCCCGGCTGTCATCCTTTGCATCGGCTACTCCGTTTTCAGTTATCATGATTGGAATGCCTAACTCAGAGACGGTTTTAATCGCCCGGTAGAATCCTTCGGGATAACTGGCATAATCCATATCGGTTTTTATTTCTCCGGGCAGGAGCCTGGCTTTAAAGGCCTTATCCAGGTTGAATGAGAATTTGTAATTGTAATGCGAATAATAATTCAGGCCGATAAAATCCATGGAACCTATGGCTTTCGGATTCTCATCAATCAGTTTGGCCATGGTTGGCATACTGAAACGGTAATGTCCGGTTTTCATGAAGTTGAGGGTGGTTCCGTTGAACACCCCTTCGATCAGGTTGGCAAATATCCAGTCGCCCAGGTGCCATTTCCGGTAAGGATCCATCTGGGTCATATTTTTCACCAGTCCAACCTTTGCCTGGTCTCCGCCGGGCAAACTTTTTATTTTCCAGTAAGCCTGGACATGCGCCTCCAAAATATTCCGGAGCACGACAGCGGCCAGTTTCGGATCCTTTTTCCCGGGAGGCATATCCCCCTGGAAATATCCGCCAACCACATATACCGCCGGTTCATTGATGGTACACCAAAGTTTCACCCTGTCTTTCAGAGCCAGGTAAACTACCTCGGTGAACCGTACAAAATCAGCCACATTTTCCATTTTCTCGAAAGCCCCTTTCTTTTCGAACCAGATGGGATTCGTAAAATGGTGGAGAGTAACCATGGGTGTGATGCCCTGTGCAATCAGGGAATCGCACTCCTCCTGATAATGTTTGATGGCCAGCGTGTCGAACACACCCTCACGTGGTTCGACACGGCTCCATTCCACTGAGAAACGGTAGGAGGTCACTCCCAGTTCTTTCATCAGCCGGATATCCTGCGGGTACCTTCTCCAATGATCACAGGCCATTCCGGATAGCTGTCCCCTTGCGATCATCGGATTGCCGGTTGCATCCACGGTACTTTCCCATAAATACCATTGGTTATTGGTATTGTAGCCTTCCACCTGATGTGCGGCGGTCGCCACACCCCAAATAAAATCCTTTGGAAAGGAAATCTTGTTTACGTCGATTTTCGACCAGTTCCATTTCAACTGAGGCCGTTGGATCTGGAAAATAATGCAGGGCACGAACCAGACCAGGAGAAGGAGGGTCAGGATGGAGAGGAGGATTTTGGTGGAAGTTTTCATGGTTTCAGCGTTTCAGTTCCCGCCTGCGCGGGAATGACAGAAAAGGGTTTAAGGTTGGGTACAATTTATGAACCCCTCACGAGCAAAGTTCGTAAAAAGTCGTGAAATAATTTGAGGGCTCCATGAGTACAAGCCAACTAAGCATTAAATAATAAATTATTTACGCATGAAATATTGCAGAAATTTTAATCCTGCAACGGGCCGATCCGTGGGTCGGCCCCAATTTTTCACCAAAGGGGTATGCGTAGGGGAGGACCAATGGGTCCTCCCTTCCAAGTATTTGACCAATGGGCAGCATAATTCGTGCTGGCGGCACAATAATTGCGTGCAAGAACCCCGGCAATATAACGTAGAAGGTCATCGTTATACCCGGGTAATAAACTAATAGGAGAAAAGTATGAAAAATCAAAGCAGGATTCTTGTGCTGGCTTTGCTCACCGGAGCACTGGTGATCGGTTGCACGAAAAATGACAATAATAAGCTTACACTCAAGCAGTCAGTAGATCAAAGTGCATTGAACCTGAATACCGCAATGAAGGATATTACCGCCTCCAAAGCGTACAGTATTTTCACCGTCAACGACGGTATGTTGAAATCGGGCACATCGACGGATTCCTTCCGGGTATATATCCCGCTGGAGAAAATCAAGGGAGTCTTTGACTACCAACCGGTCGAAAAGCGTGATCATATGGGCAGGTCGGTCATCCGGTTTTTCAACATGACAGCCGATAACAGCCAGATGATCGTACGGATGCCGCTATCGAAGGTGACTAATCCAAGGAAGCTCAGGCATTATTCGCCGGAAGATACCCTCCTGACAAATAATTTTTCCATTGCGGTATCGGAATATCACAATAATTACAATAGCTACCACGATTTCGACTATGCACTGACTTCAGCAATAAGCGTGGATAATGTGTTTGCCGGTAACCTGGATATCAAATCAGTAGTAAACCGTACGGAAGGAACACATTATGCTTCGCAATATGCATTCGATGCCAGTTATACGGCCAAATACAAATACGATTCAGGTGACACCACCGTATCGAGTTTTAGCATAACCGGTGATGATAAGCTGCTGTATCAGGAGAAGCTGCTGACCATAAAAAATGATACTTCCAGGTTTGGACGTGAACATTTGTATATACTCACCATCGGTAATGTTGAGATCGCCAGAAATTTAGAAAAAAAGACGGTTGAAATCTCAGTCGACGGCATTTTACAGCCAAATGCTACCGTAACGATCATCGATAAAGACGAGGATGACGAAGTATCGGTTTGCAAAAAGCGTGATGTCCAGATCACCTTCGAAGATGGTACGACCACCACGGTATCCGCGTTAATCGGGGAATCCGTCGCTGACATCAAGACCCTGTTTGATTCATTGCATCAGGTTTATTTTGCAGCCTATGTGGTGGATTGGATCGCCTATGATATTTATTATCAGAGGAATTAACTAAGAGCGCCGGGAGGAATGCATCTTAGGTTCCCAAGGGCATTCGTGGTAAGGGAAGGGGTCCCGGCTTTCGCCGGGATGACATTTCCTCGTGGGAAAAGGGAAGTATATATTGTATATATAATATATATGATGTATATTTGAACTGAAGCGTCAAACACCACCATACAGATGAAAACAGGTTCAAATCCGGTCAGAAAGAAAAAGATCATAGAACTAAGCCCGGAAACAGAAAAACGATTGAGGATTATTGCAGTCCATGAAGGATATAACCTTAAGTCGTACATCGAGAATGTACTAGAAGAAATAGCAGATGAAGATGAGACTTTAATAGCGCTATCAAAGGTGCCGGGTACAAATGACCTGCTAACGGATTCGGAGAAATTGAGCTTTATTGAATCTCTCTCCGAATGAATGTTGAAATCTCCAGAGCCTTTGTCAGCGACGTGGAATCATTGCCCAATCATTCGAAAAAGATGATTCTCAAGGTTATCAATCAAATCCGGGCTGCTAAAAACCCTCATGAAATTATTGATTGCCTGAAACTTAAAGGCGTAGAGGACCTTTACCGGATAAGGATGGGGAATTACAGAATAACCTTTGCATACTTCGAGTCCACCGCAGTGCTGAAAAGAGCCTTACCACGGGGGATGATCTATAAAAAGAGGAATCTCAGATAGCAGAAATCGCTTCGGGTTTTTTGTATTTTTAGAAAGAAAATAGACCACCCATGAATAAGATTACCCATGCCCTGATACTGCCTTTTACCATAATACTGTTGCTCCCCTCCTGCCGGCCTACTCCGGATCCAATTCTAAAAATCGGCCTTGTCAGTGGTTTTGGTGGCTTTCATGACCGTGGATTCAATCAGAATATACTTGATGGATATTTGCTGGCAAAAGATCAGTACTCTTTTTTTGGTGAAACGCGTGAAATCATCACCGAAGCTGAAATTGGCACCAACATCGATAATTTCCTGTCTGCCGGATTTAACCTGATTATCACAGCCGGCTTTAATGCCGCCCAGGCTACGATCGACGCGGCCAAAGCTCATCCGGAAACGGATTTTCTCATTCTCGATTATGCGGTAGAGAACCCTCCCGCCAACTTGCTTTGTGTTCTTTTTGATGTCGATGAAAGCTCCTTCCCATGCGGTTTCCTGGCTGCTTACTGGGCCAACCGGCAGGATCCGCTTCACCCGGTGGCCGGGTTTGTGGCGGGTCCGGCCATCCCCGAAATCAGGCAGTTTTCGGATAGTTACACGCATGGAATTGAGTACTTTAACCAGAAATATCATAAAGATGTCCGTTGGGAAGGTTATTTTGCCAATTCCTTTGCCGACACGCTTCAGGGAGCCATCCTTGCCGACAGCCTGCTCCGTCAGAATGCGAGTGTAATCTTTGCCTTTGCCGGGAAAACAGGGAACGGTGCACTTTACAAAGTGAAGGAAGCGGGTAAATGGGCTATCGGCGTGGATGTTGACCAGTATATTTCCATTCCGGAAGTGGGACCTGTGCTCCTCACTTCATGCGTTAAATTGCTCAATTCAACGGTTTATTCCATACTGGTCAGCTATTTCAATGAAACCTTCGCCGGAGGCCAGATTATGCATTATAATCTGAATAATAACGGAGTCGGAATGGCCCCGTTACATGATTTCAAGGCGGCTATTCCCGACAGCATCGAGATGGAACTGGTAGCGATAGAAGCCGGAATCAAAAAAGGTGAAATCAGTACCGGCTGGAAATAAAAAATCAGGAACAAACTGTTTTACAATCTGCTATTTCCCTCTTCGCTGGTTGGCAATTTTGTCGCCCCGCGTCTGGGGTTTCTTATATACCTTGCCTTTCCTGAGATAGGACCCGCCCTGGTTGGTTTTGGTATTTTTAAGCTTCTTTTCGTGAAATGAGGCCCCCTTGACTTCCAGCTTCTGGTTCCTGTGAGGATTAGGCATCACCCCTTTAGGTTTCTCTTCAGGAATGAGTTCTTTTGATATTTCCACCTCCTCCGGAAACTCTAAAACCGGTATTGTATAAACCATCAAAGTCTCAATAGCCTCTTTGGCCGCATCTTCCTTCGGGGTATAAAACAGGATCGATTTACCCGGCTCTTCAGCCCTTCCGGTCCTGCCGATGCGATGCATGTAATTCTCCGGAAACTTGGGGGTATCGAAATTGATAACATGCGTGATTTTTTCAAAATCCAATCCTCGGGCCATAACATCGGTCGCAATTAACACCCTTGCTCTGCCCTTTTCAAAATGCTGGATCGATTTCATCCTGAAATTCTGGGTTTTATTGGAATGGATGATTCCGCAAGCTGTGCCAAGGCTCTCTTCCATGGCCTCAAACAACCGGTCAGCATTGCTCTTGCTGGCAACAAAAACCAAAACTTTCCGGAATTCATCCTTGTCGGCCAATAAATATTTCAGCAGGTTAATCTTCGTGTTAAAATTCTGAACGGGATAACACTTCTGTGCGATATTTTCCAGCCGGGTGCCGCTTACGGCAATGGAAATCCTGACCGGTGCTACAAAAAAATCATCAATAAGCTCATCAATTTCCTCGGTCATGGTGGCTGAAAACATGATATTCTGCCTGCGTGCCGGCAGCAAATCAAAGATATTGGTCAGTTGAAAGCGGAATCCTTCATCAAGCATGATGTCCACTTCATCAATCACCAGCTTTTTTATCGCCTTCAGCTGTAAAGAACCGTTAACTACCAGATCATATAAGCGGCCCGGTGTAGCCACCAGAATATCGGTGCCCAAAGCAATATTTTGTTTCTGGGTATTGATATTTACTCCGCCGAAAACACCCAGAACCCTGACATTAAGGTACTTTACCAGGCTACCGATCTGCTCGACTGCCTGTATGACCAATTCCCGGGTGGGAACCAGAATCAAAATACGCGGAGGAATTTCCTTTGAAAATTTGAGATCCCTTAAAAGAGGGAGCAGGTATGCAAATGTTTTTCCGGTGCCGGTTTGGGCAATACCCACAATATCCCTGCCTGACAGGATCACCGGATAAGCTTCAGCCTGTATGGGGGTCGGACTGATAAATCCCAGCTCATCGATGGCTGACTGTAACTGCTTCGACAGATTCAATTCTTCAAAAGAACTCATTCAGATAAAATATTTCTGCAAAGGTAGCATAAATCAGGGAGTTCCGGGAACAACCGCTTGCCGGCAAACTCACGAACCACCACTACCATGTAAAGAAGTCAATGGCGTTCAATGAATTTAACTGGCTTCTTGACGGAGAGGTTTCAAGTCAGGGATTCTAATTCAACACAAAGCTAACCGGAGCATAAGCCTTCAGATAGAACCCTATTTTCCCCTGCCGGATTTTAACCGGTTTCCCGATCTTTTCACCACGGAGTGATATGGGTTGTGCTGACGTGGCTTTAAACCCGGTAGGCAATGACAGCTCCACCTCACCCGATTGGCCCGACTGTTCCCACACTCTGACCAAGGTACCTGGAACTCCAAGATCCGCGTCCGGATTCGGGCAGAAGGCCGTTACCCGGATCCCCTTTCGGGAAAGGGAAATCCCGGTTGCGTTAACTCGCAGGCTGCCGGCGACTCCGCTGGCATATCCGGTGAGGAGATCCTGGCGGAGTTCCCATCCCGGGGTAAACAGGGCCTCCTCTTCCGTGGCTCCGTTTACAATCGGCCAGAGTCTGACTGAAGCGCTCCACGATCCGCTGATCCAGAGCGGGTAATTAGTGTTCCATTGATTATTGTAGAGGTTGGCGAACAGCTCAGCCTTGCGGGGCACATAATCTTTGGTGTATTTCCACAATCCCGGTTCCCCGAGGCTCCACAGGGGCAGATCGGAGGAGGCAACACCCACTCCGTTACCGGTGGTGCCGGTTCTGACTGAAATTCCGTAATCCGTGGAGAAAAGGTGATGGTTCGATCCGGCGACCAGCTCCCTCTCCGGACTGAACGGGGCACTCACCTGGCTTACCCGGAAGACCGGGTTTTCGATAGCCAGCGGAAAGCACAGCCATCCACCCTCCGGTATCAACTCCGGAGTTTTGCCGGTCACGCGCCAGGAAATCTCTATATACGGCTGGTCATTCGGGAAGAAAAAATCGAGGGCGTAATTCTCTGCAAGTCCCTTGGTATTTTCAGTTTGCAGACTGGCGCGGTAGCCCAGGGCTTCCCGGTTGATCTTCAGTGACCATTCCTCCGGTGAAATCATCGCATAAGGCAGCGTGGAATCGAGCCGCGGCTTGTTGAAATCATAATAGGGGAAGCCATACCAGTCGTAATAAACCTCGCAATAGGCCTTCATAAATGCATCCACCTCCTTTTTTGAAAACCTTTCATGCATGAACTGTCCAAAGGCATGTGTTCCTGTAGCAGCCAGCTCCCTCCCATCAGCAAGGTTGACCAGAGAGGCAATTCCGCCTCGCTTGGTATCGAATTTTACCCTGAAATGCCGGGTTTCAACCGTTTCGCCTTCCACCGATGCCTTGGCTACCGGAAGCCCGGCAACCGGTATATAGGTGCGGTAACCGCCTGCAGGGACCTCAGTAGCCCGAAAGGTAATCAACCGACCGGATTGCACAACCGGAATTGTATTCCCGGCCGTCAGATCCTTCATGGCTGCAGTTATCACGTCTCCGGACGGAATTTCGACCGTAACGATTCCGCTGCGCTGCCAGGGCTGGGGATTGAATACAACCACCCGGGGACCATCTGTTTTGATTGATTTTGCGAGGCTTGTCATGCGTTCCATAATGCCTTCCTTCGACAACTGCTCCGCTTTTCGGGCATAATTGGCATGCCATTCAAAGGTACCGAGCAAACTATCGTATTTACCGGCTGCCAGTTCTTTTTTCCAGGTCGCATGATCTGGGGTCCCGAACATGGGTCCGGCTATCCCCCAGGTGTGCTCTGAAAACAGGCTTCCCTGTTCATAGGCTTTTGCAAGGGTTGGAGAGACATCCTCGACCGGCACCTTCCAGGCTTGCATTTCCGTGCTGAGTATCCCCAGGCTGGCGAGGGCCGGCGCAGCCTCCCGGTGGACCCGGGTCGGAACCGGCATCGTCATCTGTCCGTGCGTCCAGCTGTCGGGCATATTACCGCGGATAACCGGGATATCCGGACTATTCTCCCTGATGATCGCATCGGCAAAATCAGTCGACCGGCCAAACCGTATCCTGACTCCCGGCAATTCGCGGTGCAGCTTGTCGAGAATGCCGCGTACGGTTTCTCGCGATGGAGGGCCGGAATTATCCCCGGTAACCTGAAAACAAAGCCAGGTTTTGTGAGACCAACCCTCCGGAGGAAGAGGTTCCCAGCTGTAACTGTGAAAGGCATAGCCTGTGAGCAGGCGCGAACCATCGGGTCCCTCCCACCAGAAAAGCTTGGGAACATCGGGATTTGGACTCCAGGGGTTAACTCCGATATGAACGAAACGTATTCCGGCATTCACCAGCAACGATGGCAGCACCCAGGCCTGGGAGGGCATGTCGGTCAGCTTGGCATCGGCCGGCAGGAACTGTCCGAATTTTTTGGCCTGTCGGGTACCGCTTCCAAGACCGCGAACGAGCTCTTCCAGGTCGGCGGCCTCCGATTCAAAGGTGTAAGGCAGGGCATGCCACACGATCCGCCCGTCGCGGATAGCCTTCTCAATCTGAACGCGCCTTTCGGGAGTCTGCTTATCATCCAGAATCACTTCCATCACCCAGGCAGGCAACACCCAGACAAAACGTTCGCTTTTTGGAGTGCTCAGCGTGTCGTTGATTAGTTTCAAAGCACCATCCATCATACCATTCCGGTAATAATTCAACACTTCCGGAACCGGATGGGTATAACCAATATCGTTGTGAGTTTTCCACACAAGGATCACCTCCTCCAAACCGGGCCATTTCGGATTTCTGGCAACCTGCGCCGTATCGGCTTCAGCAGTCGCTGACGACCTGCCATTAACGCTGATATCCACGTAGCTGTGAAAATTTCCGAGGGCATCGGTGAATTGAGTGGCCGGCATTGCCTTCCCTCCCGACAGGACCTGCTTGAATGATCCCTGGAATGCGGCCCGCCAGGTCAGCGGGTGATCCGATTTATTGGCAAAGGTGGTTTTACTGGCCGATTCATGCCGCACCGAGATCAGTCCGGTAAAAACCGGGATATTCTCAACAGTAACCTCTGGTGTTGCTGGGGTCAGCCTGGGGCAGGAAAGGATCCTGTTGTCAATGGCCGATGGCTCAACTCCCATCAGGCCCCTGACAATCCCTTCAATGGCCCCGCTGGAGGCTTCGGGGTACATCCGGCGCTTATCGGTAAATATCTTACCCAAAAATTCATATCCATCCTGATTGTACCCGTACCGGTAAAACAACATGGGCAAATAGGACAGAACTTCAATCTGTGAATTCCGGATGCCGCGCAAGGATCTGTTAATCTTCGCCGGATCATCAATGACCTGGTACCAGAGGAGGAATTCGCTGTTACTTATCCAGCCGGCATTAAATTTCTTATCGGTTTTATAAAAGGCAAAATAGGCTTGGGAGGACTCATCCCACCAAAGCGAATCGATCAGGTGCCGGTATGCCGAAGCCTTTTCCGAGTACTGCCGGCTAAGATCCTCCTGGTTCTTCAGCTTCAGTATCTGCGCATAGGTTTTGAATCCATTGTAAATCATACCCAGCAGGTCTCCGCTCACGGTAAGGTCATCCTGCGATTCATCATAGGAGGGGATCCCCCTGGCGTACTTATACTTGACCGTTTCAGCCTTGAGGTTCATCAACGCCGGACGCTGCATTATTTTATCAGGTTGCAATTGCCAACGCTCAACATATTGATTCAATGTTAATTGGAAGAAATTGTCGAATACAGGATCAAAAATATAAGTACCGTTGCCGGTCCACTGGTAGAGTTTATAGCAGGCGTCAATAATATCGAAATTGGCATTCAGGTTATACCAGAAATCGTCATCCGAGGCATAGTCAACCGGTGCCGGCTTGTTGTAACGGTTAATCTCCCAATAAGAACAAAAATCCCTGGCTTCCGAGATGTTTTCAACAAATTTCCGGAACATATTAAGGTTCTGTTTCCCCTGCCAGAGTATCTCAGCACCAATGCACTGATGGCTGACATCCCGTATGCAGAATGCCTCGCGATTCGGCAGGGCGGCTTCGTACCAGGGACCCACGGGATCGCTGTCACTGCCGGCATAACCGTTGGAAGTTGTTTGCGCCCAGTTGAATATATTTACCAGCAGCGTATCGGGTGAGGAGATCCGGATACTGGCACAGTCAGCAGTAAGCAACCGGTCGGACGGGTTGGTTGTGCAGGAAAGCGCAGAACACACGAGACCCATGGCAAGTAAATGCCTGACCAGAAAATAGCCCTTCATGCAATAAACTTATTTTACGAATTTGGATTTATTGAGAAAATCGAAGCTCAGCTGTGCACTCTCAACGGGGTCGTTATTGGTGTATTGCTCGATTTCAACGAACCAGTCCTTGATCCTGTTTTTATTCATCTGTTTGAAAATCCCTTTGAAATCCATCGTACCGCTGGCGCCGATTTCTTTGGCATCCTTGATATGGGTCAGTTTAATCTGCCGGGCATGATTCTTGAGGTATTCGACGGGATTGGCCCCGCCTTCCTGGCACCAGTATACATCAAGTTCGAATAGGACCTCCTTGCTGCAATTTTCTAGCATAAAGTCATAAATCACCTGATCTCCGATTTTTTTGAATTCGACGGTATGATTGTGATAGCCGAACGCGATACCGGCAGCCGCGGTTTTCTTCCCAACCATACTGAAATAATCGCAATAGGTTTTCAGATCATCAATTTTGCTTTTTTCGTTCACCGGCATGGAGGCCTGAACCATATATTTTGCACCCAATAAATGGTGTGCTTCGATGGCCTGGTCCCACCATGCCATTACAACGGCTTCTTTTTCCTTGGACCATGATTGTCCGAGATGGGCGCTGGTGCACTCCAGTCCCAGGTCATCCGCCCTCTTTTTAAAATCGGCCGGAGTTAATCCATAGATTTTTCCATTGTTGTATCCGGCTGTTTCCAGTTTCTTATATCCTATTTTAGAAACCGCCTCTAGTGCGGCCTGGATGCCCGAATTGCCAATCAGGTCTCTCAGGGAATAGAGTTGGAATCCCATATTTTTTTTCGATTCCATGGTACTATCAGAAGCAAATAGTTTTGGTGCTATAAGACCTCCGGCCAACAGCAGTGAGGTGCTTTTTAAAAAATCCCGTCTGTTTTGCATATGCTTGGTTAATAAGTTCGATATAAAGATATCAGAATTAATACTTGACTTTGATCTTCATCGCTCCCGGTACTTCATTTTCGGATGCCACCATAACATAACCGCCACCGCTGCCCGATGTAATCGCACCCGGGTAGAACGGAAAGTAATTGGTCTCCAGTTCGTTTAAAACCCAGTCGGGCACGGTATAGGGCAGCATTTTTTTCCAGGCCAGGAAGGTGTCTTTCATGGATTGGCCGAGAGCGATAACATCTTTCCTGATAATGCTTTCCCAGCAACGATCGCCGGCCTCGCCCAATTTTCTTACGATATCGGATTCGAGATGCTTAACCAACAACGGATTATAGCCTTCCGGCCTTGGCCCTAAAGGAACCAGGTGAATGACACTGGAAAGCCAGTCGCAGATTTCCGGATCGATGGAAGTCTCAATCTTTTGTGGCCAATAACTTCCATGATAATATAATCGGTTTACACCGGGCTTCAACAACCCGATATGATCCTGTGATCCTGATACATAGGTATTCTGATAATTTTCAGCTCCAAACAAAAGCTGCGCCATGCGCAGAGGATCGCCTGCTGGTAATTGATTGCCCCATAGCTCAATGGCAACACTTCTCGAACTCGAAGCCATCCCGCTGCGGTCGTTAAAATCGATGGTCGGCCAAATCTGGGCAACTACCACCGATCCCGGATGAACCTCCGACACCCAGGGCTGGTCCATCCAACCCCCGGCGATGCAGATCCGGTAAGGGAATCTGATTTTTTTCATTGGAGCAGGAATTAATTAAACCTGACCGGCTTTTTCGATTCTTTGGCAGCGATCATCTGCTCGCGTATCCAGACATAGGTTTGCCGCAAGCCGTCCATCAGCGGGATGGAGGGCTCCCAGTTCAGGTAGTGCCGGATCAGGGTGTTCTCGCTGTTGCGTCCTCGAACGCCTTTGGGTGCCGAAAGATCATAGGAGCGGTTCAGCTTGTAGCCGGCAATTTCCTCGGCCATGTCGGCCAACTGGTTGATCGACACCATCTCACTGCTGCCCAGATTGATCGGTTCTTCGATATTGCTGTACATGATAGCCAAAATTCCTTTGATGCAGTCATCGATATACATGAAACTCCGGGTCTGGAGGCCGTCGCCCCAGATGACAATATCATTCACACCGTTTATTTCCTTGGCGATCACCTTACGGCACAGGGCTGCAGGAGCCTTTTCCCGGCCGCCGTCGTAGGTGCCGAACGGTCCGTATACATTATGAAAGCGGGCCATCCTGACCGTGATGCCGTAATCTTCATGGAAGTGCCGGCACATCCGTTCACTGAACAGCTTCTCCCAGCCGTATCCATCTTCAGGCATGGCGGGATAAGCATCGGATTCGCGGAGTCCCGGGTTTTCCGTATCCGTCTGTTTGGTTGCGTTGTATACGCAGGCCGACGAAGCATAGAAGAACCGGTCGATCCCCTTATCCCGGGCCGCCATTAGTAAATGGGTATTAATCAATACGCTGAGCATGCAATCCGCCTTGTGGGTTTCGATAAACCCCATGCCCCCCATGTCGGCGGCAAGATTGAAAACCTCCTGATATCCGTTCACTGCCTGATAGCAGTTCTCTTTTACTGTCAGGTCAAGTACGAGGTTATCGGCCTCTTCAGTAACCTGATACCATTGGTTCAATGGTTTTTTATCCACTGCGCGAACGTGATAGCCTTTTGCCCTTAAGGCTTTTACAAGATGTCCGCCTATAAATCCGCCGGCGCCTGCTACAACAACTCTTTTCATCTCTGTTTATCTTTTAAATTTTACTGATGTGCTTCATGATCGATTTGCTTACGCGGTAAGCTTCGCGTGTAAAATTAGAAAATATCAATTCCAATTAACAGGCACTTACACACAGAAGCTGGAACTTTGACCAAACCCCGCAATTGCTAACTTTATGCCATGAAAAGAATCACCATCCTCCTGCTCGTTTGTATATTCCTTCTCACCCAGCAAAATATCTTTGCCCAACAAGAAAACCAGGCCATTCCCCTCGAAAAAGTACCACACGGAATCTCCTGGCAGGCCTGGGAGAAAATGAATGCCCGGTGGCAGCCTTATTCCACCCGGGTATTTATTCAAAAAAACGACGGATCGACGGTCGAAGGTCAGCTCACCTGGATGAGCGAGAGTTTGCTGATGGTGCAATTGAATTTTGACCTGCCGGATGGATTGATGAACCCGGCGGATTACGCCATGGTTCCGGTAATGGATATCGCTTCGATGAAAGTCAGGTTAGGGGGGCATCCCTATCAGGGCTTGATTATCGGGTTACTCGCCGGCGTGATTCCCGGATTCGTAACCGGAGCGATCCTGGCACAGGGCTGGACCATCATCCCGGCCATCGTTTTTGGAGCAGTCACCGCAGCCGGCGGCGGAGTGGCGGGTTCATTCATCCAAAAAGCAAACCGGAAGCAAACCTTTGAGATTAGAGCAGCTGAATTATCGGGCAACACATTCCGCCGGATGAAGAAGTCGGCCCTTTTCCCGGATGAACTGATTAAACTGCCCGTACGTACCGGCGAAGCCCGGTTGCCCGATTTCGAAAACCTGGTCAAACAGTCCGCTACTTTGGACCGGGCGTTCCCCGACAATCCCTACGCTCTCTCCATTCATACGACCCTGATGGCCAATTCGGTACGCAAACGTCTTCAAAACTGGTATCTGAGCCCGTTATGGGGTCCGCCCGACCCGTATTACGAAACAAAAATCGGACTGCAGGCCGATCTGTCGCGCAGAATCGGCAGCCGGTTCCAGGCCGGGATGTTATTCCAACTGTTTCCGGGGGATATCTCATCATCCTTTTTTATCAAGAACTTGCCTGAATGGAATGTCTATTACCAGTATAACCATCATTTTAAACAAACAACCTTCGGCATATACGGCGGGTGGCTTTTGCAACCTGCAGATAAATACTGGGCCAAAAGGCTGGAAGGTTCCATTCAGATCGGCGCTGTG
>Ga0172379_10005637_pt1 | contig 17385 bp, 24 predicted proteins | sample GrowelOW334metaG_FD_119756 | JGI IMG/M metagenome (GOLD analysis project Ga0172379, IMG submission 119756) | Groundwater microbial communities from an aquifer near a municipal landfill in Southern Ontario, Canada - Groundwater well OW334 metaG | ecosystem: Environmental > Aquatic > Deep... | reverse complement strand
TTGATCCCCTCCTCACGCCAAAATCAACCTCTTCGATAAGAGGTTTGGTTTCTTTATATCCAAAAGTAACCCCGTCAAACCGGAGAATAGTATCGTTTTTTGCCATTCGTTGAGAATAACACAATTTAGGCGTTTTGGGAAGCTTTTTGCTTGACAAAATAGAGGAATTTATGCTATAATAGAGTTCGAATTGATAACGTTGTTTTTTAAAAAAGGAGTAAAAAATGAACACAGAACAAGATGTATACGAAGTAAAACCGGAATGTTTGGTTGAAATACCATTTTCCGAAATAAAAGTAGGGGATGTTTTAAAAATTACTGGACCGAATTGGTGGGAATATTTGTTTGTGAGCGGTATTAGTGAACATGGCGCCTTTGGTATATGGAGAGTAAAAAGGTCTTGCTTTGGTGGTGGTGCCGGTATAGAACCAGATTCTCCTTGCAAAATAGAAAGGGTTCTCGCTCCTGAAGTAAATTATGTTCGTGCTTTTTACAACGAAGTACGAATAGAAACACTGGCGATGCACGTTTTGGTGACGTTCATGAATGGTTGTGACGAATATGATTGCCGAGAAATTGTCGTTACCGGCGGGGATCTTCCTAGTAAAGTTGCAAAAGAAATAAGGGGTATGAAAAAAAGATTTGGAGGACTTCAAATTATTTCAATTTCTCACGCATTTCTTCCCCTTGACGCCTCTCATCCTATATAATTAGATTTGTTGGTGCAGTAGCCGTCCCGCGAGAGTAATCTCGTTGGGCGGTTTTTTGTAAGTGATATGAAATATGCAAAGCATATAAATGCGTCGTTCGGGAAAAATGTGAAAAATTTCCCATTTTCTCCCTCTTTCGCATTTATAACGAATGGGTCGCGTCCGCCGGCTGGCGGATGATACGAATAATATACGAATACGGACAACAAAATTTCTTTCGTTCGTCGGTTCGGGGTCATAAACCTGCTCCGGTGACGAAAAAAGCGGCGTTCAATTAAGAACGCCGCCATTGTTATTAGTCGCCCGTTATCTCTTCAAAATCCTCGGGTGTTTCTTTCCATTGGGGTAAAAATATCCACAGGATGATGTAGGGAAGAGTTCCGATAGAGATCAGGGCCATTAAAAACCAAACCAGCCGCACCAACCAAACCGGTGCACCAAGCCAATATGCCATACCGGCGCAAACTCCTCCGACCCACTGATGTTTTTCTTCTGTTATCTGACGAAATTTTCTTGCCATCCGACTTCTCCTATCAATTGAAAGTCCTGTTGCATCGTAGCATTTGCCTAGAATTTGTCAAATAGAACTGTCCTCTCCGAACCTATCCCCTTTTCAGATACACTTTTACGAATGAGCTTTTCAGTTCGGCGGCTTTGGCGGATAATTGGTCAGCTTTCTCTTCTTTGGCGAGGGTGAGGATTTCTTCGAGTTTTTGGCGGATGGTTTGAATTTCCGCGTCGTTCGCGGACTCTTCAATCGCTTTCAATTTTTCGCTTACTTCGGGGTAAACAGCGATGATCCCCGCAGGATCTTTTGCATCAGCGCTCGCGATTATTTTTTCCATAGCATCATGAAAATCCACCAAAGAAACAGCGAGCATTGAAAATCCGTTTCGTTTCAAAATATCTTGAAATAGAGGGCGCACTTGTTCCAATTTTACGTGAGCAGACGGAAGATCGCCCGTCGCAATAGTATCTTCCAATCCAACAATAATACCGGAAACCTTCGAGAGGTCCGTATTGAGTTTTGTATCATGCGAGAGAACATACGGATGATATTTTTGGTACTTTTTATTGAAGAGGGGATATGCGGTTGCGAGTTTTTCATAATTACTTACCGCTTCTTCTCGTTTATTCTGACCGGTAAAAAAGAGCGTCTGTTTGTAATACTCATTCATTCGGTTGTAATCTTCCAGAAATATTTTTTTGGTATAAAAATTACTCGCGTAACTTCCGCTGATCGCGATCACAATAAATAGAAAGATAAACGCCCCGGTTGCAATCTTCGGGAGGATTTTTTGCTCTTTGTTCGTGTTTATCCCAAACAACGCGTAGAGAGCGCAAAAACCGGAAACGGCGGTGAAGATCATGATAACCGCGAGAACATAGGCGATGGTTTGCCAAATCCCGAAAAGCCAGAAAAAACCGGCGATAAACAATATTTCCGCAAGCAGAACGCGGAGGTATCGATCAACCATGTTTTCGTTTTTTACGCACTTCATTTTTTTATTGATTAGTTTTTAAGTAATTTCTCGAATACCGCCGGCTGAAAACCGACAAGAATTTCTCCGTCGATATCAATGACCGGCACGCCCATTTGCCCGCTTTTCTCGATCATTTCTTGCGCTTTTGCCCGGTCTCTTGAAACATCGATATCTTCGAACACGACATTATTGTCATTGAAATATTTTTTCGTATAAACGCAATACGGACATGTCGGAGTCGAATAAACGATGACTTTTTTGTTTTTCATATATTTTTTGTTACGAAATTATTAATTACCAGAAGGACTTACTCATTGGGATGAGATTCGCGTCAAAATCGAGAAACGGAGCGAGTGGTATGATAATACAGCGAGCGAGTATCGCAGATTTTGACGCGAAGATCGCCCAATGCGTAAGTCCTACTTATATTTGCATATGAGCTTTTTCAGGTCGGAAACAAACTCGCCGTCCAGAAACGAATAACATATCCGCTTACCGTCCCGTTCCGACTCGAGCAGTCCCTCTTTTGCAAGTGACTGCAAATGATGGGAAACAATGGCGACACTCAAACGCAAGTGCCCGGCAATATCCGACACGCAAGCCTTTTTTGCCGAAATAATATAGCAAAGAATCCGGAGCCGGCAAGGATCCCCCGCCGTCTGCAATTTCTTCGCTAAATTTTCCATAGTTATTGTTTCCGTCATACTTTACATTCAAACTTACATTTGAATGATATACCCAAACGAAATTGGTGTCAAGCTTTTAACCCTGAATCCGAAAATCCCTCTTTTGTGAAAAAAATCAGGGGAGCAACTCTCCCGCGATTAACGTAGATATTTTATTTTTTTTGTGTTGTAATCGAGAATAAGAATCTCTCCGCGGTTCAAATGCGTTTCAGTTATTTCTTTGGTTCCCAAACTCTTTAAAATGTGATTTGGAAGAGTCTCTATGTATTCTCTGGAAACAACAGCGATCACCAGATCATATTTTTTTCCTAAGGAATTTATAAGTTTTGCCGCAAGACTGAGGTTGGGAAGGCGGCCATCTTCTTCCGCCGCATACAATTCAGAAAAAGTTTGCACAGGAGATATGTTGAGATGTCGAGAAAGAACCTCCGCGCTTTCGATTGCGCGAGGTACTTCCGCTGAAATAACACAGACCGGTTGGTCTTGAATGAGCGGAAGTAGCAGTTCCGCCGTTAAGACCATCGTGCGTATTCCTTCTTCGGTTAAATGTCCCGCTTCATGTTCGCCATATCTAACTAATGCCAATTTTTTCATAAAATAATTAATTTACTTTTCTTGCTTCATTTTTTGCTCGTTCCACCATAAATTTTACTCCTTCTTGCATATTTTCGGTTTCGAGTTTGATGTTTGGATAACTATTGTGGAATACGCGGAAAACTTCATCGGCGAAGGCTTGGCCGATGGTGGGGATTTTGTCAAAGTCAAAGAGAATAATATTGAATTTTTCCAGACCGGAGAGAATTCTTCTCGCCTGCGACCTGGAAATGAGAATTCCGCCGACCGTGTAGAGGTTTACGCGAATTTCCGTTTTGTCAAAGCCATAATCGCTTTCATCGCCGATGTTTGTGTATTTTTTAAAGACTTGGTTTAAGTGTCTATCCGAATCAACGGCAATTTGAAAAGAAACGCGAGTACCTCGTTTTATTTTATTTTTTGACTCTATATTTATGGTCGTTTCGGGGACACGATTATCAATCGTAAGTTCCTCGCCAAAACTGTTGAGAGTGAAAATATCGCCGGCTTTTGATGTAAAAAATATTCCTTCGCCCGAATGAGACTTCGGCATGGTTGTCGTTTTTCCTTTTAAAATATCTTGAATCGCTTCCGTTTCGGATTTCAGATTTCTTTGTCTCATAACGTTTCTGAAAACGCCGACACCGGAATCTTCTACCACAAAAGAAAGGATGCCGTTTTGGATTGATACTTCAAGGTTTATTCGCGGTGATTTTGAGTGTTCTATCGCATTATTGAGCATTTCCGAAAACGTGAATGCAAAAATGCTTCGAACGTTTTCCGGAAGATTTTTGATCATCAAAAATGAATCCAAAATTTTGGAAAAAACACGGTGTTCTTCAACCCCTTTGTTTTTGAAGGATTTTATATAGCGAAGAGGGAAGATTTCTTTGTGCAAATCCGCATATTCGGGAGTTACATAAAATGTTTTTCTCGTAGAACCGATTTTAACGAGCTTTCCGGATGAAACCAGCTCTGAGATCAAAGAGTTAACATACTGTCGAGAAACAGAAAATTGGTCCGCAATATCTTTGGAGCGCAATTCTTCCTTTTCTCTCGTTGTTTGGAGTATTTGTTCGTTGGTAAGCATATATAGTATTGTAAACCAATCTATATGTAATTGTCAAGCAATTAACAACCAATCTATTTGCGATTGACAAGTAATTGTAAACCAACCAATAAACGGCTCTATTTATTGATGAAATTTGTTTCGTTCTCTATGGCACGATGGACAAAGGGGGCAACGGGGTCAGACACCCTTGGTTGTTGACTGAAGGGTAAAAATCAAACGTCTATAAACTTTGCGACTGCAAAGTTTATAGACATTGAAAGCATGTTTCTTAAGGTTCTTTTGCTAAGGGTTACCCTTGGCAAAATCAGGGGAACAAAAAGCGCCGTTCTTTTGAAAACGGCGCGTATGATATATCCTGCGATTTTTATAGTGAATCCATTTCTTCGTTCGTAAGTACTATTTTGTGGTTTCGGCTGAACCTCACTGCGTCGATAGACCGTCCGGTCCGCGAGAGTTCGGCGATAATTTTTCTCGGAACTTCTTTTGGGCAAGACACATGTTTCCAACCGCCCCAGTTCAGCCAGTCGCCCTGTGGATTCGTTTTTAAACAATCATCGCATATCCGATGAAATATTTGAGGAGTTACGAAAGGCAACAAACGATTTAGTGTCATGTCGAATGCATAATAACTTGTGTTTGCGGTATTAAACCATCTATTTTGCCACGCAGCCCAAGCAATTTCATCGGCTACTGGAGTAGTATGGCCACGTCTTAAAACATGATAGGCGTGTTCAAAACAATATCGATAGTCGATCCAATATTTTTTCCTATTTACTCTTTTCGCAAGTTGAATGTTGAATCTTGCCAGAGAATCAAGTTCGCTCTGCAAGAAACCTCCGCGGTATGGGGCTATTGCAACCAAATTGTCTAACCTTGTTTCAAAACAGCACCCGGCATCCCCAACCGACCGGCAGTAATCGTTCATATATTTTTTGAAAAGAGCTTCGGCAACGTTATTTTCTCTCAAAGGATCTTTTCCAATATATTTTGCCAGTCGTCTAATTGTTCGTACTATTTCGTCGCCATATAAAACCTCGGTATAAAGATCTCTCACACTCGCTTCATAAACACCCTCAACGATATTCCTTAGATCATAAACAGCGCCAAGATTAGCTTCCTTTTTCGCCTTGTCCAAAGCAATGACTATTATTTTTTCAAGCTGGTGCGTGGGATATATGTCATATATAGTCCTCGCGTATTCCCACCTTTTAAGTTCAAATAATTTTTTTGCCAGAGCCAATAATTCCGTCAGGTTCAGTTCCCCTGACCCTCGCATTTCTTTTGCCAAGGAGCGCAGATTTCCCAGAACATCATAAGGAAGGTTCTTTTGGCTGAAGGAGTCTATTTTGTTCAAGATGACCCTGTTCAACATCTGTAATTCTTTTTCTTTTGTGTTGCCTGTTGTGCTCATTTTTTTCTCCGTGTTGTTGAATTGTCAAAGCCTCTGTTTTTTTAGAAGAGGGTTGCAGAACTGTTGTGATCATAACTCTTTTGTGGTATACTGTGAAATATGAATATTACAAATAAACAACATAGCTTATATTTAAGCTAAAAATAAAGCTATTTTGTATACTAAATTAGTAAATCATTTTCTACAAACTTTATGACTATTCAAATTGAAATGCGGCGCATTTTGGAAGATCTCGGGCTTACGAAGCCGGAGATCACTGTGTATCTTGCTTCGCTTGAGCGCGGGTCCGCATCGGCGTCCGAATTGGCCGATACTGCTTTGATGAATCGGGTGACGACATATGAGATACTTAAACGGCTGTCACGCAAAGGTTTTGTGAAGATCAGGGCGAAGAAAAATACCCACGGACGGTATTTTGTACCGGCTGAATATGATGAGATCGTTGAGCGACTTAAAACGAAGCAGTCGGACCTATCGGCGCGTTTGGAGCGAATGGAATCATTGAAGACCGGCTTTCAAGCGCAGTTTTCACGGCTTGAGAAAAAACCGATCGTTTTGTTCTATGAGGGTATTGAGGGGGCAAAACTTGTACTGGAGGATACATTGTGTGCCGAGGTGCAAGAAATTTTGTCGTTCGCTTCGGTTGAATCGCTCAAAAGCGGCTTTGATACAAAGTTTCTGGAAAGTTACTGGAAAAAAAGGGTGGAAAAAGGAATTGTGACGAAAGGTATCGTACCGAGAACGGAAGAAGCTGTGCGACAGTTTAACGCGGAGAAAAACCATAAAGAATTGCGGCAACTGCGGTTTTTTTCACCTGAGCTGTATGATTTTTCCAACGAGATTGATGTTTACGGACACAACGTAGGTATTATTTCGTTAAACAAAGGAAGCGAGTACGGCATTATAATACGCAGCCGCGGCATTGCTGAAAGTTTCCGCTCTGTGTTTGATGCACTATGGGCGATAACAATAAAATAAGAAAAAAGCCGAGGCAAAATACTCCGGCTTTGTAGCAAAAGCAATAACGTCTATAAATTCCGCGGTCGCAAAGTTTATAGACGGTGGAAAAATGAAATTTATGTGCTTTTTTATTGCATTACCTTTCGGGCTTTTTCGTTTACTCTTTCAATCAGCTCCGCATTATCAAATCCCACTATTCTTTCCGCTACCTCCTCTGGGAAGATTTTTTTGATGTCTTCTCCGTACCGCGCGCCGTCTCTGGGGGACTCGTGGGTGAATTTGGTTGTGTCGTAAAAAGACAGTTCGTTGGGGTAGTTGATCTTAATCGGTCCTGAGGTGCCACTTGTTTCTTTTATTTCCCCGTTTTCTTTTATGAATTCTCCGCAGTGGGCGTAGAGGTAGAGAGGGAAGAGTTCTTTTTCCGGCATGAGGTTTTGTACGACGCAGAAATTTTTGCTTCCTTCTCCGGTTTTCCAATTGAATGATTTTTGTGTCAGAAGATACGCTTCAATCGCGGGGGCTATCTGGTTGTTTCCGAAACCGTCCGATACTTCGGCGGGTTTTTGATATTCGCTATCTTTTTCCGGGATTTCTCGCCACAACAAAAGCGCAATGCCAAAAATAAGTACAGTGAAATAAATACCGAAAAGCGCTTTTTTGTGTTTTGAGTAACGTTCAAAAATCATAGTTTTTTGTCCATGAGGGGGGTCTCGAGGAGTAATGATTATTTCGCGAAAATATCCGTCAGCTCTTCGGAGCGGTAGAAGTTGCCGCCGAGTTCGCCGTAGATATATTTTTTGCCGCCGAGATTAATTGCTGTGCCGCCGACTTTTGGGTTTGGGTTGGGTGTTGAGCCGTCGAAGCCGATATTAAAAAGAGTGGCGACAACTTCGGGGTTTGCGGAAATGTCAAAACCGTTCGCTTTCCACTGCGACTCGATCTCTTTGATGAAAAGTGCGGTATAGAGATACGAATAATAGTGATCTTTATCGTCGGTCAGGCGGTTATACAGTTCTTTTTCGCGGTCGGGAGTGCTTGACGCGTACGTGACGAGAGTTGCGAAGTTCGGACCCGGATAAAATTGTGATTTTTCGTTGGCGAGATTCACTTCGATTTCGAGCGCGGTTTTTATTTTAATGCCCGAAACTCCAAGAGAGAATTGCGACATGGATCCGAGTATTTTCATCGGTTCGAAATATCGTTTGAATACTTCTCTCTCTGAGGTGAAAAAACGCGCCTGCTCGGGTATGACGACGGTGGCCATCATTCTTTGCGATACTCCCGTCTCTTTTGATACTCGCGCGATAATTTCCGAATCTTTTTGTAGGCCGTTTTTGATAACCTCCCACTCCGGGGTTTCGCTCCATTCGCAAAATTTTTTCGTTTTGTCCACACAGGGAATTTCCAGCGGGGTTGATGAGGCGTTAATAAAGAATTTGTTCCGTTCAATACTTGAGCCGCGCACATTGAACCACTCGAACTGCATGCCGATAAACACGGCCGTGAAAACAAAGCCGATGGTCGCAAAAAAGCCAACGAGGGTAAATAAGGATTTTTTTAAGAGGGGGTTCATGAGGAAAATATGGCTTTAATAATCTGCTAAATTTAGCATAGAACGTCTCCTGTGGTCAACCTTTTTGCTCGTTTGTTTGCTTGTTCGCGAAATACGTGTTACATTCTATATGGAACGTTTTTGTTTTTAATGAAAAGAGGAGAGAACGATGAAATACCGCCTGAAGGTTTTGTGGACGTCTTTTTTGAATATTTTTAAGAAAAAATATGTTGGAAATGTGTGTAAACACCGCACCCTTCTTTCCGGTGAGATACGAGCACAAAGTGAAGGTTTCCTTATGAAAATGCCGCTTGAGGAAAATGGTTCTCCGGAATATTGCTTGGAATGCATCGGCAAGATGTCGATTCGGTGTGCGTGGTGCGGTGAGCCGATATTTATTGGAGACCCTGTTACTTTGTATAAGCCGGTTGAAACATTCGATGTTCCCGAATATGCCGTTCCTTACGGTGATTCAAAATGTTTCGTCGGGTGTCTGCGGGCTACTTGCGCCGATGGTTGCGATCGCGCCGGTTTTTGGGTTCCACCGGGTGAAGTATATCGTGTCCCGACACCGATTGAAATGGCCCTTCATTCGGGGAAGCCGGTTGTCGTTCATGATTTGAGCGATATAAACAACATTGGAAAGATTATAGAAATAGAGTAAGAAAAACATCCCCCGCGTATGCGGGGCTTTTTTTGCTCTTGACTATTACGTTGCGTCATAGTTTATACTATGATACGGTGAGGTCGACACCAAACGATATAAAAATACCCGCCTTCGCCTGCGGGCTTCGGCGTGGCGAAGGAAAGATAGAAAAATAACGATAATAAAACGAATATGACATATTCTGTTCAACAATTAGCTACGCTGGCGGAGGTCAGCGCCCGTACTCTGCACTACTATGATGAAGAAGGTGTTTTGAAACCGGCGGGTGTGAAAAAGAACGGATACCGGTATTATGAGGAGCCGGAGTTACTCCGGCTCCAGCAAATTTTGTTTTTTCGGGAACTCGATTTTCCTCTTGAGGAGATAAAGAAGATATTGTCTTCGCCGTCGTTCGATATGAGCGAGGCGCTCCAGGACCAGCGGAAATTGATCGAGATCAAGAAAAAACGTTTGAGCGGTTTGGTGAAGACGATCGATAAAACGCTTAATAAAATAAATAAAAAAACTTTTATGGACGACAAAGAATTATACGGGAATTTTTCCAAGGAAGAAATGGAAAGATATCACGAAGAAGCGAAAGAAAAATGGGGAGGAACCGACGCGTGGAAACAGTCCGAGATCCGCGTGAAAAAAATGGGGAAGGAAGGCTTGAAAAAAGTTCTCGAAGAAGGTGGAAAACTGACGGAGGAAATCGCTGAATGCATGAAGTCGGGAGAGTCGGCGGACGGCGAGCGAGCGCAAAAACTTTTCGCGCGGCATTATGATGGTTTACGCGCTTTTTATGAACCGACCCCGGAAATATATCGTGGCTTGGCGGAAATGTACGTCGCCGACGAACGGTTCAAACAAAATTACGAAAAAGTGGCGGAAGGATTGGCGGAATACATGAAAGAGGGGATGGTGTATTTTGCAGATAATAAACAATAGAAAAAGCCCGCGTGTGCGGGCTTTGGTTTAGTATAATCTGAGCGGCGGTTTTTTCACTTCATTAAAAATCGGCTCAAACGGTGCTACTTGTCTGCCGAAACAGAAACCCATGTTTTCGAAAAGTGCTACCCGATCTTTGTTTACCTTACGGCGTTTTATCGCTTCCTTCGTTCTCATATAGCTCACATTCTGTTTGTTGACACCCAGAATGGTTATCTCCGAGAGCCCTTGGAGGAGCGCATAGATCGAACCGGCGCCAATTTCGAGCCCAAAGTTTACATCGAGTGCCGACGTATCTCCGGATCGTGCAATGTATAGTGGAACAACGTCTCTTATTTCCGGTGCTTCATTGACGCCGGGAACATAGAGCTTTGATTGCTTCATAAGTTTCGCAATCTCTTTATCTCCTTTCATCATTTTTTCCAAACGTTCGGCAATGATAGCACCCGCGCCCGTAGCTCCGCCGTCGCCGGGTCGTTTCTCTGTTTCTTTGAGACCTTCAGCTACGACAATAACGTAGGTGCCCGTATGCGTGGGGGATCGAGCGAAACGATCGAAAAGTGTTTGTTTTATATCCTTATAGATGACACCGAGGTCGTATGCCACTTCAGGAATGAGAATGGCATCCGCATTTCCCGCAACACCGCCACGAAGCGCAATGTGTCCGGTTCTTGCACCGAACACTTCAATGATAAGAATCCTTCCGTGCGCTTCTCCTGTTGTTTTTGCGTCGCTTATAACTTTTGCGATTTTGTTGATTGCTGAGTCAGCCCCTACTGAATGGGGCTGCATGTCGAGGTCCATCGTCTTCGGTGCATGGACGACACGGATTCCGTGCTCGGCGTATCGGAGCGATTCGCGTCCCGAACCGTCGCCACCGCAGATTACCACCGCGTCGATGTTGTGTTTTTTGATGCCGGCACGCACTCTGTCCCAAGCTTTCGGGTCGTCAATCTTGTGTATCTTTACGCGTGTGTTTCCTGCTTCGGAACCTGCGCGGGTAATATCGATACTTTCGGCGAATGCAACGGTCGCGGGCAAAAGTTCACTCGGTTCGTAATTGACGAGATTATACATCCCGACATTCCCGCTCGGAATAACGATTGGCTCTATTCCGTGGCTCAAACAAGTCATAATGGCGGCATAGAGAAAAGCGTTTAATCCGCCGCAGTCCCCACCGCTTGTGATGATGGCGACCCGGCGAATTGAGGGGTCTCGAAAAAAAGTATATTTCATTTGGAACCTCCGATTTTGTAGTGATTGTTTAGTATTGATTGTTTGTGTAAAAGGTCAAATTTAGGTTTTATTATATCTTAATAGAACATTTTTGTCAACATCGATTACGGTAACCCGCTCCGGCGGCGATTTACGTCTGTATTTTTGGAAGTGTGAGCAGTTACTTTTGGCCTGGCCGGTGTTTTAGCTCCGACATTCCCCACATGAAATTATAGAGGCTTTTTATTCCGAGGACGACGGCTTCGTGTTTGATGAGCACTGCGAACGGCGGATTTCCCGAAAAATGGATAATCGAATCTCCGATGATCCAAAGTGAGCCTTTGAATTGTATCTTTTCAGGCATTTCTTTTATAAAAATATCCGTCACGATTATTTTTTCATTCGTGATATTTTTAAAAGAACCGAACGGCACGAGAGTATGTGTTACGATCCCCTTTTTCTTTTTGACGCCGAAAATGACCTCGTTCATTTCCTCGGGGAATATTTTGGCATAATTTCCTTCGCTCGGTGTGTCGATCGTGTAAATCACGGTTTTTTTTTCAAGATTCGTCAGGAGTTTTTCGATGAAGTTCTTAATGCCCTTTTTCGTGTCGATCACAAGCGCGGTGGGAAAATGCGCTTCTTTTCTATACATATCGGACAAAAGCGTGTCGAGAGCATTGGCAACGTCGATCTTGTGTTCGAAAATGTTGGCGATGGCCTTCGGCGATTCTATCCAGTAATTGGTTACGCCTTTATAGACGTGCGTTGTGAGATAATTTTCTTCCGCCAATTTATTGAGTATGCTTATTGCCGTGGTGCGCGGCAGGTTGGCTTTTTTTGCCACCTCGAGCGCTTTGGCTTCTCCAAGTTTTGTGAGCGCTACGTATACTTTAATCTCGTTCTTGTTGAAGCCGAGATCTTTTAAATAATTTTCTATTTCATTTGCCATTTTTTTAGGTTTTAGCTTTTAGGTTATAGATTTTAGACAACTAACGACGACTTAGAATAAATAAGTTTGGTTATCATGTTGTCGAAAAGTTTCGACAGTTTATATCTAAAATATGCCTTATTTTCAGGCAAAAAGCAAGAACCAGTTAAGTTGTTCGCGGAAAATCGAGCGAAAAAAACGAAAAAACGCTATCCTGTGTAATAGATAAGCTCATCGAAATATATTATTAAGGAACAAACACATGAAAACAATATATGCCTATCCGGGAAGCTTTTGTCCGCCGACTTTTGGACACCTTTCCATTGTAAAGCGGGCGGCGGAATTTTTGCCCGAAGTAATTGTTGTGTGTTCGGAAAATTCCAATAAGAGCGGTCAATGGTTCAGTCCGCAAAAATGCAAAGAACTTTGGAAAACCTACGAATTGCCGAGAAATGTAAAAATATCGACACTCGGCGAATTTTTATCCTATAGTGATCCGAAAAATACCAATATTGTGTTGATACGGGGAATTCGAGACGAATCGGATATGGAACAAGAAAGACAAGTTATGGCGCTTAATAAAAATAAATTTGGAATAGACAAATATTTGTATATTTTGAGCGATGATGAGCATAAAAAAATTTCATCCACGAAGGCGCGAATGGCTGCTCAAAATTTGAGATTGGAGGAACTGTCGGCTTATGTGTCACCCCTCGTCATATCGGCGTTGCTCGAAAAAACACTCGACATGAAAAATATTTTTATGGTCGTCGGACGCCCGGGTTCCGGAAAATCGACATTCCTCCGAATGCTTGCGGAAGAAAATGCAGCGAACGTTCATATTGACACAGATGAATTTAATCATGAACTTAGGCCGTTGCTTGCAAAAAGTTTTCCCGGCGAAGATATCTATAGCGTCGTGCGAGAGCGTGAAAGCGAAGTATTAAAAGTGATCACGTCGCCTTGGCTCGTTTTGCTCGGAAGAGCACTCGGACAGATCCCGAAACGGTCAAATGTCTTCGTAGAAATTCCGTACGGATTGGAAGAGAATAAATCAATCTTTCGCTTTATCGGCGGAAAAATACTGCACATAGGATGCGATGATTCGGAAATGAACCTACAAAGGAATGAAAACCGCGGTACTCCGAATATCGCAGGGTTTATAAATAAAATTCCTGACAGGGAGGGAGCGGAAAAGATCGCAAAAGCGCACGGGTTGCAAATGATGCACATAGATACCGGCTGCTCGCTTGACGAACTCGGGGAAAAGGCCATTATATTTAGTAGCCAATTGTAGACCCGCCGTCGCTCTAGACGAGCTATGGCGGGCAACGGGAGAAGTAAAATGATTGAATTATTTATTGCGGCAATGCTCGGACACTTTGTGGCGGACTATTTGCTGCAGAGCCGTGAAATGGCGATACAAAAATCAGAGAAAGGCTGGACTGGACTCGCGTGGTGTTCCGCGCATTGCGTTATCTATACGCTTACTGTCTGCGCTTTTATGCAGCTATGGAGCCCCGTCGTGATTGTTCTTGTGTTTCTCAGTCATTTTCCAATCGACCGCTGGTCGCTTGCCGGAACATGGCTGCGGTTCATCGGAGGAAGAGATATTTTGGACGCGTATTGTTCAAACAAAAAATATCGCGATATAGACCTTGCGTTTTCGTGCGTGGTCTACACGATCGCCGACAATACCATGCATTTGGTTTTGCTCTATTTTATAACGTTGTATATTTAACGAAAGTTTTAGCGAGCGAGGTGCAATTCCTCGCTTTTTTTGATACAATGGCATTCATGCAAACGAAGATAACCCTTATTTCGGACCCAAAAGTAATTGAACTTCCCGTTAAAGAAAACGGAGAGAACCTGGTCGACCTGCAAAACATTACATCATTATTTGTTGATCTATCCCGTGAAAACGTACAGAAAAAGTCACCAAACATCTCTTTTGTCAGAGAATCCGTTGCTAAAATGCTAATAAATGCTCAAGAAAAATTACCGGAAGGATATAAGCTGATGATAAAAGAAGGGCACAGAGATATTGAAACCCAAAGAGAGATTTTTGATGAGTATAAGAATTTTTTAAAAAAAGAATTTCCAAATTTGTCCGCAGTGGAATTATATAATAAAGCCAGCATATATATTGCGCCCCCGGAAATTATACCTCCACACTCCACCGGCGGAGCGATTGATCTGACCTTAATGACAGACAAAGGAGAGGAAATTGATATGGGAACTCAATTTAATGCAGACCCGGAAGAATCCGATTTTTCAAATTATACCGAAGCTCCCATTTCTGAGATTTTTAGAGAAAGAAGATTAATCTTGCAAAATGCCATGGAAAGCGTAGGATTTGTGAATTATCCGACAGAATGGTGGCACTGGTCATACGGCGATCGATATTGGGCTTTCGTTAAAGATAAACCATTTGCTCTTTATAATTCAGTAAATCCACACACAAAGAAGAGGTGAAGAATGAAAAAAAGTTATTGGCTCTATGCTCGACCTTTTTCGAATGAAACTGAGGTTCGGGAATCAACCGACAGTCCTGCCCATGTTGGCCCGTATTGTCATGCCGTAGATTTTTTGATGCCCGATGGTTCAAAAGTATTAGCACCACGAACGGGGACAATCATTCAGGTCAAGGACAATAGCAATAGAGGCGGCGCGAATCAAGAATTTGAAAACGATTTGAATTACATAACGATCTCCCACGGAATGAACGAGTTCTCTCAGCTTTGCCATATTGGATTTAAGAGTGCACAAGTAAAAGAAGGTCAAAAAGTGGAAGAAGGCCAGCTTATTGCTTATACAGGTTCAACAGGCTGGACTTATGAGCCGCATTTGCATTTTATGGTTTTTCAACCGACAAACAAAAACCAATGGGGCTTCGAGAGTGTTCCGATAAGATTTAAAGATGGAATATAAAACAAAAATTCTCTTTGATAACATTGATCATGTAGGGAAAACAAAGCGAGACTCGGGGGAGCCTCGCTTTTTTATAAACTTTTTATATTATTCGTTATCCAGCGGGCCAAGATAAGTGTTATAATTTTTTGTCAGTTCGGCAACCCGACTTCTGTATTCGCTTGGTAAGCCAATACGCCTATTATAATAGTCTAACACATTAGCAGTACATTCCGGGCAAATACACAGATTACCTTCTTGCGATATTTTGTATCGAGTTGCAATTTCTTCGATCTTCTTTTTAATGGGTTCCCATGACGGCGCCAGTTTTTCCCTGTTATCAATATGTGTCGGCACAGAATTCAAGAAATCTATAAAATCAGCACTCGGAAATTCGCTTATAAACCTCGCATCTTCTCCGTCGCCCCACACCTTTTCTCCTCCCCATACTTTTTTCTGACTTTCTGTGGCGTGCAAAGTTTTATCCCCATTTTCAGTGATGTTATATCCAGCCCCGCCTTTTAACAGGTCCGCATCCGAAATCGTCCGAGATTTTTCTATTTGAGCAATTTCTTCCGGCGAAAATTGTTTCGATGGTTCTTCCATAAAATTCTAGTTTATGTTGTTAATATTTCTATTATAATCTATCGAACTCTTTAATGCACGTTAATATTATGAAAATAGATATTATTTTCCTTGAAATTTCCGCAAAAGTTTTATTCCGTTCTCGTACGTGTCGAACATGAACATTTTGGAGGCCAATATCCTTTTTTTTAGTTGAACGTCGATGTCTGCGTCTTTGTTGCTGCCGAGGATATCGAGGAAGTTGTCTAGAGGGATCGCCGTGTCGCCATTTTTGTAAGCGGAAATAATGAAATCGCGGAACCGTTCCATGTCGGCGGGAAGTCCGGCTGTGCTCCAGTTGGCGAGGGTGGCAAATTTTTCGAGAAGGGTTTTTGTTTCTGTGGTCATGAGGACAGTATACACGAATGGCTACCCTTCGTTAAATTTATGAGTATAATGGAGAGGGTTGTTTGTATATATCACGGAGAGGTTTTGAATGAAAAAATACAAAGTCTTAAAAGGCGGTAAGATCATTGAGAGTGATGTTCCGGGAAAGTATGCAGGATGGAAGCCCGGAAAGATATTCGGGCGGCTCGATTGCAAGTCGGGAATGCGGATGAAGAAAGAGAACCGCGTATTTTTTCTGACCTGGGATGATGCGATCGCGGCAGGGTATCGGCCATGCAAGAAGTGTAAACCGATGCCGGAATTATAGCCACAGATAAAGCGCAACATTTGTTGCGCTTTTTATTTGTCTTCAAAAATCATTTAACTTTACTGCCCCATGTGTCATACATCATTTTCATCGCGCTCGCGATATTTGGTTCCGTACCTCCTTGCGCAAGACATATAGTCGCGGGAAAACCCTCGGGGATTGTTTTTTTAAGCCATACAAAAAGCCATGGATCGTCTCCTTTCGATGTCCACTTCTCGAATGAAAGAGTGTATGTGATACTGCCGGCAACGAAAGAACGTTCCTCTGTTGAAAGCCGTGTTGCTTCTTCCAACCCTTTTCCGTCGGGAGGGCAATCAATAGTGAAACCCGCCTGTCCCGCATCTTTTTGGATAAGCACATGCGTTCCTCCTCCGTACGGTTTTTCATGTACCGAGCCATGCCAACCGGGCGGCAAAGTGAAAGAGAAATCGGCAAGCGTAACGGGAGTATCGGTCGCCGTTGTCCATTCTTCAATCGGTTTTTCCGTGTTCGGAGGAATATATGCCGGTGGTTCGCTCGGCGTCGCGGGTGGAATTTTTGAACAATCTGTCGTTGTTGCGGATTGATCACAGCCCCTCTTCCGAAGCCGTTCGGTGAGTTCGGCCATTTGTTTCCCCGTGGCGCGATCCGAAAGAGTAGGGGGAATAATCTCGAATACACAGGGGGGAAATTCCTTACCGCGAGCGCGAGATTCGGCGCTCAGTCGCTCACATTCTTTATTGTGATCCAATTTTGCATTACGGTCAGTGGTATACTGTACCGCCGTGCCTACAAATATCAGAATGGAAAGTAAAACAACGATGAGACCGAGAATATATATTTTGTTCATACGGTAATAATAACAGAGATGATGAAAAAGTGTACTACTGACCTTTCCACATTAACTAACGAAAAATCGGTATATTTTGCCGATTGCTCGCCGTTCGCCAAAAATATCGTTTCACCGTACCGCGAGTACGGCTCACGATATTTTTGGCTCCACGACTTCGCACTCGGCAAAAATATCCA
>Ga0172379_10005636_pt1 | contig 17389 bp, 16 predicted proteins | sample GrowelOW334metaG_FD_119756 | JGI IMG/M metagenome (GOLD analysis project Ga0172379, IMG submission 119756) | Groundwater microbial communities from an aquifer near a municipal landfill in Southern Ontario, Canada - Groundwater well OW334 metaG | ecosystem: Environmental > Aquatic > Deep... | reverse complement strand
ACTTCTTTCATATTCTCTTAAAACATTTTTAAACTTTGCTTAGAAATTCTATATATAATTTAATTTATAACTAATTTTATAAATTCTATAATGACTCCTCTTTTGTGAAAATAGCTCATATAACCATGTTCTTTTCTCCAACTTTTTGTGGAGTCGGACAAGTAGCATATGAATTAGCGATTAGGCAAGTTAAAGAAGGGAATGAAGTTCATGTCTTTTGCTGTGATTCTGATAAGAATAAAAGAATTGAACTAAAGGAAGAAATACTGGATGGAATTCATGTTCATAGGCTTCCTTACTGGTTAAGATTATCTTTAACAACTTTTCTTTGGCCATCTTTGTTATGGAAATTAAAGGGTAAATTTGATATTATTCACACACATGGTGCAGGACACGATTATGTTTTATTTGCCGGATTACTTTGCAAATTAAATGGAGCGAAACATATTCACACAACCCATTGCCCGTGGACAGATACTTCATTTAGGCCAAAAATTGTTCGCCCATTTTTGATTTTAAATAATCTGTTTATGAATAGATTTTCTTTTAAATTAGTTGATAAAATTATAGCAATTACTCCGTGGGAATTGGAAATTCTTAAAAAATATGTTGGAGAAGAAAAAATAAAAGTTATTCCAAATGGGGTCGATAAAATTTTATATCAAAAAATAAAGAATAATAAATTTAGAAAGAAAAATAAAATTAAAGAAAAATATCTTGTTTTGTTTTTTGGAAGATTAAATCCGACTAAAGGTCCAGAGATGCTAGCAAAAACTGCAGTAAACATTACTAAAAAAAGAAAAGATATAGCCTTTGTTTGGGTTGGTCCAGATGAAGGGAAAGCAGAAGAAGTTAGTAAGTTGATTAAAGATTATCCAAACATGAAATGGCTTGGCCCATTGAAGGGAAAAGAAAAAATAGCAGAGATGTATCAATCCGCAGATGTTTATGTCCTTCCAAGTTATAGAGAAGGGCTTCCCCTAACCTTATTTGAGGCAATGGCTTCTGGGATTCCAATAGTTGCGTCTCCAGTTAACGGAGTTCCTTATGAAATGAAAGAAAATGAAAATGGCCTTTTCTCGGATTATGGAGATTTAGTTTCTATAGAAAGAAATATACTCCAACTAATAAATAATAAGAGACTAGCAGAAAAAATATCAAAAAGTAACCTAAAAAAATCAAAAGACTACAATTGGGACGATATCTACCATAAATATATGAAGGAATATAGATGTTTATTAAATCTACATAAATCTTAAAAAGGTTTTTTATCTTCAACAAATATGAAATTTTTATTTATTACCAAACCACTTATTATGGAACCTCTTGGGATAATGTACCTTTCTTCTGTTCTCAAAAGCAAAGGCCATGAGACTGGCTTAGAGATAATCTCAGAAGGGTTAGAAGAAAGAGTTGCTACCTTTAATCCAGATTTTATCGGATACAGCATTATGACTGGTGATGAAAAACTTTACGATGAAGTTAATCTAAAATTAAAATCAAAACTGAAGTTTTTTTCAATTGCTGGGGGGCCTCATCCAACCTTTTTCCCAGAATTTTTTGAAGAATCTAGTTTTGATGCGATTTGTAGGGGAGAAGGGGAAGAAGCAATACAACTATTTTTGGAGAATCCAACATATTCTAAAAATCCAAATTTATGGATTAAAAACAAAGAAAAAGAAATAATCAAAAATCCCCTTCAACCATTAATAAAAGATTTAGATGAAATTCCTTTTCCAGATAGGGCAATTGTGGCTAATTGTTACCAAATTCAAGAAACTCCGATAAGGCATTTTATTGCTTCAAGGGGTTGTCCATTTGATTGTACATATTGTTTTAATAAATCTTTTTCAGAACTATACGAGGGAAAAGGGAAAAGAGTAAGGTTCCGTTCAGTTTCAAATCTTATTGAAGAGATAGAACAAACCATGCTCTTAAATCCCTCAACAAAATTAAATTATTTTCAAGATGATACTTTCACCTTAGACGATAATTGGTTGAAAGAATTTTCAGAAGCTTATCAAAAAAGAATTGGACGCCCATTTCATTGCCACGTGAGAGCAAATACTTTAACAGAAGAAAAAGTGGAGTATTTGAGAAAAGCAGGATGTTATAGCGTTCATTTTGCAATAGAAACTGGGAATGATGATTTAAGAAATGAAATTCTTAATCGAGGAATGGGCAAAGAACATATTTTTAAGGCAGTCACTCTCTTAAAAAAAGCAGGAATAAAATATATTACTCAAAACATGATTGGTATCCCCGGGGGAAATCTAGAAGCAGACTTTGAAACATTAGAATTAAACATTGCCTGTAAACCAGATTATGCTTGGGTTTCTATCTTTCAACCATATCCCGGAACTGCTCTTGGGAGATTATGTCAAGAAAAAGGATATTACAAGGGAGATTTTCAAGATTTAAATAATAATTTTTTTGATTCAAGCAAATTGGAATTTCCAGAAGAATACAAGTCTCAACTATCTCATTTACAAAAATTATTTGCAATTTTTGTTGAACATCCCGATTTATATCAATTGGGGTTAGTGCATCCAATGATTAATGCCCCCCAAGAAGAAGAAATAAAAATGGCTTATCAAAAAGCATATAGGGATTTTAGAAAAATAGGAGATAAAAGAATTTATGGTTTTGATTTATAGATTAAATAATAATTTGTTCTTATAAATTCATGATTTCAATAATAATAACTGCATTCAAGGAACCCCAGGTGGGAAGAGCGATAGAGTCTTTTTTAAATCAGAATATAAAAGGGAAGTGTGAACTAATTGTTTCTGCCCCCGATGAAGAAACTCAAAGTATTGTTAAAAAATATAAAAAAGTAATACTCTTCAAGGATCCAGGGAAGGGGAAGGCTTTGGCTCTTAACCTTCTTTTTAAAAAAGCGAAAGGAGAAAAAATAATTTTAACCGATGGGGATGTTTATGTTTCTAAAAATTCAGTAAATGAATTGTTAAAAGAATTTGAAAATTCAGCCATTGGATGTGTCGCGGGGAGGCCTGTCCCTTTAGAAGATAAAACAACAAAATATGGTTATTGGGCAAATTTTCTCTTTGATTCTGCTCATCGACTGAGGAAAAAATTATTAATCAAAGAAAAATTTTTTCAATCTTCAGGATATCTGTACATGATTAAAAGCGGGATTGTTAAAGAAATCCCTTTTGATACAGCAGATGATGCAATAATTCCCCATATAATTTCTAATAAAGGATATAAAACGGCATATGCAGAGAAAGCCTTAGTATTTGTAAAGAATGTTGATAATTGGAAAGATTGGATAAGTCAAAAATTAAGATGTGCACGAGCTCATGAAAATTTAGGTAAATATGTTGATTTAAGCAAAAACAAAAGAACAAAAACTTTTGGTAACGAATCTAGGGGAATTTTATATTTATTTTCTTATCCTCAAACTATAAAGGAACTACTCTGGACATTCGAATTAATATTTGCAAGATTGTATCTTTGGGGGCTAGTCTTTTTTGAAGTGTACGTTAAAAAAAAATATCACGAAGATAATTGGAAGAGAGTTGAGAGTGCAAGATGATTAAGAACGATTATATTCGGGATACATTAAACTTATATATCTGATATTTTGTTTAATAAAATGAATGTTTACCTCCTAGGAAGTGATAGTTATATCGCGAAAGGATTTTATCAAAAAACAAGGCACAAAGAGAATTGTAAGAGGGTTGCCAGAAAATCCGAAGAAAGAGATTACTCTTTTGACTTATTGAAGTCCCAAAGCTTTGACTTTAATATCATCAGAAACAATGATATAGTTCTTTTTTTTGCCGCAACTGCTCATCCAGATGAGTGTGAAAAGGATTTTCAATCTGCTTATGCAGTAAATGTGGCAGGGACATCTCGTTTTATCAAGAGATTTTTAGAACACAATGCAAGAATTCTCTTTTTCTCCTCTGATTCGGTATTTCATGGGGGAGAAAAAACTTTTTATGAAGATTCTGTTAAAAACCCCGTAGGTAAATATGGAGAAATGAAACTTTCAATTGAAAAAGAATTTGAAAAAGAAGAAAACATTAAGATTTTTAGGTTGTCTTATATTTATTCTAAGGAAGACAAATTCTCCTCTTATTTGGAAGGATGTTCTAAAAAAGGGTGTGCAGTTGAAGTTTATCCTCTTTCTAGAAATGTAGTCCATCTAGATGATTTGGTCGAAGGAATTGATAAATTAATAGAAGCTTGGGACTCTTGGAACAATCAGGTTTTTAATATTTGTGGAGAAGATTTAATTTCGAGAGCAGATATTGCAAGATATTTTAAAGAAAACATTTCTGCAATAGAAATAAAACTTGTTGAACCGGAGGAAGCATTTTTTAAAGCACGCCCAAGAGCAATTGAGATGAAATCTAAATTCTTCCCAGCCTTATTGGGGAGGCAACCAACCCCAATTCAAAGAGCCATGTTAAAAGAATACCTAGGACAAAACTAACTTACTATATTCTGAATACATAAAGCTTATATATCCTTTTCAAGAAAAAAGTAAATGGTTAAAAATTTGATTACTGGAATAGGGGGATTTGTTGCAAGTCATTTAGCAGATTTACTTCTTGAAAAAGGAGAACAGGTTTTTGGAACATATAGATGGACAGAAGATTTAAACAAAATAGAACATATAAAGAATAAAATAACTCTGCTCCCTTGTGACCTCTTGGATTTAAGTTCGTTCATAAGGGCGATTAGGGAACATAAACCAGATTATATTTATCATTTAGCTGCGCAAAGTTATGTCTCAGATAGTTACACAAATCCAATAGTGACAATAGAAACAAATACTATTGGAACAGTGAATTTGCTTGAAGCAGTTAGAATTGTAAAAGAAGAATCTCCTAGCTATGACCCGATTGTTCATATTTGTAGCACCTCTGAAGTTTATGGGATGGTTAAAGAAGAAGATTTGCCCATAAAAGAAACTCAAGAACTAAATCCTGGAAACCCTTACGCAGTTGGAAAGCTTGGAGGAGACATGGCTGCGTTAGTATACTGGACAAATTTTAAAATAAAAACAATAAGAACAAGGGCATTCACCCACACTGGTCCAAGAAGAACAATGATGTCCGCAGAATGTAATTTTGCAAAACAAATTGCTTTAATCGAAAAAGGAAAGCAAGAATCAACAATAAATCATGGGAATCTGGGTAGCATCAGAACTTGGACAGATGCAAGAGACATGGCAGAAGCATATTACTTGTTGGTAAGAAAATGCAAACCAGGAGAGGCCTACAATATTTGTGGAGACACTATTAAAAGTATAGGGGAAATGTTAGATTGTTTAATTTCTTTAAGTTCTATGAAAGATAAAATAAAAAAGGTACAAAATCCAACATTAATGCGTCCCAATGATGTTTCCTTACAAGTTGCGGATTGTTCTAAATTCAAAAATGAAACTGGGTGGAAACCTAAAATTACATTTGAACAAACAATGAGGGATTTATTAGATTGGTGGAGACAGATCACTTAAGTTCAATATTCCTATTTTAGATACATAAACCTTATATACAAAAAAGAGAAATATTTTTTATGAAAGAGAAATTTTCTTCAATTAAAGGTGACTTTTTAGAAAAGTGGATTTTTGCAATTCAACAAGCAGGAATTCCTTCAACAGCTTATAATTCTCAAGTTAGACTGATTAAAGATACAAGTTCTAGTTATTCTATCGGGGTTATGTTTAATCCTCATCGTTTTGAACGATTAAACCAACCAAAAGAAAATGTTGCAGGTTGCAGACTATGTTTAGAACTAAAAGATTCTGAAGAAAATTCGTTCAAAGATCTTGCTCCAAATATTAGCAATAATTTTCTTGTTACCTATAATGCATTTCCGCATACAATAGGATCAAGTATGGCTCTTGCAAAGAAGAAGGATGGAAAAGAAAAACCAATGTATGATACAAAAAATTTGTCAGGATTGGTTTTGGAATTAGATGAAGTTTTTAAAATTGCAGAACAACTGGGATTAAAAGTGTTTCATAACACTTTCGGAGCAGGGGCTACAATCCCCTCCCATGAACATTGGCATTTGCTTAATCTAAATTCAACTTATGATAAAATTGGTATAATGTATGGTTTTGATGCTGCAGAAAAAGTTGAATCTAAAAAAATGAAAGGAGTTCAGATTATGCCAGATTTTCCATTTGCTCATTTGATATTTGATAATTTAAATTCAGAGTTAATTTCCTATTTTTTAAAAAATCTAGGGAATAGTTTGGGAAAATATTATCCTTATGGACATGTTCCCCATTCAATTTGCCAAGGACAAAAAGGGGTTTTGATTACTCCAAATAAAGTTCATCGGGATAGGTGTATTGGTTCTTCAGATATTGCCGGACATTATCTTGGATGCAAATCTCAAGAAGAATTTGAAGATATCACTTATAATGATTATATCTCTAAAATAGGCGAGATATTATTTAAAAAAGAGGACATTAATTTAGAAATGTTCTTGTAATAAATTAATAAGAAATTAAGATGAATGGTTTAACAATAACAGAAATACCAGTAATAATTTTGGTGGGAGGATTAGGAACAAGATTGCGTCCATTTACCGAAACAGTTCCGAAACCTATGATTGATATTTGTGGAAAACCATTTTTAGAATATAAAATTGAACAAATTAAAAATGCCGGAGTAAAAAAAATAATTCTCTGTGTGGGTTATCTCGGAAATAAAGTAGAAGAACATTTTGGAGATGGAAAAAAATTTGGAGTTGAAATTTCGTATTCTTATGAAAAAGAATTACTCGGAACTGCTGGAGCAATAAAAAACGCAGAAGCGTTAATTAATTCCGATTCATTTATAGTGATGAATGGTGACACTTATACTTGTATTAATTTGAATAAATTATTAGATTTCCATTCACAACACAATTTCCTGATAACTATGGCGGTGGCAAATGCTACAAATCCGAAAGAACAAGAACTTGTAGAATTAGAAAATAACATCATCACCAATTTTTATACGAGAAATACTCTAGAGCATGAAAATCATTTAAAGGAAACTTCCACTCCATTAATCAACCATGGAGTTTATGTTATAAATAAAGAAGTTTTAATATTAATTCCCCAAGGGATTAAAACCTCTCTTGAACAGGGGATATTCCCAAGATTAGTCAATAAAATGGCGAGTTTTTCTTATTTCGGTTATATGAAAGATTTAGCAAATATACAATTCTGCAGAGAATTAGAGCAAGATATGATTGGAGGAAAGATTAAATGATAGTTCGAAGTCGTGCCCCCGTTAGAATAACTTTCGGAGGCGGAGGAACAGATATTTCTCCTTATGATCAAGAACACACGGGATTATGTTTAGGAGCAACAATTGATAATTATGTATATTCATCCTTGACTCCAAGGGAAGAGTCGGACATAGAAATAATCTCTTGGGATTTAAATGCCAAACAACATTTCAAGGGGTTAGAAGAAATAAGTTATAATGGAAATTGTGACTTAATTAAAGCGGTAATTAAAAAGATTAAACCTCAATACGGATTTAGTTTGTATGTGCGTAGCGATATCAAGCCTCACTCTGGGCTTGGTGCGAGTGCTTCTGCAGCGGTTTCGATAATAGGGGCTTTTAATCATTTAAGAAAAAAAGACAGATTAACAAAACACCAAATTGCAGAACTCGCTTATCGGATAGAACAAGAAGAAATAAGAAATATTACTGGTAGACAAGATCAATATGCTGCAACTTTTGGGGGCGTCAATTTATACGAATTTCATGGGGGAGATAAAGTTTTTGTTAATCCGCTATCGATTGAAAAAGACTACCTCTTAGAACTGGAAAAGAATTTAATAATAGCCCGCGTTGGAGAAAAAACAGAAACTTCTGGACAAGTTCATAGAAAAGAACAAGGCAAATCGACTATTGATATTGAACGGTTGCATGAAATAAAACACGTTGCAGAAGATATGGAATATGCACTTAGGAGGGGAAAATTAAATGATTTTGGGCTTTTAATTAAAGAAAGCTGGGATAAAAAAGTTGCATACAATCCCGGCATTACCACCCCCCACATAGACTCATTGATAGATTTAGCACTAAAAAACGGAGCAATCGGAGCAAGACTTATGGGTGCAGGAACAGGAGGAAATCTATTGGTTTATTGCAAACCGAATAAAGAACAAATTGTTTCTCAAGAATTAGAAAAAGAAGGAGCAAAAATAATTCCATTTAGTTTTGACTTCACTGGGCTACAAACATGGGAGGCAGAAGAATGAATAATTTGGTTAACTTAATCAGAGAATTCCCTCATAGAAGAGTGATGGTTTTAGGAGATATTATGCTTGATGAATATCTTGAAGGGACAGTAGACAGAATAAGTCCAGAAGCCCCAATTCAAATAGTTTTAGAAAAGAGTAGGGAGTATAAACTTGGAGGAGCCGGAAATGTTGCTTCAAATATATCTTCTTTGGGAGCAAATATTTCTATCTTTTCTTTTGTAGGGGAAGATTTAGAATCAAAAATCTTAGAAGAACTTCTTAAAGAAAAAAATATAAATTATTTTTTAGAGACTTCCGGAACCACTATAAAAAAATCGAGGGTAATCGGTAATGGACAACAACTTTTAAGGATAGATAAAGAAGATATTTCTGAAAAAAAATTCTCTGAAGAAATGAAAACTGCTATTTTGAAAGAAGCAGATAACTCCGATATTATAATTGTTTCAGATTATGCAAAAGGAACAATCACCCAACCTTTAATGGATTTTTTAAAGGATTACCATCAAAAGATGGTTGCAAATCCAAAACCCGTAAACAAGACATTTTATGGTGGCCTTCGATTAATGATAATTAATGAAAAAGAAGCTAGAGAGATGAGCGGATTAAAAGATATTTATGAATCTGGAAGAAAATTAAGACAAGAATTAAATTCTCCTTTTTTGATAACTCAAGGAGAAAAAGGAATGACTCTTTTTTCTGAAGAAATAATAGACATTCCAACTAATGCAAGGGAAGTTTATGATGTTCAGGGGGCGGGGGACACAGTAATTTCTACAGTCGCCCTAGCTATTTCGGTGGGGGCTTCACTAGAAGAAGCGGCAATTATGGGGAATTATGCCGCAGGAATTGCAGTTGGAAAAAAAGGGACTTATTCTGTAGGATTAAAGGAATTACAAAAAAGAATTTCCGGATTGGGGAAAAAAATTGTTGAATTAGAAGAACTTCAAGAAATAATTGATAATTCTAGAAAAAATAACAAAAGTATAGTCTGGACAAATGGCTGTTTTGATTTATTTCACCTAGGGCATAAGTATTCTCTTGAAAGGGCAAAAGAACAAGGGGACGTTCTCATTGTTGGTTTGGATTCCGATGAGTCTGTTAAAGCTTTAAAGGGCCCAACAAGGCCGATTTATAGTCAAACAGAAAGAGCAGAACTTTTATCTTCTATAGAATTTGTTGATTTTGTTACTATCTTCCCAGTGGGGGCCGTAATAGATTATCTTAGAAAATTAAAACCAGATGTTTATGTTAAGTCTGGGGATTATACTTTAGACACAATTAATCAAGAAGAAAGAAAATTAGTTGAAAGTTATGGGGGTAGAATTTTTCTTCCAAAAGGAATACAAAATTTATCTACAACAAGAATTGTTGAAAAAATAAGGGGATTAAAATGACCTTGTTTGATAGAACCTCTTTAAAAACAATCCCTCTTAATTTGAGAAAAAGTAAGTCTTCTATAGAAAAAATAGTAATTGGCCCAGATTCAACCTCTTTTTTCATAGAAGACAATTCTAAATTAGAAGACATAGCAAAAAAAATAGTTTATGCAAGACAAAACAATAAGCCAGTCATTTTGGCTTATGGGGCGCATTTAATTAAGAATGGACTCGGATTGATTTTGAGGAGGATGATTGACGAAGATCTGATTACTCATTTGGCAACAAATGGGGCTGGGTCTATACATGATTGGGAATTTTCTTTTCAAGGTAAAACCGAAGAAGACGTAAAGGAAGCAATTTCAATTGGGCAATTTGGATTAGGAGAAGAAACTGGAAAATATATTAATTTGGCAATTATCTCTGGAGCAGAAAGAGGAATCGGATATGGCGAGTCTATCTGTGAAATGATTCATAATGAAAAATTAATTCTTTCTAACATGAAAAATGATAGATTAAAAAAATTTGGAATAACAGAAGATATTATTTTACCCCATCCTTACAAACAATATTCTGTTCAAGATGCTTCCTTTGGAAAAATTCCATTTACTGTCCATCCATGTTTTGGTCAGGATATAATATATGCCCATCCATTAAGCGATGGTGCGTCAATTGGCAAAGGTGCAGAGATAGACTTCTTAAAATTTGTAGATAATGTAAGCCAACTAGAAAAGGGGGGAGTTTACCTTTCTGTGGGATCTGCAATAATGTCTCCGATGATATTCGAAAAATCTCTTTCTATGGCAAGAAATTTGGCAATTCAACAAGGAAAGAAAATTACTGATTTTACTATTGTGGTGAATGATCTTCAACAAGGAAAATGGGATTGGAACGAGGGAGAGCCCCCAAAAGATAACCCCGCTTATTATCTTCGTTTTTGCAAAACTTTTAATCGGATGGGAGCAAGAGAATTGCACTATATTCAAGCAGATAATAGGGATTTTCTTGTATCTCTTTATCAATCTATAAAAAAAATAAAATGAAAAACAGAGCAATATTTTTGGACCGGGACGGAACAATCAATGAGGATGCGGGATATACTCATAAAATAGAAGATTTAGAATTTATCGATGCGTCAATTATGGGGCTAGAAAGAATGCAAAAATCCGGATATCTGTTGATAATTGTAACAAACCAAGCTGGAATTGCAAAAGGAAAATATTCAGAAAAAGATTATTTTATTTTTAAGGATGAAATGCATAAGAGATTAAAGGAGCATGGAATAATTCTCACCGCAGAATATTTTTGCCCCCATCATATGGAAGGAAAAATTGAAGAATATAAAATAGATTGTAGCTGTAGAAAGCCAAAACCAGGGATGCTTGAACAAGCAGCAAAAGATTTTGATTTAGATTTGAAAAAATGCTGGATGATTGGAGATATTCCTTCAGACATTTTAGCAGGAAAAAACGCAGGATGTCGAACAATCCAAGTCATGACTGGAAAGGAAAAAACTGAGTCTAATGAGGCGGATTTCTTAGCATACGACTTACTTCACGCAAGTTATTTTATAGTATAAAAACAAATAAAAACCTCTAATTAATGAATTAATTATGGAAGAAGAGATTGAAAAGAGGAAATCTAAACTAACCAAATTCTTTTTCGGTTGGATAAAAGATAATTATGACAAGGTTTTCTTTGCTCTTTTAATCCTCGCGTTTATACTAAGACTTTGGATTTTCTTCAAAACAATGAATCAACCAGTCTGGTGGGATGGGGCAGATTACCTCTCTACAGCAAAGAGGTGGGGGCTTGGATTGAACATACAGGATATTTGGTATTATAGAAGAGGTTTTTTATTTCCATTAATAGGAGCATTATTCTTTAAAATTGGACTTGGAGAAATTGGAATAAGATTTTTGGTTGTTTTGTTTTCAACCGGAATAGTTGCAGTTTCTTATTTTATCATTTCAAAAATGTTTAATAAAAAATTAGCGTTATTTACTGCTATCGCCTTGACTGCATCATGGATAATCTTATTTTTTACAGGAAGAATCTTAACAGATGTCCCTTCAGCTTTTTTTATTTTATTATCTTTACTTCTTTTTTGGAAAGGGTATGTATTAAAAGAAGGAAATAAATTTTTGTATCTATTTGGATTTGTTTTTGCTTTAGCCGTTCTTACTAGGATGCAATCATTAGCACTCGCACCCCCATTTCTAATTTATATTCTTATTAATGAAAAAGTTAAAGCATTCAAAAATAAGCATTTATGGATTACTTGCGGAGTTTTCTTGTTAACTTTACTCCCCCACTTTATTTTATATGCTATGCATTATGGAAACCCTCTTGCAGATATAATCCATTATTATTTAAAAATAGGGGATTCTGGTGCAACTGCTCAAAGATCATTAGAGATATTCAAATATTTTGTTGATATACCTTATATGTTATCAATTCCGATATTAATAGCATTTTTTATTGGAATATTCTATTTTTTAGGAGATTTATTTCTTGGACTAGACAAAATAGCAAAAAGTCAAGAATTAAAAAATAAATTTTTTGTGGTATACTGGATAATTTCATTATTCCTTTTGGTAGGGTATGTTACTGCCCATAGTTATGTAGAGCAAAGATATATCACTGCAGGGTTGCCATTCTTATTTTTAATTGCAGTTTCTTCGCTCGTTTTTATTGGAAATTTATTAGTTAAACATTTTAATATAAACGAAAAAGTGTCTTTATTTATTGTTGTCATATTATTAATCTTGCTAATTGTTCCAAATTTTCTTTTAGCAACCTCCATGATTGAATCAAAGAAAACCTCTTATATAGAAATTAAAGAGGTAGGAGAATTAATGAAAGCAAATTCAAATCCGGGAGATGTAATCATGTCAACTTCTCTGCCCCAAATTACTTATTATTCTGAAAGGTCAACTTATCCCTACGATGTTATGAATTATAGTATTCATCAGGGAGATAAAAAAGTAAAATATAGTGACGGAGAAAAAGGATTTAACGAGTTTTTGTTGGATAAAAAACCAAAATTTTTAATGGTCTCTTCTACATTTGAAGAATATCCCGAGTGGATGTTAATAGCTGGAAATCAAGATGGAGTAAATTATGTAATTATGCCATTTTTTAATTCCTCTTTATCATACAATTTACAAACAAAACAGCTAACTTCTTTGGATATAAAACAGGAAGTTAAAAAAGACGGAATGACTTTGAAGCTGTTCTATCCAGGAACTAATGGAAATCTCAACGGGATATTCATTTATGAAGTGAGATATGATTAATTCCTTGGATCCCATTCAAAAAAAAATATTTTTGTAACAGTGAAGAAATTGGTTTTATCTTTTAATTTAAAGTTTTTCTTTAATAAGTTAAGGATATCCTTGTAAGAAGTGATATGCTCTTTTGGAACCTCTATTTTTCCCACAAGTTTTCTTACTTTTCTTGAAATTAAGTTCCCGGTGGGAATTGATACAATTAATTCAAAGTGATTATTCATTTTTTTGAAATTTTCTATGATTTCTTCAATTTCTTTCAGAGGGATATGCTCAAAAACATCCAAACAGAAAATTTTTGTAGGCTTCATAGTTCTATAATCTTCAACAAAAGTTTTTTCGGGATTGATATCATATCCAACAATGTAAAACTTCCTTAATCTTTCTTCAAGCCACCCCGCCCCGCATCCAAAGTCAAGAATTATGTCCTCTTTTTTTAATTTAGCTATTCTTATTGCCGCTTCTATCTTCTGTTTGAAGTAAGTCCGCGTTAGCAAATTCTTGTTTTCATAGGTATTTTCTAATAAATTATTTTCCATGGTAAAGCATTTCCTTAAGAATTTTATTTAAACCCTTAGCATTAAGATTTTTTTTACTTCCGCCTCTTTTTGCAATATAAATCCCTTTTAATTCTGAATTTTTTCCATCATAACCATGCATAGCTTTAACAGGGGTATCTCCCTGCCAATAATTTGGAAAGATTAATACCCCCGGATTCGCAAGGAAGATATGTTCCCCATACCTTTTGTCTTTCCAAACAATCCATCTTCCATCTTTAGAGCTAAATTCTGGTTTTTCTCCCCAATATCTTGCCATATCTGAATCGATAAAACAATCATTGGTTACAGGAACCAAAATTCTTTTATTAATATCAATCATTCCGTGGTCAGAAAAAATTATATCAAAATTAATTCCTGCAATTTTTCTATCTAATTCTTTTATAGTCTTTATAATTTCTTTGCTTTTTGTTCCGTATTTATGCCCCGTTGTATCCAAATCGTTAAAATATTTGTATTCTATCCCCCTGATTTTATAAAAAGGTTTATTCACAGAGAATTCGGCTTTAGATAATTGTTTAAGGGGGATATTTCCTGTTCTGAATAATTCATATCTCTTCAAAAATCTAGGAAAATTAACTAAAGAATCAATAACAAATCTTCCGGCCTTTCCAAATTTCTCCAAAAAAGAGAAATATTTTAGAAATTTTAGAGAAGAATTTTCTTTTTTATAAAAAAGAGCTAATTTGTCAGAATTACCATGAAATACAATTTCAACTCCTCCTTCATGTCCCACCGGCATTTCAAGCTCTCCCCATTGAAATTTTTTCGTCAAAGAAGATAAATAAGGAGCATATTCAAGATATTCTGGTTTGAATGCATCAATCATTATTACTTTCATTTTTTTAATAATCTTTTACCATATTTAAAGAAGAGATATATTTGGACAAAAAGACTACAACTGTCCCGTGGTTTTTTATTAAGTTGTCCATTTTTTCATTAATTTTCTCTATATTTACTTTTTTAACAAACTTTAAGGGGGGCAATCGTATTGTCTGAAAAGTGTATTCTTTTTCCAATAAAAATCCGTTTTTTAATAAAATTTTTCTTAATTTTTTAGGATAAATATACTTTTCTTCTTCCGAGGAGAATCCTATGATTTTTTTTATTAAAGGCTTACTAATCTTTTCTATTAATTTTCTTAAATTATAATAAACTATGGTTAAAGATTGCATGTTCGGTTCAATTATTAATAGTCTGCCATCTTTTTTTAATAGTTTTTTTATTTCTTTTATTACTATTTCGTGTTCCTCTTCGTTAATGTGGTGTAAAACTCCCACCATAAAAATAAAATCAAATTTCTTTTTATCAAACAGATTAGAGCATCTTAAAATATTCCCCTTTATAAAATTAGCATCTTCAGGATTGTTTTTATTTAATAGCTCTTGAGAGATGTCTAATCCCCATTTTTCCTTAGCTTTCATCTCTCCAAGATAGGGGCTGATTCCACAGCCGAGTTCCAATATTCTTTTATCGCTTATCCCTTGTTCTCTCAAAATTTCCCTAACTTTCTCTACCAAATATTTGTATCTTGGGGTGCTTATAGTTTCTTTCCATTCAATTATCTCTTCGTTAAATATTTTTTGTTCGGCGATAATATCTGTCTTCATCTTTTTTTTAAGCTATCTAAGTAATATTTATTCACAGTAAACCTGAAAACATTATCTATCTCCAAATCATATTTTCTTTTGTAATAAAAGAAAAATAATCCTAAATCAAACAGAAATTGGAAATTTCTCATTCTTAATCCCTCTAAAAGGACTTTTTTTACTTGATAAATTCTAACTTTATCTACTACTTTCTTTATGTCTTTCATTTTTACATATTTAGTTCTAGAAACAGGAGACGTGAACATGATATGAGAGTCTTTGAATCCCTCCCCCTCTATCAAATTTTCTTTTTCGCAGATATCTTTTATCTCGGTTGCAGGGAGAGGCATGAGTATTGGAAAAAGAGTATAATCTGCATTTATTTTTCTAGCCATATTATAACTTTCATTCATTGTTTTTTTGGTATCATAAGGAGCTCCAACAATAAACTGAACTCTTAAATGCAACTTATATTTTTTAATTATTTTGACCGCATTGTAAATTTGTTCCTCACTCATCTCCCTTTTGTACAATTTGTTTCTGATTTCATCATTTCCCGCTTCAACCCCCATCCTCACTTCGTAACATCCAGCTTCTTTCATAGCCTTTATTATTTCATCAGTAACTAAATTTGCCCTTACATTCACATTCCATTTAAGTTTCTTGTCAAATCCTTTTTCCTTAAATTTCTTGCAGAACTCAAGTACAAATTTCTTATCCAAGATAAACGTATCATCATAAAAAAATAAAAATCTCATGCCCAAAGAATAATATTGTTTTATCCGTAATTCTATTTCTTGAATTAAACTATCCACACTTCGAATTCTAACATATTTTCCTTCCAGTTTCTTTCTAATTGCATGATTACTACAATAAGTACAATTATATGGACATCCTCTTGAGCCCATTATAGGAAGATGATTATTATTAATTAAGAAGTATTTTTTTAAATCATAATCTTCAAAATCTGGAAAAGGAAGACCATCCAAGTTTTCAATTAATCTTAAATTTTGATTTTTCACAATTTCACTATTTTCTTTTTTGTACCATACTCCCATAACTTTCTTACAATCTAATTTTTTATCAAGCAAGTCTTTTAGAACATATTCTCCTTCACAAGTGCAAACCATATCCACTTCTCTATTTTTTATTGTTTCTTCTGGCATTAAGATTGCATGGACTCCTCCAAAAATTATTTTTATATCATAATGTCTTTTAACAAATCGTGCCATTTTTAATGCTTGGTTATAATCAAAACTCATAATAGAAAACCCTATTAAATCTGGCTTGAATTTTTCTATTTTGCCTTTAAGATACGCTTCCCAGTCTCTCTTATGAAAAATGAAATCTGCTATTTCTGCTTTATGATTGGTTTTATTATTAATAAACGACTTTAACGTAGCCAAAGCCATGCTTGGCATTAGAGCATATCCTTCTATATTCGGTTCTACTAATAATAATCTCATTTTACCTTAAGAACTTTTAAATAATATGATTAATAAAGATTATCCTTTTTCAAACCAACTTTTGTAGATAGTATATAGAATATAGTTTGAGAATTCTCTCTTTCAATGGGCTTGTCCTCCCAGTCAATTTTTTAAGATATTTTTCTGCCATTTCTTTCTCTCCGTAAGAATAAAGAATCAAAGACAGGGCAATTATTATCCCAGAATCCCTCCATCTCCCCAAACTCTTTATCAAAAATTCTTTTTTTCTCAATCCTTCCAAAAAGAATCTTATATTCAAATAATATTGTGCAGGAAAAAATATCTTATTTCCTAGATAATCATCAAAATAGAAATAAGGCAATTTTTGATAGGTTTTCCTGCAGATATCCTTCCAATCTTCAGACTCAAGATTCAAATGTTCCTTTAAAATCCTCTTCAATGTCCATTCAACCCATTTTTTTGATTGATTAAAAAAAGAATCAACATCTTTCACAGAATAGCCTTCATACAATTTTGCTTTTGTAGCTTTACTAACTAGTTTTTTTAACTCTGCAGGAACTTTTAGGGATTGAAAGGCTTTTTCCCTTTCTTCAGCTTTTGAAGCATATTTCCCATTAACAATTAGTAAGGCAGAACATGAATCCATGAATCCTTTAATCGCATAAATTGATTTTATTTTTTCTGAATTTCCTTCTGCAATTGCAAAATGGTCAAGTTTGTTAAATAATAATCTTATTGCATCAGATTTGGAAATTTTTACATCTGGAATTCTTTTTAAAATGTCTTTGTCCCCATAAACTACAAGACTTGTTTTTATATCAAAAGTCCTTTGGGTAGGGTACAACTTTGGGAGATTTTTAAATTCAATGCAATGT
>Ga0172379_10005635_pt1 | contig 17390 bp, 12 predicted proteins | sample GrowelOW334metaG_FD_119756 | JGI IMG/M metagenome (GOLD analysis project Ga0172379, IMG submission 119756) | Groundwater microbial communities from an aquifer near a municipal landfill in Southern Ontario, Canada - Groundwater well OW334 metaG | ecosystem: Environmental > Aquatic > Deep... | reverse complement strand
CAGACGGCGACGACGAGCGTGAGCAGCCACGCTCCGGTGACGTAGGCCCGCAACGGCAGCGCGCGGTTCGCCGAGGCCGGCGACACAAGCGCGATGGCGGCGAGATGCATGAAACCAAACAGAAGGAGGCCCATGAAGGTCACGCTCAACGTCGGGGCCCAGAAACTCCACGTCCCGAGGCGGCTGCCGATGCCTTCCCGCATCATCTCCACGGACATCGCGGTCATCCCTCCGACGAGGCTCATCATGAAGCCGCCCGCCGGCAGACCGACGAGCAGCTTCAGCCCTTTGCTCGCGGGCAGGCAGGAGAGGAAGATGGCGGCCTGCACCGAGAGCACGGACAGCAGGAATGCGACGACCAGCAGAACGAAAATGGTCGGCAGGTCAACACCGCGAAGGAGGTTGGTGAAGACCATGAACGGCGCGCAGACGCTGAAGAACAGCACGAGCAGGTAAACGCCGCAAAGCAGCTTGCCACGGATGATGCGCGCAGGCGAAAGCGTGGTGATGTAGAGCAAGTCCACGTTGCCATCCTGCCGCTCGGCCGTGAGCCGCCCGCCAACATAGACCGGGACGAACACGAAGCCGACGAGGCTCAACACCGGCAGGAAGAACTGGAAGATGTCCCGACCCAGCGCCTGGTTCGGGCTGATGTTGAAGCTCTGTCCCAGCAGGAAGCCGACGGTGACGAAGAACAGCACGGCGAGGAAGACCATCAACATCCCCGTGATGGCCCAGCTTCGCACGGCCTGCCGGAGTTCCTTCACAACGATGGGATTCGGCTCCCATGTGCGCCAGTTGGACAACGTCGGAAGGTTCATGGCGGCGAAGAAGGGAATAGGCGATGGGGAATGGGGGATAGGGAAGACGGGCGGTGGTTGGCGGCGACGGGCCGTGGCGAGCAGAGGCTCTCATTAGCACCCGGCTTCAGCCGGGTGGACGAACGCCCAACCGCGCAAACCGTTTCAACGGTTTGTGCCCTGCGATTCGCTTGCGGCAGGGGAAGCAAGCCGTTGAAACGGCTCTTCCGTTCGCGGACGCATACACCGGGCTGAAGCCCGGTGCTAATGAGAGTTGCCAATTCAGCCGCAACGGTGCGAACCAATGGCTCTCCCCATTCCCCATTCCCTACGACCCATTCCCTGCTCTTCCTGCTCACTGCACTCCTCCCTTCGTCACGTTCATGAAGATGTCCTCCAGGTTCGCCTTGCTCTGCTTGAACTCGGCGACCTTGAAGCCCTTGCCGACCAGCGTGGCGAGCAGTTCGCAGCCGGCAGATTCCTCGCCTTCCAGTTCGAGGAGCACTTCGCCGCTGACTTCGCGGGCGTTGATGACGTGCGGGGTTTGCAGCAGTTCCTTCACGAGCGCCGATGCCGGGCCGAGCACGCGGATGGCGAAGGCGCGGTGCGGCGTGCTCTTCTTCAACACGTCCGCCACGGTGCCGGACTCCAGCAGCTTGCCGCGCTCGACGATGACCACGCCGTTACAAATCTCCGTCAGCTCCGTGAGGATGTGCGAGCTGATGAGGATGGCCTTGTTCTGCGTGGCCAGCACCATGAGCAGCTCGCGCAACTCGACGCGCGCGCGCGGATCGAGGCCGGCGGCGGGTTCGTCGAGGATGAGCACGTCGGGATTGTGGATGAGCGCGCGGCCCAGCGTGACGCGCTGCTTCATGCCCTTGGAGAGCGCCTTGAGATGCTTGTCGAGAATGCCGGTGACGCCGGTGAACTCCTCCACCGCGCCGACCGCCTCACGCCGCTTCGCTCCCTGCAAGCCGTAGGCCCGCGCGTAGAAATCCAGATACTCGTGGACGGTCACGTCGTTGTGCGCAGGCAGCGAGTCCGGCACGTAGCCGACGCTGCGGCGCGCATACTCCGGCTCCTCGCGGACGGAGATGCCGTTGATGAGCACATCGCCCTCGGTCGGCTCCTCCAGCGTGGCGATGACGCGCATGGTCGTGGTCTTGCCCGCGCCATTCGGCCCGACGAAGCCGAAGACGTGGCCGTTGTCGAAGGAGAACGTGAAGTTGTCCACGGCAATGGTCTTGCCGAAGCGTTTGTGAAGTCCGCGAACTTGAACTTTCATGACGCAAATCCCAAATCCCAAGCTCCAAGCTCCAAATAAACACCAAACGCCAAGTCCCAAGGCACCCCTGAGGCACGCGCGCCGTGTGGAGTGCGGTGACTCGTCACCGCTTTCCGCAGGCGACTTGTCGCCGTCGAGGGCCGCAAGCTTGTCGGAGGAACCAAGTGCGTCCAGCTAGCGCCAGCATGGAGACTCACTGCAAGAGGCAAGCCGCCCAGACTCCGACGGCGACAAGTCGCCTGCGGAAAGCGGCGAGAACTCGCCGCACTCCATAGCGCCCCAAGACTTAGCAGCGCCTTGCGAGCTTGGAATTTGGGGTTTGGGATTTGGAGCTTCACTTCACGTCCTCCGGGGCGAGCACGCCGATGATGGTTTGGGACGCACGCGACTTGCCGGACTTGCCAAGGCCGTTTTCAATGAATGGCGCTTCCGCCAAGATGGCCATGTAGTTGCCGGGGTGAAGATATCTATATGGAGCGTTCGTAAGTGAGTCGTGTGCTGTTGACCAACCGGCTTGATAGAGGCCGGCAATCGGATTCAATGGCGAATCCAGAGCGACTGCCGCATCCGGCTGCAATTGCGCGGTCTGGCCTGCCTTAAGTGCTTCTCCCTTGAGCAGACGGCCTGTCTCGTTGCGCAGCCAGAGCGTCTGAATGTCCGCGCCGAGTCCGTTCACGACCGTGACCCGTCCGTCCGGCAGCTTCTGCATCGTGATGCGCTCGCGGCGCGTCTCGGACTTGCGCAGGGCGAAGTGCGCCGGGACACGCGCCGTGATCCAGCCGCGCACGAGGTGCTGCGATTGCGACAGCTCCAGCTCGCACGAGTTGCCGCCATTGAAGCGGTTCACGTCCACAAGAGGCGTGACCTCGGTGTCGTGGCTGTAGCGGAGGCCGTCGCCGGGCGTGAGCGGCGCGTAGAAGGCCTGGCGCGCGAGCGTCGTGGCGCGATGCGCGGCCTGGTCCAGCACGGTCACTGCCTCGGTGCGCAGGCTCGGCGTGATTCCTTCGCTCACGAGCGAGTAGCCGAAGACGATGGCGCAGGTGATGAAGGAAATCAGCGGGATGGTCCAGAGCATCGCCGTGCGACGGTTGGCCCGCGCGCAGAGGAAGATGTTGATGGGCCCGACCGCGAGGATGAACGCGAGCATGATGAACACGATGCCGCGCACGGGGATGCTGATGTTCTCAATGACCGGAAACTCGTTGTTGGCGTTGCCATCGGTCGGCATGGAATTCCAAACCTGACCGGTCTCTCTCGCGACATTCCGCATGTGGTCGATCTGCGCGCGGTTCAGGGCGGTGATGGTGGACGAGTCGGTCAGCAGGCACTGGCCAAAGCCCGCGTAAAACTGCCTGAAAACGCCAGACCAAGTCGAACCCGGCTTCTGCCACACGGCGCTCTGCCACGCCTTCGGTAGTTCCGTCATCCCCAGCACGGCCAGGCCGCCGCCCGTTTCGACATAGCTCCAGAGCGCGCCCTGCTGCGCCGCCGTCATCGCCGCAAGGTCGGTGCGGGAGAGCACCACGAGATCGAACGGCGTGAACGCCAGCCACGACTCGCTCCAGCCGCTGGCCTCCAGTTCGCTGCGCAGGACGGTCGGGCCTTGATAAGCCGAGGAGGAACTTCCACCCATCCGAGACGCCCATGTGCTGCTGGCCCGCGCACCAGTGGCGTAGGTGCTGGTCGAGCCGTCGGACAACTCCACCGCGTCCACGCTCACCTGCCCGCCCGCTGACGACGCGTCCACGTTGATCCGCACGGTGTGGATGGCGTTGGTCAGCGCAGGCAGGGAAATCTGCAGCGCACTCAACGTGAACGTCCGCGTCGCGTTGTTCGTGACGATGAGTGTCGCAAGGTCAGCTCCGTCCGCTCCCTTGAGCACGATGCTCTTGAAAGCCTGGTCCCAGCCGAGTTTGTGGATGCGGAGGAATTTCAATCCCGAACGCGGCGGTTTGAAGTCCACTTCCAGCCAGTCTCCGCCGCCGCCGACACGGTCGGGCGTCCATGCAAACTGATGCATGCCGCCCACGCCGCGCGGGACGTTCGGCGCCCCCGTGGCCTGCTCCGCCGTGAAGTGGCCTGTCGGGCCTTTCGCTGTCACGCCGCCGCGAAACGCCTTGTCCAGGTCATCGCTGTTCAGGCTGCGGCTCACCAGAACGGAGCGCGGACCTCCGGAAATGCCGGTGTGGTTGCGCTGCATGTGCTGGTTGTTGCCGCCGCGCGGAATGTTGCCCCGATGACGGCCGTCCACGAAGACTTCCACCAGATTGTCGCCGTTGAGCAGAAGCGGCGGCTGCCAGAGCGTGACGCTGACCTTCGATCCGGGGCTGACGGTGACGGTGCGCTCGACGCGGCGGACGTTGTTGCCCCAGCCGTGCGCCGTGTGCGGCGTGGCGAGCGTGACCTTGCGAGTGCGGTCGGGCGACTGGTTCTCCACCGAGAAACGCATCTCGACGTAGCCGTGAAACGTCTGGCCCTGGAAGAACACCTGCGGGGAAACGGAGATGCCGTCGAATTGCTCGGCGCTCCGGGCGGTGGAAACCAGCCCGGCGCAGATACCGGCAAACAAGACAAGCCTTGCAAGCCTGCGCGCAACCGGCGCGGAGACTTTCAGGAACCTGCCACTCCCTGCGATGACATTGGCCATGCGGCGTTTTGGGTTAGAGCGGCGCTATTGAGCCGGGAAAGCGGCGGAGGGGTCAACTAGAAGTTCACCCGGAGGCAGGTGAAGTTTTGACGGGCCAGGGAAAGTGTCGCGACCGCGCGGGCTTTAGGTGGCGGGCATTTCGCAGGCGCGCCCGAAAGCGGTGCTGAAGCAACCGCAGTCCAGACGCTTCGCGAGGCACAAGATCATGGGTGGTCGCGTCAGCGTTTGGACTGCGGTGGCTTCAGCGCCGCTTTTCCCGGACGGCCTTGGTGCTTGCCTTGGCGCGCGCGCTTCGCTAACAGAGCGCCCATGAAACTGCTCCGCCCCGCCCTGCTCTGCCTGTTCACCGCCTGGCTCGCCTCCGCCGCGCACGCCGCCGGCCCGGAAACCTTCAAGGTCAGCGAGTTCACCTTCAAGCGGCCCGGCTCATGGGAGTGGGTCGAGGTCGCCTCTCAGATGCGCAAGGCCCAGCTCAAGGTCACGGCGAAAGACGCGAAGGAGCCCGGCGAGGTCGTGTTCTTCTTCTTCGGCCCGCAGAGCGGTGGCACGAAGGCCAACGTGGACCGCTGGTTCAGCCAGTTCGAGGAAGGCCGCGACAAGATCAACGCGAAGACCGAGGAGAAGACCGTCGGCAAGGTGAAGGTGACCTACGTCTCCGCCGAGGGCACCTACAAGAGCGGCATGCCCGGTGCGCCGCCGACGCCCAAGGCCGGCTTTGCCCTGCTCGGCGCTATCATTGAAGGCAGCGAAGGCAGCGTGTTCGTCCGCCTCACCGGCCCGGCGTCGCTAGCGAAAAGCGCGCGTGGCGACTTCGAGAAGATGATCGAGAGCGGGCTGAAGTAGACGGAAAAGTTCCAAGTTCCAAGTTCAAGGTTCAAGGTCGGGCACTCGGACCTGCGCAAGCGACTTGGAACTCGAAACCTGGAACTTTGAACTTTCCTTGTGCGCTCCTTCACCGAACCCGCCGTGCTGCTGCGCGCGGCCCTGGCGGGAACGGTGTCCGCACTGGCCTGCTATCCGCGCCTCAGCCACTGGACGCAGCGCAAGGACGACGTGTGGTTTCTCGTTGCTGTCATCGGCTCGGCGACGTTTGTGATGTGGGCGGCAGTCCTGGCGTGGCATGAGCGACACGGCCGGAGCGAGGTGTTTCCCAGGCGCATCCCGCCCAAACTCTGGCTGACGACGCTCGGGATCGGGATCGCCGGTGCGACCCTCTCGTTTCATTTCGGCGATCCCATGCTGCGAAAGTTTGGACCCACCGACTTTCCGGAGAATCCGGCGCAGTGGCTGGAGCATGTGCTGTTCAACCTCGCCCTGGAACAGCTCTTCCTCTGCTTCGCGCCGTTCGCCTTTTTCGTGCGACTGCTCCACGGAGTGAAGGCGGCGGCCCTCGGCGTGGTGGGCTTCAGCCTGCTGATCCTTGCGTTGAAGCTGCAAAGCCTCCCCGCTGCACTGACGTGGGAGCTGGCGCTCGGCATGGTGCTCTTCCGGGCGGTCCACAGCACGGTGACGGTCTGGCTGTATCTGCAAGGCGGCGTCTGGCTTGTGTGGCTCTTCGCCTTGGCGCTCCAGTGCCGGCACTGGTTTGCGTTCGGCGGTTGAAGCAACTGGCGAAGCCCAACAACAGGTGAACGTGAACGATCAGAACCAACCCTGCGCTCCTCCGCGTTCTCAGCGTCTCTGCGTTGGAGGAAACGCCAGCTTCAACCACACCGTTCCGGCTCAGACCGCGCCGCCCCGCCCCGCCAGCACCTTCCGCGTCGGCACGTAGCCGGCGATAAACTCACGACGGAACTCGGCGAACGTCCCGGCGGCAATGTGCCTGCGGATGTCCGCCATCACATCGAGGAACATGTGGCTGTTGTGGATGCTCACCAGCCGGAGGCCGAGAATCTCGTTCACGTTCAGCAGATGCCGCACGTAGGCGCGGGAGAAGTTTTTGCAGGCAAAGCAGCCGCAGCCTTCCTCGATCGGCCCGAAGTCCGCCTTCACCGCGCCGCCCTTGATGGCGTAGGTGCCCTTGCGGGTGAACGCCGTGCCGTTGCGCGCCACGCGCGTCGGCAGCACGCAGTCGAACATGTCCACGCCGCGCGCGACCAGCTCGACGAGCTGCGCCGGCGTGCCCAGGCCCATTGCGTAACGCGCCTTGTTCGCCGGCAGGAATGGCTCGGCGAGTTCCACCGCCTTCATCATCTCCGGCTCGGGCTCGCCCACGCTCACGCCGCCGATGGCGTAGCCGTCGAAGTCCAGCGCCGTGATGGCCTTCGCGCACTCCTCGCGCAGCTCCGGGTTGCTGCCGCCCTGCACGATGCCAAAGACCTGCTGCCCGGCTGCGCGTGGCTGATCGCGGCATTCCTTCGCCCAGCGGATCGTGCGTTCGACGGCGAGCTTCTGCTCCTTCGCCGGCGCGTCGTGCGGCGGGCATTCGTCGAAGATCATCGCGATGTCGGAGCCAAGGTGCCGCTGGATTTCCATCGCCTCCTTCGGCCCGAGGAAGAGCGGCGAGCCATCAAGGTGCGAGCGGAACTCGACGCCATGTTCACGCACCTTGCGGATCTTCGCGAGACTGAAGACTTGGAAGCCGCCGCTGTCGGTGAGGATCGGGAGCGGCCAGTTGATGAATTTGTGCAGGCCTCCGGCGGCGCGGATGATGTCCATGCCGGGGCGGATGCTGAGATGGTAGGTGTTGCCGAGGATGATCTTCGTGCCCATCTCGACCAGCTCGCGCGGGTCGAGCGCCTTCACGCTGCCCTGCGTGCCGACCGGCATGAAGACGGGAGTGTCTATCATGCCGTGCGGCGTGGTGATGCGGCCCAGCCGCGCCTTGCTCTGCGAATCAGTCTTGAACAACTCAAACATCGGAGGCGGATTGAGCCACAGGCCGCGCGCGGCGGGAAAGGAGATTTGGATGCCATCTGCGAAAAGCAGGTGGCGAAACACTCCTGACAACCGGCCCGCATTCACCTTATCATTCCCGCCATGTTGTCGCTGACCTTGCCCGCCTGGCTGTCGCCACTCTTGGTGGCGCTTCTCTGGCAGGTGCAGGCGAACGCCGCGGCGGCCCCCGACTGGCGTGTGGATCAGTGGCGTGCGGAACAGGGCGGCCTGCCACAGAACAACCTGCAGGCACTGCAGCAGTCTCAGGACGGCTATCTCTGGATCACCACCTGGCATGGCGTGGCCCGGTTCGACGGAGTCCGCTTCACCCTGTTTGATCGCGCTTCGACGTCCGCAATGATCAGCGACTCGGGAGGGCCGCTCGCGGTGGAGGGTGACGGAGCCGTGTGGGTCGGCACCAGTTCAGGGCTGGTGCGCCTTGGGCAGGAGGTCGGTCAGCATTACGGTCGCAACGAGGGCATCCCTTTTGACCATGTGACCCATCTGCTCGTGCAGGACCAGCATGGCGTGTGGTGTGGTGGCGAAGGCGGGGTGGCCCGATTCACACAGGGGCGCTTCCGTCTCTACACCGCAGCGGACGGCCTGACCGAGCCGAAGGTGCGCTGGTTGCTGGTGACACCCGACGAGGGGGTGGCGGTCGCTTCCCCCAAGGGGATACAGGTCTTCAATCCTCAGCAGGACCGCTTCATTGCACCCTCCAGCGAAATTACTCCCGGCAACCGCTGGCTGCCGGTTTCACTCCAGTTCAACGAGCGGCTGACAAATTACGTGGCGGCCACGGAGACGGACTTGCAACGACGGGGTGCGGATGGCTGGCATCCCCTGCCGGGCAGCCGCGATGCCACTCCCTCCGAATGCCGTTTCGTGGCTGAGGACCGTCGTGGCGGGATATGGTTTCAGCGGCGTGACGGCCCGCTGCGGCGCTGGGAAGACGGAGCCGTCCGTGAGATCAGGCTCCGGGACGGCCCCATCCCTCCTCAGATCAATTCCTTTTGTGAAGATCGGGAGGGCAACATCTGGCTGGCGGGCCAGGCGGATGGCCTGTTCCGGCTCACGCCACTGCGGGTTCGTGCCCATACCGCTGGCGACGGACTGGTGCATGACTCCGTGTCGAGTGTCACCGAGGCGCGCGATGGCAGCATTTGGGCCGGCACGGACCGGGGGGCCGGGCGCTATCACGGCGGACGCTGGGAACAGTGGACCCAGGGTGTCCCTGGCGACGCCGTCAATGAAGTCCGGATGCGCAACAATATCACCTCGGTCTGTGGCCGCCGGGATGGTTCCGTATGGCTGGGCACCTGGGGGCGTGCGTTGCAGCGCTGGGAGTCCGGCCGGGCGGTGTCTTTCGGCATGTCCACAGAGTGGATGGTGGATTATGTCACCGCCCTCTACGAGGATTCGGCGGGGGCGATGTGGGTGAGCAGCGGCGGGCGGGGGGTGATCCGCATGAAGGGCGAGGACCGGCTCTGGCTGAAACCCGGGGAGCCTTTGTCGAGCGGGGATGTGACCTGCATGTTGCAAACGCGCGACGGAGCGCATTGGTTTGGCACCAAGGGTGGAGGCTTGAACCGCTGGCATGAAGGCCGAACGGAAGTCTTTGCTGCGCGTGACGGTCTGATCGGCGATGCCATCACCGTCCTGCACGAGGACGCGGACGGCGTATTGTGGATCGGCACCAACCGCGGTCTCGCCCGTCGCGAGCAGGGCCGGTTCACCGCCTTCACCACACGCGAAGGGATGTTCGATGACATGGTGAACTGGCTCCTCGAAGACGACTACGCCTGCTTCTGGATCAGTTGCAATCGCGGCATTGCCCGAATCCGCCGGGCGGATCTGAACGCGGTCGCGGCGGGCCGGGCCAGGACGGTGACACATGTGCCGGTTGGCGAGGTGGACGGCATGGCCAGCGCGGAAACCAACGGCGGCGGGCAACCGGCCGGCTGCAAGTCCCGCGATGGCCGCCTGTGGTTTCCGACCGTCCGGGGCGTCGTCGAAATTGACCCGCGTCTCTGGCAGGACAATACCAATCCACCCCCGGTCATCCTGGAACGGATTCAGGCTGTCGGTGAACCGGTCAAGCTCGCGGATTCCGCCACGCTGCCCCCCGGCAGCGGGCGGGTGATTGAGTTTCACTACACCGCCACCAGCCTGACCGATCCGACCCGGATTCGCTTCCGCTGCAGGCTCAAAGGCCACGATGCGGAATGGCAGGAGATGAGCACGCGCCGCGTCGCCAGCTACACGAACCTCCGGCCGGGGAACTACCGGTTTCAGGTCACCGCCTGCAACCACCACGGCTACTGGAATCCGCAGGGGGCGACCTTTGCCTTCATCATCACGCCGTATTACTACGAGACGAACTGGTTTCTCGGTGCGTGCGCCGGTCTTGTGTTGGGCGGAGCCGCCGGCATCCACGGCTTTCGGCTGCGCGTGGCCCGTCGCTTCGCCGAGCAGCAGCGGCAGCATTCGCTGGAGCTGGAGCGTGCCCGCATCGCCCGCGATCTGCATGACAACCTCGGAGCGGGCCTGTCCCAGGTCGCCCTGCTGGGCGAGCTGGCCAGCCAGTCTGAAACCAACGGCCTCGGCCAGGAATCCCTCGCCCGGCTCGCCGAGCAGGCCCGGGCCGCACAGCGTTCGCTCAACGAGGTGGTTTGGGTGGCCAGCGCCCGGCACGACACCGTGGCAGGCCTGCTCAACTATCTGGCGGATTACGTCCCGGCGCTGCTGGGTGCCGCCCGGATTCCCTGCCTGTTGGATTTCCCCCTGCCAGCTCCCGAGCGCCCGCTGGCTGGAAATATCCGCCATGAAGTGTTCCTCATCATCAAGGAAGCGCTGAACAATGTCGTGCGCCACGCCATGCCCGAAAGGTGACGCTGGCCGCCACCGTCTCCACTTCCGCCTTGGAGTTCACGCTGCACGATGACGGCTGCGGCTTCGATCCCGCCGAGGCCACCACCCGCGAGCGCGCCAATGGCGGCAACGGCCTGCCCAATCTCCACGCTCGCGCAGCCGAACTCCGGGCCCGCCTGGAAATCAGCTCCGCCCCGGATCAGGGCACCACCCTCCGCCTCACCGTGCCGATCCCGTAAACGCCGCCCGGCTCAAAACGCCTTTCAGCTGCCGGGCGCACGAGAATTAATAATTGAATCCTCCCTGCCGCCCTGGCCAGTCTTGCCTCCAACATGCCCGCCGCCCCGATTCGCACCGCCATCGTGGAGGATCACCACGACTACCGCGTCACTCTCGAACTCGTGCTCAAGGGGGCGCCGGGCTTTGCCTGCGCCGGAGCGTTCGCCACGGTCGAGGAGTCGCTGCTGATGCTGCCCAAGGCCAGGCCGGACGTGGTGCTGGTGGACATCCGGATGGGGCGGCGAAATGGGGTGGAGATTGTGCGCCAGCTCAAACCCCTCCAGCCCGCCACACAGTTTGTCATGCTGACCGTGGTGGCCGATGCGGAGATGTTGTTTGAGGCCCTGGCTGCCGGAGCCACAGGCTATCTGCTCAAGGACACGACTCCGGCGGAAGTGCTGGTGGCGGTCCGGGAAGTTCATGCGGGCGGCTCGCCCATGTCTCCGGCCATTGCCCGGCTCGTGGTGACTTCGTTGCACAAGCCCCTCCCGGCGGACAGCCCGCTGACGGAACTCACCATGCGCGAGCGCGAGATTCTCAACGGACTTGCCAAAGGCCTCATCTACAAGGAAATCGCCGACCGGATGGCCATCAGCTACGAAACCGTCCACTGCCATGTGCGCAGCATTTACTCGAAGCTGCAGGTGCGCTCACGGGCGCAGGCCGTGGCCAGGTATATGCACCAGCCTGATGCGTAAGACAGGCTCTCACCCGGAACGATTTAGTTGAAACGCGAGGGGCGCGGCCTTCAGGCCGCAGGAACATCCGATCGTTTGTGGCGTTCGCCTTCCCGCGCATTGGCGGAACGGCCGCACCGTTTGGTTCGTTTGCACGGGCGTCGTGGAAGTTCGTTGATCCCCTTTGCACTCAACCTTGCTGCCGCCTGAAGGCCGCGTTCCCACGCTGCATCGTTTCGACCTCACTGTGCGCTGGTGTGAGAGGTGAGCCAGGCGTGATCAGCGGCGAGCATGAACCAGTCGCCGAGCGTTCCCGTGTTGGGCGAGTAGTCCAGCGCTTTCCGGAGGGTCGTATCACCCCAGCGGTGGGCTTCCACATGGCCGTCCGCAAATCCAAACATGCCGCTGTCGTGATAGTTTCCCGGCGTGTCAATGAGATGGCCGGGATCTGTCACCCCCATGCAAATCGTCAGGGTGCCGTCGTTGATGCTGTGCGGGTGCTCATCGGCAAAAACAAACAGATCGGAGGGCGAGGGACTGATGATGTTCGCCTCGCGCGGGTAGAGCTGAAAGTTCCCTCCTCCGTGATTTTGCCGCCGCCCGGTGGCGTTGGATCCCACGGCGCTGTTCATCGAGACACTGCGCACCCGGGCCAGGCCACTGGGCCGGTCGGTGCTGCGGTCCCCGGGGCATTTGAACACGCTGGCATTGCCCGAGAGATAGGGGCCCAGCACCACGTTGGAACCCATCGTGCCAAAACCGGCGAGTGCCGGCACCGTGACCTGCACCCAGGTCGTGTCCACCAGGTTCTGGATGTTCGTGTTGGCAATGCGCTGCAGCGGTGAGGGCGGATTCAGCGCCAGGCTCAAATCCCCCAGCACCCAGCTCCCGGCGGCACCGTCGAAGTTGTTGACCAGCCGGCCATCGTGATCATCTGCGTAGAGCCGCCACGCCAGCGCAAGCTGCTTGTGGTTGCCCGAACACTTTGTTGTATGAGCCTTGATTTTCGCCTTGCTCAAAACCGGCAGAAGCATCCCCGCCAAAATTGCGATGATGGCGATCACCACGAGCAATTCGATCAACGTGAAGCCACCGTTGTCCCCGGCAGCAACGCGCCGCGCGCGACCCCGCCCTGCGTGACGAAACCAAGCCCTCCACAGAACGGGCCCGCCATACTTTTGCGTGACCGGTTCAGGCCCATCCTCCCCCTTGGGCTTGTTATGCCTTCCAGTGTCAAAACCATCGGCTCGTTTGAGTTTCATAGCTCTTTGGCGGGTTTACACATCTACGGGATAGCCCCACAGTGCTCGATTTCGGTGCCATAAAGCAATCCCGAACTACACGCTACCAGCCACAAACTGGTTACTCCCCTGCCAAAAAAGAGTCAGAAATACCAGTTCCGGCGATACCGCTGACACAGCGCCTTCGCGTAAAACGTCGGCCAACATGGAACTGGCCCGGCGCAATTCACTCCCGATCACGCTGCCCCTCGCGGAGCATTCCGCGCTCCCGACGCGTGTCTCGGCGACGTCCTCGCCTCAACGGAGGACGCCCACGGAGCCCGCGTGGACCTCCCCGGCCCGCCCGGCGGACTCCGCTTCTCCTTCCCCGTGGTCCATCCAGCCTTCGGGGAATTCCACGGGCGCGTCGGCGACTTCCTCCCGCCGTTGGTCGGCGTCCACGCCTGGTGCGTGGATGCCGACGCGCCGCGCGGGGACTTCCCCGAGCCGCCCGTCAATCCCGCGCCGCCCCGCGTGGAGCCTGCGGTCGAGGGTAGGGTGCGCTGTCTCCAGCGCGCCGCCAGCTACCCGCACGCCACGAGTCCGCAGCGGCGCGGTGAGGACACCGCGCCCTACCAGCGCTGCCGCTTCCCTCGGCATTTCGGCTTTCCCATTAACCCTCAACTAACCCCTCTCATGGCCAAACAATTCTGGTTTCCCCGCAAAGAGTCTGACCGCCGCACCCTCTTGAACAATCTTGCGGACAAACTTCCCGGCGACTACGCGACCAAATACGGCATCACCGCCGCCGAGCTGGACACGCTCGAAACCTTCCGCAAGTGGTTCAACTGGACCCTCGACGCCCTCGAATACATCCGGCAGAAGGCCCTCGGCTACACCGGCTTCCGGGACGCTCTCGGCTACGGCAAGGGCACCGCCACCGGCGCACTCACTCAGCCCACCGGCTTTGCCCTCGCTCCCCAGCCCACGGGCGGCAATCCACCCGCCGCCCTCGTCCCGCAGGCCAACGGCTGGAAATTCGTTGCCAGCCTCGTCAACCGCATCAAGGGCCATGCCGCCTACGCCGTGGCGGACGGCCAGGACCTCGCCATCGAAGGCGCTCAGGAATCCGTCGCCGACCCCGAGACCACCAAACCGGTAATCGAAGTCGTCCGCGTCGCCGGAGGAAAAGTCGAGGTGCGCTGGAAGAAGGGCGGATTCACCGGCGTGCGCATTGAAGTGGACCGGGGCAACAGCCAGTGGGCCTTTCTGGCCGTGGACACCATGCCGGACTACCTCGACACCGTCACCGCCGCCGCCGGCACCACCGCCCTTTGGAAATACCGCGCCATCTACCTGGACGGCGACGAACCCTTCGGCCAGTGGAGCGACCCCGTGAGCATCGCGGTGACAGGCTAACTCTAGGAACAAGCTGTCCACGACGGAAGTGAGCAAACCGAAGTGGGATCAAACAAAACTGCTCAAAACAAACACAAACCAGCATGAACACAGCACACAAAACGGCTCGCCATTTCGCGTTCCGTAGACTAGCACTCCTTGCAGCATTAACGACCGCGATAGCAGCCGTTAACGGCAGTGCCCAAGCGGAAGAGGGCCAACCCTGGACCCTTGGGTTGAACGGGACTTTTACGCATCTGGGGCAGCCTGGTGCAGTTGCCCCAGCAGCCGCTAATGCCTACACGCTTGGAGGTGGCATTACGGTTGGAAAATACATCTCAGACCATTATGAGGCAGGGCTTTCACTTGGGGGGACCACCAGTGGCAACGATTCCGGGTTCAACTCCGGTAGCGCAAATTACGAAGTAAAACTCAATTATCATATCAACAAAGCATTTTCCAAGTATGATCCATTCGTTGGAATTCTTGCAGGCGCATATAGCAGTTACGCCGCAGGTAGTTGGAATACAGACCCATCAGCAGGAGGAACACTTGGCCTTGGAATTGGACTAAACGATGCCAACACAATCCAATTCCAAACGACTTATGAGTTTCGGTTTATTGCCAACAGCGCTCAAAACCAGTTCCAAAACATGCTGAAAGTGGGAATAACGTTCTTGTTTCTCTAAACTGTCCGCTCATCACTCACGATTTGCACTCTGCTAGTTGTGTTCGCAAAAGTTTGTTCCTCTTGCTGTAACTAGGCGGGTGCCGCCCCCCTGCCGACTGTCGGCAGGGGGGCAATCCGAATACTTCAACGACTATGCGATCTCCCAACAACTCCACCTTGGTGCGCCTAGGAAAACTTGCAACGCGCCTAGCTCTAGGGTGCTTTGGCTTAGTGAATTCTACGAGTGAATCGGTAGCGGCTGATTCCGTTGCAAAAGTGCCCGTGGTTTACTCAGTATCGCGCGGAACCTACACAACGCCGGAAGGAAGGCCGCTTGTGTTGGATTGGAGCATTCATCAACCCATTACTCCATATCCGAATGTCGTGTGGAATCAGAGCAAACAGTCGTATCAAACGCTTGATGGTAGCCTCGTCCCAAGAGTAAGCACGCAGCACGGTGCAAGTGGTATCCCCGTCGAAGCGATTGACCCCTACTGGGGCGTGTCAGGCAACGGAAAACGTTTGATGACCGAAATGACGGATGAGGGGCGCAAGGCCGGTAAGGTTCCAGTCTACTATGACCCTAACCGGTATGGCTATTTTGACGCGGCGGATCGCCCTATGCAGTCGTGGAATGTCGCCACTCACGAGTTGGTGCAGCCGAAGCCTAATGTTATCTGGGACTCTGGAAGACAAGAATACATCACCCGTGACGGCAGTCCTCTCCCGTGGATCAAAGATTCTCGCGGTTGGGAGGGTATCCCGGTAGAGGCCATCGACCCAACAATGGGCGCATATTCGCCTGGTGTGTATTCATCAAAGCGTGGAACCATCAAGCCGGAGGAGCAGGTCGCAGAGTTTTCAAGTCAGCTTGGATCTCACAAGCAAATCACCAATATAAAGGCGCTCATGGATGGCCTGCTCCAGCGCGGGGTGAAGGTGTCGCCGAATGTCATACAGTATCTCAGACAGCTTGAAATGGGGTCGGAAGGCAGACTCAAGGAAATGTTGCCAGACGCCGGGAAGAGCTTGCAAAAGATGATTGAAGCCACCAAGGAGAAGGCATCACCGCCTCCAGCAGCACGGAAGATCCGCCCACTAACTGTGTTTAACATTAGACCCGAAGAAGTTGCGGCCGCGCGACAACAGGCCTTGGCTCAGTCACAACCGCAGTTTCGTGGCAACGCGCTGCGGGAAATGGAACAACTCAATGCCGATATCTACAGTGCAATTGCAACTGGGCGCGTATCGGATGCGGGCAATCAAAATTTCGCCAACCGCTTTGTTGACATCAGTCAACGCATGATGGGGGAGTTGAACGCCTACAGTGCCAGCGTGGCAAATTGGAACCAGATTAACCAGATGAGAGCTCAGCAGGAGGACATTTCCCGCATGATAAGAGCAGCGCGTGCCGGTGACGTTCAGGCGGTTAGCTCGGCGGCGGTGAGTCTGATGGACAAACTTCCAGCTAGCGTTGGAAAGCCTGGAAAAACGTATATCGAACGTATGCAGGCGAATTTCGCGCGCAAGCCGGGCCCGGCCGATCCCCTAACCGGACGCACCGATCTGGATGAGGAAGGCCATGCTGCCACCGTAGACCTCTTCGCTGATTTGATCAAGAACAATCCAGAGGGAAAGGATTACATTCTTGGCGAGATGGCACGTGTAGATGCCGTGAATGACCAAGTTCAAGAGTGGAATCGTGAACTCGGAAAGACTGTGGATTCTGTTATCCGCAATACTTATGATACAGAACGGATAATCAATAATGCAACCGGCCTCGGCAATGCGCTGATATGGGACAACCCGCTTTACAAAGAGGGCAGCGGAGAGCCCAAGAAGGTTACGGCAAATGACCGATTCGAAAAGCAGTGTGCAATTCTAAATAAGAAGCGCGCGGCTGAAGAATCGTGGTATGAATCTCACCGACTTGGTTCGATGATTGCCGATCGACTAGGTGTCAGTGCTCAACGGTCGGCGGAACTCGGATTCGGGAGCTTAAATCATAACAGTCCAGGTGGAAGCGGCACTCAAGCTGCCACCGGCGGCCTTACTTCAGATAATGAAGGCGTCACGAAGAGGCCTAATTTGAGCACGCCTGACGGTCCAGCGCGCCAACCATCGCAAAAACCTGACTTGCGAGGGATGCCAAGAAGCCCATCCGTTATTAACGATGCTGGAGGTGTGCGCGCCAAACTTAAGCTCACTCCATCGCAGTTGGACTTGTTAAGCAACCACTATGCTACGTCCGCTCGATGAGGCTCCTGTCCGGGCTGAACTCTGGGTGATGAACTGTCGGGGGTGAAGTCAAAACCCGCCGCCGCTGCCTTGGAAGTGCTCGAGATTTTGGAAGCGGAACCGGAGCGGGTGGCGCAACTGCATCGCAACGTGGCGCACTTCGCCGCCGGGCTGCGGGAGGTGGGGCTGTCCTACCTCAACAGCCAGAGCGCCGTCTTCCCCATCATCTGCGGGGAGGATTGGGACGCGTGGCGTCTGGCGCGGCACTGTCAAAAGAGCGGCGTCTTCGTCCAGGCCATTCCACACCCAGTCGTCCCCAAGGGCATGGCCCGCCTGCGCGCCGCCGTGAGTGCCACGCACACGATTGAGGAGCTGAACTACTGCCTGCAGGTGCTGAAGGAGGGGACGGCCAAGTTCCCGGCGGTGCT
>Ga0172379_10005634_pt1 | contig 17391 bp, 11 predicted proteins | sample GrowelOW334metaG_FD_119756 | JGI IMG/M metagenome (GOLD analysis project Ga0172379, IMG submission 119756) | Groundwater microbial communities from an aquifer near a municipal landfill in Southern Ontario, Canada - Groundwater well OW334 metaG | ecosystem: Environmental > Aquatic > Deep... | reverse complement strand
AGATCACAGGAAGATCAATGAAAGTGGTAAGAGAATATATTAAATTATACTATGATCTAAATCCAGAAACAAAATTAAATAAGTAAAAATTACCAGGCGACAAATGTCGTAATAGTAAATAGTCTCATGTGTCGTAGAGGAAAGATGTAAATTAAAATATAACTACCGAGGAAATAGTGAAATTCTTAATTATTGCCTGGTTCTTAATTTGTTTGATGACCAGTGCCGATAGCCAACAGAAAACATTTACGGTAAACTTCAGTTCAACGCTCGAAAAAATAAAAGACCTTGGTGGCGTTAACGGCGGTCCGGAAGTCCTCCCTCCACGCGGAGAAACGTACGGTGGAACTGCTGTTAAAGGATATAAAGACGGCGGTGTTTCAATGATCCGTACACATGATGTGTCGGGATTGCAATATTTTGAATACGCAAATACATTTTGGGTGAATAAAAAAATCAACGATGCATACAATCCAACATTAGAATCAAGTTATAGCTGGACAACAGCAGATCAGAAAATTGATTCCATTGTTACTCCCGGGTTTGTTCCCTATTTCCGGATTGGTGTTGGTTTTGACGACGCACATGATGTTTATAGCGCAGCGCCGTATGACCCCGACAGAATCAATTTTACTAAGTTTGCCGAAGTGTGTAAACGAACCGTTATGCATTTTAATAAAGATTGGCCAACCGGAAAAGGAAAATCTCTTGGAATAAAATACTGGGAAGTTTGGAATGAACCTGATGGTGGGTTTTGGCGCGATTCTATTAATTCAAATGCAGGTCAACCGGGTGATTCGGTTGCGTTTGCCCGCATGTATAAAACAGTTTATGATTCTATGAAAAGCGTTGATTCAACAATTAAAGTTGGCGGACCTGGAGTATTATCCGGGTCAATCCTCACTAAACGGGAATGGCTTAAAACTTTTTTGGATGAATGCCGCAAGAACAAAGCACAGTTGGATTTCTTTTCGTGGCATTTGTACGCCGCGTTAAATCCTTATGCAATCGCAATTCAAGGAGAATATGTCCGTAATCTTCTTCATAGTTACGGATTCGATTCCACCGAAAGCCATGTATCTGAACACAATATCCGTCTTGGAAATGTGGATGCCAGCAGTCTAAAACCGCTTATGAATACAGCAAAGCATGGAGCTTTTACCGCATCATCTATGATCTCCGCTCAACTTGGAAAGATAGATAAAATACTTTATTTCCGCGGAACATCATTTATGAATTTATTTGGGAAAGATACATTGGACGCTGCAAATCCAACTCTTTCCGGGCAGGGCTTCAAAGCATTTACAGAGTTAACACGATTTGCACCGCAGCGCATTGTTGCTGATACATCTGAATTTATTACAACCGAAGCATCGTCACAAACAGACACCACGAACATAATGGTTCTTGCCGGGCGTTCTGATGATCAAAAATCGTGTTACGTTTTAATTTCCAACTATAATAGTAAATACACTACTTGCACTCTAAACATCAACAATCTTCCATGGAAAGCGAAAGGCAGTTTGGAACTAAGGCAGACAATGATGAACGCATCCGGTGCGATGTCGGAAACTACTTCTTCGCCGGTATCTGGAACGGATGTTTCAATTACCGTTTCAAATTTTGCGGCGCCTGCATTCACGTTGTTACGGTTTCAATATCAAGAGCCAACAGAAATAAAAGAGAATGGAACGAAGATTTCCAACTATAGTTTGGAACAAAACTTTCCTAATCCGTTTAACCCGGTAACAACAATTAACTTTGCAATTCCTGAAGAAGCAAAAGTAACGCTTGCCGTGTTTAATCAACTCGGTGAGAGAGTTGCGGTTTTAGTAAACGAAAAACTTGAAGTAGGAAATCACGCTGCAACATGGAATGCGGCGAATCTTCCTTCCGGAATTTATTTCTACGAAATTAGAACGGAAAAATTTTCAGCGGCAAAAAAACTTCTCCTGTTAAAATAATTCCCCTCTCATACAAACCTCCAATAAAGAGCCGTCATGTAACTGTGGGCGGCTTTTTATTTTTGCATTATCTTAATAAAATCATTTTCTTTGTTGATTGATAAGTCCCGGCGGTGAAGGAATAAAAATAAATTCCGCTGCTCAACTGATTGGTGTTAAAGCGTACTGTATAAACGCCTGGATTTTGGACTTCGTTAACAAGCACAGCTATTTCATTTCCTAAAACATCAAAAACTTTTAAACTTACTTTACTGAAAACCGACAACTGATAACTAATAGCTGTGCCCGGGTTAAATGGATTCGGATAATTTTGTTCTAACATTGTCACTTCCGGAATAAGAGATGAAATTTTCTCCGTCAAACTTGTAGTTTCTGAAACGAGAGAAAATTTTGCAGCATCAGCGCGAAGCACTGCGTTTGTCACCGTATTCAAACCCGTGTCAATCACTTTCAATTCTACCGGAACATCTTTTGGCAATTCTGTGTTAAAAAGTTTAACCCAGTTACCGCTTCCTAAATTTTGATCTATGTAAACCGAATCTTTTGGAATTCCGTTTACGCTAAGAATGTAGTGTGCTTTATTGCTGGCGTTAACCGTGTTCGGAACAATTTCAAAAACATTATAAAGTCCCGCATGTTTTAAAGTAGTTTTAAATACAGCAGAATTTTTCGGTGTTTTGTTAAGTGAACTGTACCGGCTTGAAGCGCCATAGGCTTGCGCTACGCTTGTAAACCACTCTCCCGATTCAAAATAACCGCCGGCTGTTTCATTATCTACAATAGCAAAAGGAAGTTCTATGTTTGCGGTGCAAGGAACTGATAATTTCGGCGTGATTGGATCATCGCTTTGTATAAAAAGAGTATCAGTTTTTGGACCTAATACGGTTGAAACAAATGTTAACTGAATAATTCTGCTTTCCATCCCCGGAATTTTTATCGGCAGCGTTTCATTAAAAATGACATGAGAAGATGACGAGGAAATTCCAGAAATGGTTAATTCACTTATCCCTTTATTTTCAATCGTCAAAACTGCAGAAGCGGAATCGTCGATGGAAAAAGAACCAAACTCAATAATCTTCGGTAGCACGGAAATTTCTCTTTCTCTTACCATTGAAGAAATTTTTATAACATCCGCTGAAAAATTTGTAATCGAAGTACCGCTTCCTTTTAATTTAACTTCAATTGATAAATTACTTCCGGCAGAAGGAGAAACCGTCCCAATGAAGTTCCAGTCGTTTGTCTGCAAAGGATTGATAAGTTTCTTTTCAAAAATATTAGTTCCGTTTTCTTTTGCGGTTATAGTGATATTCGGTGGTGGATTACTAATCAAAGGCGATTGAAGAAAAATATTATATTTACCGGTTTGTGAAATCACCTGTGAAAATTTTACAAACGCAGAATCATTTGGATTAAGCGAAACCGTTCTGCTATCATTTCCCCACGAACTTTTTGTTGAAGAAGTCCAATTTCCATAAACCTCTTGATAACCTGCATCGGCATTATCAATAAAAATATCGTCGGGCAAATATTTTACAATTTTCGTTGATAAATTTCCCGACGTATCGGTTACGGCAACTCCAATTTTCACCATCAAACTTTTCCGTACAGGAGAAGTTGATTTCCATAAGTTATTTCCAACTGACTGCAAGGGAATTACAAAATAATTTTCGTAAAAATCTTTCCCTGCTAAAAATGGAAATGATTGAAAAATCGGTTCATCAACTTGAACTAAATAATAAGTACTCTCTCCTAAAGTTTCTTCATTTAAGGTTATGACAGGAGGAGTAAAATCATTTGTCTTTAACCAACGCTGATAAGCTTCAACTCCAGTGCAGTATCGGAACTTAACATCGGGATATACCGCTGCGGATTTATGCGCAACCGAATCAATTCGTTTTATATTCGTAAGAAAATCTTCTTCCGGCAGATGCGCCCAAATGCAAACAACTTGATCAATTCCGTTTTTCGCTTGTTCAAAAACATGGTTCATCAATGTCTGGCTGAAATTGGCCATATATTTGGAGCGTACATCATAACCTTTTAAATCTCCCGGAATTTGGTAATTATCTTTTGCCGGATGAAACGGAACAAATTCCGGAGAAGCAAGCGACCAATCAAATGTATTGTCAAGCGGTTCAATCGTAGCTGTCCGTTTTGCGGGATAATCGTTATGCATCGAAAAAGGAAGAATATTTTCTAAATAATTCTGCCATCCATTGTCCATGTAATGCCAGCCGCTGCGGTAAGAAACCGGGAACATATTTTCTTCAAGAAGATTTTCGGCTAACGTGTAAGTGAAGTCTTCTGCAAATTCCTCATAGGTTAGCGCTTGATTCCAAAAATATTTTCCATCGTTATTATAATCTGTCCACACCCAAGTATGGTAATGGAGCGAAAGTTCGTCGCCGAGTAAATTGATATTGGCGCCCTGATATTTTTTCATCAAATATAATGGTAGTGAATTTGCATGCGGAACATTTTTATTTACTGCATAGCGAAAAGTATTTCCCGACATCATCCACCACGTCATTTTAAGCGTAGTACCGTAAGAATCTTTCATCTGATTTCGAAATGAAAAGTCCATTACTTTGTTTGCATTACGTGCAGGATCTGTATAGAGACCGAGCTGGTAAGTATGATGATAGCGGGTAACGTCAAGTCCTTCCCAAATTCCTGTATCGGAACCTAAGACAAGATAAACTTCTCCCTGCGAAAAAAGTTGGAAAGGGAAAAGTATAAAAAGAGTAATAAAAATTAATCGAACAACCATGCAAATCCCCTTGTTGGTTTTGCTTGAAAATGTGTGTGTAAAAATCAACACTTTTTTTGATAATAGCAAAGTGTTGAAAGAATGAAGGAACGAAACTTTACACCAATGAAACAATAAGATCGCGAATCATAATTTGTGTTTGTGTTAAGTTTAGAAAAGTTTTAGTGGAGATAACAAGGAGTAAATATTTTTAAAAAGAAGAGAGGGAGGACATTTATTGCAACTCTATCATATTGAAAGTTTCGTTTTTTCATCTATTTATCAATTTGTCCCAAAAACTTTCTTTTTTGTGTTTTATTGATTTCCAATACTTGGTATATTTTTCTTGCGCAGTAAACCCTATAGGACCAAGATAAATTCCACCATCTTTAAAACCATCATAAACTCTCACTGCAATAATATTTTCTTCTCCCGGTTTTATCAATCCTTCGGGAATGAAGTAGCCTCTGAAAAGTTTATAGTCAGAGTCATTTATTTCAGGAAAGGAGCTTCCCATTTTACCGGTAGTACCAACCAGCACTCCATTAATATAAGTTTCATCTATATCATCTATCTGTCCAAGCATCAGAACAATTTTTTCCCCGTCAAGTTTTGTCCCCGAATTAAACTTTTTTCTATACCAGGCATATCCGTCATAATTTCCATAACCGAAGTTATCCCAAAATGCGGGAACCTGAATAAAATTCCATTTTGAATCGTTATAGTTTTTATCTTTATATTCTTCCTTGTTACCCGTGCAGAATTTCCAATCATTGCCGTCAAGACTAAAATCAGGATAAAGAAATTTTCCCCTTCCAATAATAGAAACCGGACCACTTACTATTCCACCGGCTAATTGTGCATCGTAAACACGTACTGTTATCTGGTTTCGCGCATCAAAATTAATAAATGATGGAGGAATAATATATTCTCTGAATTGATCGTATGCCGTTTCATAATTAGGCGGGAACTCGCCTTTCCTGCCGATTAATTTTCCGTTAATATAAACTTCATCCACATCATCAATGTTTCCGATGGAGAAAAAAATATTAAGCGACTTGTACGAACTGGAGATAACAACATTTTTTCTGTACCAAGCATATCCGTTATAACCGTGGTAACCTTCATTCTCCCATTCGGAGGGAACAGTGATAACATCCCAATCTGCATCATTATAATCAGGATTGCTTCTGTTTTTATCATCTCCGATAGAAAATTTCCAATCACCTTTTAACGTGGCGATTAGTATTTGATCCTGCGCGTACAATTCCGCCGTTATATTTACAAGAAATAAGAGAAGCAGCAAAAGTTTTATTTTATTTGTCATTTTCATATGCTATTTATTATAGTTTAATTAATCGTGATGTCAAATTATTTACTTGCTTGCCAGTTCAGCATCGATCTGATACTGTTCAACCACAGCGTTGCAAATTCTTTTAACCTCAAAATTTCTTTCATCCTTCGATAGCTCCATCAATTTGATGATACAACTATCTTCTCCCATTTGGTAAAGAGAAAGAGCAATCAATATTTTGTTTTTGCTGCTTTCATGAGTAAATTCTTCTACTAAAAGAGGAACCATTTTCTCAACTTTATAATAACCTGCCCAATAGATTCCGCTTCTTTTAAGACCATCATTATCCGATTTAACTGCCATAATAAGATTCTGCATATGATTCTCGGCAAGAACTGCCTTTTTCTGGGCTGTTAAGCCGGTGAATAAAACCAGGCTCAACGCAACTGCCAAAACCGCTGTGTAACTTGTCTTTTTCATTTTAGAACTCCTTCGTTTGTTTATTATGAAATTTAATTTCCGTCGTAAACATAAAGGGTTCAATTGTCAAAGATGCCACAGAGATGTAGAGAGTTGTAATAAATTGTAACAAGCGTTTACAAATCCGCCGGCATTAAAAACTTTACCACACTTACTTACCTTCGATTAATTTGTAGCCAATCCCATGCACCGTAATAATGATGTGAGGTCGTTCGGGATCTTTTTCTATTTTCTGCCGCAAACGAACAATGAAATTATCGACCGTTCTCGTCGTAGGACTTTCCTCATATCCCCAAATTTTATTCAGCAAATCATCCCTTGTAACCACAGTATTTCTCTTATCCCACAGATAGTGAAGCAGTTCAAATTCTTTATGAGACATTTGCACCGGTTTGTTTTTACTTGAGGCAACGAAGGTTGAAAAATCGATTGCCAGCAATCCGATTTGTGCTTTTGAACTTTTCAATCCGTTTTGTCCAATGGAATCGGGCGCCCTGCGTAATACTGCTTTAACTCTTGCTAAAAGTTCTCTTAATGAAAATGGTTTTGTTATATAATCGTCAGCCCCCAGTTCAAGTCCTCTAACTTTATCGATCTCCTCTCCTTTCGCCGTCAAAAGAATTATCGGAACATTTATTCCGTCTTTTCTTATTTGTTTGCATACTTCAAACCCGGACATTTCCGGCATCATCACATCCATTAAAACAAGATCATATTTATTATTGATTATCTTTTCGTAACCAACTCTTCCGTTCTCAGCAACATCCACTTCATATTCTTCAAATTCGAGGTTGTCTTTCAATCCAAGTCTCATATCGGGTTCATCTTCAACAATTAAAATTTTATACATTTTGTTTGGTTTCCTTTATCATAAATTTTAAGGTGAAAGTGCTTCCTTTGCCCGGACTACTTTCAACTTCAACTACTCCATCATGCGCTGCGGCAATTTCTTTTACAATGGAAAGTCCGAGTCCGGTACCTTTGGTGTTGTGAACATTATCAGAACTCACGCGGAAAAATTTCTCGAATATTTTCTTTTTGTCTTCAGTAGAAATTCCAATTCCTTTATCAGCAACAGATACAAACAAATATTTTCCATCTTTCCCGGTTCGAATACTTAATTCCTTTTTATCTTTGCTGTACTTAATTCCGTTATCAAGCAAATTGATCACCGCTTCCGATATAGCGCCGTGATCTGCCTGAATAGACGGAAGGTTTTCTTCTTTTTCAAACTCAACTTCAAACCCTTTGTTTTTAAGATGGAATTTGTAACTGTCGTAAATTTTTTCAACAAGTTCATTCATATCAACTTCTTCAAATTTGTACTTTCTTTTACCCGATTCCATCTGAGAAAAATTTAAAATCTTGTTCACAATTGCGCTAAGGCGTTCTGTTTCCCTACCGATTATCTCATAGTACTCTTGCTTCTTCTCTTCCGTTTTTACTCTCCCCATGCTCAATGTTTCGGCAAACATATTTATTAGAGCAAGCGGGGTTCTTAATTCGTGTGAAACATTAGACACAAACTCTGATTTAATTTCCGAGAGTTTCATTTCTTTTCTGATATTTCTAAGAAGAAATATTGCTCCGGCAGAAAGGAGAAGAGCAAGTACTCCGGTAATTATAAGATTTTCTTGCTTCCGTTTATTAGCAATGTCTTCAATAGTTGTATTGAGAGGTTTGATCGCCATTTCATATCCCGGAAGCAGCCACAGCATTTTATCATTTCTCGCTTCGCCTTTTTCTCCCGGGAAGTTTGAATAAACTTTTTCACCCGTTCTCTTATTGAAGATTGAAATTACCAATTTCTCTTGGGCGATCACTTGAAGCCGCGGTTTAAGAGCTTTATTTATAAATTCTTTAGAATCAATTCCGATCCCGAAAATTATTTTTTCTTTTTCATCTGTTGAAGCATAAAGAATGTGAGTTATTTCTGAACTAAGCGTATCAGTTATCGGTTCTGCTTTTCTGTAACCCGATTTTAAGTAAGCGAATAATTTATCAATCTTGGAGGAATTATTCTTTAAAATGGAATTTATCGATGGCTCAGTTTCTTCAACATTTCTTTCCTTCTCGTTGTAGAGTATAGTTGTTTTATTGTTTTCGGTATCGTAGGAATAGAGAAATTTTATCGAAGGATTTTCATTGATAAATTCAGTTAATATTTTTTTATCACTTACAGCACTTTTGCTTGAAAGCTTTAACTGCCATGATGAAATGATGTCTTCAGAGTATAGATTGATTGAAAAGAGAATGCTGTTTAATTGTGTTTCGTAAACTTCTGCGACCAATTTTTCTTCTCTGGTGATGGAACTATATTCGTACACAGCAAATACTATCACCGGTACGCTCACCAGCAGAGACAAAATAATTAGTGCTTGTTTATATTGTTTGTTCATAATCCTTGTTTCTCTTTGATGAAAATTACAAAAAATATTTCTTGTTAAGTTGCCTTCTATCAAAATTAATCGCTGATATAAATTACTTTATTACGACTGCAAATAGGTATGAGAATGTTTTCGTGCACGACAAGTCTTTTTGTTTTTTTTTGTACTTTTACAATCAAAAGCTGCAATTATAACAACGGAATGATTATGTCAAAGATATTTTTGTTCATTACCCTTTTCCTGTTTACATCATCCAACGCCTCTCCCCTGGGCATCAAAAAGGTTAATCAACCAACAGAAAAAAAAATCGCGTTTACCGGTGTAAAACTTCCCGGATTTGTTACAAGTCCTTTTTTCAATGAACAAATCTGCATGTTTAATTATGATCCTGAGATAAGAATATTTATTAACGCTCCGGCGGTAGACTCTTTCGATCCGAATAAACGAACCGAAATAGCTCTCTTCGCTCTACCGAATGGAAATACAATTGAGCAGACTATCGGTAAAAAATTAAATACAGAAGATGATTGGCATTACGATATTCAACACATTGGTGCGCAAACCCGTTTCCTTCGTAATCAATCAAACGGAACAAATTTAGTAACTGTCTATCTTGAGACCACTCAAAAAAGCTGGCCTTCGTGGAGAGCGAAATATCCGAACAACCATGCTTTGATTAACAACCTCGTCACTTATATAAAAAATATTTTTTCAGCCTACGATCCGTTCGTTGTTTTAACGGGACACAGCGGCGGCGGCAGTTTTACATTCGGATTTATGGATGGCAACACCGAAATTCCAAACAGCATTGAACGCATTTCATTCCTCGATAGCGATTATAATTATGATGATAATTACGGTTCAAAATTATTGAATTGGATCAATGCTTCGCCAACACATTTCTTAAGTGTGATTGCTTACAACGACAGTGTGGCTTTGCTCAACGGAGTACCAATTGTCAGCGCAACGGGAGGAACCTGGTACCGAAGCAAAATGATGAAAAAGTATCTTGCAAATTATTTTCAATTTACCGATGAAGAAAACGATGAATTTATAAAATATACTGCGCTTAACGGAAAAGTAAAATTCATTTTAAAACAAAATCCGGAAAGATTGATTTTACATACGGTTCAAGTTGAACTGAACGGTTTTATTCAAGGAATGGTTTCCGGCACTGATAAAGAAGAAGTTGGTTATGTTTATTATGGTTCGCGAGCCTATTCACAATACGTACAGGATGCAACTGTTCTTCCCAAGATTTTAACAATACCGCCAAGACCTTCTAACGCAATCTCAGGTTCACAATTTATGCAGCAAGTTTTGAACATGACGTTTGAGCAAAGAGAAGTTGAAATATTTAATCAACTTTCGGTTGGCAACATCCCAGATTTTATGAGAACGCTGACAAAAATATCGGGAAATTTTGTTGACGGGAACGGAACAAGTCATGCTTGTTCGTACGAAGTTATGCCGGATTATCTTGCGATTGGATCGAACGAAGATTTTTGCAGAATCCCGATGGGTCCGATAACCGCGCAAAAACTTGCCGATCTTTTTGGCGCTGTAATGCCAACCGCTTTACTTGTGGATGATATTTACACGCACGCATTGGTAAAATTAGAACCGATAACTTATCCACCCGTTGGAGACGAGAGTACGCGCGTTCCAAAATTTGTTGAACATAATACCGCTATTGAAAATCAGCGCATAGCTGCCGGCGGAACGCTTGGACAACTCATCGGCGGAACAAAAAAAGATGTTGTACTTAGCAATAAAATTGTTGATCCTACAAGGGCGAATCATGTTGTTATTTATGGCTGGCATCAGTTGAATGGTTCACCGATTCAACCACTCACAAATATTCACATCAACAGTTACGTTGATTACAGCCACGGCATCCGCTTACTTAATGCTGAAATGCTGGTTGATGGAGTTATCACAAATATAAAAACAATTTTAGCCGATCCGGTTCTTTATAAAATATTGAGTAACGAAACCGGAGCAATGACTCAACCGACTTACATACCAGACACAAGTTTACCTGGCAAACCAAAATCATTTGGAATAAAATCCGGTGGTATCGATAAACTAAAAATCATTATCGGCAATGATCCTGCTGTTGATAATTATAATGCTTATGTAAGTAAAGATGGAAAAAATTTTCAATCGCCTGTTGTGCTTGCTGCCAACAATTTGATCCTTGATGGACTTCAAACGGATTCAATTTATTTCATAAAATTGGAAGCGGTAAATCTTTCCGGTAAGTCACCTCAATCTGAAGTGTTGGCAGGAATTCCATCCGCAAATAGCAATCCTTCAATTTTAATTGTGAATGGTTTCGACAGAAGTTCAACGGGCAACACGTATGATTTCATCCGTCAACATGCTTTTGCAATCAAGACAAACAACGGATATTTTGAATCCGCCACTAACGATGCGGTTCTCGACGGCACATTCAATTTAAGTGATTACCAAATTGCAGATTATATTTTAGGTGATGAAAGCACTGTTGACGAAACTTTTAATTCAACAGAACAGACAAAAATAAAATCCTTTTTGAATAACGGAGGAAATCTTTTCGTCTCCGGCAGCGAGATCGCCTGGGACCTTGATTATAAAGGCGCAACTACGGATAAAGATTTTGCATGGAATTATTTAAAGATGAAATATCTCGCCGATGCACCGTTCGGAATTTCGGCAAAGTATTACAAAACAGAACCGTTCAATAATTCAATTTGCACCGGGATGTCTTCTTTTTTTTTTGATAACGGAACGCATGGCACTATCGACGTGAAGTGGCCCGATGTAATTAAAAGTACAAACGGCGGAACCGGTTTTCTAAAATATTCCGATCTTGATACAGCTTCAGGTTACGCTGCCGTACTTTACAGCGGCAATTTTCCGCAGAGTGTAAAATCGGGGAAAGTTGCAGTATTGGGATTTCCATTTGAAACCGTTTATCCTGAAACAACACGAAATGAGTTGATGAATAAACTGCTTACTTTTTTCAACGCTCCGGTTTCTGTTGAAGACTATAACAAAAATATTCCTACCAGTTTTTCACTATCACAGAATTATCCAAATCCTTTTAATCCAAGCACAGTAATCAGTTGGCAGTTAGCAGTCGGCAGTCATGTATCGTTAAAAGTATATGATGTTTTAGGAAATGAAGTTGCAACATTAGTGGATGAAGAAAAAGCAGCGGGAGAATATCATATTTTATTCAACTCACAACAAACAACTAACAACAAACAACTCTCCAGCGGCGTATATTTTTATCGAATGAAAGCCACCTCATCGGAAGGAACACCTTTCCCAAACTCAAGCAAAGAGTTTGTTACTACAAAAAAGTTTGTTCTAATGAAATAATCATCTTAGATAGAAAATCTTTTTGCATCTAGAATAAATTCAAAACCTTCGGGATTGTTAAACGTTACAACATTTTAGAATCTCGAAGGTTTTTACTTTTTTATTTAACAAGCATTAGTTTTTTAGTTGCGGTAAAACCATCGCTTGTTTGAAGCTTGTAGAAATATATTCCACTATTTAATTTTTCTCCGTTAAACAGGAGTTCATAATCACCCGCAGCTTGCAATCCGTTAACTAAAACCGCTACCTCGTTACCGAGAATATCATATATTTTTAACGCTACATGACTCGCGGATGGAAGTTGATAACCGATTATCGTATTCGGGTTAAAAGGATTCGGATAGTTCTGCTTTAACGCAAATACAGAAGGAACATCAACTTGAACATCAACAACAGGGGAATACTCAAACTGTCCGTCGAAATCAATTTGTTTTAAGCGATAGGAATATCTTCCAGCGGAAACCGTTTTATCAACAAAAGAATATGACTTGGGAGAATTACTGTTTCCATTCCCTTGCAAAAATCCAATTTCTTCCCATTCACTTTCTACTTTTTCCTTTTTCCTTTCTACTTGGAATCCGTAATTCTTCACTTCAGTGGCAGTTGCCCAGTTAAGTGTAACCATGTTTCCACTTTGCTGAGCAGTAAAAGAAGTGAGTTCGACAGGCAAAGGCACAGTTGCCGATGATAATAGGGCACTCGTAAATGTTCCATTCATAGAATTTCCAGTAAATGAAAAAGAATTTTCATTCGAAATAGTTGCAGTAACACTTCCGGATGCACTACTAGAAAGATCAACTGTTAGAAAATAATACGTTCCACTTGTTGATATACTCGAAGAAATGCTAGAAAAGGTGACCGACGAACTGAAAGAGACAGATTTTAATTGATTATCAGCAAGAGCATTAAAAGAATTGTCCGTAGAACTCCAAAGTTTGACGTTAGTTACATTCGCAGGTGATCCGGATAAGTTTACCGCCACACTTGTAAGTGCGGCATTGGTTGTAGATGCTGTAAGAAGAAATCTCCCGATCGGATTGTTATTAGTATTGGGGATTCCATTTGGCGGTACGTATGAAGAACCATCTGTGAATATAGTAGTTGATGATATCGTTGGGGCAGTACTTCCGTTTACAACATCCGTAGCCCAGCCAGATGTGGGAACTGTAGAACTGGTCGAAGAATTGTAGTACTTGTTTTGCGAACTTCCAGTATCATATATTTCCCATTCTAAACCCATTCCAGCGTAATTTGAATAAAGAAGCCGATAATTCCCAAATGAGTATGCTGGTCTACTATTTGAGTCCCCATAATATGTATAAGTTCCGTTCATCGTTCCACTAGTACCAGTACCATCTGAACCTGCAACTACTACTTTAGCCTGTCCAAATAGGTTAATACCTATGACAAAAATGATTATATGAAACAATAGAAAAACTATTTTAGAATTCGACATTGTCATTCTTACTCCTAATAAATTAATCTCTCGTAGGAAACACTCCTTGAAGACTAATAATATAGTTCAGGCCTAGATACGGCTGCATATTGTTAACCGGAAGATTTTTCCCGACAGCAACAACCACTTGGGGGTTCATTGTTGTATCCGCTGTAGCCGCATAGTTTCCTGAGGCATCCTGGTTTTGTGCCGGGAAATTATTTGTTGGGGACGGCTGCAAATTTCGTCCCGTCGCACTGGTATTAGCATTAAGAGTATGAGTGTGCGCCGGTAACTGATCCATAGTTAGTGTGTTTGTTGGTGAACCCGAGACTGCACCAAAATTAATTGTGGGTAAACCTGATCCAGTTCCAGCACCAACCGGAACTCTGCCTCTCAAATCCGGGATTCCGAACGTTGTTCGTCCATCTCCACCAAAGGTAGTACTCAATAATGCAAAAAGGGCACTATATTGTGCAATTGGTAATAATGCACCGTTGCAAATAGCCCAATCGCGGGGCGCCCAATTCATTGGCCATAAATCGACCGATCCTAAATAAGGTTCTACTGCTGCCATAAAAAACTCCTTTTGAAAAATTTATATAATTAGTTATTTACTCGGTTCACATATTTGTTTAAGTTAACCCAGTTCGTTGTTAGTAAAGCTGTATATATTCTGTAAAGAAAGATTCGGATCTGATTTAGAATACATTCTTATTGTTTCGTTTACTTTTTTCATCTTCATTTTTTCTGCTAATTGAATTGCGTCTTCATTTCCCTTCGGGAGATCAATAAAGTAGTGAGAATCCTTTTCTAAATGTCCAAGTAATGAAGAAAGTAAATGTTCGGCGTTTTGGGGAGTATTGGCTACAAGAGAAGAAATTTTAAACCCGTTTGCTGAAGGGGCATAGACCCCATAAGCGCAATATTTATTATCCTTATACTTTCCCAATAATAAACTCTGCGGTTGATTGCACCAAAGCATTAACAATTTCTTCCTGTCATAAGGGAAAAACTGCTTGTCAAAACCGTCAAGTGAATCGAAAGAATACTTGAACGGACTAACAATATCATCCAACGCAGGCATTAAACCATCTGCTATTCCTTCATACGTATAAATTTCGTGACAGGGGGTAAAACCGTGATTGGAATAATATTCAACTTGCGAAGCAGAGCAGTTGATACCGATGTTTCTATCCCCTAATTTGTCCAGCGCTACTTCTAAAAGTTTATCACCAACAATTGTGTTTTGAACTTGTGGAAGGACAAAGTGCAAGCCGATGAATCCGAAATCATTACCAAAACTTACCGCGGAAACTGAACCGACAATTTCGTTTTGATTAACGGCAATAAAAAATCCTTCCGGATCGAATTGGAAAAAGAGATCGGAATCATTTAATCCCGGATTACGCCCATCAATTTCAGCGAGCTTACAGAGTTGAGGCATTTCAGAAAGGGTGGAATTTTTAATAACTATATTCATCATATTTACAGTCTAATCTAGTTCGAAAGAAATGTTAATTGAATGAATGCTATTATAACCTTGTACAAATCTAATTAGTTACAAATCGAAAGTCAAACAAAATCTTATTTTTATATAAAATAATTTGTTACCAGGCATTTCTAATTTTTTCGAAAAATATCATGATTAAGTCGTTAGACTCAAGGAGATATTCTTCTGTTGGTTTTATTTTTAATAACCTCAAACGTCAAATTTTTCAGCGATAAAAAAGATGGTACTGCTCAGATAAAAAAGAATTGAAGCGCTATTCGACGAGTGAGAAATTCAAAATTGCCGCTAATCTATTTTTCATTTCACATTCAGATTCTTCATAAAAAACGAGGGAGTTACACCGGTATATTTCTTAAATGCAGAAATAAAAGTTATCCGGTTGTTAAACCCGACTTCTTTCGCTATTCCTTCAATTGAAAAACGTGCCGATTCTTTTTGCGAAATAATTCTGATTGAATCTTTTATGCGGAGATCATTTAGATATGAAATAAAATTTGTGTTGTAAACCTGGTTAATCGCTTTTGATAAATATGTCCTGTTACTTTCCAATTTGGTTGCAATCTCATCAAGTGAAATTTCCGGATTTAAGTATAGCTGTTCTTCGCTCATAATTTTTTCTAATTGCGAAATCAATTGAACGAAGTGGATATTTGGGATTTTATCTTCAGTTATCGCTTTATTTGTATCCGTCTCAGCATCGCGAGACAAGGGTTGATCACTTCGATCTATAATTTCCTCATGAATGCCGGGATGAATGTGATACTGCCCTTCGATTTTCATTACTTCGATGTTTTTACTAATGAGTTTTTTATCGGCGTTTCTCAAACGGATTAAAATCACCAATATTACCGCAAAAGACATAGAGACAATCATCGCAATCCCGATCAAAAAATATTTTTCTCTTTCTAAGCTTTTAATCTTATCTAAACTCGCTTCGTTATCCTTTTCCGCTTTTATCTGAAGATAAGCGGCGGCATTAATTCTATGCGCTATGGTATCATTAGACCTCTCAAACTTTTGCAGCCATAAAAATGCGTTTTTATAATCTTTCTTTTTTTCATAAACATCGGCGTATGCCCGATAGATTTCCGTTGAGACGTTCATTGAACTATTTTCCGTATCTAATGCTGAAGCTTTATCAAGATAATAGAGCGCCGAATCATATTTGGCTTTTGCACAGTAGAGATTCCCCTTTAATGTGTATAAACTAATTAAATATTCATTCAACTTGATTTTTTCGCATAACAACTGCGATTTTTCATAAAACGATTCCGAGGAGGGGTAATCCTTCTGGAGATATTTCGTGATCGCCAACTGTAAACACGTATAAGCAATTCTAACCGAATCGTCCCTTAAAAATTTGCCCCCGGTATAAGTAAGGATATGATTAAGAGATTTTTGGAAATACTTTTCGGCTTTGTTGAAATTATTTCTCTTATTCTCTATCTCCCCCAAATTATTATTTATAACAACATATCTGAAAGTCTTCCACGAAGCCGGATCACCTTTAAGTTCTATAACTTCTTTATAACTCGCTTCAGCTTTATCTAAAAGATTAGCGTAGAAATAAAAATCCCCGATTCTGTGAATTATAGCAGCTTGTTCATATTTATCTTTAGCTTTTTCAATAAAAGTTTTTGCCTGGAGCAAATAAACCATTGCGGAATCATAATTGTTTTTTTCTTTGAATGCATCACTCATGTTTGCTTTTAGACTTCCCATAAGCAAATACAAGTCATACTCATCGGCTATCCGGTAAGCCTTTTTTAGAATTGCCAATTTCTTATCCGGTGAGCCGTTAAATGCCAAATAAAGAAGAGCATAACCTGCAACTTCCGCCCCATTGCGGGAGGTATAGTTGGAAGTTATTTGAACAACTTTTTCAAGTTCTTTTCTTTGAAAAGAGGTATCGCATTGAAGAAGGGGTAAAATTAATTTTGGAAAAAGCGCTTTTTGAGAATCTACTTCGGTTGCGGTAAACTCATCAATCCATTTATCCACCCTTGCCTCATTTTGAGCAAAAAGATGAAAAAACGTGAGGGAAAATATGATCGGTAATAACCTTAAAGTTTTCAATTATCTTTCCATGTTTGATCTAAAACTAACAACTGTTCATAAACGACACAATTGTTGCCCGAAAAATAACAAATAACATGTGAAATTTTTTTTACATCTGTTAAGATTCGTAAATTTTTACGTT
>Ga0172379_10005633_pt1 | contig 17391 bp, 21 predicted proteins | sample GrowelOW334metaG_FD_119756 | JGI IMG/M metagenome (GOLD analysis project Ga0172379, IMG submission 119756) | Groundwater microbial communities from an aquifer near a municipal landfill in Southern Ontario, Canada - Groundwater well OW334 metaG | ecosystem: Environmental > Aquatic > Deep... | reverse complement strand
TGCCTGCAAAACAAAGAAGAATGTAAAATTAAAAAAAACTTGGCCGAACTTCTGATTAAAAGCGAAGAAGAAGTTATTTTGAATAAAAAATTACTGGCTATTTTAAAAAATATTGAAGGAGTGGATGATCTTGAAATATGCCGTTTTGAAAATATTAATTTTGAAGAAACCGAAGATATACTTAAAAAATTAGGCTTTGTGAGTCTGATTAAAAGATTAAACAGCAAGCCGGAGAAAAAAAATAACGACCAGCAAAATAAATTATTTTAAATTTATGATCATTTTTATTTACGGGCCGGATACTTTCAGATCGCGAGAAAAATTATCCTCCCTAAAACAAGAATTTACCCGCAAAAAGGACAAAGAAAACATGAATATTTCTGTTTTTCAGATTAATGATTTAACAATGGATGAATTAAGAAAAGCCACTTTAAGTAAGGGGCTTTTTAAAAATCAAAGGCTTATTATTTTTCAGCGTCTGCTTTCCGCCAAGGCCATCACAAAGCAAGAACCGATTATCTCAGAAATAATCAATTTGCTCAAAAAAATACAGCAGGATGAGGACAATATCGTTATTTTCGCGGATGAAGACGTTAAAGAAAAAAATCTTTCTTCGGCTCAAAAAAAACTATATCATCTGCTCAAAAAAGAAAAATATATTTTTGAATTTCCTTATCTCAAGCCGGCTGAACTGAAAAAATGGCTTAAAAAAGAAATAGAAAAAAATAAAACCAAGATAGAAGACTCTGCTGTAGATCTTTTAATTGAATTGGTAGGTGCTGATATTTGGACTTTAAAAAATGAGCTGGACAAGCTTATCGCTTTAAATGGAGACGATATTATCAAATCAGCTGACGTTCAAAATAATGTTCTAAATTTTGACCAGCAAAATATCTGGAAACTGGTTGACGCCATCGGTGCCAAAGACAAAAAAACAGCCCTAAATCTTTTAACCGGGCAAATAAAAAGCGGCGTAAATATTGATTGGCTTATTTCCATGCTTGCTTATCAATATCGCCTGCTTTTAAAAATAAAATTCTGCTTATTGGATAATCCCGGCAGTCATCCCGATCAATTGGCCAAACAATTATCGCTCCATCCTTTTGTGTTCTCCAAAGGCTTGCAGCAAGAAAAAAAATACGGTTTGGAAGAAATAAAAAAGACCTATCAACAACTTTTGAAGATAGATCTTTTGAGAAAAACTCGTCCTGTTGATTCAGAGACCCTTTTAGATCTCCTAATCGCCAGAGCTTAAATTTTTATTTCATCGCGTTCACCTTTTGAGATAACCGTGATTTATAACGAGATACTGTATTTTTTTTAAGAATATTTTTTTGAACGGCCTTATCCAAGGCTTTTTGTAATTTTAAATAAAATTCTTTGGATTTTTCTTTGTCTTTCAAGGCCATGAATTTGATCAATTGATGTTTAATCCAATGAACGTTTGCTTGAATTTTTTTATTGTGAAGCGTGCGTTTTTTTGTTTGTCTAACGGCTTTGAAAGCCGATCTTTTAATAGGCATAATAATTTTTAGTTTTTAATTTAAAATTCGTCTTCATCATTTTTATCTTCTTTTTCTTCGTCAAACTCTTCGTTCAACATGGCTTCTTCTTGAGAAATCAATTTGTCCCATTTATCTCGGCCATTAATCAAAATATTTAATTTAGCTTTAAAATTATCATTAAAATCATTAACTAATTTTTTGTGTTTTTGCCAAAGTTGACAAAGTTCTTTTAGAGTTTCTTCGGGTAAAATAGGTAAAAAAATAAGCAGATCATTCTGATCGGCTAACGGAATGGTCGAAGATGTGATAATTTCGTTTAATTGTTCTAATATTTTAGACATGAGTTTCAGTCAAATCAAAAATTCTTGAAATTATAATATCATTTCGGCTTTTATGATGCTTTAATAATTTTCTCAGGGCTATGTCCTATCGCCTTAACCAGCTCAGTAACTATCTGTGTATTTTTTATCTTATAAGGCCTGCCAACAGCATTTTTAAATACATCTTCTTCTGTACCAAAAAATTTTCCGTAAGTTTCTTGTTCTTCAATAATAACTCCCTTATTCTTTCTCGCTTCCACTTCTTCAACAACCGCCCTGCTTCCCATACTTAATTTCTTGTTCTCTGTTGTTTGTTCTATTGTTGGATGATATTGTTCTGGGTTTCTCATATTATATTATTTATAAACCCCCTTTGATTTAATAATTATAGTATACACTATTTTTATATTTTGTCAAGTGTGGATAAACTGTGCTATGACTTTAAGGATATAAATGATAACATTACAATATGATTTATTCTTTGGAAGGAAAAATTATTGAGAAAGGAATTGACTATATCGCCATTGAAATAAACGGCATATCTTATCAAGTATTCGTGACTGATTTTTTCTTGGAGAAAATTGAAACCGGTCAAACCTTGAAACTGTTCACTTATTTGCATGTGAGAGAGAATTTGGTCATGCTTTTTGGTTTTGAAAATTGCCAAGAACGCGAATATTTCAAAAAACTCAATGATATCTCCGGAATCGGACCAAAATCAGCCATTAACGTTCTCTCAATGATAAAAATTAAAGATCTGGAACAGGCTATTTTAGAAGAAAATCTGGCCATTTTAACCAAGGTTTCCGGAATCGGCAGAAAAACCGCGGAAAGAATTATTCTTGAATTAAAAGGCAAAATCGGAAAAATGACTCAGACAACTTCCAATGATGACAGTGTCATTATTGACGCCTTGATTTCCATGGGCTATACCATTTCACAAGCGCGTTTGGCTGTCAGAAAAATTTCTCCCGAAATAACAAAGACTGAAAAAAGAATTAAAGAAGCTTTAAAAGCGTTAAGCCGCACTCCGGTTTAATCTTTTTTAATACCAAGAATTTTAACTCTCGTATACAACTGGCGATGGCCAGTTTTTTTATGATAACGAACTTTTGGTTTATATTTGACTACGTAAATCTTTTCTCCTTTTTCCTGATCTATAACTTTGGCTTCGATTTTAAAACCTTTGAGATAAGGTTTGCCAACGACAAGACCGTCTTTTTCCGAATCAAAAACCGCAAGAACTTCTTCAAATAAAAATTTTTCTCCTGGTTCTTTAATAATTTTTTCTATTAAAAGAATATCTCCTTCTTTTACTAGATATTGTTTTCCTCCTGTTTTTATAATTGCTAATTCCATATTGATAAATAATAACACTTATTAAAAATTTTGTCAAATACTAACCGCCTTCTCAACTCTGATCTCCCCTCCTTTATCAAGAACCACCACATCTCTTCGACCGAGTTTTCCGGTCAATAAAAATTGAGCTAAAGCATCATTAACTTTTGTTTGAATAACTCTTTGAAGCGGACGAGCGCCGAAAATCGGATCAAAACCGGCTTGAGCCAATTCATTAACCGCGTCTTCGGTAACTTTCAAAGCAATGCCTTTTTGCTCCAATTGACCAGCCAGTTTATTTAATGTTAATTTGGCAATCTGTCTGACTTCTTCTATGCCTAATGGCTTGAAAACAATAACTCCGTCAAAACGATTTAAAAATTCCGGCCTGAAAAAAGGTTTTAATTTTTCTCTGATTAAAATTTCCTGAATAGTTTGAACCGAAGTACCCTTGCGTATTTCTTCTTGAATAAAATCAGTTCCGGCGTTAGACGTTCCAATAAAAATTACATTTGTAAAATCAATGGTTTTCCCTAAAGCATCGGTCAAGCGACCGTCATCCATAACTTGCAAGAAAACATTTAAAATATCAGGATGAGCTTTTTCAATTTCATCAAGTAAAAGAATCGCTGACGGATTTGCCCTGATACTTTCGGTAAGTTGTCCTCCTTTTTCTCCTCCCGGCACGCCGATTAAACGATTAATACTGTCTTTTTCTTGATATTCACTCATATCAAGCCTGACCATTTTATTTTCATCGCCGAAATAAACAGCCGCCACGGTTTTGGCCAATTCTGTTTTACCGACACCAGTCGGGCCTAAAAACAATAAATTGACAATCGGTTTTTTCATGCTGCGAAGTTCTGTTCTTGCCCGGCGCAAAGCCGTCGCCACCATGCCCACTGCTTCATTTTGATCGATAAGACGTTTATGAATCAACTCTTCCATATGAAGTAATTTTTCTGTTTCTTTCTCGGTAATTTTCGCAATCGGTATTTTAGTTTTTTGAGAAATAAGTTCGGCCACATCTTCTCCTTGAACAATAGCTCTTTCTCCTTTTACATTTTTTACGAAAATCGCCACTTCTTGCAAAAGATTAATGGCTTTTTCCGGCAGATAGCGTTCATTTAAATAACGCACTGATAAATCAACCGCTTGATTCAATGCGCCATATGAAAAATAAACTCTTTCCCTGCCTTCTGTTACGGCCATATTGGCTTCTAAAATTTGAATGGTTGTATTTTTGTCAGGTTCTGCAATTTCTATTTTTTCAAGAACTTGACCCAAAGATTTAGGTTCAATAAGCCGCTTATATTCATTAGGTGTGGAAGTGGCTATAACCAAAAATAATTTATTTTTTAAAGCATTGGCTAAAATTTCAGCAATATCAAGTTCACCCTTTGTTGTTTGAACGCCGCTCATATTGTGAATATCTTTAATAAAAAGAACAATATTTCTTGATCTGGCAATTTCGCTCATGATAATTTGAATTCTCTCTTCAATTTCGCCCGGTTGAGAAGCTCCCGAAATTAAAGCCGGAATACTGATACTCACCAATCTTTTGTCTTGCAAAAATGGCGGAACATCTTCAGTAACCATGCGCCTGGCAATTCCGTGAATAATCGTTGTTTTACCGACGCCGGGCGGACTGACTAAAACTATGCTTTGCCTGCCGCTTTCAAAAATTCTGAATATTCCTTGAGTTTCCTGTTCCCGATCTATGCAAACGCTTAAATAGCCGTTTCTGGCCAGAAGAGTCAAATCTTCGCCATAAGCATCAAGATAAGGCGTAGCCGTGGCCGTATAAGCCCGATTGATTGATCCCTTGGGTTTTAAACGAGCTTGAGAGAAAAAATAACCATGCTCGTGTTTTAAATCTTCATAAATTTTAATCCAAAGACAAACATTTTTTATTTCAGTGATTCCTATTTCCAAGTCATAAAGAATTTCTTTAATTGGTCCTTCAAAACTTGCCAATGACTCCAAGATATCAAGCGAACTTAATGATTTAGATTTTTTTTGACCGGCTAAATCATAAGCATTAATTAAAACTTTTTTCGCTTCCAAAGAATAATGAATTTCTCTTTTCTTTTTATCAACTGGTATTTTTGACAGAACACTGCTCACTCTTTCTTTTAAAGCATCCCAATTTAAGCCCAAACGATTGATTACCAGAGCAACATTGGAAACCTGTAAAGAAGCGAGAAAAAGATGAATCGGCTCTATTTTTTTATGACCAAGGCGGCAAGTCAACACCCACGCTTTTTCCATTAGAATCCTTGCTTCACCGGAAAGAGATTCAACAACTTCTATTTTTAAATTATGCGATAAAGCGCTGATTTCCGGCCAAGAAAACGGCAGCCATTCTGATTTTCTTTTTGTTTTGGGAGAAATTTTTTGTTTTTCTTCATTAGTGCGTTCTATGGAATAGACGAGATAAGCGTCAGTGATAATTGATATCCAAAAAAGTAAAAATAAAACTTCTTTTTGTATTGCAAAAATCAACCATTCTCCTCTTTGTATTTCCCAAAACGCTTTTAACAAAGACAATATTCCTATAACACCGAAAGTAATTAATAAAAACCTGCCCAGACAATGCAAAATTTTCCTGATTCTGTCTATCAGTATTTCTTCTTTATCTAAAACTTTTTTTGAAAAAATCAAATATCCGCCTGACCAAGCATATATGCCGCGGCCATTGCAAGTTCGGCACAGTTTACCGCCGAATGATCCCTCTCCATTACAAGTTGGGCAAATAATAAATTCCATATTGTTTAAAATTTCATTATGCAATAGATAAAAGGCTTATTATTTCCATAACCGCCACTGCCGGTAAAACAATCCATAAAATCAGTAAAATAAATAACCCTATTGTTCCTAATATAAACAAAAATAAAAGCCAGATAAGTAAGATTATCCGCATAAAAAAGCTAATTATTCTTCCTGATTTGGTTGTCTCTCCAAACATCGGGCTGAAGAGATGAGTCACCATAATTTTCAAACTGAGGTCATGAGCCAAACGAAGAACGCCCGAGGAAAAATCAAAAATTCTTTTGACCAAACCTTTTGTGTACCACCAAATAGGAAAATAAATAATTTTCCAAATACCTTGTAAAAATATAGATTGAAAAACTGGCATATTTTATTTTTTAGCGGAAAAAATCATTTTTTGTTCCAAGAGAGTTAATAAAAGATTCACAAACCAATAAAGCATTAGACCACTTGGCAAAGAAATACCAATAAAAACAGTCATAATCGGCATCATGAATTGCATTTGCTTGTTCATCATTGTCATCATATTCTCATCTTTTGCCCCCGGAGCCTTGGCGACACTGGAATCAAGCTTAGTAGCGGTAAGCATTTTAGTTTGAAAATATTGCGAAATAGCGGTAACTAATGCTAAAATTATATTAGGTTTGGCTAAATTCAAAAAACCAAAAGCAAACGAATTTAGCTGGCCGGGATTATAGATAAAAGAATAAACCGGCAAATTAGTGCTGGTTAAACCGGTGTTGAAAACTTGATAAACGGCAATTAAAATAGGAAGTTGGATTAAAAGCGGCAGACAAGAAGAAAAAGGATTAATTTTATTCTCCTTATAAAGCTCCATAGTCATCTTGGCTTGTTTTTCTTTTTGGTCCGGATATTTCTTTTTAATTTCTTCCATTTTGGGCTGAAGGCTCTGAAGCGCTTTTTGAGATTTAAGCGATTGGCGGGAAAGAGGCAAAAGTATTAATTTTAAAATCACGGTCAAAGTAATAATCGCCACGCCCAAATCATGACCCGGGATTATATTATAGAAAAATACCAAAAGATTAAGCAACGGCTGATATAAAATGGTGTTAAAAAATTGAATCATATATTATATTAAATGCTAATTACTACGAATTATTAATACTAATTTATAAAAATTTTAATAAATATTTAAAACTTTTCTAATGATTTGTAAAAATTTGTAATTCTTACAATTTGTAACGATTCGCGTTTAGAAATTATGGTGCATCCCAACCGCCTTTTGACCAAGGATTACAGCGGCAAATGCGATTAATTGCTTTAATAGATCCTTTGAATAATCCGTATTTTTCAATGGCCTGATAAGCATATTCGGAACAAGTCGGCCTGAATTTGCAAGTGCCGGACCAAGGATGAATTAAAGAAAAAGGGCCGTGATCGGGCGAAAAAGTTTTTTGGTAAAAACTGATTAATTTTAAAACCGATAATTTAAGCAAGATGGAAATATTATTTTTCATTGGTGAATAAATTTTCTTTATGAAGAATATTATTAAATATATCGTCTATCTGCCAATAATCCAAATTTTTTATTTCCGGCCTGGTTAAAATCATAAAATCAAAACCGCTTTTAATATCTTTTTTTCTTATATCCAGAATAGCTCTGATTCTTCTTTTAATTCTGTTGCGAACCACCGCTTTCTTATCAACTTTTAAAGAAACAACAATGCCGAAGCGCGAATTTTTCAAATCATTTTTCAGCCATTTCAGACCAAAATATTGAGTCCAAGCCTGCTTGCCGAATTTCGCCACTTTTCCGAAATCATTATTTTTGGTTAAACGATACTCTCTTGAAAGCATGTATATATCTTACCAAATAATCTTAAAAAAGAAAAGAGCCCTCACTATATTACCCACTAATTTTAGTGGATATAGCAAGGGCTCAATTTATTCAAATTCATTTCATTCTAGAGGCAGAACTAGTTTCCAAGATCTAAGATATCAATATAGATCTAAGATATCAATATATCCATGGTCCTCTTTTAATTTTCTGAATACCTCGTTAACTTGTGGCCTAATTCCATCAAAATCTTTATCTATATCTGCCTTAAGACAATAATTTTTATCTGCCCGAATGGCCCTTTTTAGATTCTTCGTTGCTTCGTCTGGCTTATTTAGAAGAGCAAAAATCTTAGCTAACCGATAGTAGAACTGAAGAAAATCCGGTCCAAAGATAGTATAAACCATTTTATTAGTCTGATTTACGGCCTCAATAGCTTCGGGAAATCTGCGCTGAATATAGAAGATGAAACTAATATAAAACCAACTCTGAGCGGTATGGTAGGGTGAAACCGGTTGGGCATATTTTGCTGTCTGACGAAAATACTTCAAGGCCTTTTCTAAATCTATCTTTTGATAAAGATAAATCATACCTAAAGAAAAATGTACAGAAAAATCTTGATAATTTTTTTTCTCTGACTCAAGAAAGTCCTGTTCTGCTTCATCGATCCAACTATTTAGATAGGCATATTCAGCTCTTTTGCGCAGTTCTTTAGCAAGAGTATCAAGGGGCGCCTGGAGTTTTATCAAAATATCTTTAAGTGTTTGATTCTGCAATTCTAATTGCCATTCTATTTCACCGAAACCCCAAATAAAAGTATCTCCTAACTTCTTAAGTTCCACTTCTATTTGAGAAAATCCAGCAGAAATTTCTCTCTGTATTTCTTGTATGTCCTGAGGACTGACCAAATCTTGATTAAACGAGTGATTTGTTAATTCCAAGCGTCGATTTTTAAGAGCTCCACTAATTAATTCAGCGTTAAGCCGAGCTCCTTTTTCAATATGTCCTCTGATTAAATCAGCGACATAATCTAAATCGAGCCACTGATTACGCCACGCATCAGGTGATAATAAATAATTGGTTAAATTTCTTGCCATTTCGGCCTCCTTTTTGTTTGTTAATGAATTTTAATTTTTATGAACTGTTTTAAATTTATCACAAAATTGACTTTATGTCAAGAACACTCAAAATATACCTGAAATAAAAAGTAGATTCCAATAAATAAACTGGGATCTACTCTTTTCTCAAAAACTAAAATCTTGTCTAGACGGTTAGTCTTTTTCTGCCTTTGGCTCTTCTTCTTTTTAAGACATCCCGGCCGGCTTTAGTGCGCATTCTCTTTAAAAAACCGTGAGTGCGAACTCTTTTCTTTTTTTTAGGTTGATATGTTCTTTTAACCATAAAATTAGCTTTTTAGGAATTAGCTTTTTAGCTTTTTAGGCCAAAAAGTATTTTATTTAATTTATAAATCTACAAGACATTATTTTATACTATTTCTACTTCTTTGGCAATCCTTTGAATACTAATTGCGCGACCAGTTTTATCGTTAATTTCAATCAGAACAGCGTTAGCCACCACTGTTCCCGTTTCAGGTATTTCCATAACTCGCTTGCAGCCGGTCAAATAGTGTTCAATAATCGGCTCTATTTTATTGCCAATACTTGAATCCTTGGCTCCGACCATTCCCACGTCAGTGATAAAAGCCGTACCATTTTTTAAAATCTGTTCGTCGGCTGTCGGAATATGAGTATGTGTTCCTAAAAGTACAGAAACGCGGCCGTCCAAATAACGCCCCAATACCGCTTTTTCCGCCGTGGCTTCGGCATGGAAATCAACTAAAATAATATTCGTTTTCTTATTTGCTTTAAGAATTTTGTCAATTTTCTTAAAAGGATTGGTGGTCTCGCCGTATTTATCTTTAATAAAAACTTGGCCGAGCAAATTGATTATTAAAGCTTTTTTCTTTCCTTTTTTCAAAATCATCTGACTGTTGCCAAAAAGTTTTTTCAGATAATTAGCCGGCCTGATAACCGGTAATTTTTCCGAAACAACTTTTTTAAAATCAGCTCTTTTAGACCAAATATGATTGCCGCTGGTCAATCCGTCAATACCGGCATTTAACATCTCTTTAACTATTTTCAGAGTCACGCCTTTGCCATGAGCTAAATTTTCGCCATTAGCCAATATTAAATCCGGCTCAAATTCTTTTTTAAGTTCGGGCAAAATTTTTATAATTGCCTTGCGGCCGATTTTTCCGACAATGTCGCCAATGAATAATATTTTCATAAATTTAGCTTATTAGGAATTAGCTTTTTAGCTTTTTAGAAATTAACCTCTATAAACCTAAGAAGCTAATAAGCTACAAGCTAAGAAGCTGATTACCGTGCGTATTCGGTAATTCTGTTTTCTCTGATAACCAACACTTTAATTTCTCCCGGATATTTCAAATCATTTTCAATTCTATCAGCAATTTTTCGCGCCAATTTATTGGCTGCCAAATCATCAATTTCTTGAGGTCTAACAAAAACTCTCAGCTCTCTGCCGGCTTGAATGGCATAAACTTTTTCCACTCCGGGGAAAGTTTTTGCAATATCTTCCAGTTCTCCCAATCTTTTTAAATATTCTTCATAAGTATCTCTTCTTGCGCCAGGTCTGGCTCCTGAAATCGCGTCAGCCACTTTAACAATTACCGCTTCTAATGTTGGCGGATGATCCTCGTGATGAGTGGCGATTGGAATAGTTATTTCCTTGGGTAAACCATATTTTTCAGCCAAATCTCTGCCTAATTCAGGATGTGTGCCTTGAACTTCAAAATCAACCGCTTTACCGATATCGTGAAGCAAACCGGCTTTTTTAGCCACGGAAACATTTGCCCCCAATTCAACGGCCAGCATTGACGCTAAATTCGCCACTTCCAAAGAATGCTGAAGAACATTTTGTCCATAACTTGTTCTATATTTCAATCTGCCTAAAAAGAAAATTAATTTTGGATCAAGTCCGGTAACACCCATTTGATAAACCGCTTCTTCACCGGTTTTTTTAATTTCGTGAGCTAAATCTTTTTTTATTTCTTCCACCACTTTTTCAATTCTGGCCGGCTGTATTCTGCCATCGCTGATTAATTTTTCTAAAACTCTTTTTGCCAATTGTCGTCTGATTGGATTAAAAGCGGAGACCAAAACTGTTTCGGGCGTATCGTCAATAATAATTTCCGTTCCGGTCAATTGCTCAATAACTTTGATATTTCTTCCTTCTCGGCCGATAATCCTTCCTTTCACTTCGTCCGAAGGCAAGGACACCGAAGAAGTGGAAACTTCAACCGTGTGCGAAGCCGCGTAGCGTTCAATTACGGAAGAAATCAATTCTTTTGTTTTTTTATCAATTTCTTCAGAACCATATTGTTCAAGTTTTTTAACTCTGACCAAAATGTCATCTTTCATTTCTTTTTCCAAACTTCCTAAAAGTTCTTTTTTCGCTTCTTCAACATTTAATCCGGCAATTCTTTCCAATTCTTGTTTAGCTTGATCATAAAGAGCGCGAATTTTAACTTTCGCTTCTTCAAGTTTTTGAGTGGTTTTGGCAATTTCCCGACGTTGATCTTCCAACTCCAAAATTTTCTTTTCAAAAACAGATTGCCTTTTTTCCAATCTTTCTTCGGCTAATTTCAATTCTTGACGCCAAACCTGTTCTTCTTTTTTGGCTCTTTCAAGAATTTCTAAACTTTCTTCTTTGGCCTTAAAAAACATTTCCTGCTCTTTGGTTTTAGCCTTGGCTAAAATATTTTTCGCTTTGGCTTCAGCGGAATCAACTTGATATTGGCCTATTTGCCGGCGTAATAAATAACCGACGAAAATTCCAAAAGCAAGAACAAAAATAATCATCAAATAAATCATAAAATTAAAGTTAAATAAATAATAAAAACCCAGTGTTATACTCGGTTTTCAAAGAAAAAAATTAGATAATACTCGCCTTTTGTGATTTTTGCCCTTTCTATTCTGAAAAAGTTTAATTTTAAAATGTTTTCCAAGCTCTCTTAATAAGAGAAGTTGGATGGCAAAAATTGTTATCTCAGGCTAAAATATATTATAATAATTTAATTATAGATTTAATTTCAGAAATCAACTGATTGAATTGAATTCACCTATTTTTTTCTTTGAAAACCGATAAAAACGTTCTTCAACTGACATTTTAAGATCAAAAGCGTTAAATGCTTAAGATTTTACTAACTATAAACAAGATAACACATTCAATCCAAATTGTCAATTTAAATTAAATGTGGATAACTATTCCAAGGTTATCAAAAATTGAAGCAATTTTTGCTATAACCTTGAGAACCCCGCCTTAAATCTCTAAACAAAATCAATCTAAAAACTAAAATAAGCCGAAGGCGTTTCCGTGAATTAAATTAAATTATTTTTTAAAGACTTTTTTCGGATTTGAGGCGTGGGTAGAAAATTAATAAAATTCATTCCATCGGTGATTCTTTCTTGATTTTATTCAAAACATGTTCAATTTGGCTGGCTTTTTCTTCGGTTTCGTCTATGACAAATCTTATTCTCGGCAAAGGGCGCATTGCCAACCGGCGATTTAAAAAACCTTGTATTTCGCCTATTCTTTTTAACAATATAAAAAGCACTTTCTTGCTATGGCTGAAAGGAAAAATGCTAATCAATATTTTCGCGTCGCTTAAATCCTCGGACGTTTCCACCCTGGTAATGGTAATCAAAGATCCGTCCGGCGCTTCAATTTCCCGAACTATAATTTGGCTCATTTCTCTTTTTATCAATTCATTAATTTTCTCAATTCTTTGTTTCATCCCTCACCCAGAAATTATGCTTTTTCTAATGCGAAGCATAAAGTTAATTTTATTATTACAAGACCTTTTTATTTTAAAATATCATTTTCCCCACCCAAAACTCGCAAAAAAGCTGAGCGTTAATAATTTCTGGGTGAGGGATCATTATAACATTATAACATTTAATATCAAGTCCTAATAATTTTAATCCGCTGTTCCAATTTTTCTCTCAATTTGCAAGAATTGCAATGTTTAAGCACGCCGAAATAGGACTGAATGCTCTGATTTAATGTTTCTTCGCTGATTTGTCCTTGTCTGAATTCGTCAATCTTTTTTTCCAATTTTTTAAACATTCTTTTTTTCGTTTTTGTTCTCAAAACTCGCCAATACGGCAAACTGACATAACCTAAAAAATCTATGCCTTGTTTGTATTTTCTGATTATAACTTTATTCGGGTGCAAGATTAATTTCAATTTATCGCCTAAAAAATCATTGATTATTGGAATCAGCGCCTCTAAATATTCTTTATTTTTGCTTAAAATCACGAAATCGTCGGTATAACGAATGTAATATTTTATTTTCAATTGATGTTTAACAAATTGGTCTAATTCATTAAGATAAATATTGGCGAAAATTTGACTGGTCAGATTGCCCAATGGAATGCCCTGTGGAAAACTGTCTATAATATTTTTAATTAACCATAAAATGTCCGGATTATCAATCTTTTTGGAAATTATATTCAATAAAATCTGGCGGTCAACGCTGGCGAAAAATTTTTTAATGTCGCATTTGAGAACAAAACAATTTCGGGTGCAATTTTTACTGACCCGCCAATAAAATTTTCCCAATCTTTCAACGGCTCGGTGCGTTCCTTTGTTTTTTCTACAAGAGTAAGAATCAAAAATAAAACTTGGTTCAAAAATTTTCTCCAAATATCGGCTGATTAAATGATGGATAATTCTGTCTCTGACTTCGGCTTTATGAATATGACGAAGCTTCGGGTCTTGAATATAAAATGATTTATAGGTAGAATGTTGATAAGTTTTATTGTTCAAATCTTCGCAAAGTTCAAAAAGATTATCTTCCAAATTTCTCTCAAAAATTTGGACATCAATTTTTTTTCTCTTGCCTTTCTTGAATTCGTCCCAAGCCAAAAATAAATTTTCCAAAGAAATTAAATTTTCAAAATTATGACAAATTTTTCTTTTAACAATACCCCCCCCCGGAGGATCCAAAATCGATATTCCTATTTTTCATAAAACATACGAGTTATACAAATTATTATATCAAAATCTAAAATCATTTCCCAAAAAAGACAAATACACCTTGGGGCAAAAAATTGACAATACCGCTTTGGAGATATTGGAAGCGATAACTTTGGCCGGCATTTCAAGCCAAAATAAATTAAACCTTTTGGAAAAAGCCAGTCAAAAATTAGATCTGCTAAAAATTCTTATTCGGCTGGCTGATGACTTAAAAATTCTTGATAATAAAAAATATTTGGAAATTCAGCAAAAAATTCAAGAAATAGGCAAAATGCTCGGCGGTTGGATAAAATCAAGAGCGCGTGAATAGCGCTCTTGATTTTTTTAATAGAAACTGCCGCAAGAAGCAGAACCATAGTGAGAATTCGCATTGTCAGAATTGTTGTAGTTCAACCTAGGCCTGTCGTCATTGAGGTTAAGATAAGGCACGTTGTCGGAGTCATAGCGAGAACTTCTTGTATTACCGGCTTTCATCCATTATCACCGAAAAAATATTTCTGTTTCTTCTGTATGCTATTCGGCCGGCAGCCTGACTTAAAAAATCAGACACCCGCCCTAAAAGCCGGCAAGGAGTTTCTTAAAAATTCGGCGACCCTAAACCGTGGTTTAGAATGCATTAACCGACTTTTTATAATATAGCAAATTTACCGAAAAAAAACACCCCCGACACTTTGTGTCGGGGGGATATTTAATTTTCCAAGGAACCAAAAACCAATTTCCAAGTTTCCTAACTCCCGCAAGAAGCAGAACCATAGTGAGAAACCGCACCGTCAGAATCGAGGCAGATCACCCTAGGCCCGTCGTCATAGAGGAGAAGAGAAGGCACGCGGTCGGAGCCATAGCGAGAACCGGGTAAATCAATGTAATGATCTTTTAAAACATCCGGGTCTTGAACGACAATCGCGATACCCTCAACTGTGATCAATTCTCTTCTTTTTTCTTTCTTGAAAATTCCTACGCAGGTGTCAGGGTCTTTGCCGAGCATTTTTTTGCCATTTTCTACTCCGTATATCCAATACGGAGTTTTGGGCGTTTCAATCAAGTCTTTATGCGAGGATAAATTAAGATAATTCGTTCCATTGATTAATTTCATCTGTTTGTCGATGGAGACAAGATTGGCAGGGATAATCAGCAATTTTCCCGGCCTATTTTCAGACAAAGGAATCATGCTGATAAACTTTTTCTCCGTCATACCGGCTGCTTTGGGATAACCAAGTTTAAGAAAATTAGTTATTTGCTCTTCAATCGCGGCATTTTGAGGCTTGCCTTGCAAAAGATTTACTATATTCTTCATTACTATCGCATCTTCAATTGCTTTTTGAAGCAAATCCGGATTACCACCTACTCTGCCAAAAGCTCCCGCAAATTCATGAACTTGTCCGAGCGAAAAATCACCCGGTTTAAATTGCGCACGACTTGTCATCGCACACCTCCTGTTTTTTTATCCTGATACCGTCAAGACAACGGTTCATTCCTTTATTGGGATGAAATATTGTTTCAAAGAACTTTATTTTATTATGATTATCATATCACAAAATTCACTTTTTGTCAATACCACCTCTTTATTACTCTTAATTACCCTTTATTATTATTTATTACTTTTATCGTTGGTTATCATTTGACACGGCCGTTACTTTTAGTATACTTATATATAATATGAAAAAAATTAAAAAATTTTTAACAGAACAATTTTTGGAAAGTTTGTCGGGTTTAAAATTATTCGCTAAATACCTTTTATTGGCGCCATCAATTCGACCCACCACATTTAATTACCAAAAATTATCAGACGAACTTATGGACGATTGGGATGGAAAAAATATCAAAAAAGCCATTAAACATCTTATCCACTCCGGACTCTTAAAGAAGACTGAAAAGAATGAATACTTTTTGACTGCCAAGGGTATAAGTAAATTGTTAGAGCTAAAAATCAAAAAGAAAATCGAAACAAAACAAAAAATAAAAAATAAATATTTTGTTTTGATTTTTGACATCCCTGAAAAAACAAGATTTAGACGAGATTTATTCAGACGACATCTCAAAGAACTAGGGTTTGAACAAATTCAACAAAGCGTTTGGATAACCCAATACAATGTTTTAGAAGAAATAAAGGCCTTGATAGAAATTTTTGGCTTGAATAGATATATAAAATTCTTTATTGCTGAAAAGGTTTAAATAAAAATCTGAAATAATCAACAAGCTATTGGTTACTAAAAGTAACGGCCGTTACTTTTAGTATCAAAATGATATTTTTAATAGTTAAGAAACTAAAAGATTATAAGCCAAAAAGTTATTATTTTAAAGCTGATTCAATTTTAGAATAATTATTGGAGGCATTCCATAAGAGCCAGCCATAACCTTCGCCGTCGGTTACGGCCTGTTTTTGTTTTAAAATCATATCCGGCGTATATTTGGCGCCAATGTCAAAAGCTTGAATCCACGGCCTGATTTTCGGTTTGGCAATTCTTTTCCCTTCGGAATCCATAAAAAGCGGCTCAGCTGATTTTAAACTTTGATAAATTATTTCATAAGGATGTTCAGCCGGATTTTTAAATCCGTTAAAATCATTTGGAAAATGAGACGGGTAAAGCATTGGACATATAAAATCAAAATATGGCAACGCGTCTTCCAATCTTTGGCCGATATTCATATCGCTTTCATCCGCAGTGTGCCAAAAAGTCATGCCGAAAAGATCAACCGAGGTCGGTCCCAAATTTGTTAATTCTTTATTTTGATATTCAAAGAATTTTTTAATAACTTCATTTTTCGGAGTTTTATTATCCCAAAAAGGATAAGTAATATTTGAAATTTTACCGTCGGAAGGAAAACGGATATAATCAAAATTAACTTCATCAAAACCCTGCGCAAATACTTCTTTGGCCAATTCTATATTATAAGCCCAAACTTCTTCTGAAGCCGGATCCACCCATGACAAACCTTTATTATCTTTCCAAATTTGCCCATTTTGTCCATTTTTAAGAGCCAAGGCTGGATTTTTTTGAGCCAAAATTGAATCTTGGAAAATAGGGATTCTGGCAATGATATAAATTTTACGAAGATGAAGTTTTTTAACCAAGCCGCTTAAATCTCTGATTTTTATTTCTTTGGTTCCCAATTTTTCAACTTGCAAAATTTTGCTGTTATAAGTTATTTTTCCGCTTGAATCTTTAATATCTAAAATAATGGCGTTTAATTCCGTTCGATCAATTAAATTTATCAATTCTTCCATCATTTTCGGTTCACTGGCTGTCCAGCCGGAAACATAAATACCTTTTGTGAGAACAGGACCCCGGTGACCTATTCGTTTTATTTCAATCCCCATTCCTTGCTCTATTTTTGTAATATATGTTTCGGCATTTTTTGAACAAACCAATAAAAAACTTAAAAGTCCGATAAAAATAACAAAAACTAGAATTAACCTCAGATTTCTCGGCGAGAAATCCGGTAAAAATTTTAGTTTTTTTGAATTCATGAAATTTTTATTTAGGTTTATCGCAAAATTTTAGGCGGGTTGACAGTTAAATCAATAATTGTCGAAGCCTTATTGCTTAAATTTTTTCCCTTTAAAATCAATTCTACTTTTTTATCACCAAAAATATTC
>Ga0172379_10005632_pt1 | contig 17397 bp, 14 predicted proteins | sample GrowelOW334metaG_FD_119756 | JGI IMG/M metagenome (GOLD analysis project Ga0172379, IMG submission 119756) | Groundwater microbial communities from an aquifer near a municipal landfill in Southern Ontario, Canada - Groundwater well OW334 metaG | ecosystem: Environmental > Aquatic > Deep... | reverse complement strand
GCTTGATACTTTGGCGGTTTTCTACCGTCTAAAAATTTTAAAATATTATTCGGATGACAACAACAGGAAGTGGGTTTTTGACCCCGAACTTAATTTCAGAGTAAACACTCCCTAATGGATTGGATAAAGTTTGTTCTATTTCTCTGCCTGATAATTTACCCACTGGGGTATATTGTCACGTCATGGCTGACTAAAGTATCTGAAAGTAAAATTGCAGTTTCAGTTACACTGGGCCTTTTCCTGGTCAGTATTGAGGCATATCTATCGGGAATATTAAAATTACCAGGAATAATAATTCCCTTAATTATTTTACAGGCCATTCTCTCTTGGATATTGATACTGAAAAGTAATAATTTTGTCTTCACAAACAGTTTTCGCATACCCGGTGTTGTCTGGATATTCGTTTTACTTGCCGTATTTGTTAATTGTCAGATGCTCATTCCTTTTGGCCGAGTTACCGATCTGGGTATATCACTTTTCGGAGCACATTTCGTAGATTCTACTTGGCATATTGCCCTTATTAATAATTTAGGCAAATCTATCCCACCGGAAAATCCGATTTTTTCTGGAACTCTGCTTACTAATTATCATTATTTGGTTGATTTGCAAATCTCCCTGATTCACCGGGTTACGCAGATTCCTGTTCCTCAATTGTATTTTAGTGTTATAGGACCTTTTTATATTTTTGTCCTAACCACTCTTGTTTACCGGTTCGCTAATATCTTAACAAAATCAATCATCGGTGGTATTTCCTCTATTCTGGTGTTACTTTTAGGTAGTAATTGGTACTACCTGTTTGGCGCTAATCCATCCATTGCCTGGGTAGATTTTTTCTCTACTAAAACAGTTAACTACCCTTTATTATTTTCACTCTGCTTATCGATAGTATTTATTGAATTAATTACGAACTCAAAATCAAAAATAAGATCTGTAGTCATAGGATTATTAATAGGTTTTTCCTTTTTAATTAAATCCCATACCGCAGTCGTTTTAATAATATCTTTGGGAATTTATGGTTTTATAAAAATATTTAATAAAAATTCATATCCGATTATTGCGTTATTATCATCTTTTTTTGTACTGGTCCCCGTATTTATGTTCACAATGAATTTTAGTTCTGGTGTGCTGCGTTTGTTTCCGTTATGGTTTATAAAAACAATGTACGAAAGTCCAGATAGATTAAATCAAGTCAACTGGGAGCTAAAAAGGCTAACGCTTTCAAGTTACAAGGCCTACCTGGGAATAGCTAAATTATACATTGCCGGTATTGCAACTTTTTTGATAATAAACTTTGGTCCGTTGTCTATCGGACTAATATCCAAAAAAATAACAAAATACATGCTAATTGTTGTTATTGTCAGCATTTTTATTCCCCTACTGGTAATTCAGAATGGTGCTCCGTGGAATTCGATTCAGTTTATTTATGTAGCATACATACCTTTAACATTAGGTGTGGCAATTCTGATCTCAAAAATGTATAGGCAGAATCGCTTGTTGGGACTTATGACAATGATGATTTTATTTGCTTCCTTATTACCGGGAAATAAATACATTATTGATCAATATGCTCAGTATTTAGGAAGATACAACATCCCTCCTGATCAAGTTGAGTTAATCAAATTTCTGAAAACACTGCCGGGGTCCACTATTGTTACAGACACATCTTTTTTTTCAGGATCTTATATACAGGCGTATACGGGCAAGTCCTTATTTGTTGGTGATAGTCAAATGTTGGAAAGCTTAGCCATCGATGCCAACTCTAGGCTAGCTGATTTTGACAAGGTGTTTGAATGCATAAAGATTAAATATAGTATCGACTATATTGTGGTTACTGGTGATAATGTAATAGTCAAAAAATGTTATAAATTAATCAAGGACTTTCCTCGTTATTCAGTTTATTCATTTTAGTAAATGAAAGTACTGTTTCTAAATTGGCGTGATCCCATAAACCCTTCTTCTGGGGGTGCGGAAATCCTGAATCTCCACATTATCCAATCACTTCAAAAAATGGGAAACTCCATCATTTGGTACGGTATGGCTGTTAAAGGTCTTCCTGAATATCAGGAATACCAGAACATAAGGATTATCCGTAGGGGGGGGCTCATAACTCATTTTTTGTTCTGGCCCATTTACTATTTTCGGGGTGACTTCGGAAAAGTTGACTTAATATTTGACTGTATCCATGGTACTGGCTATTGGGCAGGGATAATAGCCCCAACTAAAAAAATTGTTACATTAGTTTGTGAAGTAGCTCAGAATATTTGGGACGAAATGTGGCCGTTTCCGTTCAGCTTTTTGGGTAAAATTTATGAAAGATTAATGTACAAATTCTACTTTGGAAGGAAATATTGGACAATTTCAAATTCCACAAAAAACGACCTTGTACGTTTTGGAATAAAAGAAAATGTCATTGCGGTAATACCCATGGGTTATGATGCTGTCAAACTAACAAGGAAATTTGAAAAATTTTCCGAACCTACTGCAATATTTGTTGGTAGACTATGTGCAATGAAAGGAATAAAAGATGCCATAATGGCAATTTCCTTTCTGAAAAATTGGCGATTGATTGTGGTGGGGATTGGCAAACCGGATTACGAATCAGAATTAAAGAATATGGCTATTAAATTAAATTTGGCCAAAAGGGTGGAGTTCAGAGGATTTGTTCCCCAACCTGAAAAGTTTAAATTGTATTCACAATCCTGGGTGCTTTTAGCTCCGTCATCCCGTGAAGGATGGGGGATGACCATTCCGGAGGCAAACTCTGTTGGGACCCCTGCCATAGGTTACAATGTTCCCGGTCTTCGTGAGGTACTCCCTTATTACTCCCCAACTAATCGCTTAATTGATCCGAATCCTACAGCATTAGCTTCGACGTTAATTAAGTTTAATATGCCAATTAAAGCTATTAACGTTCCGTTTCCAGGTTGGAATGAACTGGAGAAGTTTGTTTCAAAAAAAGATTTTTAATTGAATCCACTGCAATAAGTAGTGTCAGTATCAAAGTTGCTGACAAACTTATATTAAGCGAAATCCTATAAAGATGTTCTGGGTAATAATTTGGAATTTCTATCTGGCCATTACTTCCCACAAAAGTCATAGCATATCCGTTAGAAATTAATTTATCATCTGAATTTTTTGCTCGCCAATGATCTCCGTAACTATATAAGTAATTAAGATAAGTTAAATTGTCTATAGTACGTGGTTTTTCCATTTGAGTTTTAATCTTATCGCTTATTTCTACCATTACTTTCTCTGGAACCAAGGATAAATGATCTACTCCTGATGAGAATTGCGAATTAGACATAAGTTCCAACTTTCCGATTTTACTATTGATTTCGATGGTTCCCAAGTCAGTCCACTTAAGTTTATTGTTATCGGACAAATAGATATCCTTTTGTACTTTGCCGATGGTTAACGTCATACTTGAAGCTTGCGTTCTGGAAACCCCCTTCAGTAATATCCGGTATTTACCCGGCTGGATCCTTTTATATATCACAATTTTTCCTTTTCCTATGGATACTACCGGCTTTGGATTTGTAAATAACCATCCTTTTTCTTCCACCTCAGTCATAAAGTATGGTTCGTAAGGAATAAAAACTTTATCGTAGTCTGAAATCGCATCAAAAAGATTCAAATCATATTTTTTTGCCAAATATTCACCTGTCAGAGTAAGTACTGGGTTTTCAACATCATTCTCCCACTGAACGCTGTTAAGAATTCCTGAAAATATGTGTTCAATATTTGGTGGTTGGTTTACAAGTACAACAGGATTACTTTTACCGGTAGCATACTTTTTGGCAACGGAATTAAAATCTCCTATCACAAAAAATGGAGCTTCAAAATTAATATTTTTTGAAATTGGTTCGGAAGAAAGCTCAAACAACTTCAGATTTTCTGATTTAAACATCATTTTATCCGATGACTTAAACGGTAAGTGTAAATTTGAAAAGTTATTATCTATTAATAAATAATTCACTCCCAATGGCTGCAAATACCTGGAGTCGCCTGAATTTAGATAAAGTTTGGTCAAAAATGCACTCACCTGATTAGCATAATTATCAGGATAGTGGCTGCTATTTACCAGCTCAACTTTCAAAGGCAACACCCCATCGTAAATTGTTCTGGGAGAGGTTGGTTTGAACCCCTGGTACCATGAATAATCCGTTATAGTCAAATTGTTTGGAATTGAAACTAACCTCTCAGTGCTATTCAAATTATATCTGACAAATTTTTCCAATCTCAGATATTCGTCAGGAATTGACGTTTTCACATATTTATTGATCGGGTATTCAGAAATAAAACGATAATTGGCAAAAATCATTATCACTCCGAATAAAATAATGCCAATTACTTTAAGATATGTCTTTTTGAAAACATCTGTGTTGAATGCCATGGTCAATGCCATAAATAACGCTACGGCAGCTAAAAATCTTGATGTATCTCTGGAATAATTTAAAATAATTATGTTTGAATACATCCATTTACTGATAGAACTAAAAGGAGGATGAAGTGCTTTGGCTGTAAAAACAAAAAAAACTAGGCACATCATAAATATCCACTTCTTCCTTTTTTCTCGTAAAAAAATCAAAGCGGTTACTGCCATGGGTAAAAATTTTGCTATTTCGCTTAGAAATAATTCACTGTTTTGTCCGTTAGACCAAACATCAAATTTCAAAACATTTAAAAAACTTGAATGTTGAGAATTAAACTTTATCGCACCCAAACCATACCCCGGGTAATGACTGGTAGAAATTTCCGGATAGACCAGAGAAGGTAAAACAAAGTAAGTGTTGATAAGCAAAATTAATAAACCTGAAACCAAATAAAAATTAACAAACTGAGCAAATGTTATTTTGTCTCTCCACTTGTTTATCAACATTAAGACTAAATATAGGGCGGGAAACATTAAATAAATTGGATTTGCAACTATGACCCACGAAATTAATAGAGAAAAAACTGCAGAAAATCTCCAAAAAGTTTTTGCAGTAACAGTTTCGGGCAATATTGTTATTATTGGTAACATGGCATATGCCAAAATTTGCTGCCAGGTACCGGTTACATATTTACCAATAACCCATTGGTTACTGGAATAAAATATTGCACCCACTATAGTCCATAAGTCGATTCTTTTTTTGAGACTACATGCAATTAAAAAACCAACCGGAGTAGAGATCAAGCAAATAATTAAATATCCAAGTTCCCAATTATTACCGAATATCTTTTGTAAAAAACTTAGCCATACTAAAAACGGCACTATTCTGATGCCGGAACTTGTTCCCCAAAAATAGTCTACTCCAACTCTGTTGGGAATTCCTTGAAGATAGTAGCCCAGGCCATAATGTGGATTAAACAGATTCTGTGCCTGTTTAAGTAATTCAGGAAAATCAACTGACGAGATGAATTCGTTGAACAGTAATACATTCACTGCTATAATATTAATCGTCATAAAGCCAATAATCTAGTTATGCAAAATTTATTAAAAGAAAAGCCGGACCAACCGCTTTATGGCAGATTGCTCTATTCGACTGAATTTCTGTCAGACTTAAAATTGTCCGACAAAAATATTCTCGATATTGGTTGTGGTTATGGTTGGTTTGAACATTATGCTTTAAAAAAAGGGGTCGCTAAAATCGTAGCCACTGAAGTTTCATTAGCAGACTTGTCTACCATACGTAAAGAAATAAAAAGTAAAAAAATTCAGACATGTGTTGCTGACACTTCCAAGTTACCATTTCCGGCCAATTCGTTTGATTTGGTTGTCAGCTGGGAGGTGCTGGAGCATGTTTCCAAAGCAGTTGAAGCCAGAATGTTTTCCGAAATTTATCGGGTTTTGAAGCCCGGTGGCACTTTTGTATTATCAACTCCGTTTTATTCGTTAGCTTCAACAATTTCAGATCCCGCCTGGTGGCTTATTGGCCATCGTCATTATTCTTTAGTCAAAATCCGCGAACTATTCAGTAGCTCGGGTTTCAAGTCATCACATATGGTTGTTCAGGGAAAGTGGTGGGAGTTAATTGGTAATCTTAATATGTACTTTTGTAAGTGGGTTCTCCATCGTAGGCCTTTTTTTGAGGGATATATTTCTTCCCGCATCAATCAGGATTATACTTCAGGGCCGGGTTTTATGACATTGTTTGCCAAATTTAAAAAATGATTGACATAAAAGACAAAATAAGACACGTTTCCTGGTTAATTAGCCGGTCATTGTATTTAGACTCAAATCTGGTAAAAAACCTGGAACTAACTTCATCCGAAAAAACTTCGCTTTTGGTAAAAAAATATTCTGAACTTTTAAAGACTCACGTATTTAAATCTGAGGAAAGAAAAGTATCCATCCTTGGCCACGACTATTATTATTTTGACCCTTACGCCCATTCATTGCTTATAAGCATAATTTTGGATAACTTATTTCTCCGCAAATATCTTAAACCAGGATCAATAATAGTTGATATAGGAGCAAATATAGGTCAGTATTATTTTTTTGCCAAGCATATTCTGAAAGCTAAGCAGGTGTTCAGCTTTGAACCTCTGCCGTTTATTTTCAAAATCCTCAAAAAAAATAATCCTACCTCATATAACTTGGGAATAAGTACCAAAAAAAATGGAAAAATAACAATTCCGGACTGTGATATTTTTGCCTCAATGTGTATTAAACCATCCTCTGATTCGATTCCGATAAAACTGGCAAAATTAGATGGCGTTGACGCAATAAAAAAATTGACCCGTATCGACTTGCTAAAAATCGATGTTGAGGGTGCGGAACTTGACGTGTTAAAAAGTGCAGGACATTCATTAAAAAAATCTAGATACCTATTGGTCGAAATGAGTGTCGACCGGCCATCTATGGGTGATATTCAAACAACATTTTCTTTCCTGAAAACAAATTTTTCTGAATTCAAGGTCATATACATGGGTTTGCCTCTTATCAGGTTTGACAAGTGCGAATGTGTAGATGTTCTATTTAAAAATACTCACTATGCAGAATAATTCTTCATTAGTATCAGTTATTATTCCTACCAAAAACTGTAGTGAGTCTTTACAACCATTGTTATCAAGTATTAAGAAACAAAATTACAAAAACTATGAAATTATCGTAGTTGACAATGGCTCTACCGACCCGACCAAAAAAGTTGCTCGATTAGCTGGGGCAAAGGTTTATGATCAAGGGCCGGAAAGAGGTGCCCAAAAGAATTTTGGTGCCGATAAGGCAAGAGGAAACTACTTGTTTTTTATCGATGCCGATATGGAGTTGGAAGCTGGTGTCCTAACAGAATGCTTTAACTTAGTCGCTACTGGGTATTCAGGAGTAATTGTTCCGGAAAAATCAGTTGGGGAAGGATTTTGGAATGATTGTATTATTTTGGAAAGGCGTTGTTATGAGGATGATCAGGATATGACTGCAGCTAGGTTTCTACCCAAAAACACCTTTAGTGATTTAGGAGGGTTTGATGAAAATTTGGTTGCCTCCGGCGATGACATGGATCTCAGTCAGCGTTTACGTCGGAAAGGAGGCAGGATTGGCCGCACCAAGTCTTTTATTATTCATCACGAAGGGAAAAGAGACCCATGGTCTACCATAAAGAAATGGAGGTATTATGGTCGGGACATGCATAAATATTATGCGAAAAATCCGATCGAATCGGCACTACAGTATTTGCCTATCAGACGGGCCTGGGTTAGGCATTGGCAAATCCTTGTTGTCGATCCGATTCACACCTTGGGTTTTATGCTTCTTAAATTATGTAATTTTATCGGAGTAGTTTGGGGCCAACTTGAAATCAGATTTTTTCCGAATCGCCTGAAAAAATATAATCCTTATCTAAAAAAATAATATGGAAAAGTTACAAAGTTCGCCTTTAGTGTCGGTAATTATAGTCAATTTTAATGGGAAAAAGTGGTTAGACAAATGTCTTTACTCTCTTCGCCATCAGACTTACCATAATTTGGAAGTATTGTTGATTGATAATGATTCAAGTGATGCCAGTCCGGAGTACGTCAAAAAAAAACATCCCTACGTCAGAGTTTTTACTAAAAAAAATGAAGGATATGGAGCTGCCTGTAATTTGGGTGCCCAAAAGGCTCGGGGGAAGTTTCTGATGTTTTTTAATGAGGATATGTATGTAGAATCAGGATTCGTTGGTCGATTTATGGAATATTTTTTCGGTTTAACCGACCCTGACAAAGTCGGAACAATCGGTTGCCGAATCGATAATTATGACAAGACCAGGTACTATTCTTTCGATCACTTTGGTTACAGCGTAGATTTTTTAGGCCAACCGGCGCCCAACAATCAGTCAAACAGCATTTTTTATAACAGTGGGTGTCCATTTTTTATTGCAAAAGACACGTTTATAAAAGTCAAGGGTTTTTGTCCAAATATTTTTTTATACTCTGAAGACATTGATTTGTGTTGGCGGCTTAACCTGTTTGGTTATCGGCATTATTTTATAAAAAATCTTGCTATCTATCACAAAGGCGGGGGTGTGATTGGTGGTTTTTCTCCCAAAAAAATTGCCTATTACTTCACCGGTGATATTAACACTATACTCAATAATTATTCCGCACTTACCTTATTGATCGTCTTACCGTTATTTTTTGTATATTATTCATTCATATTATTGTACTTTGTTTTGACTTTTCAATCAGAGTATATAAAATCATTATCAGGAGCGGTTTCAGTTATATTGAAACACAAACTGAAACCTATGTTGGAGTTTAGGACTTTTGTACAGAAAAATCGTGTAATATCTGATTATCAGATTATTTTTAGGATTTCAATGATCCCATCGAGATTTAAGAATATTTATTTCAAAAATTATGCTAAATAAGCAAACAATCTTAATCACCGGTGGATCTGGCTCATGGGGTAATGAGTTGGTCAAAAGTATTCTCAATAAATATTCTCCCAAAGAAATCCGAATATTTTCCAGAGGTGAACTTAAACAAGTGGAGATGAAGCGTAAATTTCATGATCCACGAATAAAATATATCATCGGTGATGTTCGTGATAAAGATAAAATGTTACTGGCCACCAATGGTGTTGACACAATTTTTCATCTAGCAGCCTTGAAACACGTTCCCGTTTGTGAGGAAAACCCAGAGGAAGCCGTTCATACAAATATTATCGGGACGGAAAACGTGATTTATAGTGCATTAGAAAATGGTGTGAAAAAAGTAGTTGATATTTCTACCGACAAAGCTGTAGATCCGTTCAATTTGTACGGTGTTACTAAAGCGTGTGGTGAAAAACTTGTCATCGCCGCAAATCTTCATAATTCTACTCAGTTTGTCTGCATTAGGGGTGGTAATGTCATTGGGACAAATGGTAGCGTGGTTCCTCTTTTTGTAGAACAAATTGATAAGACTAATGAAGTCACCATCACGGATCCTCGGATGACAAGATTTTTTATGAGTTTGGAAGAAGCGATAGGATTAGTTTTGAAGGCAACCGCAGAAACAGTTGGTGGCGAAATATTTGTCATGAAGATGCCAGGTTGCAAAATTACCGATTTGGCTGAGGTTATGATCAAAAGGTTGGGTAACTCCCATACCAGAATTAGAGAAATTGGAATTAGACCTGGGGAAAAACTTTTTGAAGTTTTAGTTTCCCGTTACGAAGTTCCCCGCACCTACGATTTGGGAAAATATTTTGTCATCTTGCCTCAGATTAATTTACCTAAAATAAATGATTTTTATTTACAAAAAAAACTTAATAATATACCTGAATCATTTGACTCAAACAACGCGATTCAGCTAAATCCCGAAGAAATCGAACAAATGTTAGTCAGTGATGGCTGGTTTGATAAAACCAAAGAGAAAGAAGCATTGAACTATCTTAGGAATCTTGATAAGGACGGTTTAAGCAATTTCTTTTTAGCGGAAGGCTGGATTCCAAATAGACAGGTCTAATATGGATCTCGCTTCGCTAAAACTAGGTTCACAAGTTGATGCATTGAAAAGGTTTATACTTCCTGGATGTAAAACTGTATTAGACGTGGGTTGTGGAAAAAATTCTAACTTGATTCAGATCGAAAAATACCTAAATCATTGCGTTGGAGTAGATATTTTCGGTCCGGATTTAGCATTGGCTAAGAAAAACAAAACTTATTCCCGGTATGTAAATGCGGATATCAGGCATCTAAATCGGTTGTTTAAGGAAAAAACTTTTGACTGTGTGATGGCCATGGACGTGATTGAACATCTAACCAAACCTGAAGCGAAAAAATTAATGTACAACATGGAAAAAATTGCCAAAAAGCTGGTTTTGATCAGCACTCCTAATGGTTTTGTCCATCAGGGTATGGTAGGCGGAAACAAATTCCAGATTCATAAATGCGGATTTACGTCTCGGGAACTCAGGGATTTGGGCTTCTCCGTTATCGGCACAGATGGTCCGAAGTTTCTACGTGGAAGTGAAGCGATCATTAAATATCAACCACGATTCTTGTTCGCTATTATTGCTAATTTACTTACCCCCCTATTTAAATTCAAATCGGAATGGAGTTATTCATTAATCGCTTTCAAGTATCTCTAAATAATGATTAAAGTTTTGATACTTGGGTCAACTGGCATGGTGGGTCGTGCTGTTTATAACCACTTTCAGCATCTTTCATTTGTCAGTTGCTTTGCTACTTCCGTTTCTCCAATTGATAAAACATTAACCAAGTTCATTATAGATGAAAATTATATTGAATCATTCAAAAAAATTCTTACATATTGTAAACCAGATTATGTAATAAATTGTATCGGTGTTATTCGGCCAGAAAATACTTTGGAAGGTATAAATAATTCTATTTTGGTCAACTCCGTATTTCCCAGATCAGCCGCAAAACTATGCAGCCTTCTGGATATTAGATTTATTCATATCAGTACGGACTGTGTTTTTGATGGTAGGAAAGGGAATTACTCTGACTGGGAAACTCCCAACGAGCTCTCCATCTATGGGGTAACAAAATACCTGGGTGAGGTTATCGAACCTCCCCATTTGACAATCAGGACTTCAATCGTTGGTCGTGAAACTAATACCACAAAAAACCTGCTCGAATGGTTTTTGCACAGTAAAGGAGAAGTTTATGGATACAATAAGGTATATTGGAACGGCATTACTACTAAAACTCTGGCTAAAGTAATTGCTCGGATTATTGAACGTAATCTGATATTTCAACCGGGAATTATTCATTTGGGATCGGAAAAAATTAGTAAATATCAACTGCTATTAATCTTTAAAAAGATATTTAACTTACCGATAAATGTAATCCCATTATCTGAAAAAATCAGCGATAAGACTCTGGTTCCCTCAAAAGCTCAACACACTTATTTTTCCGATCTGATTACCCCCTTGGAGATTCAGATAGGTGAATTAGTCGAATAAAAATTTAAAAAATGAGTCCTTGTATTTTGTTTTCTCCCTGTCATTATATATTTGACGAATTAAAGTGGGGGAGTGAGGTGTCGTGGGCTTACAACATAGCAGATAGGATTTCTTCTCTCTACCCAGATTCCATAGTCGTAACCGGATGCAACCAGGCTGGTATCAAAAAAAAATACCGGATAATCGAATTGCAGCCAAGTCAGCCCACCGTAAATTTAAGTGTTATTAATTCACTAATTTTTAATATCAAATATTCACTTACTACTCTCAGATTATCTCGCAAACACCATTTTGATGTTATCCATCACGTTTTACCATTTGGAATCGGTAACACCTTTAATATTAGTCTTATAATTCGTTCTAAAACCACTCCAATAGTTATTGGACCCATCCAGGCACCGCTAGCCTTTAAAGATAAGGACATAGGGGTAGAGATGACTGCAGATCAAAAGGTAAAAAACTCGATTAATTTTAATTATATTCCTCTGTTAATCTTTGGAAGTTTTTTGAAGCTGATTTCTCGTATGACTCTGATGAAGGCTTCAAAAATCATTACCATAAATCACTACACCAAAGACTTGCTTCAAAATATGGGTATCCCGGAAACAAAAATTGAAGTTATTCCTCCGGGAATTGATACTAAGATATTCGCTCTACCTGTTTCCAAGTCAGATAAATCAAAAAACTTTACCTTGATCTCTACCAGTAAATTGTTGCTCCGTAAAAAAATTGACGTGATTATTTTGGCTGTAAAGGAGGCAATAGAAAATCACCTTCCTGTGCGGTTAATAATTGTTGGAGATGGACCTCAAAAGCAAAAGTTAGAATCACTTGTGACAGAACTTGGTATGAATAATTTTATTGAGTTTCGTGGTTATGTCTGCCATGCGGACATCAATAGACTTTATTCTCTAGCTAACGCCTTTGTCAGTATGAGCCAGGACGAAAGTTGGGGGCAGGTATACTTGGAGGCAATGAGTTGTGGTTTACCCGTTCTGACGACCAAAAATAACGGATCGCGGGAAATTCTCCAGGATGGGAAATGTGGCTATTTTGTCGAGACCGACAATCCTCATGACTTGTTTAAAAAAATATCCTTACTTGTCAATAATCTAGATTTATCGACAAAATTAGGAAAATATGCTAGAAAGTATGTTAGGCTTAATTATGATTGGGACGAAATCGTTATTCCTCGTTATCTGAATCTTTATAAAAGCATCTCACATGTCAGATTATAAAAACACAATTCTTTCACAACAAGCAAAATATTACGATACTTATCTGAAGATAAAGGATAATCCTCGATATCGAAAATCGTGGGGATATATAGTCAGTCATCCCGAATTTGGAAAAAAGGTACTGGATATAGGTTGTGCAGATGGGGAATTTTCTAAATATCTGATTGATCGGGGCTATTCTTGTTTCGGTTTAGAGTCTGGGGATATTCCCGCTAAGCAAGCCAGGGCTAATGGTTTGGTGGTTAAAAAATGGTCGTTTTTAGATAGGTTTCCCTACCCCGCCAATTATTTTGATATAGTTTTTGGGGGAGAAGTCATAGAACATACAGTTGACGACTCAGGTTTTTTGAAAGAAATATATCGGGTAACCAAGCCCAACGGTCTTCTAATCCTTACTACCCCCAATCTTGTTTCTTTGGGTAATAGATTTCTGATGCTTTTGGGAAAAATCCCCAGATTTGTATATGCCGATTTTCATTATCGGATTTTTACTCCTGAAATACTAAAGATCAAATTGATTCAGTCCGGCTTCAAAATTGAACGAATAAATTCCAGTTATATTTTAATTTCGACATTTTTTAACAAATTTGTCGGAGTGATAGGTGAGTGGTTGGGATCACTTTTTCCCAACTTCGGCGAACACCTCATCTTCTTTGCTAAAAAGACCCGGGCTAATTCTTAGGGATTTTGATAAGATTAAGTTTGATTTATGTCAAAACTTAAGCCCTGGGGATTAGTCGCTTCCCTGTTGATTCCCTTAATTTTAATTTATTGGAGATGGTTTTTTACTTTGGACGTTTTTACCTATGGTGATTGGTGGTGGTATTTTCGCGATACAGCAACTAGTTGGTTATCAATACCGCAGGTTTGGCTTCATTCTGGTTTTGGAAGTGTGGACATTGGTCTCTCCCAATATCTAATTGTAAAGTTACTCTATCCGGTCCTTTCACTGTTCTGGGATTTTCCAATGTTTGATCGGTTTGTTTTTTTACTCCCCAGCGTTATTTTTCCCGCTCTCTCTTCATACTATCTTGCCAAAAAAATTCTAAAAGAAAATGTTGGAGTTTTAGCGTCAGTCTTAGTATTTTCCCTAAATACATATCTACTTACTATCAGAACCGGTCATCTTACCTTGGCGGTAGCATTTGGAATTGCTCCAATTGTTATTGCACTTTTTATCGAAACTTTGCATGAACAAAATATTCGTAAAGCCTTACTTTGTGGCTTGACGGGGTATGTTTGTTTTTCCTACGAACCCAGAGCTTATTACTTAACTGCAGGTATTATGGCTTTTTATATGCTCTTCTACCTGATTCAATATAGACCATCTTTAAAACATTGGCAAAGACTAGTCCGGTTGTCTCTTTTGCCATTCTTATTAGTATTATTCTTATGTTTGTACGGAATAATAGGACTTGTCGTGGCATCCAAAGAACTTACCGACACTATACTGACACGCTCGTTATTTGGTGCCGGAAATGTAAACATCCAAAGGGGCTATGCAATTTTTGTGAATAATTGGCCTGAATTTTTGAAAAACATAAAAACCTATTACGGTTTTTCCATTTATTTTTGGATCACTCCAATATCCGCCTTTATAGGTTTGTGGTTGGGGCGCAAATCCAGAAATATTGTTTTTTTTGGCTTAGTGGCCATGCTGGGAGTTTTTTTTGTAAAGTTAACCAATCAACCGTTCGGTCAGATTTATCCCTGGCTGTACAATCACGTACCGGGTTTTAATGCATTTCGGGAGTCAAGTAAGTTTTATTTTCTTATCAGTCTGGGTTTTAGTATCCTAATCGGGAATTTAGTTAATGTTTTTTGGTCATATTTAAGATATACAAAACTGAGATATATAAAATTTATTGTAATCGGACTAATTTTGTTTCCTTATATTTTAAATGGGATAACGATATTTAGCGGCAAACATTCTGAGCTTCTTACTCCCAGATTTGTACCTAATGATTATTTGATCTATAAGGAATTTATTAAACACAATTATGGGGAATATCGAACTTTATTCATACCGGAGCAATCCCGTTGGGCTTATTGGAATCAGAATATAAGAATCATTAGCGCAACCAATTTATCATTAATCAAATTTCCGGAAATTGCTGATTATCACAAACTTGGTCTGGAGTACAGCGGTATAGACAATCTTCTGCAGATTTTTGAAAAGAACGATTCTGACGATTTATTGGATAAACTCTCAGTTAAGTATGTAGTGATTCCTCCAGAGGATTTGGAAAACGATGAAAAGTTTATATTCAGTTGGGGCCTCCGGGAGACTTATCTTGACCGGATCTCTAAGTTAACTCATTTAAAAAAGCTGGAAATCGGGACCAAAGATCTCGTTGTCTATGAAAATACTGACTTTTATCCGATATTTTATTGGACACAGCGGGACGAAATAGGTCAGCGCCAGGATGTATCTGGTCGTGTAGGAGTTCGATATGTCTCCCCGACTCAAATTGAACTGGTAGTTCAGGATATCCCGTACGGACTGAATCATTTGCAGATTAACTTTACCGAAACTTATCACTCAGGGTGGCATCTATTTATCGGTCCTTTTGATTGGTTAAAGACTTTGGTTATAAAAAATAATAATTTTTACCAACACAAAAGATCTTATCTTAAGACAAATCAATTTGAACTAAATCCTCAATCAATTCTGAAAAAATACCCCACCATTGCTTCCCCCAAGCCGGATGGTGCGGGCTATGATCTGAAATTCACGCTATATTTTGCTCCTCAAATCTGGGTTAATGTTGGTTCAATAATCAGTGTTATAACACTGATTGGCAGTATCTTTGCATTAATTGTAACTTTTAAACAAAAAAATGACTAACGTAGAATTAGTAATAATTATTTTGATGGTTATATTACTCTTCAGTCATTTGTTGTTACCATCGGTCATTCGTTCAAAATTCATCAGATTAATAGTTCCGGGTTTGTCGCTTTTAATACTTTGGGTTGTTTTAGTTGTTTATCAGTCTTTTCTTATCGAAAAAGTCTTTACGGTTCTGACCGACTCATACTCTTCAAAAACTCTAATAGATATTCCCGATGGTGAAATATTGGCAGGAAGCAAAATCATCGGTAACTTTACCGCCTCGGAAGACTATTTAGGAATTCTCGGGGTAAAATTTTGGACTTTTTATAGATTAAACAGCGACTTTTTAATATTTAGAATTCGGGAAAAAGGGCAGGACGATTGGTTATACGAGAATTTTTATAAATCCGATCAATTTCAACCAAACGCCTTTTTTACCTTCGGTTTTCCTGTGATAATCGATTCAAAAGGAAAAACTTACGATTTTGAAATAATCTCGTCTGCTGGGGTCAAGGGAAATGCAGTGGGTTTGAGTTCAGAGGATCCTGTATATATTGTCAAATACAAATATCCCAGAGATCTAATAACAAATAACCCGAAAGATGTAATCAACTTTTTTATTAAAAAATTGATTAATTTATCAAAAAATTCAGTTTTTACCGCATCATCATTTATTTATTTAATCCCATTTTTGTTATACGTGGTTTTTGTATCCCGAATTAAAAGAGAATCGGTTATTAAACTTGGTGAACAATTGGCAAAGGGTTATTTAGGTAGATTAATAATAAATAAAAAAGCTATTTCGTTAGGATTGTGTCTGGTTGGGGTATTTGTTGATACCTTTTTCATTAAAGACATCCAGATATCACTAATGATACTTATTTCACTTTTTATATATTCCTTTTACATTTACAAAATAAACTCAAACTATTATTTTCTATTTTCAGTTATGTTTCTACTTGTATCTGCAGTGTTCCTCAATACCGATTTGGGATTGGTGTCAGAAAGAGCTGGTGCATGGTCATGGATATTTATGGTTATATGGTTGTTTATTAGAATTTGGAAATTAAGAAAATCTACTTTTTCTAGGTCTGATTTTTGATGAAAATAAAGTTAATCACCTTCATCCTGATCACCATAGCGTCATTTGTGCTTTATTGGTACAAATTACCTGATTCGCTTACGATAAACACCGACTACGGAAAAGATCTTTATAACATTGCCAAATTGTCCCGGGGCAATTTTACACTTTTAGGTCCGGCCTTAAGTGCCGGAATATTCGCCGGTCCATATTATTACTATCTCATGTTGCCGTCATTGGTTATTAGTAGCCTAAACCCATATTCTATTGCTCTGACCGGATGCGTTTTATTCTCCGCTTCAATAGGTATCCTGTATTTAATTTTTGCCAAAAAATATGGTCATTGGCAGTCTGCAATTTCAGCATGCAGTCTTGGTGTTTCTCCTCTGTTTATCATGGCCGCGCGTGAACCGGCAAACGGCCTTATGTATTTACCGATAATGCTCATACTCACGGCGATTATTCATTTCAAAACGACTTTTTCTGAACTAACAGTTTCAATGCTGGGTTTTTTGGTAGGAATTATCTTAAACTTTGATACAGTAGCAATACTTGGGTTGTTACCATTATCAATATACTTATTTTCCAAAATAAAATTTCCCAAGATCCTTCTGTTCATTTTTTTTGTAGCTGTTACATACCTTCCGTTGATAGTGTTTGAAGTAAAAAACGATTTTATTATTACCAAGGGGATAGTTATCAACAAAAATTATCAGACATTTGTAAAAAATGACAACGTGGAAGGGGCCATTTCGGGAACTTCTAACTTAACAAAAAATTATTCTTTAATTTCAAACCGGGTTTCGAAACAAGTGGGCATGACTCCACTTTTGGTGATAATGCTACTGGTAATAATGAATTTATTCAGCAAGAG
>Ga0172379_10005631_pt1 | contig 17401 bp, 13 predicted proteins | sample GrowelOW334metaG_FD_119756 | JGI IMG/M metagenome (GOLD analysis project Ga0172379, IMG submission 119756) | Groundwater microbial communities from an aquifer near a municipal landfill in Southern Ontario, Canada - Groundwater well OW334 metaG | ecosystem: Environmental > Aquatic > Deep... | reverse complement strand
AGTGCGGTGCGGAGTTCGTGGCTCATAATGTCGTCGAAAAAATTCGACAGGATAGCACGCTGAACACCCTTATTCTACTGCGCTTTTCCGCTGCCCGTCAACGTATGGAGTGCGTAGCCCCGCATAGGACGCACATTCGACGTACGCTGGAGGTGCTCATTGACAACCTACGAAAACGAAAAGGAGATGCTATGCATTCACTTCAAGCTATTTACCCAGGCACTTTCTGCCCGCCAACCTACGGGCACCTGCACATTGCTAGGGCAGCAGCGGCAATGTACGACGAAGTGACAATCGTATGCTCTGAAAATCCAGAGAAAGCCTACCCCTGGTTTACCCCCGCAGTGTGCGCGGCGCTCTGGGACGCCTACGACCTACCGTCGAACGTCCGCGTACTCACCCTGGAGCAATTCCGGTCGAACTGCAACCCGCAGGCACGCCTTGTGATGGTCCGTGGCCTCCGCGGGCCAATGGACGCGCAGCACGAGCAGCAGGTCATGCTCTACAACCACGAGCACTACGGCGTGAACACGTACACGTACATCTTCAGCGAACCAATGTACCGGGAAGTGTCTTCATCGCAAGCTCGCGCCCTCGCGAAGTTCGTCCGGCTCGAAGAATTGGCCCAGCAGGTGGCGCCCCTCATCGTGAGCGCGCTCTTGGAACACGCGCGCCGGTTCCGCAGCATCATGCTGGTTGCCGGTCGGCCCGGGGCTGGGAAGTCAACCTTCCTGCGCATGCTTCAATCTGCAAATCCTCGCAACTACGTCATCTCAACGGATGACTTCAACCAGGCGCTCAAGCCGTTGCTCGAGCAAACGTTCCCAGGACAAGACCTCGTAACGCTCGCCCTGCACCGTGAGGCAGAGCTCACTGCGGTACTGAAAGGTCCTTGGCTGGACCTGCTGCAAGCCAGCGTAGCTGACGCGCCTAAGGACGCTGCGGTCTTCGTCGAAATTGCGTACGGTTTGCAACCCACCAAGCAGCTCTTCCGATACATCGGCGGGAAAGTGCTGTACTTCGACTGCCAAGATAGTGTGGCGTACAGCCAGCGAAACCGTGACCGCGGTACACCGCAGTACCAAGCGTTTGTTGAGCGCATTCCGTCCGTAGACGAAGCGCGAGACATTGCACGAGCAAACCGGCTTGCTTTCTTCCACGTGAACACCAGCGGTAGCCTAGCTGACCTTGAAGCGCAAGCCCATGGGTTCAGCGAGTTGCTCTGGAAACCGAAAGGGAAAGGAGTGGACGCATGGCTGACCTCTTCATCCGTATGCTCCTAGGACACCTGGTCGGTGACTACCTGTTGCAAACGGAACGTATGGCATTGCAAAAGAGCGCTCATGGTTTACGGGGGTGGGCATGGTGCCTCTGGCACTGCAGCCTGTACACCGCAGCTATTTGCTGCTTCTCCTGGAACGCTTCGCCAATGTTCATTGCGCTCATTTTCCTCAGCCACTTCCCCATCGACCGCTGGTCGCTGGCAGACGTGTGGTTGAAGCGCATTGGCGGCCGAAGCATCCTGGCGGCACACGCCGAAGCGCACCCGCACCGCGAAGTGCGCATCGCTTTCGCCTGCCTGGTGTACGCCGTCGCCGATAACACCATGCACCTGGTGCTGCTCTGGCTCATTGCTCTGTTCGTAACCTGAAAAGCGCGGACCCACTCCAACGGGTCCGCTATTATTTTTAAAAACACAAGGTCTACGTGAAAGACTGAATCGTTTTTGAAATATCTATGGTTTCGAGCCGGCGCGTCGCCAGTGGTTCACCGTCAAGTTCGTGGACGCGATCAATCCACGTCGGTCGGATTTCCCGGTACAGCAACCCCGTAGGAATTCTATCGCCCCACTCTAAGGCGCGGGCGAAGGCTTCGTACTTGTTGCTGAAGTCGTGCTGGACAGACTCCACTTTGTACACGCGCTTGTAGAACCAACCGAAGGTGTTGTGGTGGTTGAACGTCACGCACGGCTGCAGCACGTTCACGTGGCTGAAGCCCGGGTGCTGCACGGCGTCAACGATGAGCTGGGAGAGCTGACCGACATCGCCGGCAAAGCCTTGCGCTACGAACGACCCGCCAGCGGCAATTGCCAATGCAACTGGGTTCAGCGCTTGGTCAGCCGTACCTTCTGGCGTACTCGACGTGAGTTGACCGAGCTCGGTTGTCGGCGCCATCTGACCTTTCGTCAGGCCGTACACCTGGTTGTCGTGGACAATGTAGGTTATGTCCACGTTGCCACGGAGCGCGTGGATGAAGTGATTCCCACCTTCACCGTACCCATCGCCGTCGCCACCGACAACAATGACCTTCAGATTCTTGTTCGCCAACTTCGCGCCGATCGCTGCGGGTAGGGCTCGGCCGTGCAAGCCGTGGAAGCCGTAGGCTTTTACGAAGCTAGACATATTCCCCGAGCAACCAATGCCGTACACGATAAGAACATTCGATGGTTTCACCTCCAGCGTAGCGAGTGCGTTCTTCAAAGCCGTCCAGATGCCGAAATCGCCACAGCCCGGACACCAGGTTGGGAAGTGCGTCGTGTTAAAATCTGTGTTCTTGAGCGGCGTAGCCATACTAGTGCAGTGACGTCACGAATGAGACGATATCCTCAGGCCAAAATGGCCGACCGTCGTACTTCAACAGCTGGTGGTCACAGCGCTTGCCCGTGTACTCGGCGATAACGCTGCCCAGCTGGCCACTGCTATTCGTCTCGACTAGCACAGTCCGCTTCGCACTGGCAAAAGCTTTCGTCACCTCCTCGGTTGGGAACGGCAAAATGTAGAGAATTTGCAGGATGTTCGCAGTGACGCCAGCAGTGTGGAGCTTCCGCAGCGCTTCACGGCAGGATGTCGTCGTCGATCCCCAGGTGACGAGCGTCACGTCGGCACCGGGTTCACCCCACAGGATGGTGCGGGGCGGCAAGTGCGGCAGTGCAGAGTCGAGCTTTCGGTTGCGCTTCGCAACTTGCAAGAGACGGTTCTCCGATGTTTCGTCCGCAAATCCGTACTGGTCGTGCTCATCAGAGTTCGCAATGAAGACGCCTCCATCTTGTCCAGGTACTGGACGTGGCGTCACGCCACTCGGCGAATCGGCGTAGCGGCCGTACCAGTCTTTCCCCTGATGCTCATGCGGTGCGACGAAGCCGCCACGCTGCACTGACACGGCGCTGCGGTCGAAGAGTGGCGTGCTCCAGTGCCCTTCGGCTAGGTACTTGTCGGTGAGGATGATGACGGGTAGGTGGAACTGCTCAGCCAATTGGAGCGCGCGCGCCGATTCATGGAATGCCTGCGTGGGGTCGCCGGGCGCCACCACGATGCGCGGGAAGTCCCCTTGCGAGGCGTGCATCGCGAAGCGCAGGTCTGCTTGCTCGGTCCACGTCGGCAAACCAGTGGCTGGCCCTGGCCGTTGCGCGTCCACGATGACCAGCGGCGTTTCGGTTATTGCTGCTAAGCCAAGGCCTTCCACCATGAGCGAGAATCCCCCACCCGACGTGCCGCAGGCGGCGCGCGCGCCAGCGAACGAAGCGCCAATGGCGTTGTTCACCGCTGCAATTTCATCTTCCGCGTGCTTGGCAACAATGTTGTACTTCGGTGCCAGCTCTGCCAGCGTGATGAGGATAGATGACGCTGGGGTCATAGGGTACGCCGAGTAGAACGTGAGGCCACCGTGGAGAAAGCCCAGGGCAATAGCGCTATTGCCATCGATGACCATGCGCGGATCCTGTGGCTTCGGCACGATACTCCAGGGGAACTTCTCTAGGTGCTGCTCGCGCACGTGGGCGTACCCGGCGCGGCAAATTTTCTGGTTGAGCTGTACAACGACATCCCCTTTCTCGCCGAAAGTGTCTTTAAAAATTGCATCCATGAGGTCCATGGGTGCGTCGAGCAAGGCGAGCGTGGCGCCGAGGGCGACGGTGTTCTGCATCAGATCTTTGCCACCTTCCTGCAGCGCGAGCTTTACCAACGGCACGGGGACGAGTTGCATATCCTTGCGCCCGCCGAGCATGGCGTCGTTTATGGTGAGCCGGTCGGGATCGTAAATGATTGCTCCCTGCGCGGACATCTCCCCGACGTGCTTGCGAACCGTATCTTCGTTGAGGGCTACGAGTATCTCATTGCCCTGGTCGTGCGAGAAAATTTGTTCATCGTCAACTTGGACCACCTGCACGTTGTGGCCGCCGCGGATGAGGCTGGGGTACTCGCTGTAATCAACCGACCACAAGCCCGCCCGCGTGACGTACTTCGCGAGCATGGCGCCCGTCACCATAATGCCATTCCCAGCAGCACCGCCAATTTTCCACGTGAATTTGTTGACGGTTGGTTTCATGAGAGTAGTATACCAGAAACGAACCAAAAACCTGCACAGGAGGAAAACATGCCAGGAAAAGTTCTTATCATCGCCACCCCGCCAGGTGAAGCCCCCGACTGGGTTCGTCAAGCATGGATTGGACTTGAACTTCCCTTCGTCAACCCCACACCAGACGGTTACGTTGGTGGAGTCCTCTCGGGTCAACCCACTGGACGCAACGGGTTCCATGTCGAAACGGAAACAGCGCTTGAAATTCTCGAAGCGAGTAACGCCGAGGCAGCAGATTGGTGGAAAACGAATGCACCCATCGCCTTCATGGATGCCCTCATCTTCGATAGTAGCGTATGCAAAGTTCTTGACTAGCGAATGAACCCCTCACGGTGTGAGGGGTTTCTTTATACAGGGCGTACTCCTCCGATTGCATCGGTAATCCGTTGCATCTCCGCTTCGATGAGCGGGCCGTCGTACTCACCGGCGTGCGCGCTGGTGCCCTCGTAGGTCGGCGCTTTCGCATCGAGGTGGAGACTCACCCGAACCTGGTCACCTTGGGCTTCCACGTATACGTGGTAACGCGGGAACACGCCACCCCCCACCCGCTTGGCGTAGCTCCCATTCCGCTCGGCGTGGTAGCCGAGACGCGAGAAGAACACGCGCGCATTCCCAATGCTCGTGAGTGGTACTTTTACGTTCATGACTTCACGAACGTCAGCCGAGCATCTAAAATGGTTGCGGTGCTGTGCGAGACGAGAACAGGGTTGCAGTCAACGGATTGCACCTCGGAGCGTTCGGCAATGAAACGACTCAAACGGACGATAGTATTCAGAAGTCTCTCCACGGCGAACGTTTGCCCGCGCGTGCCTTGGAGGACGTTCCACACAGGTGAGCGTTCGAGGAACACCTTCGCATCAACGGTGGTCATAGGTGCGCAGACGTAGCTCACGCTTCGGAGCGCTTCCACGTAAATGCCCCCGAAGCCAAGGACGATGATTGGCCCAAACTGCGGATCACGGATTGCGCCGAGGAACACCTCCACACCGTGAGAGCGCTGGTCTTGGATGACGATGTGGCTATCGGACTTCTTGAGCGTACTTTTGAACTTCTTGGCGAAACGCTGGTACGCAGTACGAACCATAGCTGGTGTGTGCAGGTCCAGGGCAACAGCGCCGCGGTCAGTTTTATGGAGGACTTTCGCTGCATCGAGCTTCATCACTGCTGGGAAGCGCAGCCGGGTGGCCACGCGGACAGCTTGGTCAGCTGACTTCACGACATACGATGGTAAGACGGTGATGCCACCAGAACCCAAGAACTTCCGCGCTTGCTCACCGACGGCAGTGTTGCGGGAAGTTCGAAACGGTGCAACCGCTCGAGGAAGGTTACGAACTGGTAAACCACTTGGCCGTGTGCCTATGACGAGTACATCAGCAGCGTGGACAGCAACATCGGGGAATGGGAACGTCGGAATACTTGCCTTCTGCAGGAGCCGTACCGCTGCTGCGACTCCTGCTCCACCTATGAATGACGTAAGCATTGGTTTCGCCGTTCTGCGCGCAATCGCAATGATTGCTCTGGCAACAGCTGTGCTCCGCGTCATGAGCTGCTCGGTGAGGACGAGCACGAGGAGGTCAACGTGGGGGTCAGCGACGAGCATCTTCAAGGCCGCAACGTACCGCTCCGGCGGCGCATCGCCAATGACGTCCACAGGATTGTGGATAGCAGCTGCGGGCGGCAGCGCACGTTGGAGCTTCCGGAGCGTATCATTCGATAATGACGCAAGTTGGAGCGACGTCTCTGCAAGTGCATCGGTAGCGAGTATGCCTGGACCCCCGGCGTTCGTGAGGATTGCGACTCGGTTGCCCTTGAGCCGCGGCGCATCGCTGCACGCTGCCGCAAGGCTGAACCACTCCTCCATGGTGTCGACGACGATGCATCCAGCTTGTCGCAGGAGCGCGTCCGTTACCGCGCTGCTCCCGGCCAGCGCACCCGTGTGCGACTGCGCAGCGCGCGCCGCGGCTACGCTGCGTCCTGCCCGGAGGACGATGATGGGTTTCTTCGCCGCCGCGCGTTGCGCCACCTGCATGAACGTGCGGCCGTCGCGAATGTCTTCCAGGTAGAAGAGGATGACCTTCGTCCCTGGGTCTGCAGCGAACGCTTCGAGCAAATCAATTTCTCCGAGCATGGCTTTATTCCCCAAGCTCACAATGGCGCGGAAGCCCAAATGCTTCGCCGCGGCCCAATCCATTTGTGCAACGGCAATTGCACCAGACTGCGAGAGAATGGTGACGCCACCGGTAGCAGGCAAGCCTGCACCGAATGAGGCATTCAGCTTGAGGTGCGGTAATACTATTCCAAGGCAGTTCGGCCCGAGCAATGGCAGACGGCCGCGCTGCGCAATAGCTATAATTTGATACTGCAACTTCTTCCCGTGCTCCCCGGTCTCGCCGAAGCCGGCGCTGATGACCACCGCGCTCTTCGCCTTAGCCCGCACGGCATCGGCGATGACAGCAGGCACGACTGCGGCTGGCGTCACGACGATGACGAGGTCAACTCTCCGCGGCAGAGCGGTGACACTGGGGTACGCGCGCTGACCTTCCACGCGCTGCGCCTTCGAGTTCACGGCGTACACCTTGCCGGTGTAGCCGAAGCGGGTGCAGTTGCGGAAGATGACGTTGCCGAGCTTCGTCCGGTCACGCGATGCGCCCACGACGGCAATGGTTCGCGGGTTGAAGAGTGGCCGAAGGTTCATGCCTGCAGTATACCAAAGAACGCCGCTTGCTGCTGCACCGTCCTTTGTGGAAAAAGTAAGGTGTATACTAAGGGCATGAAAAAAATATACTATTCTCTCGTACTTCTCACATTCTTTCCTGCAATTGCAAAGGCAGCATCTCTACGGGACACATCAATGGATCTCACGCGGGACATTCTGCTTATTGCGCTGCTTATTCTTGGGGTATCAACGATTGTTTTAGTTGTTGCATATCACAGAAAAAGAAATATGCTTGATGCTGCAATTCAGCGCAAGCCAGACGCCTGGCCTTCAAACATAAAAAAACTCCATAGGGTATGGTCCATCTTGATTACCCTCATCGCGATAACCCTTATCGCACTCTTGATCGTAGCGCTGATCCCTAGGTTTCAGGGAACAGTATCGCTGTAATAATAAAATTAAAGCTACCCCTTTCTTAAAAAGGTAAAGCGTCCTAGCAAAGAACGTCACTAGCTGCTGCGACGTCCTCAGAAGAAAATTCTTAGTCGTTCAAGCCATCCTTTTCACGAGCGCTCGCGCGACGCGCCCACCACGGCGATTCGTTTGGGGTTCAACAGTAACGTCAGTTCCATGCTCCACGTATAGCAAGGAAGGGAGAACTGTGTTCTCCCTTCGAGAGTCTTCAGAATTCCTTGAAGAGTTGGCTCAAATCAAGGACTCTTTTCCACTGCTTGTGCGCATCGCGGGACGGTTGTATGAATTCCCATCCTGGGTCAACTTTTCGAAGCGTTACTGTTGGTGCTTCACAGTAGTTGGCCTTGCTCGCCGGTGCTCCGTGGGCACGGGCTAAGTGCAGAATGAGCGCACTAATGGTTATAGCCTCTTCTTCGGTTGGATCTCCTGCTCCCTCCATGATTGCAAGGAATGGAAGCTCGCCATCGTAGAGTGAGGGATCGAGCGGTGCGCTAACGACAGGGCAACCGAATTCTTCCAGTTTATTGAAAATGTCTGACACGTTGACCTCCTTTTGGTTTGCAAAAACCCTACCGGTATTCCGGTAGGGTCGTCAAGTACATAATTCTCCTTACTCGTCGTTCCGGCCGTCCTTCAGCTGAATGGTCTTCTTGCACGCGTTGGCCACTTCCATGTTGTGCGTCACCATCAGGAACGTCTGGTTATTCTCACGGTTCAGCTTCTTCAGCAGCTCAATAATCTCCAGCGAGGTGGCGCTATCCAACTCCCCCGTCGGCTCGTCTGCCAGGATAATTGCGGGCTTGTTCATGAGCGCCCGGGCAATTGCGACGCGCTGCTGCTGGCCACCAGAGAGTTCGTTCGGCTTGTGATCCATCCGGTCTTGCAAGCCCATGAGCGTGAGGAGCTCTTCGGCGCGCGCTTTGCGCTGCTTCAAACTCATCCCGCCGTACTTCCCAGCTTGCATAACGTTCTCCTTCGCGGTGAGCGTCGGGATGAGGTTGAACCCCTGGAAAATGAAGCCGAGCTTCTTCGCTCGGACGGCGTTCGATTCGCTAGCCTTCATCTTCATGACGTCGATACCATCGAGCGAGTACTGACCTTCATCGGGGGTATCGAGTAAACCCAGGATGTGTAGGAGCGTGGACTTGCCGCATCCAGACGGGCCGATGATGGCAGAGAAATCACCTTCCTCGACGTCGATAGAAACACCCTGTAACGCATGGACGGTATTCGTCTTCGTAAGCAGGTAGCTCTTCTTCAAACCGGTTGCGTGGATGAGTACCTTGGACATAGGAGAGTGTTTAGAGCTCACGAATTGCATCGACGACATTCATGCGCGATGCACGGAGGGCGGGCAGGAAACCAGCGATGATGCCGAGAATGAAGGAGAATGCGACGACGCCGACCATGAAAACGGTGTTGAGGAGGAATATCTCTGCGCCGCTCGCAGCCGTCTTGCTGTTGATGATGAGTATGGCGACGATGCCAATGCCCAAGCCAATGATCCCACCGACGATGCCAATAATCCCCGCTTCTAACGTGTAGTCCCAGGCGATGGAGCGGTTCGAAGCGCCGATGGCTTTCTTAATCCCAATCTCCCGCTTCCGTTCCGAGATAGACATAATCATGGTGTTGATGATGGAGAACCCACCAACGACTAACGCGATGACGGCACTTCCCAGGATGATCGCGTTGAAAACGGCGGAGGCTTTGTCGATGGTCTCGCCCAGCTTCGTCGGCGAGAGCACGAGAACCTGGTCTTTGAACTGCTCTTTAATCCGATTCGAAACGACGTCTGGGTCTTGCCCGTCCTGCCACGAAACGGCAGCCATCTGCGTGACATCGTCAAGCTTGAAGGCTTTCGCTTGAAGAATTTGGTCGCGCGTTGCCGCGGGAAGATTCGCGAGGTCGGCAGCGGGTATTTTCGCCGCCTCGTCGGCTCGATCTTTCAGTGACTTCAGGAAGGGATTCGCGGCAATGACCATTTCCCGCGCCGGCTTCAGCGGCATGAAGACGTACTGATCTGGACCAGTGAGCGTCTGGTCAACTATGCCAATGACCTTGAAGTCACGCCCGCGGATGGTGAACGTATCGTTCACCGAAAGCTTGCTATCAGCCGCCACGGTGTACCCCACCACGACGACGTTATCGGGATCACCTTTCTCAAGCATCCGGCCAGACTTCATGCTGAGCGTCTGCCAGTTTCGGTTCTTGTAGTCCGAATTCAGGTCCATCCCTTCTACCGTAGCGCCAGGACCGAACGAGGCACCGCCTAAGGGATCGTTGGGATCAATTTCCCTCACCGCTATTTCAACCGAGGCACCAACAGCTTGCACGCCTTCAACCTTGGCAATTTTACTCAAGACGTCCATGGGGAGCAGCGCCCCACCCGTTCCGGTCGTGAACTCCGTCCCTTTCGGCATGAGCGTAATTTGTCCAGTAACGTAGCTCTTACCCCCGCTGATCATCTTGTTGAAGCGCAACGCCATAGAGCCCATGACCGTGAACGCAAAGATGCCCACAGCAATCCCGGTGATGGTCAGAATAGTTCGGCCTTTACGCCGGAGCATGTTTCGGAAGATTTCCATCATAACGGTACCAAATGAAGAAAAATATCCATATTTTGGGTAGTTCTAGTATGCAAGATAGAACGAAACAGTCAACACAGCAGTTTACAGGTATGAACTGGAGTGAGGATTCCTCTTCGAGCTGTGCGCACACGACGCTTACGTACCCAGGGTACTGCTACCCGAAGACGGTACACCAGTAAAGTAACTTCGATTCTTAAAAAGGAAATAGAGAATAACTGCACTGAAAACCGCATCAGAAATGGAGAACTGTCGAACAACTGCGTTCTCAATTTCGGTCACAATGACAATGATTATTGCTAAGTAGAGAGACCAGAGCTTCCTCTGGTTCATACCTCGGACAACAATAAGCATTCCTGCAACGAGCGCGAGCCCAACAATTCCAACGATGAGGTTCTTTGACCCCCAAGCTTCATCGAGAGCGAAGATGCCACCGTTGAAGAGCACGGCGATAGAAAGAATGAGGGCACCCGCCGCACCAATGAGGAAGAAAAATTGCAGTACCGAAATGACCAGCGGCCGACTTGCTACTGGGCGCTGGCTGTCTGGAGGAAATACATTGTTCAAACCTGAATCTTGGTTTTCCATAGTTGGGAAAGGTTAATAGCACAGAGTGAATGCACTTTACCCAGGGGAAACGGGGAAGATTAACGCTACGCTCAAGTACGCATGAACAGTGCACCAATAGACGCAACAGCAACCACAGCCATGGTGATTGTTGTGAACCAGCCAAACCAGCGAACCCAGTGGCTATTCACGTACTCGCCCATCAGAGTCTTGCGGCTACTCAAGGAGACGATGAAGTACAGAATAATTGGCGCCACAATGCCATTGATCACTGCGGCGGCAATGAGCGCAGAAATTGGGTTGAGCCCAACGAAGTTCAAGACGAAACCGACGACCATGGCGACGGCGATGACCCCGTAGAACGCGTACGCGCTCTTGAGCTTCCGGTACAACCCTTCTTTCCAGCGGAAACTTTCGGCAATAGCGTAGGCGGCCGAACCTGCAAGCACGGGCACAGCGAGCAATCCGATGCCAACGATTCCGATGGTGAAGAGGATGAAGGCGCCTTGCCCTGCAAGCGGCTCGAGCGCTGCGGCGGCATCTGCTGCGGAGGTGATATTCGTGAGCCCAGCGGCGTGCAGCACAGCGCCGCCGGTGAGGATGACGAAGAACATGACGAGGTTCGAGAAGAACATACCCACCCAGGTATCTACCCGCGTACGCCGCACGAGGTTTGGCGAAGCATCGCGCTGTCGCGCTGCTACGGTTCTCTTGCCTTCAGTTATTTCCTCCTCCACTTCCTGCGACGTCTGCCAGAAGAAGAGGTAGGGTGAAATGGTCGTCCCGAGGATTGCGCAGATGAGCAGGATCTGCGTCTTGGAGAACTGCACACTGGGAATAATTACGTGCCGCAGCACGTCACCCCACTGCACGTTCGGCACTACGAAAGCGGTAAAAATGTACGCCAGGAGCACCAGGGCAAGCCACTTGAGGAACCTCGCGTACCGGGTGTACGAAACGAAAACCTGTAGCGCAAGAGAGAGAAGGGTGAACCCTACGAGGAGGAAACCGAAGTTGAGCTGCGGGACGAGAAGCTGCATCGCCCGAGCCATAATGCCGAGGTCGGCGCCGATGTTGAAAACATTCGCAATGAAGAGCAGTGCCGTGCAAATGTACAGAATGAAACGCGGGTAGTTGGCGCGGATGTTCGCCGCAAGGCCGCGGCCGGTGACGATGCCGATGCGGGCGCACATCTCCTGCACCATGGCCATGAGCGGGAAGGTGAACGCCGATAGCCACAGGAGCTGGAAGCCGAATTGACTACCAGCTTGCGTGTAGGTTGCAATGCCAGATGGGTCGTCGTCTGCCGCGCCAGTCGTTAGCCCGGGCCCCAGCTGGTGCCAGAACTTACCCATACGCTTCAGGGGTGACTGCCGCGCGGCAAGGGTATGGACGGCAGCGCCGTACTTCTCTGATGGTGTCGACCGCTGCGTTGATGGTGGGGTTCGCGTTGGCATAGGTCTATCCCTTACTCCACCACCACTGCCAAATTCCCCAGGAGTGCCCAATCAGCAAGGAACGCATCGCGGGAGAATCGCCGCTCACCGTAGAGCGGGTCGAGGGTGATGATGGTCGTGGGGTTACTGACGCTGCCGACGAAGCCGATGACGACACGTGTGTGCTCACCGACGATGGCGCGCACCGTCTTCCCTGTCGGCGTCTTCCAGTCGATACGCTGCCCGGTTGAAGCGTTGCCCCACACGATGACTGGATTCCCGCCCTTCACCTGCGTGAGGAGTTCTTCCAGGCTCACACCGGTGATGACGCGTGACGGACGGTACGAACTCCCTACTCGTGCAATCGGCGCAGCGTAGACGCCGTACCCCGTGCCCGGCTGCTGACCATCGATGTTCCCAACGAACGCCACGTCTGGATCGCCCCACACGCCGTTCTTCTTCAACGTCGGATCCACGCCAATGGCGTCGATAATCGGCTGTTCGCCAATGTCGATACCACGGTACCGCAAGGCCATAACCAACGTCGCAATCTCGCAGCTCAACTTGTGGTCTTGCCGATGGAACGGCACGGCGAGACGGGTGACGGCCAGCTCGGTCGTGAAGCGCAATGTGAGATCACCTGTCGCGGGAAGGCCTTGCACTGGCTGGAGCCCTTTCGAAACGGTGAGCGTGTACGTCGTCCCAAAGGCGAGCGCTTGCTTGGGCGTGAAGACGAGCTCGTCCCCTGCCCATACCCAACTCCCCTGCACGCTCGGGGAAAATTGCATGTGTGACGCTACCCCGGCATGCTGCACGGTCTGATTGAAGGTGAGCCGAACTGCGTGATCGACGCCAACGCCTTTCGCGTCTGCGCCCGGTGACGTTGTCGCCAGCGTAATTGGCTCAACGGTTCGGAACTGCGCGCGGACGTCGACATCGAGTACGCCGCCACTCGCAGTACGCAAGCCGTTCGGAATGGTGAGCGTGTACGTCGTTGCCGTTTGCAGCGTTTCGGGCTGCAGGGTGAACGTCTGCTGGTCAGCGCTCATCCACCGACCGGTGATCAGTGGCTTCAGTTGCACCTGTTCCATGAAAGCGGTTGCGTCCACTGGTTCCGCAAAGGTTACTACCAGCGGCGTTTCGAGCGTGACGCCCGTCCCGCCAGGGGTAATGGTGGTAATCCCCGGCGGCTCGCGCACGCTCCACGATTCGTTCAGGAGTTCCTGCAGTTCACCTTGCGCGGCAACGGTCTGCGTGCCGAAGGTGAGCTGCTGTGGCGTACGGGTTACATGCAGGGTGTACTGCTTGCCCTGCGCCAGGAACTGCTCTGGCCGCAGCGTGAACGATTTGCCATCTGCACTCCACGTCTGCGTAAGCTCCACGAACGGCTCCAGCCGCGCGCCAATGAGCGCCAAGGAGTTCTGCGGTTGATCGAACGTAACGGTCCAAGCGGCGTCGGGGACGAGCGTGCTCTCAATTTCTGGTAGGATGTTCGCCACTACTGGGAGCGGCTCGGTCGTGAAGGAGAGATTGACGTCAGCAGCGTAGGATCCAAGGTGCGTTGCGCTCTGCAGGTTTGTGAACGTGAGCGTGTACGTCGTACTTGGCTCCCAGGTTCGGTCTGGCACGAAGACGACCGTGCGGACCAGCCGATTCTGCACGAGGGCATCACTGAAGAGCACCTGCCCTTCGACGTGCGGCGTAATGTGCACCTGGAGCGCACGGGAAATTGGCCACGAGAAACCAACCTCGAGCTGATCAGCGAGTGGCTGCTGGCCATCGGCGTTCAGCGAACGGAGGTGCGGCGTAGGCCGAATGAATCCAATGCCCAGCACCCCGAGCAGCAGGATGGGAAACGCGATGAGGAGCCGCAATGCGCCGTGGTGCCGCCGAACGTGCGCGTGCGCCGGCAACTGGAGCGGTAGAGCAACGCCATCCATAGCACTAGCTCAGTAAGTTCCGGCCAGTCATTTCCTCTGGCACTGGTAGGCCGAGCGTTTCGAGGACGGTAACCGCAACGTCGGCGAGAATGCCGACAGGTTGCACGGTGTTGAGCGCCTCTACCCCACCCGGCAGCTGGTACGGCGACGTATCCTTCCAGCCGTTCGCCACCGCGAGGAACGGCACTGGGCTGGTGGAGTGCTCCTTGTCGATGGTACCGTTCTGCAAGTTCAAGAGCTCTTCAGCGTTCCCGTGGTCGGCTGTGATGTACAGCACGCCGTTCACGCTCATAATCGCTTCAACAACTTGCTTCAGACACTCGTCCACAATCTCTAGCGCATCAATGGTTGCCTGGAAGTTCCCGGTGTGGGCTACCATGTCTGGGCCAGCGTAGTTGACGACGTAGAAGTCGTACGTTCCCTTCAAGAGCTCCTTCACTAGCCGGTCGGTTATTTCCCGTGCGGCCATAGCGGGCTTCTGGTCGTACGCAGAGACGTGCGGGCTGGGAATGAGCACGTGATCTTCCCCGCTGTACAGCTGCTCGTGCCCGCCGTTGAAGAAGTACGTCACGTGCGCGTACTTTTCGGTTTCCGCTATGTGGAGCTGCTTCAAGCCCGCATCGGCAATGACCTTGCCGACAGGATTCGTAATAGCTTCGGGTGGGTACGCAACGATGACTGGGAGGTCGCGGTCGTACTCGGTCATGGTAACGAAGAGTAGGTCTTTCAGGTACGGTCCGCGGTTGAACTTCTCGAAGCCTGGCAGCACGAACGCCTTGGTAATCTGGCGCATACGGTCCGGACGGAAGTTGAAGGTGATGACCGCGTCTCTATCCTGAATGGTCGCCACGGGTTTGCCATCTGCGCCGGTGATGATGCAGGGTACGAACTCCTCGTCGTACACGTTCTTGGCGTAGCTCGCCCGGATGAGCGCCAACGGATCTGGCCCGGTTACGTCGGCTGTTCCGAAGACCATAGCCGCGTACGCTTTCTCCTCGCGCTCCCACCGGTTATCCCGATCCATGCCCCAGTAGCGGCCACCCATCGTTGCAATCTTCCCTACCCCAACTTCCTCCATCTGGCTCAGGAGCTTGGAGATGAAATTCTCGGCGCTCTTCGGCGGCGTATCGCGCCCATCGAGGAAGGCGTGGACGTACACCTCGGCAATACCCTCCCGTTTCGCCAGCTCCAGCAAAGCGTAGAGGTGCTCGTTGAAACTGTGCACGCCGCCCGAGCTCACGAGGCCTACGAAGTGGAGTCGCGTCGCGTTCTCCTTCACGTGCTCGACTGCCGCTTTGAACGCTGGGTTGGTGAAGAAGCTCCCATCGGCAATTGCCCGGTTAATACGCGGCAAACTCTGGTAGACAATCTTCCCTGAACCCAGGTTGATGTGGCCAACTTCTGAATTCCCCATCTCACCCCACGGCAAGCCGACGGATTCGCCAGATGCTTGCAGGGACATCGCTGGGTAGTGCGCCACGATGTCTTCGTACGTCGGCAGCTTGGCAATACCGAACGGGTTGCTCCGCGACGGCGGTGCAACACCCCAACCGTCCAGGATGAGCAAGACGACTGGGCGAACGCGGGGCGTGAGTGGTTGATTAGTCATTCGGAAGGCAGAGTAAACTTCGGCCGGTCATTTCCTTCGGCTTCCCAACGTTCATGATGTTCAGTACGGTTGGGGCAATGTCTGCAAGCTTCCCCCGCTTGCAGAGTTGCAATTCTCGGTACACTTCATTTACGAAGATGAAAGGCACTGGGTTCGCTGAGTGCTCGGTATCTACCTCTTTGGTCCGAACGTTCTTGAGCTCCTCGATGTTCCCGTGGTCACCGGTAATGAGGAGCGTACCGTGAGCCTGGCGCACTGCTTTGGCGAGTGATCCGAGCGCATGGTCGACAGCCTCAACCGCTCGAATAGACGCGTGCATGTGTCCGGTGTGCGCAACCATATCTGGCGCCGCGTAGTTGATTGCTATGAAATCGTGCGCTGCTTTCCGGATATCTCGAATGACGTACTGCGTCACCTTCGCTGTCGACATTGCTGGTCGGTGGTCGTACGTTGCTACTCTCGGTGACGGAATAGAAACACGATCTTCGCCAGCAACAGGGTGGTCATACCCACCGTTGAAGAAGTACGTCATGTGCGCGTACTTCTCGCTCTCCGAAACGTACAGCTGACGGAATGCTTGCAACGCCATGGGGAGCGTTTGATCTATCGATTGGCTCGGGTATGCAGTAAGCACTTTTGGTAAATCTGGCCCGAAGTTCGTCATGGCTACGAACACAAGGTTCTTCACCACCTTCTTCCGCCGAAAGCCAGCGAACTGGGGCTGCACGAATGCCTTGGTCAGCTGTCGCGCACGGTCGCTGCGCAAGTTGAAGAAAATAATTGCATCGTTGTCACTCACCACACTCGGACTCTGCCCATCGGGCACAACCACGGTTGGCTGGATGAACTCGTCACTTTCGTTCCGATTGTACGCCTGCATGATTGCTGCATCAGGACTTGATGCCCGTAAGCCCTTCCCCAGGGTGAGGAGGTCGTAGGTCTGCTGAATACGGCCCCAGTGCAAGGCACGGTCCATGGCGTAGTACCGTCCGGTCACAGAGGCAATGCGGGTACTCGCGAGCTCACGTTCCAGCTTCTTCAGCATCTTAATTGCCGCGTACCGAGGGCTATCTCGGCCGTCGGTGAAGAGGTGCAGGGAGACGTGCTTCATCTTCGTCAGCCGAACGAGCGTCAGCAAGGCGAGGAGATGGTCGGGACTGGCGTGGGCGCTCTGGTTGTTCCCCATCATACCAATGAGGTGGAGCGTCGAGTCGTGCTTCTCTACGTGCCGCTTCGCGCGAATGAATGCTGGATTCCGAAAGAATGAGCCGGTCGTGATAGCGCGAGAAATCTGCACTTCATCTTGCAAAACGACGCGGCCAGCGCCAATGTTCATGTGGCCAGCTTCGCTGTTCCCATCCTGACCTCTGGAGAGGCCAACAGACTTCCCACCCGCTTCCACTGCGGTGTTCGGGTACCGCCGGAGTAGCGCGTCGTAGTTCGGCGTCTTTCCTTGGGTGATCGCATTCCACGCTCCGGGTTTGCCAATGCCCCAGCCGTCCATCACCACGAGGACGACCGGCAGCTGCGGCTTCAGGATGGGACAGCGCTCACGCATGGGTGGCGTGCCATATGGCGAGGAGACGGTTGTACTTGGCCAGGCGTTCGGCACGGGAGAGTGAGCCAGCTTTCAGTGCGTCCGCGCCAACGGCAATTGCCAAGTCTGCAATGGTTGTATCGCACGTCTCGCCAGACCGGTGGGAGATGACAACTTTGTAGCCGTTCGCTTGCGCGAGTTTAACTGCATCGATCGTCTCGGTGAGAGTGCCAATTTGATT
>Ga0172379_10005630_pt1 | contig 17402 bp, 21 predicted proteins | sample GrowelOW334metaG_FD_119756 | JGI IMG/M metagenome (GOLD analysis project Ga0172379, IMG submission 119756) | Groundwater microbial communities from an aquifer near a municipal landfill in Southern Ontario, Canada - Groundwater well OW334 metaG | ecosystem: Environmental > Aquatic > Deep... | reverse complement strand
ACAAAAACCGAGGTGACTGAAACAGCAAAAAAATAAGTGCCCGTAATATTCGGCCCAGTCAGCCTAGCGACCAGGGCAAAAGCAATAAAAGCGATGAATTTTTGGCCTAATGTAGCCATCATCAGCACCATTGCATTTTTGGCTGTTTTTGGGTTAATCATGCGGATATTCTACTAGTTTCCTGACATTTAGTCGAGGTTCTAAGTTTACATCTGTTAGTTTGGAAAACTATTGACAGGACGCAAAAAAACTGCTAAAACAACCTTCATCTAAGTACACCTGCAATGGAGGAAACATGGCTCAGATAACCCACAACAGACAGATGCTGGAGATGGATGCTCTCGCCAAGATCGGGGTGGCGAAAACGAAAAAAGAAAAGTCGTGCTTCATCGCAGAAATAAAAAGTCGCGCCTCTGAACATTGGTGGTTTGCCCCATTCTATCATCTGTTCGGATGGGTCCCTCTCTCCATGATGTCCCCTGAGAGCCAATCCTTGTGGATGCTCCTTAGGAACAGAGGGTATCGCCCCTTCATCAAATGGGAGATGATCGACCTCTGTGGTTACCAAGAAATGCCCTGCCTCTGGGCCAGGATCTAGCGACCTCGAGCGCACGTCTGAGTGATGATGCGCTTTTTTGTTTACCAAAAGAGACCCTTCTTGACAATGAAATTAATGGACTTTTGTTCCATGATTTTTTTGCCTGAATACACAAAAACCGTGACAATATATTTGCCGGGCTTTGCATATTTATTGAGCTTGGTTTTTATCTGTCTGGCAAAAACAGCCTGCGGTTTAAGCTTAAGATCAATTTGCGATTGTTCGATAATTTTTCCTTTTCCGTTTTTAACCGTCCTTATGATTTTTACGGATGCTGTTTTTGAAGAAAAATTCTTATATTGGTATCCATATGCCACAATCTGCGACGGACGATAAAAAGCCTTCATGCTTTTGGTAAAAAAGACAATATTTGAAGGTAGCGCCACAGATGATGAAGACGTTCCGATCGGTTTGCAGACAGGTTGAAAAGCGAAAACAGGCTTTGAGTTCTGTTGAGTTGAGCTCCCGTAAGTATATGTTTGCCACACAGGAGTTATTGGCGGTAAAAGCCCAAAACCCGGCCCACCAAAGTTTTGGACAGCACCAGCAGGAGCTGAACCTGGTTCTGATGTACTCATGACAAAGATACTTCCTTGATCAGAAAAAGTGGTCTCAGCCCTGACCGGATAAGCTGAAATCGCCGTCAGTAAGGAGGTTAGCGCTCCGACAATCGCTAGTCTTTGCATATGTGAATGAAATCATGGTGCCCACACATCAACCACCCATGTCTGCGTATTCGGGGTATCGATTGCCCTGGCCGTTGGGTTGCAGGCCCGAATAATGACTGTATCAGTATCCGCAACATACGCGCTCCATGATAAATTCACCGTCTCAATTCCGCTGATATCAGGCCTCGGAGCTACTGTAACTGCATTGCCCGGCTTAGCCCCACGGACTTCTATTTTCGCATAATTTCCGCATACTCTATTCGGTATGCTTTCAGACACGACGTTCGCTTGCGATACGGACAAAAAATTTGTGATTGCAGCGCCTCCGTCAATCGTAAGGCTGGTGACGCGGGCGTTATTGATTGTCCCGAGTGTCGTAATATTTGTCGAGCCAGGCCAGACAGCTAAAGCCGTATTATTTACTTTGCTTGCAAGTGCTGTTGCTAAATCAGTTTGATTGCTTAAAGTGCCTGTAATCAACCCCCAAACATTCCCAGTCGGCGGACAATTTGTGCCGTCGCTGAGGCAAAACCTTTTTCCATCATCAACTAACCCGGCCAACGCAACATCCAAAGCCAAATCAACAACCCCAGCTTTTTCGTTTGCCAGCACCTCTAAAGCTTCAGCCTTGGCCTGCGCATCTTCTTCAATGAATGCAATATCTTCCGGCGTTTCACCGTTTAATTTCATCAGCTCTCTTGTTTCAAACACTTTTTCTTTGGCAATAGATGCATTCGTAGCGATCACATCCAAAGCCAGTTCGCTTGCCGCAATTATTCTTAATCTTTTCAGGTCAATGCTTTCGCCCACAGTTATGTCTGATATGGCCTTGGCTGTCGCGATGTGAGCCAAGGCCAAATCCTCTTGGGCCGCAATCATCTCTTCGGCTAGCTCTGCCGCAAACGATAACTTTGTCTGCCATACGCTCTCGCTGATTTCCTTGATGCCTTGTGTGGCTTTTATATAGGGCGCGGTGATTGATCCTATTGTCTGATCGTTAACATCAGCCCTTAAGAAATGCAGCACAGTCAGCCTACGCCTAGGCAGCTGTTTCACTCCGTTTATGCTGATCTCCAAAAAATAGCTCTTTGAAGCCTCATCGCAAGTATAACTTACCCCTTGCTGTTCAGTTGACCACTCTCCCCAATTCCCTGTCGTCAAAGTCTCTGAGCTTGAAAAGCATCGCGATCCGCCCTCTGCCGCATCATAAACATTAAAATCAAAATCAAATGTCCCTTTTTGAAAAACATTTCCGATAAAATATTGGCCTTGCCATACGGCAACGTCGTTCAGATCAGCTGCGGCAAAAGCTTGCGTGCATAGCAACAGTCCAATGATTATTGCCACGCCTGCCCAAAAAATGCTTTTCATATTCTTAAAAATTACTCAATATATTACTTATTGAGCTTCGTGAGCCTCTCTTATTGAGCCTTAAGGGCTTCGCATTTTCTGTCTGCGGCAAAACTACATATCCTTCTTTTTTATCAACCAACCTAACACATAATATCCAATGAAATCCCCTGAATCATTAAGGTGCTGGGTAAGAAACACATCAGAATAGACCTCATTGCCGCTTTTGCAGGTCAACCTCTCGTTTTCCACCCGATATGGCATTTGTTTTTCCATGAAACACTGGAAACGCTTCCGGGTTTCATCTCTTCCCTCAATCGGAATAAAATCCAAAAAACTTCTCCCGATACATTCGGTTTGCGTATAGCCGAATATATTTTCAATTGACTTGTTGACTGACTGTACCATTCCTTTTTTGTCCAGTTCCACGAAAAAATCGCAGCCTTCATCCAAAAACTCTAGCGCCCTGGTAGGCAGCGCATTTCCGTCTTTTCCCGTACTCTTGACTTCGGCCGACACCATCAAGCATCTTTCTTCTTCGGATGGATGATACAATTTCAGCATCACGCTGACCGGTATCTTCACATTGCTTTTCGTCTGATGAGTCGTGTCCAAGCGCAGATAATTTTCCTCATCCAGGAACGAATCTGGCCCAAAAAACCTGTCCCCGATTTCCGCTGGCATGGTCGGATTTATTTCCGTGAAATGCTTGCCGACCAGCTCTTCGGGCAAATACCCCAGAATATGCGCAGCTGAATCGCTGGCATTGACTATCCTCCCTTGATTGTTGATGATCAATAAATAACGCGCAGGATCATCTGCGAGCTTTACTCTGCCTATTTGGTTGATTTTCTTGCAATGCTTGCACTTGATCTCGACGCTGCCATCAAAAAATATGCCTTTCAATAAAAGTTTGCCGCAAGCACATCGATGCTCGGATAAAAATATGGAGCACATATTTTTTCCTTAAGAGTTATCTAAATCCAGCGACTTTCCTCTTGAGCTTCGAGAGCTTCTCAGCCTTTTATATTAGTACCATAACACAAATCGTCTTTTCTGGCACGCCTGCCCTGTTCAGCGGTGGATAAGTGCCTGATATTTGCTATATTTAATAAAAAAACTCAGCACATAGCCGAGTCTTTGTTGACATTAAACGACTATTTTACACGAGCCGCCATGCGGATCATTTCAGCATTGATATCACCGCAGAAATGAGAAAAGACCAATGTGTATGGTTTGCTATTTTTGTAAATCTGAACAGCGATCGACTCCTGATCACAGAATGGGTTTGTTCCGCTAACTAAGGCCGCAGGCCGTCCATTCAATGTAAAATTTTCAAAAATCTTTCCCGTCGTAGAATCTGTTGGAGTTGCTACGAAATGCTTGGCAAAAGTTTGGCCCGCATAAATATCAACGTAGTACTCACGTTTAAGACTACATGCATCGCCAGCTTGATACCGACCAAACCAATATTGTGAAACTGGATTTTCACTATTATCAAACTCATACCATTGAATCTGCTTGCCAACTATGTACCAATATGGAGACCACGGGATGCTGATCAACAATCCTCCCTGGGCTGTCAACGTCTTCCACAATGGCGCTGCTACTGCAGTCTGGCCATATATTGGCTTTTCCTGACCGTTGACGATGCTCTCCGTTAAAGCGCAATGATTCTCATTCCCGGGATCTTTAGAAATCTTAGACAATATGTCTTGAGTTACGACATCGGCGTGAACCAATGCTGGTGCGGCTGCAAGACTTATCACCAGGCCTGCAAACGCCATTTTGAGGTATTTCATATGCAATAAAGAATAGCACAAAATCCTTTTATCCACCAAAAAGAGATCTCCCACAGACCACTAATCAAATTTTGTATGCAATGTTATAATCAATTTACTCATGAAACAGCATTTTTTAGTTCTCGGCTACGGTATTCCTAAGAATATCCTAGAAGATGAAAACTACAACTTTTATCTAAAGTTGGTTTTTAACCATATCTTCCATTGGTGCACCACGCACGACCAATGGGATCCAGTTATCATTTTTTCGGGTGGAAAAACAGATATGTTTAAACCATTCCGCCGGACAGAAGCTCGAGAGATGATCAAACTTTTCGCTACTCTCACCAAACGCCCGACCGTAAAAGCACGTGTAAAAGAATGGTCGTTGGTTCCTGAAATGAGATCCTTTTCGACTCTAGACAACCTATTATACGCAGCGGATATTTACAGTTCTCAGCAACAGGACGAAGCAAAAATAATCATCTTTGGGGAACAGACACGTTATAAACGCATACAGCTATTAGCAAAAAAGATCTTTGACGAAGTAAAAGTGATTCCGATTGACTTTGATCAAACCGCAAATCGATATCTGGATCCGGCATTTATCAAGCACAAGGAATCAGAAGTCATGAAATTCGATTTATGGGCATTGGAAGATCCAAGTAACTTAAAGGAACATCGTGCACTATTCAAGAAAAAATTCGCGTTCCTTCGAAAGGCCGGCCCAACGAAACATGTCGATGCAGTCAAACAATGGTGGGAGCAAGAACTTCGTGAATTGAAAAAGAGATCATCTCAGAAGACAAATTAAGAATTGCATTTTGCAAGATACAAAAGAACAGACCACACTAGTCTGCTCTTTTTTCGTTGATTTGTTCGCTTAGCGCTTTGACCACTGCGGTGAACGGCGCGCTGACTTTTTGCCGAACTTCTTGCGCTCCTTTTCGCGAGGGTCGCGTGAGAGATAGCCGAGTTTCTTTAAAGTCTTCCTGAATGTCGGGTTTAGTACGATTAAGGCGCGGGCAATGCCATGGCGCACAGCCTCTGACTGGCCGCGCATGCCGCCTCCGACGACCTTGGCGCTGATATCAACCGCTTCATCCTGACCCACGGCCTTCATCGGATTGATGACTTGGGCGCGCAGATCATAAGTCGTAAAATATTTGTCGTATTCTTTGCCGTTGACCGTAATCAAACCTTTGCCGTTCTTGATCAGCCTGACGCGTGCAGTCGAGGTTTTGCGGCGGCCGACTGTGGCGATGAACGAACCACCCTTAGCAGCTTTGGCTGCGACCTGTTGGTCCTCTTCCAAAACAATGGTCGGTGTTTTCTCAGCCTTCAAAACCGCTGGCTTTGCCTTTTTCTCAGCCGCCGGCTTTTTTGGCTTTTTCTCTGCAGCAGCCTTTTTGACGGCTGGCTTCTTTATTTCTTCTGGCATAGGTTATTTGACGAAAGTTAAGCGTTTCATGCGCAAGGCCTGCGTTCGGTTCTTGGGCAGCATGTAAATCACGGCGTGTTTGATGATGGTCTCAGGTGAATCCTTGCGCAAAGTCTTGACCGGCGTGGTTTTGAGGCCGCCCGGGCGGTTAGAAGTGCGGTAATAGACCTTTTGCTCCCATTTCTTGCCTGTAAACACGACCTTGCCCGCGTTCTTCACGCTGACCTTGTCGCCAGAATCCATGTGCGGAGCATAATCAGGCTTGTGCTTGCCCATGAGGATCATGGCAATTTTTGTAGCCAAACGCCCCACTGGCTGGCCGTCTGCGTCCAGTTCAATGGTTGCTCTTTCGAATTTGGGCATGCCCACTCGTTTATTCCAAGCCATATATTTAGTCGTTTACGAATTGAAGCTGCGCGATTTCAGCGCCATCGCCTTTGCGCGAGCCAAGCTTGATGATGCGCAGATATCCGCCTTTGCGCGTTGCATACCTTGGGCCAAGCTCTTCCAAGACCTTGTTGACCGCAGATTCTATGAACAGGTAAGCAGCCAGCTTGCGGCGGGTGGTCAGATTCTTGGTTTTGCCTAAGGTGATCAGTTTTTCCACGATCGGCTTAACAGCCTTGGCCTTGGCCAAAGTCGTATTCACATGCTCGTACAAAACCAAAGACGTCGCCAAATTGCGAAACAGGGCCTTGCGAGGTCCGTTCTTCCGGTCCAGAGTTACTCTCTTGCGTTGGTGTCTCATATGATTGGTTTAGTACTTGCCTAGAGTTTACGATTCGTAACTTATGTTCTTTAACAGGTTAAGGTGGTCAGACAAGATGGTCACGGCCTGGTTGCAGGCATCCAATGGATCCAGCGAGCCGTCAGTCTCGATGCTCAAGACCAATTTGTCATAGTCTGTCTTTTCTCCCACGCGCGTGGCTTCGACTTCGTATGAAACATTCATGACTGGGCTGAAGAGCGCATCGATCCCGATCACGCCCAAATCCAATTTCTCTTTCTGGCGTTCTTCGGTGGAGCGGTAGCCGCGGCCTGGGGAAACAGTGATTTCCATTTCCATCGTAGCCTGCTTGTCCGTGAGCGTGGCCAAGACCAATTCCGGGTTCACGATCTCGACATCGGCGTTCTTGGAAAAATCAGCGCCCGTGATTACCTTGTCGCCTTTGACTGAGAGCAAGAGCTTTACCGGTTCTTCGGCGAAAAGCTTGACGCGCAAGGCTTTGAGGTTAAGTATGATTTCCAGCACGTCCTCCTTTACATGAGGCAAGGTGGAGAATTCATGGTCTGCCCCGCGGATCTTGACTGCGGTCACTGCTGCTCCGGACAAAGATGAGAGGAGCACGCGGCGCAATGCATTGCCCAAGGTTGTGCCATAACCAGGGGTGCAAGGCTCAACGGTCAGAACACCCTCGTTAGGGCGTTCACCTTTCTTAAATTGTATTTTTGTTGGTAGGAGAAGTGACTCCATATATTTAAAAGATACGATTTTAGCGCTTAGCGCGAATAATATTCAATGATGAGTTTCGGCTCAAACGGCTGTTTGAGCTCGTCCCCTGCCGGCTGGCTGGTCACTTTGACCGAAAGCCCGGCCGGATCAAGCGCGATCCATGACGGGGTCTGCACTGTCTTCAATGCTTCCGGCACTTCCTTCCAAGCGGCTAAAGCGCGCTTGCGATCCTGCACAGCCACGACATCGCCGGCTTTGACCTGGTATGAAGGGATATTCACTTTTTTGCCGTTGACCGTGAAATGCGAATGCGAAACCAACTGCCTGGCAGCAGCGCGGCTCTTGGCCACTCCTGCGCGGTAGACCAAATTATCCAATCTCATTTCCAACATCTTGACCAAATTGATGCCTGAGTCGCCCTTCATCTTCATGGCTTTCTTGTAGTAATTGGCGAACTGGGTTTCTGACAGACCATAAAAGCGCTTGGCCATCTGCTTTTCCCTAAGCTGCTTTCCGTAGTCTGTGACGCGCGGCGGCTTGCCCGGGCCATGTACGCCTGGGGCATACGGGCGCCTGGTCAAAGAACACTTGGTAGTGTTGCAGCGTGCACCCTTAAGAAAGAGCTTTTCGCCCTCTCTGCGGCACTGTTTGCAATTGTAGGTCAATTTGGTTGCCATAGGTTTTACATTCTGCGCGGGCGCGGCTTCCTGCAGCCATTGTGCGGCGCTGGGGTCACATCCTTAATGATAAGCACATTGAAATTGTTCGCGTTGAAAGCGCGGATGGCACCTTCGCGGCCCTGGCCTACGCCTTTCACATAAATGCTCACGTCTTTGGCGCCTGATTCCAAAATCTTTTCCAAAGCTGTGCGCACGACGATTGAAGCCGCATAAGGAGTCGCCTTTTTAGGACCCTTGAAGCCGCAGTTGCCGGCTGATGCCCAAGACAGGACATTGCCGCTCAAATCAGTCAGCGTGACGATCGTGTTGTTGTAGGTAGCTTGAATATGCGCATTGATCTGCGAGTGCTGTTTAACAGCCTTGGCCTTTTTTCTGGGCTTGGCCGCAACTTTCTTTTTGCCCTCTTCAGGCGCTGCTGCGGTCTGCTCGTTCTTTGTCTGTGATTCGTCACTCATATTAGATCAGATTACGTCTTTTCAAGTTTACGCTTGCCCGAACCCATAGTGCGCCTCACATTGCCGCGGACAGTCCTGGAATTGGTCTTGGTCCTTTGGCCGCGAGCCGGCAAACCTTTTACGTGACGAGTTCCCCTGAAGCAGCCGATTTCTTTCAGTCTTTTTATATTGGATAACTTTTCGCGCTTGGCTTCGCCCTCAACCTTGTAATGCTTTTCCACCTGCTCGCGCAATTTCTTTTCCTGGTCTTCAGTCAAATCCTTGGCGCGGATGCTCGCATCCACTCCGGAATCTTTTATGATCTTGCGGGCAGAGGTCGTGCCAATGCCGTAGATATAGGTGAGCGCGATATCAACGCGCTTGTTTTGTGGGAGGACTACTCCTGCGATGCGTGCCATAATTCCAAATTAAAAATTCAAAATTAAAAATTCAAAATTTTCGATTGATCTTGCATTATGCATTTTGAATTTTGAATTATTCATAAAATTAGCCTTGACGCTGTTTATGCTTAGGATTCTTCTTGCAGACGACTGCGACCCGGCCCTTGCGGCGGATGATCTTGCAGTCGCGACAAATTGCTTTTACTGAGGCTCTAACTTTCATTTTTGGGGTAGCGCACAGGCGCGATAAACTTAATCAAGTGGGCTATAATCTAAAGGTTATACGCCCTTTTGTCAAATCATATGGAGTGATCTCCACCTGCACCTCGTCCCCGGGGGTAAGCCGGATGCGGTTCATGCGCAATTTTCCCGACAAATGACACAAAATCGCGTGCCCATTCTCGAGCTTTACGCGGAACATAGCGCTTGGCAAGTTCTCCTCCACCACCCCCTTAACCACCAAAAAGTCCTTATTGGCGGGAGTTGGCTTATTTGACATAAAAAATCATGATTTTTGGACTACAAAATTTAGCACCGTAATTATATGCCAAACCCGGTTTTTTTGCAAATGTTCGCCTTAATTCAGCCGTCAGGACCCCAAAACCGCCTTAATCCGCCTAACTCCGGCCGAAACAGCCTCTTCCTTTTGGATCTTAAAACTGCCTAGTTCCCCGGTCCTGCTCGCATGCGGCCCACCGCAGATTTCTTTGGAGAAAAAGCCCTTTGGGTCAGTCGGGTCAGCCACGGTATAGACCTTGACCTTGGAGCCGTACTTATCCTCAAACAAGCCAATAGCCCCGGCTGCCTTAGCCTCATCAACTGTCATTTCCTCAAAAGCCACTGGCAAGTCGCGCTGGATAACCTCGTTTACGATCTTCTCAACCTGCTGGATTTCCTCTGGTGTCATTTTGGCTGGATGCACAAAATCAAACCTGAGCCTCTCGGCCGTGATGTTGCTCCCCTTTTGTGCCACATGATCGCCCAACACCATTCTCAAAGCCTGGTGCAACAAGTGCGTGGCCGTATGCAATCTGGTCACCTGCTCAGAATTGTCAGCCAACCCGCCCTTAAAGACTCCGGCTGAAGCGGTACGTGAAAGCTCTTGATGTTTTTTGAACTCCAAATCAAATTCATCTTTCGCAAAAGTGTTTCCTGTCTTAGCTAGTTCTTCGTCTATCATTTCAGGTGGAAAGCCATAACTTTGATATAAATCAAAAGCTTCTTTACCAGATATTACATTCAAACCGATAGCTGATTCACTGATGGGACCTCGATCAGATGTGCGAATGGCTGTTTGATGTTTTTGCTTTTCTTCGACAAGTTCTGTCATCTTTTTCAAGCCGGCGTTTAAAGTCGATGCAAACTTTTCTTCTTCTTTTTGCATTTCAGACAAGATGCGCTCTGCATTCTTCTCCAGTTCAGGATAAGCAGTTTTGTATTGCTCAATAACAGCCTGCGCGATCGTGGGCGTGATTAGGGTCTGGATGCCGAGTCGTTTAGCTTCGCGCACTGCGCGGCGGATGAGACGGCGGACAATGTAGCCTTGGCCAACGTTTGATGGCGAAACTCCGCGCGCATCGCCGATGACAAATGTCGCAGCGCGGATATGGTCAAGCAGAATCCTGATGGATCGGTCTATTTGGACGTCTGAACCGTATTTGACATTGAAGACTTTTTCAAAAGTATTGATGATTGTTTTATATGAATCAGTATCAAAAATAGTATCCACGCCCTGGAGCATGGCTGCCATTCTTTCCAAACCCATGCCAGTATCGACATTGGTCTGGGCTAAAGGCTCAAACTTACCTGCTTCAGTCTTGTTGTATTGCATGAACACATCGTTCCAGATTTCCACGAACCGCCCGCAATCGCAATTAGGGTGGCAAACAGGCCCCATAAAAGGGTTGTGCGGCTTGCCCGTATCATAAAACATTTCCGTATCAGGTCCGCATGGGCCGGTCTGGCCAGCCGGGCCCCACCAGTTTTTCTTTTTCGGATATGTATAAACCCGCGGCCCACGATTGGTCAGCGACGGCTCGTCTTTGCCGGCAATTCCAAGCTCAGCCGCAATGCCATGCACTTCGAATTGCGATTGCCAGATGCTGATTGATTCGTCATCGCGCGGGGCATCAGCATCACCCTCGAAGACCGTGACGTACAACTTAAGCGGATCAATTCCAAACCATTCTTTTGACGTCAACAGCTCGTATGACCAGCCAATAGTTTCTTCCTTAAAATAGTCTCCAAGCGACCAATTACCTAGCATCTCAAAAAAAGTTCCGTGCGATGAATCACCCACCTCATCAATATCATCAGTGCGCAGACATTTCTGCACGCTGGCCAGCCTTTTGCCCATGGGGTGGGCTTGGCCCAGCAAGTATGGCACAAGCGGTTGCATGCCAGCCGTGGTGAAAAGGACTGTCGGATCGTTCTCCGGTATCAAAGACGCGGACGGGATAATGGCATGGCCTTTTTGCTTGAAAAAATCCAAAAAAGTTTGCCTTACTTGGTCAGTGGTCAGCTGTTTCATATCGCGAATAGATTAACGCGAAAATTGAGAGAGAGCAAGAGATACAGAGATCAAGAGATTCAGAGACCTGGCATAAAATGGTAAACAAAAAAGAGGTCTTGCGGACCTCGGAGTCAAATGAATGAACGGTCTACTTGTCTAGGACATCGTTCTTTTTCGGGAACAGATTGACAGCTTTGAGTAATTTGGCAAGTATTGCCAGAGGCGTCCTGAAAGTAACCGCGCCGCCACTGCGACGAACGCAGTAAGTCTCATCTACGCTGAGGGTTACATGATACTTTGGCACACACCTGTTATCATTTGGCCCTACCTCCATGGTCCCGGCCTGAATTACCCGAGCGTAGTAAGCCGTGCTCCCGTCAAGACCTGGATAGATATTATCCTTGCTCTCGAGCATCCTGCTCAATCCATCCAACTGCTTGTGACTCAGAACCAACTCGATCTTCATGTCTCACCTCCGCCGTGGATTTAAGCAGAAAAAGGCTTGTGTGTCAAGCTCCCTCCTCCCGATGTCATTGCGAGCCGAAGGCGTGGCAATCTCATACCAATCAACTGAAGTGCATCAGTATCTCAGTAAGAGATTGCTTCACTGCTCGTTCGCAATGACAAATAGTAATTGTTAATTGTAAATTGATAATTGTTAATTAATTAATCTCCCCCTTCACATCTTTAGTTGCGGCGTCAATCAATTCCAGGGCTGTGCCGTCAATGTCTCCATTTTCTTTTTTAAGCGCGCGATAAACCAGCTCAGCCTGATTTGCAAAAACCTTGAGCACGCTAGGGTCAAACTCCTCAAACTTGGCTGGCGTGTGATGCAAAATCATAAAGGCTTTGACCGCACCAGCGCGCCTGTCCGAAGGAATTATCAGCCAAGTCTTGTCGCCGACTGCAAGAGTCCCGAACTGCGAGTTTGAGTCATGGACGCGTTTCAGCTCTTTATTCGCGATGCTGATGCTTGAAATCTGCCCGGCAGCGCCGTTCAGATGCAAAAACTCAGCCTCTGTGCGCAGCTTGTCCAAATTCACGAACCGAATCAAACCCGGAGCGCCGCCCAAACTGCCCGAAGCAGCCGAGACCAACGAGCGCATCAAATCCTTGCTCAATTTCGCCTGATCAAACATTGAGACGCTTGTGTCGTTTGAAAGTTTTTTCAGCACATCCATCTGCCGATTCATGGAGCCGATGTATTGGTAAGAAGAAACCAACTCTTTTTTGACCCGCTCGCACGCATCCTGAATCTTGAGGTTTTCTTTTTCGGTTTTTTCCATCAAGCGCTCGTACAGCATGAAGATGGATAGCCCGGCGATTCCGAAAACGAAAATCAAGAACTCTTCAATGTGCTGTTCCTTGATTCCAAGATAATCCTGGTTGATGATTGACGGTGAAAAAACGGCTAGGACAAAAAGCAAAAGATACACGATTGATATCCACTGGAACTTTGTTGATCGTTCTTCTGACATAATTTTAGACGATAGCTATTAGACGATAGACAGTAGCAAGCGAACCCATTAAGAGTGCGTTACGCTGCGAATCATGCCTCCGCCTAAACATTCGTTATTTTTATAAATCACGGCCGACTGACCAATGGCCGCGGCTTTGATAGGAGTATCCAGTTCCAGAACAAACCTGTTTTTTGATTCTTTTAAAATACATCCCTTGTTCGGCTCCTGCCTATAACGAGCCTGAATCTGCACGCTTACAGTCAACTTTGGAGCCCTTCCGCTTATCCAATGCACATTCTCTATTTCCAAGCCGATTGCCTGCAAAAAAGGATGTTCCTCGGATTCTACCACAATCAGCCTATTGCCGGCCATGTCTTTGCCAGCCACATACCAGGGGTGGTCGCCTGCGACACCAATCCTCTGCCTTTGGCCAATCGTGTAGTTATACAGGCCTGCATGTTTGCCGATGACCTTACCGTCAGCTGTAATGATATCCCCAGGCTTGGAAACAAGCCTAGACCCTAAAAACTTGGAAAAATCAATCTTGCCGATAAAGCAGATTCCTTGGCTATCAGGCCTCTCAGCCACTGGGAGTTTAAATTTCCTGGCCAAATCCCGAACCTGGGGCTTGGTATACTCCCCGACCGGAAACAGGGTATGCGCCAAGCTCTCCTGACTTATACGATACAAGAAGTAAGATTGGTCCTTTTCCTTGTCGAAGCCGCGATATAAATGCGCTATTTCATCGCTTTTCGCTTTTCGCTTTTCGCTTTTCGCGGTCTGTTGGCGAATAGCGAGTGGCGAATAGCGAGTGGCATAATGGCCTGTAGCCATGAGATCAAACCCAAGTTCCTTGGCTTTGTCCCAGAACAAACCGAACTTGATATATTGATTGCATAAAACGTCCGGGTTAGGCGTCTCGCCCATTTCATAGCCTTTGAACATCTCTTCAACAACTTTTTCGCGATAGCTCGCTTCAAAATCAAAAGAAATCAACGGTATGTCAAGCAGGGCTGCCACGCGCATAGCATCGCGCCTGTCATTGCGCCAATTACATTCGCCAGTCCAAGCATCTTTTGTATCAGACCAGTTCTTGATAAACCCGCCAGTCACATCAAAACCTTGGCGCACCAAAAGCGCGGCCGAAACAGAAGAATCCACGCCGCCGCTCATCGCGACTAAAACTTTTAGTTTTTTGGCTTTCTTACTCATAAACACCAAGATACAAGATACAAACACTCCCGCCTCCTCAAAAATATACTACGGCGGGATCCCGCCATTATCTACTTTAAATCGAGGCGGGACAAACAAAAACCAAACATTCAAACTTTCAATCTGATTTGGTGTTTTGGGATTTCCGCTCTTGATATTTGTTTGGATCTTGTTTCTTGGTGTTTGGTGTTTCACCCGCGAGTTGTCCGCAGGCCGCATCAATATCTTCGCCGAACGAAGTGCGGATAGTGACCGCAATGCCGCGGCGTTTCAAGATGTTGGTGAAATGTTTGATCCTGGGTTGGGGCGACGCTTCGTACACTCCAGTATCATGGTATTTGATCAAGTTCACATGCGACAAATGTTTGTGCTGGCTCAAAAGATCAGCCAATTCATCAGCCAACTCATCTGAATCGTTAAGACCATCGATCATCAAATACTCAAACATGACTTTGCGGTTCGTGATGTCCATGTACTTGCGCAAAGCACGCATCAGCCTTTCCAAAGGATAAGCCCGGCTGACTGGCATTAATTTTTCGCGCAAAGTCTGGTTTGGCGCATGCAAAGAAATAGCCAAGTTCACCTGGGGCTGTTCATCAGCCAATCTCTCTATGCCAGGGATTATGCCGCAGGTGGATATGCTCATGTGCCTGGCGCCCAAAGCAAACATATCCGGGTCATTCAGCCATTCCAAAGCCTTGAAAACATTGTCCGGATTATTGAATGGTTCGCCCATGCCCATAAAGACTATGTTTGTGACTCGAGATTCGTTACCCGTTGCCTGTGATTCGTGAGACGTGAGACGTGAGACGTCTGACATGTCATGTTTCACATGTCGCATGTCACGTGTCTTAAGCCAGCGCGCACACTGCACGACCTGGTCGACTATCTCTTCGGTCGTCAAATTGCGCGTAAAGCCGAGTTTGCCTGTGGCGCAAAAAGTGCAGCCCATGCCGCACCCGGCCTGCGAGGACAAACAGACTGTGTTGCGGCCATTGTCAAAACGCAGGATGACCGATTCTATCTTTGAACCGTCCTCTGTCTTGAAAAGAAACTTGGCGCTGGAAGGGTTCTCGCTTTCCACGATATTTTCAAGAGTCAACGGCGACCAGTCCTTTTCGTCAAAAGCCGAGCGCATGTCCAAAGGCCAGGTGGAAATGTCTTGCCAGCCTGGCAATAGATCCTGAAAATACGCCCTAAACGCCTGTTTTAAGCGATAAGACGGAGCTTTCAAGTCTTTTAGTTTTTGGCTGATTGACTGTGGATTCATTTCGACCAAGTATACGACAGCCAAGACCATTTAGCAAGTCTAGAGGCTGAGTCGAAAAGCCGTGCCTTATCATCGTTTGGATCTACATCAGCACCAAAGACTACTATCAAAAGCTCTTTATTTATGGATTTCGCATCTGGTCTGACCCTAAATACTAAATTATTCTTCGACTCATCCAAGTAACCGGTTTTACCACCTGTTACATATAATCCATTGTTTTCATCCAATAAAAGCCTATTTGTACTTTTAATCGTATGCGCCACACCAGTATTCCTGACTTTAAACTTATAGTAAGCCGTTGTAGCAGGCCTTCTTATTTCCGGTATTGAAAAAGCCGCAGTAGCTATCTTTACCATGTCATTGGCCGTGGTCACATTGTTCTTGTCCATGCCTGAAGCATCTTTGTACGTTGTATATTTGCAACCAAGGGTTTTTGCTTTTTTATTCATGGCGGCCACAAAACTCTTCATGCCCATGCCGCTTATGCGTGCCATGGCTGTAGCAGCATTGTTCGCACTCCCCACAATACTGGAATAAATTATATCTTTGATTGTCATCGTTGAACCGCTATCAACTTGCAACCTACCGCCGCCAACCTCGTCCTGTCCCTTGATTGCGACGACCGTGTTTGGACTAAATTTTTTATCTAAAAAAACCATGGTACCCATTAATTTAGTGAGACTCGCGCCCGGCCAGGCAATATCCGGTTTGTAGGAATACAAAACCTTCTTTGTCTTGTAATCTATCACCACAGCTGACTCAAAATCTCCCTTCTTACGCACAAAATCCTTAAACCCAGAAGCCTTTTCCGGTTCAGCGTTAAGGGTTAAGGGTTGTGGGTTCAGCGTCGTCGTTGTAGTAGCCGCAAAAACAAAATGCGGGACTAAGCCCAAAGCTACGATTGCGGCAATTATGATTTTTATTTTTTTCACCCTAAAATTGTACAACCCTATCAAATAGTCTGCAACGACTCTTTCATCCAAGCAGCCAAATTATCCATGAGTTTCGGGTCTGATTTGAAGAGATGTATGCCATGCCCAGCGTTTTTATAGGCCACGAACTGCTTGCGGCTGGCCGCACATGTATCCACAATGGCCTTGGCAGCCTCATAAGCCTCTGTGTCATCCGAGTCTGAACCGGCAGTCCAGATGGCTTGGCGCGTTTTTACGTATTGCGCCAGCTCCACTGCATCTATGCCGCGGTAATTGCCAGGCGAGAGCAAGACTGCGCCAGCCAAGGCAGGTTCGTCCTCCAGCATGGCCATGGCGATATTAGCTCCGATTGAAGCGCCGACGAGCATGATCCTATCCTTGGCATAGCTCTTGTTCACCAGCCAGTCCAAAGCCGCTGACACGTCGTTTATGTACTGGACATGCTGATCGTCCGTAAATTTTTTGTAATCCAGTTTCGTGTCAGTGCCATCCATGACCACGCTCTCTCCGTGGCCGCGCAAATCAATGGCCAAAGAAGCAATACTGTATTTCGCCAAGACTTGCTGGAATGGCGCCCAGGATTTTCGGTCCAAAGGCATCATGTGCAAAAGGATGGCAACACCGATAGTGGTAGCCGACGGGTACCAATCTCCTACGATTTTTACGCCATCAAATGTTTTGAATGAAATCGCTTCTGGCATAATTGCTAATTCCTAATTCCTAATTGATTAAAACGTCGCTTTCTGCCCAGGTCTAAGTGTCTTCGGCGCGCTGCCTCCATCCTCATCCTTATCCAGCTTGAAAAAATAATCCTCCACCTTTGAACCTGGGCTTGAATCGCTTTCCGACTCGAGCTGCAAGCTACGAGCGGAGCCTGCCCTGAGCGGAGTCGAAAGGAGCTGCGGGTCGCGAATTTCGTTGGTCCGCTTATCAACCTTACTCTTGCGCGTCTCAATCGGCTTGCCCTTCAATCTTTGCAAATCGGCCAGCAAGCCACCGCTGATCGCTTTTCGCTTTTCGTCACCGCCTTGGCGGGATACCGCCGACATATACTTGTTTTCGGGGGCGGGACTTTTCGCTTCTTCTGGTTGCGAGTGGCGAATAGCGAGTGGCGAATAGCTTGGTTCTTCGGATAGCGACGGTAAATCACCAATTATCCTGGGTCGATTAGGCCCCTGACTCTTGCGCTCGTTTTTGCCTGAAAAAGATT
>Ga0172379_10005629_pt1 | contig 17405 bp, 11 predicted proteins | sample GrowelOW334metaG_FD_119756 | JGI IMG/M metagenome (GOLD analysis project Ga0172379, IMG submission 119756) | Groundwater microbial communities from an aquifer near a municipal landfill in Southern Ontario, Canada - Groundwater well OW334 metaG | ecosystem: Environmental > Aquatic > Deep... | reverse complement strand
CTCACCTGGTTTCGGGTCTTATGCATTCTACCAATTACGCGCTATTAACACTCGGTTTCCCTATGGCTCTGTCGTTTTAGCCGACTTTGCCAGCAGTATGCATAAACTCGTTGGCTCATTCTTCAATAGGCACGCCGTAGCTCCGCCGAAGCGGAGCATCGACTCCTTGTAAACATACGGTTTCAGATCTATTTCACCGCCCTAATCGGGCTGCTTTTCACCTTTCCCTCACGGTACTAGTTCACTATCGATCTTTAAGAGTATTTAGCCTTGGCGGTTAGTGCCGCCGGATTCCCCCCGGCCATTCATGTCCTGGGGTACTCAAGAATAACAATAAAAGAGACAAATTATTTTCGTTTACGGGACTATCACCTTCTATGGTGCCGCTTTCCAGCGGCTTCAACTAATAATCTGTTTTTTGACTCCTCTAGTAATCTACATTGTCATCTTACAACCCCGAAGTATTGCTACTTCGGTTTGGGCTTCTTCCTTTTCGCTCGCCGCTACTAAGGAAATACATATTTGTTTCTTCTCCTCCTGGTACTGAGATGTTTCACTTCCCAGGGTCTGCTTCTTTAACTTGCGCTAAAGATTATTGAGGTTTGCTCAATAGGGTTTCCCCATTCGGAAATCTCCGGATCAAAGGTTGCTAAGCACCTCCCCGAAGCTTATCGCAGCAACGCCACGTCCTTCTTCGCCTCTTAAAGTCAAGGCATCCACCGTACGCCCTTAAATTTCCTGTTAAGAAATTTGAAAACCACATTTCGTTTATAGCCTACAGTTTCCGACCGCTCGGGCTTTTAGGCTCTCTGTCTAGGACGCGAAAAGACCTCTCTTTAGAAGTCCTGACAGGTTTTTGTTTTCAAAGATACGCAGTATGTTTTAAATTAAAAAACCGCCTTTTGGGCGGCCGACAGACAAAAAGAAAGTCTGCTTATTAACGCCGCCTTCTTAAACTGTTTTTGAAAATATTCATACTGATTGAAAGAGTATATTCTAAATCAAAAAAGATGTCAAGGCGACATCTTTTTTGAAAATAAACCTTTTAAAACCTTGCCTTATTCGCGATGAGAAGCTTCTTCGCCCAGTCGAGAAATAAGCCGGCCAGCTGCGTCTTTTCCTCCTAGGCCAAAAGCCAAAGCTCCGCCCAGAGCCAGCATCGCTACAATGCCGGAGAAAAGAATGCTCATGTAGTCGCCTAGACCGAGTTTGCCGAGCGCAATAATGACAGCAAAAACCCAAACCGCGTATTTAGCGATAACACTAAGCGCGTGTGAAGATTTTAGGTTGACAGATTTAGCTGCTGCTAAAACTGCTTTCGAAAGCCCTTCGGAAACCACTGCCGCGATAATCAAAACAAAGGCGGCGATAATCACTTGCGGCAAGAAACCGAGAACGCTTTCTGAAAGAAAAGCGGACACATCCGTTAAGCCAACCAAATTAAGGGAAGGAAGCAAGAAGACGATAATGACAAACCATCGCACAATCTGTCCGACAAAATATCCGGAATTCAGATTCAATCCTGCGCGATGCAAAAGATTATCCGTTCCGACCGATCGCAATAAGCCATCGATTTTTAAACTGCCGAACACTTGTTCAATCGCCTTGGCCACCAGCGATCCCAAGAACCAGCCGATCACGAAGAAAATAATCGCGATCACCAGACGAGGAGCAAATTGCACAAAACCAAACCACAGATTCTGAAGCGATGTGTTAAATACGTCGCCCCAAGTAAACCAAATAGTATTCATAAAAATAGTAATTAATAATAATCAAAAAACTTTACTAAGTTTCGACCTTATAAAAGTTATATCTTATATTATATCAGTTTTTAGACTTTCTTTAAGACCTGTGTGGATAACTCCTTGGCCTGTAAAACGACTTCGTGCGGATAGTCTAAAATATCTCGCACCAACTTATCGTACATATTTAAGCGATAAATAAATTCTTTGGTGTCAAAGATGGCATAAACCAGTTCAATCCCAAGTTCCGCTTCAATTTTGCGGATACTCTCTTCAATTTTATTGCGCTTTATTTGATCCCCCACCAACAACAAATCGACTCGGCTATCGTGGTTTTTAATGAATACGCCGGAAATTATTAAGAGTTTGATTTTTCCAGTCTTCTGAAAAATTTTCAGAATCGCTTCCTTGCTCAAAGTATCGGAACTTAACAGAAGATTTTCAAATTCCTCCCCATACTTGAAAGCCGGATTATAAAACCACTGCCCCGCATCCTTCTTTTTTATAAAATCCACCGTTGAAAGCATCCGCAATTCTCGTCGGGCGAGATCTTGGCTGACTCGGCTCCTTTTAGCGACTTCCTTAGCCAAAAAACTCTTATTTCTGTTCAACAGAAAAAGCCGCATAATTTTTACCCGCGCCGAATTACCTAATATTTTAGCTAGAACCTCCATATCTACATACTAGAACTTTTACGCCAAAAATCAAGGAAAATTTTATTGATTCAGTAAAGCTCTCATCTCCGGTCCAACAATGCCGTCAACTTTCAGCAAGCCTTTGTCGGTTTGGAATTTTAGTACCGCTGCCTCGGTTTTGGAACCAAACTTGCCATCAGCTATTCCAATATCATAACCGGCCTTGGTCAAATATAATTGCAGTTCCACAACTTCGTTGCCCTGCGAACCGAAAGCTAATCTTTGGGTAAATTGAAACGCTTGGGCGCCTAGAACAGAACTAGCACAGGTAGAATTGTTCCAGGTAGTGCCTGAAACGCAAGTGGCAATTACTGCCGCAGTTCCCACATCTACTAATACCTGCGGTGATATTCTTTCTCCGATTTTTAGAGTAAAGGTTCTTCCGCCATAAGGCACGGCAAATGATTGAGTGCCGGTATTTATATTTACTCCCAGATATTCACTGCTCATATTACTGCCATACATCCAAGTTCCGTCTTTCCCTGGAGTAACGCTGCGAGTGGTAATGTTCCAAACTAAAGAAACATTACAACTATTGCTCCCGGCCGTAATTACGCAAGAAGTTGGCGAACCAGCCAGAGCACCGGAAGCTGAGCCTGTATTAACTAGTGGTTGGAAAGAAGCTGCGGAATCAGGAACAAAACAACCAAAATTATTCGGAACAGAACCAACTTCGCAAGAAGCGGTGGCAGTGGCGGTAGCTAACACTTTTCCATTATTTAAGAGCTGAAAAGTTTTTGGGGGCTGGGTATAATAGACGCGAGTTTTGAACGGAGTTGTTAACCCGGTGCTTGAATTGCCAGTAGTTAATGTAACTCCATTTGACACGATTTTTGAAACATCTACTGGGTTAACTGTATTCCAAGTAAGAGTCGTGTAACACCCTTCTCCGCTAACAATAGTGCAATTAGTGGCAGAAATGGTTCCGGTTGTATTCGTTGTTGCGGCGGTTTGATAGACTGTGTAAGTGCGCCCCGCGACATTAATAGTACCCTGTCTTTCCCCGCCGGAATTAACTGAAACTGAGTAATTAACTGTATTGCCTCCAGTCCCAGAAGAACCGCTAGTAATTGTTACCCAAGACGTATTAGAGCTTGCGTTCCATGTACAGGTAGGAGAACTTGCCCAAACTGTCGTCGCCCCAGTGCCTCCTTGAGCAGAAATAGGAGAGAGATTATTGCTAAAAGAAGTAAGGGAATACGTGCAATTAGTCGGCGGAACATCCGAAGCGACAAAAGTTTTTTGTTCCCCGTAAGCTGTGCCGGCGCTATTGGTCGCGTAAGCGCGGACATAATAAGTAACTCCGGCAGTTAAAACATTCGTATAAGTGCTGGTAAAAGAACCGGAACCGGAACCGTTTAAAGTACTTTTGTTGGCGATAGTTGGATTTGCAAAAGAAGCAACCACTATTCCTTTGGCAATTACTGGAGCTCCCCCTTCGGAGGTCACATTTCCCCCACTTTTGAAACCGGTTAAGGTTATGTTAGAGACATCTGTAGTGGTAACTGTAGGGAGAGTTATGGTAGAAGTAGCGGGAGTGGTAAAAGAAACTTCATTGCCGTAAGCTGTCCCGGCACTATTGGTTGCATAAGCACGGACATAGTAAGTGACACTACTGCGAAGTCCATTGTAGGTACTAGTAAAAGTGCCCACTCCGACGCCAGCAGTAGTGTATTTATTCGCCAAAGTCGGACGAGGAGAAGAATTAATTACAAAGCCCCGGGCCGTGATTGGTGATCCTCCATCGGAAACAACTGTACCGCCAGAGGTGACGGCTTTGGAGGTAATTCCTGAAAGTTCAGCAGTAGTAACCGTCGGCAAATTCAAAAGAGAGAAAGAAACTTCATTGCCGTAAGCTGTCCCCTTGATATTGGTTGCATACGCGCGAGCGTAATAAGTCTTGCCGGAAAGAAGTTGCTGTAAAAGAGTAACTTCAAACGCCCCGGACCCCGAACCAGCTGAAACATGCAAATTCTTAATAGTTGGACTATGCGCCGAACTGTAAGCAACTCCTTTGTCTGTCACCGGCGATCCGCCATCCGCACTCACATTTCCGCCAACCACAGCAGAACTTTTGGTCGCTTTAATTGGGCTTATGGTAGAAACTTTCGGCGCGGTTTGAGCCGCTGTAGAATTTGTTTGGGATTGGAAAGCAACATTAGAAGTTTCTGTTGCTGCCTGATTGGTAGTAGGAGAATTTAAGACAGGGGTAACAGAACCAGTAGCCAAAGTTTTAAACGACATCGTTTCCCCGTAAGCTGTGCCTTTGGCGTTAATTGCGTAAGCGCGGACATAGTAAGTTGTATTTGGTTTTAGATTTTGGGTGAAGTTACTAGTAAAACCGCCAGTGCCAATTCCATCTGAAGTATGAAGATTTTTAATACTAACATTTGAATAAGAATTATATGCAATTCCACGCTCGGTCACTTGTGACCCACCGTCGGAAGCTACATTTCCACCACTAGTGGCGGAATTAGTGGTGATGTTAGAGATCGGATAAGTAATAACAGTAGGCAGAGAAATAGTTGATGAAGAAAGTGTAAAATAATTATCACTGACATCACAATTAGTACTACTGCCAGCTTGGCAAACTTTGAATTTAAGATACGAAGAATTAGGCAGATCACCAGAAGATAAAAGCGAATTACCTACCTTCCATTTATACGACCAACCAGATATATTATTTGCAATATTAATATCGTATTCACTAATCCCAGTAGGACAAGAATTACTTGCGGCACAACTGTCAGTTAAATATAGGTCATATACCCCTGGACATGGCATAACTTGACATGTATTAGAAGGATACTGATTTTCATCAGTCCATTTTATAGTTTGCTCCGTTCCCTTTTTCCAAGATTCTCCCCCATTCGGTGAAAGGACGGTGATGGAAGGGGTAATATTTGTTTCATTTACAATAGTAAATGGAGCACCGGTAGCGGTATATAAAGTATTTCCATTTTCATCCATAAGAATCGCTTGGATCATGTAGCCTGTTCCAGATGGAGCTTTAACAAAATTCAATTTTGTGTCAAAATATCCTCCGTACCAATTATAACTAGATCCATTTGTTTTCGCGAAAAATTGAACAAAACTACCCAAAAGATTATTATTCTTCCCTAGCAATTGCAATTTTATGATTGGGTTAGTTATATTTTCTATACCTGCCGTACTCCAAGATATAATAATGGGAGTAGTATTATTATCATCAACTTTATATGTTCCCCCATTCGGTGAAAGGACGGTGATGGAAGGGGTGGAAGTACCACCAATCGCAGTTATTATTGATGAGCGTTCGTCGCCACCACCCTTGCAATCATAAACGTTGGCTGACATTTTATAAGTTCCAGCCTTTTGCCATGTATGTGAAAAAATAATTGACCAATTTTTACCTGATCCAGCAGGAGGATTCACTAAACATACCCCCGAAGCGGATGGCGTACCGTCTCCCCAATCTATTCCCCATGCTAAATCATCATTATCATCATCTTTTGCTATAAGGCGATAAGTTATTTCCTTCCCTGCATCCACGTTTTGGGAAGAAGGAAATTGGGTTATTTTGGGCGCATGATTCGTACTAGTCACACCCCCCACATTCACACTCAAGCTAGTTTCGGCAGTCTGGCAACTATCCGCGGGACGACAACTCGGATCACGTACATAGAAGGTCGGCTCATAGATTCCAGCCTTCGAATAATTGTGAGTGAAGGTGGCAGACTGAGCAAGCGAACCACTTTGAGTAGGACTTACTGTTGGAAGTACGAGAGGAGCTTCATCTCCCCATTTCACTGAATATGAAAGAGGGCCTCCTAATGGATTAGAAGCGGAAACTTTCCAGGTTCCTTTTTCCCCTACTTTCAATGCCTGCGGACCGGAAACGCCAGAGATAACAGGGGATGTGGAAGTGACAGAACACGATTCCCCGGTTGTTGGACTAAATATATAGCCTGAGAGACAATCATCCGGAAGAAGTTTTTGGACAGGAGGTTTCTTTTTAGAAATAAATACCGTACGCGATTTGGCGCCCATCACGCCATCAGCGGTCAGGCCGTTTTGTATTTGCCAAGCCATCACTGCTGCTTTGGTAGCTGAACCGAATTTGCCGTCAGCAGTTAAACCAAGCTGGCTCTGCAAGCAGGAAACTTCGCTTCCGGTTGAACCCAATCTAAGAGTAGTCGTGATAGTGCAGTTGGAAGTAGCAACCTGCGCCCCGGCTGAATTTGCATTAATAAAGAAAAGACCAAAAACAAAAGCGAATGCTACAAAAAGCAATGTATATTTTTTCATAATATATACATTATAACCCCATAAAAAATAAAGGCAATTTGGGCTGTGCATAACCAAAAACCCTCCCCTGACAAGGGGAGGGTTTGGGAGGGGTTGAGGGTTTATTTTAATTCTATTTTTCCTCCTACTTCCTCAACTTTCTTTTTCAGATCTTCCGCTTCGGCTTTCTTCATTCCATCTTTCAAGGTGGAAGGAGCGGCGTCAACTAAATCTTTGGCATCTTTCAAGCCAAGACCCAAAGCTTCTTTGACAACTTTCATTACCGCAATTTTTTGTTCGCCGGCTGAAGCCAACACCACTGTGAAGGCATCTTTTTCTTCCGCTGCCGGAGCTCCACCTGCCGCTGCGCCGTTGCCAGCTACTGCGACTGCTGCTGCTGACACGCCGAATTTTTCCTCAATCGCTTTCACGACTTCGTTCAATTCAAGAGCTGTCGCTTTATCCAACCATTCCAATAATTTATCTTTATCCATAATTTTTATATTATTTTGTTAATAATTAAACTTTCTTTTTCGCGACTTCATTAACCGCTATTGCCAAACGCTGCATCGGCGATTGAAACAAGAATGCCAATTTAGACAAGAGAACTTCTCTGCTTGGAATTCTCGCGATTTCTTCCATAAATATTCCATTGACGAATTTTCCTTCGAAAATTCCTCCTAGAATACTCAATAGCCCGACATGCGTTTTTTGGAAATTAAAAACTTCCCGAGCCGGAGCGGTTTGATCTTTGGAAAAAGCGATAGCTACTTCGCCGGTTAGTTCCGGAATTTCTCCTTCCGCTTTGCCTTGCAATGCGCGCTTCAAAAGCGTCTTTCGGCCAACTTTGTAGCCGATACCATTGTCTCGCAAATCTCTGCGCAACTTAGTTTCCTCCCCTACTTTCAAGCCGTGGAAATTAACGAAAACCAAAGATTCCGAATCTTTGATCGTCTTTTCCAGGTCTTTTATCATTTCCTCTTTTCTTGATTTTAAGAGTGCCATATATTTTTTTTACCTATAAACTAAAAAACGGCCATAGGCCGCAAAACATCGACCCACTAAATAGGATTTAATACGCCTTTCGGCGCCACCTATCTTCTTTGCGGTACTTTCAATATAACACAAACCCCGTACCAAAGCAAAGCTTGATACGGGGTAAGTGAATTTTCTTTTATATTTGTGCCTCAGATTTAATTGAATTTCCAAACATCAGAGAAAGTGGCAATATTGACTGCCCCGCCCATGACCCAAATATTTGAATTTGAAACAACCGAAGAAAAAAGTTCCCGGGCTGCCCATGAAGCATCCGCTTCTTGGGTCCAGTTTACTCCATCAGAAGATGACCAAACATCGTTCAGGTGTACCGAAGTACTTGGAGGATAATGAGGAATCGTTCCTCCCATGACCCATAGCTTATTATTGTAGACCACTGTTTGATGTTGTCCTCTTCCAACCCAAGGAGCACTTGCGACTTCTTGCGTCCAAGTAATTCCATCAGTAGATGACCAAACATCGTTTAAGCCATTATTCCCTGCATCCAATCCACCAAGAAGAAACATTTTTCCTTTAAATTCTACAAGCGAAGAATAGCGTCTAGGGGTCCAGGGTGCTTGCGCAACTTCTTGTGTCCAATTAGCTCCATCGGTAGATGACCAAACATCATTCAAGGTGCCAAAATTTTCGTTCGGTTTTCCTCCGCCCATGATCCACATTTTTTTCACTCCTTCTACATTATAGGCAATCGCGGAAGCTCCGTGGCGAAGCGACCACTGGGCATGTTCTGTTGTTTGATTCCAATTCTCGCCGTTATGAGATGACCAAACATCGTTCAAGGATTCAAAAGCAGCATTATATCCGCCCATAACCCATATTTTATTTTTAAATACAATTCCGGAGGCAGCAGCTCGTGGACTCCAACGCACAGAATTCAAAGATAGAGGAATGTTCTTCCATTCTGTTCCGTCTCTTGAACCCGTATACCAAATATCATTTTTTGCTCCTTCGTTGGTGTAACCACCCATAATCCAAACCTTGTTTCCAAAAGCAAATGAGACTGAACTCATGCGCGGACCCCAAGCTGATTCTGAAGATATTTCAGACCAGTTACAAATTTTAGGTTGTGACTTAAATGGTTTCCAACCCCTAGTCGAATCAGCCAAAAGCGTATTAGTTGTTAAAACAAAGCCCAAAACAACAAAGAGAACAGTCAGAGATTTATATTTCATATGTTATATATTAAATATTGGTAATACTAGAGGTATATCACGAATACACGGTAGGTACAAGCAGACAAAAATGTGTTATTTTTCCAAATTAGTTGAAAGTATTTACCAAAAAAACTCCGATTAATCCGAGGATTACCATGGCCAGAAAGATCATTAAAGTTTTTAGAAGATGTTTGGAAAGCATGGAATAAATTAAAAGCCGATACCGTTTTTAAATGAAAATAAAAGAAATAAAATAACACCCGACAAAATTATACCAATAATTCCTATTACAAAAAAAATATTCCAAAAAATCTTATATTCTTCTATTCTTTTTTTATTTTTATAATTCAAATAAGTTATTAATATAGAACCAAATAATACGAATAAATAAAGTGGAGTTTGAACTTTCATTATTGAGATAATACTTTCCTTATATAAACCTAAAAAAACAAAAGGTAAAATATAGACACCTACGAACAGTAAAAAGTTTATAATAATTTTTTTATTCATACTAACTTAAATTATCTAACAATTTGTTCAACATATCAAGTAAAAGCTCTGCATCCGCTTTGGACATCTTTTTTAGTCTAGGATACATTGAATCTGGCCTTTCTATTCTCCTTTCTAACACCGACTTAAATCTGTCGGCTTTTAATTTAGCCCTATCGATTTTTCCTTTTTGAATCATTTTTATAATCCTATCCACTCGCATATTAAAACCCAGCTTTCTAACTAAAGGCAGATTCAATGAATTTATGGTTGTTTTCATTATTTGCAAATAAAGCACTGGATCAAAAGTGTCGCTTGGCTTTATAATAAAATCATTTTTCCCGTCACCGGTCACATCCAGCCTTAATTCCGGATCTTGTGTTTCTGAATTCAAGATTATTTCTCCTCGGGTTTGAGTGGTTACGGGAATGTCAATAAATTCTTTTTCTTCAATAATTTGATTATTCTCGATTTCCGCATTGGTAATAGTAAAAGTTCCAATTCCTATACCACGAAAATTTATATCATAAACCAGTGAATCATCTTTTGGTAAATACACAAATTTTTGCTCCCCCATAATTTCAAAATCGGCGTTAGGAATATTGTTTTCAGTAGAAACTCCATCTGAAGACAAACCTAAATGGTTATCATTCTGATCCGTTATATCTATAGATATCGGACTGTATATAGCAATCGCCCAGCCATTTAATTTGCATTCATTGATATCTTGGGTGATAAGTTCATTATTCCCATCTGTGGTAGAAAGCTCACTGCCGGACAGAATATTCACAATCTGCTGACGAATTCCGTTTTGTGTTAACATGGTTGCGTGCGAAGATTCGAGAGCAAAAAATCTTTTTGCTTCATCTACAGGTAAATTAGTGGCGCTCTCCAACGGTACCGTGCCATCACCCGGGATTTCTCCTAGTTCCACATAGCTGATTTTTGTTCCGCCTAGAGCAGTTTCAGTTTGCCTCTTAATAATTTTGCCTATAGTTCCAGCCTTGCATCCGACAATATTATAAGGATCTATCCCCGCTGTACGCAAATCGTAATTATCAAAATCTTGAGTATGCAAAGCTTGCGCCTGAGTCAGCGCTTGAGCATTTAAATTGTAATCGTCAAGCAAAAATTCATTCGTTTCTTCAAAATTTAAATCTTTTTCGTCGGGATTTAACAAGCGATCTTCTATCACTCTCACATAACTGCCTTTGCTGTCATAATATTGTTGGCTGGGCAATAAATCATAGGCGACAGGAAAATTTCTGGCTAATTTTTTCATTTCATTAGGAGATAAAAATGGATTGCCAAAGCTATCGCCCAAAATTAGCGCCTTAATTGCTTTCGGGGCACCGGTATTCGGCACGCCAACAAAAACAGCTTTGCTGACATGATGTTCAGTCGGATTTTCCATTGCATATTTTTTAAACAATAATCCTCCATTGCTGTGCGCAATAACATCTACTTTATTTTTACCAGTTTGTAGCACAATATCGGTTATTTTTTGTTTTAAACTCTGAATATTGATCTCGTCTTCTCCGTAGCGCCAATCATAAGGGAAAGTAAATAAATCAATGCCTTCTACGTAACCCTGATTATTAAATTCCTCGACAAGAGATCCAGAATAGTCAAAAATGATGGGAGTGCTTATTAATATATCCACAGTAAGTGTTTTAATTATATCCCCCAAACTCAACCCATTATTTATTGGCGTTAAATCATCCTTAAAAGCCAACACATCCAAAAATTGATCACCAAAATTGGTGGCCGTACGTGTAAGATCCATCCATAATTTTTCGGTTCCATTAAATATTTCAGTCCCCAACAAGCCAGGAATTATTAAAATCGGATTGCGACTAGAACAATCTTCACTTTCACACCACGGTTCAAAATCTACATTCCCATAAATGGCCTCGCCTAAACCATCAAGATTCAGGGGGTCATGTTGCGGTCCGGACGGATCTCCCCACCAATTATTTTCCGCTCGCACAACAGGATTGCCGTATTGTTCTATCGCATAATGTTTAAATCCTTCAAAAGAAGAACTATTTATATCAATCGATAAGTTGCTATTGCTGTAAATTTCTATTCCATTATCTCTTCCGCCGTTGAAGATTGTGCCTGTAATATCCACATCCGATGGATTATCTAAATAATCATCTCCGTCAAAAACATCCAAACAGCTGTCCGGGCAATTTTCAAAAAGAGAATTTTTTAAAATTAAACTTGAACCATTAAACACATCCAAGGCATCCGGCCAACCGGAATCAAGAGCAATGTTTTTAAAATTCACATTTTCGGCTGTTAGAGAACTGCCCATAAAAACACTAATTGCCGAATATTCAATATTGGAAATATTAATATTTTTAATATCGAGAGAACTATCCATATAAATCGCCAAGGCATCACGATCTAAATTTTCAAAAACGCCGCCTTGTATCTCCGATCGACTGCCCATGTAAATAGCCAAGCCGGCAACACTGTCACGCACCTCTAAATTTTTGAAATCAACCTGAGAAAAATCCCACATATTCACTGTGCGATCGGCGTAGCGGAAAATTACATTTTCCAAGATTGAACTATCAGAGCCATCAAAATCCAAACCGCCCCAATCACCGGCTATCGGATCGCCGGGGTCGAACATTTCACAAGTACCATCTATAACATTTCCGTCCGCGTCCGTATCGCACCACAAAACTTGATCATCTGCATCGCCACCGATTTCATCATCATACCAAGAAGTAAAATAAATCGGATCCGTTTCCGTACCGCGGGCATCCAAGTTTGAATCATTAAAAAATAAAGAAGCACCATCCATGAATTTGACCGTCACGCCGGGTTCAACGGTAAGAACCGTGCCGGGTAAAATTGTGGTGTAGCCAGTCACTACATACGGGCTCTGTTCTTTTGTCCAGGTCGCATCTTCGGCAATATCCCCATCCACTAAAGTCAGGGCAAAAGCTTCCGGCGCGGAAAACAAAAAAACAGCAAAAATAAAAACAATAGAAACCACCCCTGCCAAATTTAAAAATTTTTGGGAGCGCATTATTTCTTGATTATACTATTCCACAAAAAAGAAGACTGTGGATAAGTACAATAATCAAAATAGTTAACAACTTTAATTTTAACCAATTATTAATATCCGTATTTAACAAAAAGGAGAACGATTAAAACAAGAATGAGGACAAGGAGGGTGGTGTGCGTCCAGTCGATATTGTAGCCATGATTGGCCAAAACTGTCTTTAATTTTTTATGGCCCTCCAAAAGAATTAAAAAAGGGAGAACGGCTATCATATACCAGACTTTAAAAAGAAATTCAAACATATCTTTATATTACCAAAATATAAAGAAAAACAAAAACCACCCCTGGTTTACCGAAGGGAGGTTTTTGTTTATTCAGTTAAGATTATTAAGCATCACCAAAAAAATCATTAACCATCATATACTGCAAAGTCGCGCCATTGGCCGGTGCGGCAGAACAATTGACTACAAAATTCGTTCCAGCGGTTCTGGTAGATACAGAGCAAGTTGTCAAATTGGCATTGGCTCCCAAACTCACTGAAATTAAAGTATTGGCTCCAATATCACCAATGCTGGCGGTAATGGTAAAAGATGTAACAATCCCGTCCGGCACCCAACCAGAAGTCCCGTCTGTTAAACTACCAATCGACAAATTATCTATTGTTCCAACACCAATTGTTAAAGAAGAAGCCGTCGCTGCGCCTAAACTAGGAGTAGTCATAGTTGGCGAATTTAGTGTCGGCGAAGTTAAAGTTTTGTATAATAAAGTTTCTTCTTTGTCTACTAAACTTACTGTCCCATTAGAAGCAGGAAAAGTAATTTCAGCGTTCGATGAAACAGGGTCCTCCATATAAAAAACAGTCGCTATATCATCCCCTGTTGTGTCCCCATCAAAATAAAGCGAATACCCAGATCCATCGGGAATCAACACGCCCCTCATTACTGTAGAGGTATTATAATTCCCAATATTTACTACATTAATTGGAGGTTCATCTTCCCCTTCCGGCACATAATAACCAATATTAATCGTATTCGCGGCATTTCCAGAACCAATATTTATGGTTTTAGCAGTGTTACCATTTCCAACATTTATTCCTCCAGTATTTAATGCGCCAAGAGTAATGACCGAAGCCGCTGCTCCTTCTAAAGTTAACGCCCCTCCACTAGTAATGTTTAAGGCAGCACTAGTAGAAGTGAGAGTCAACGCCCCACTACTAACAATATTCAAGGCACCGAGTGTCAGATTAGCGCTAGCGCTTCCTGCTCCGAGAACCAAGACGACTGCCATAATTCCCAGAAAAACACCAAAACCTAAATTTTTAAATATCTTTTTCATAATAATTTATTAAAGTTAATAATAATATTTTTAATATTTATCTTTTAAATTTATTGCGCATTGGCCTTCGCGCGACTTAAGGGTCCAAGCAGTCCATCAACAACTAAACCCATAGATGCCTGCCAATTTTTAGCCACAGCCATGGTTAATGGTCCGCAAATTCCATCAACAACTAAATGAGCCCCGGCTTTTTCATTAAAGAACATTTGCCATGCTTTGCAGTTTTCACCCATGCTTCCTAATTTTACCACCCCGGTGCCAAAATTATAAACACCGGAAGAGATAGAAGTATTTGCACAAGGTAAGCCATTCATGGTATTAAATAAAAAACCCGGAAGACAACCAGAAGAAGTTATGTTGGAAGGTAAAATTGTCGGGATTATTTTTTTAAAAGTTTTATTGCCTCCTCCGCCACCTCCACTTCGCACGGAACAATTGTCAGAAGTAGGTGTAATAGTCATAGTTTCACCATTGGAACTGCCGGAAATAACAACTGTGACAGTGGTGCCTTCGCAAATAGTTGAAACTTGAGAAGTCGGTTCACCAACAACATTAAGATTACGACTCGCGGAGGTAACTGTAAAAACAGCTCCCCCTGGTACAACTACCTGTAAATTTCCAGTTCCAACAACTAGGCTTGTTGCCTCAGATCCAGATTTAATAATTAAATTAATATCAGGATTAGATAAATCAATTGTTTGATCCGCGTTCCAATTAAGCGCAGCAGCATTTGCGTAACCCATTATTCCGAAAACTAAAAACATAACCACTCCCAACAATTTTAATTGATTTTTCATATTTTTTATAACTTTTTTATTGAACCAGTAACAGTTTTATTATAGCACCCAGCAAAACAAAAACCACCCTGAGTTTATCGAAGAGTGGTTTTTGTAAATAACTATTTGTCGTTATTATTTCTGTGAAGCTGCCTTGGAACGGCTTAAGGGTCCAAGCAATCCGTCAGCCACAAGACCTTGGGATGCTTGCCATGCTCGAGCTGCTGCCATAGTTAATTTTCCGCAAGCGCTGTCGGTTACTAAACTGTAACCATGAGCATTCAAAAACTGTTGCCAAGCCAAGCACGCTCCTCCTTTGCTTCCCATTCTAACCAAGGTATTGCCAAAAGCGTATCCTTGAGGTGAAGAAGGATTTGTCCATGTCGTGCATTTCTTTCCGCTAGTCGTGTGATAAACATGTCCAGTCGGGCAAGAAATTGCATCTGGATCCGTAGTTACTTCTTCTTCGTCTTCATCGTCTGAAGAAGATGAACTAGATGAAGAACTTGAAGATGAACTTGAACTTGGAGTTGGGTCTGATGTTGTTATCACTGTACTGGAACCGCCGCTCGTTATCGCAATACTACCAGTAGCTCCTACAGTGAAGTAAGTATTATCTGTGTGAGCTGCTGGCAAAGTGGATCCAGTTGAGCCCCAAGTACCAGAGCTTTTATTGGAACCAGTAAGAGTAAGTCTGTCTGCACTATTACCATCACCGCTTAATGAAGCTGTGGTATTTGTGCCTGAATCGGTTATTGTCAATCTTCCTGACAAGTCCGTGTTGGCAGCAATTGTCTTTGCTCCAGAACCCGAAAGGCCAAGGTTGACGTAGTCAACAGCATCAGCGGAGTCAAGAACCGTCTGATCGCCTGCCTTAGTGTAGTTTACAGTGTTGTCGGTAGCAGAAGCGGTAAAAGTAGTAACCGTAAAAGTGCCGCCGATGTTCAGAGTATCAGATGCTCCTTGAGTAAGGCCTCCGGCTCCGGATAGGGCTGTAGATACAGTCAAAGTACCGTTGTTGGTGTAGGTGCCGGTAATTGCTAGACTCGGGATGGAAACGGTGCCAGCTATAGTTTGAGCGGCTCCACTAAAAGTGTGCACGCCAGTGCTGGCTGTAAAAGTTCCACTCTGAGAAAGACTTCCAGCAAGGGACATAGTAGCAGCTCCGAATTCTGTAAAGGTTCCACCGGAGGCAATTGTAAGATCTCCACCAAAAGCAAAATCTGTAATTGCAGCGCTTTCAGTAAGAAAACCTCCACTGTTGATAGTTACTGCTCCGGTCAAAGTTTTATTGGCATTAGCAGCGCTTATCAACAATTTACCTCCACTATTGATGGTAGTAGTACCTGTAACATCGAGCTGTTGCACACCCGGATCAAAAGCACCTTCATCAATCACGAGAGCACCATTGACAGTCACTTGACCTGTAGTAGTAACATCCGCATCTCCGGCGGTAGTGTTGTTGATGGTCAAGTTAAAATAAGCACCTGTGCTAACACCTAAAGATTGAGCTGCAGTTCCGTCCAAAGTAAGTGTACTGGAACCACGAGTGACAGTACCGGCACCAGGAAGCATATCACCTCCAAGGTTGATAACAGTTGCGCCCGTTGAAGTTAATTTAGCATGAGCTGCTGTACCGGCAAAAACAATATCATCGTCTACATCAAGAATGCCGGTAGCGGCGATAGTAACCGATACATCATTGGCAGCATCTCCAGTTATGGTAAGATCTGTCCCAACATTAAGCCTTCCAGCTCCGATTGCCAATGTTGAAGTCCCCCCAGATCCTCCAGACATAAGTACGGCTCCGCTAACGGTAAGTATATTACCAGAACCAATAGTAAGACTGTTCACCGCAGCAGCGTCGTCTATTGTAAGAGCAGTTATAGTAGAACTTCCGCTCATAGTTACTACGGACCCAGTAGGGATAACTACGCTGTCGGCTGCCTGCGGAAGTACGCCTCCGCAACCGCCCCAATTGCCCGTAGTGTGCCAATCACCATCACCCACAAAAGTACAAGTTGCCGCTTCTACTTTTGGAATAGAAACAAGAAAAGCCAAAGCAAAAACAGCCAGAGTCAACATCAGGGCTCCGGTTAAAACTTTATTTCTCAATAAATTTAACATTTTAATAATTTTACTTTTAAATAATAAACTATAATAATGAATTCTCGACCAAAAGAATTCAAGTAATTCTCATTACTAAATTACTTCAATATTATATCAATATATAGAAAATAAAGATAAAGATTAGGTGTGGATAACTTGCTTCCCCGCTCTCAGCTATATAAGCAAACAAAAAACCACCCCGAGGGGTGGTTTTTTGAATACTTTTTTAGGCGTATTAACCAGAGCTACTCAAGAACTTACCAACTGATTAGCTATTTAGAAGCTTGAATGCAGTCTGGAAGTCTTCAACAGGAGTCAATTGCTGGGTCACACCGCCCGCGCCAAGAGCTGCGTTTGTCCAGGTCTCAATTCCTTCAACGTGTACTCGGTATGAGCCAGGTACATTGTCCTCTGTAGATAAGGTTATGCTGAGCGTACAATCTACTTCAGAACCTTCATCTAGGCGGTAACCAGTAGTACTTTCAATGGTAGCGCTACAAGACCAAGATTCAACAGCAGTTGTAGTAGCCTCTGCTAAGTCTGTAGCAGGAGCACCTGCATCTTGGAAGGCATATGATATCGCCTGGCCGTCAGTAATAGTGTCGCCATCGTTGTCTTCTTCAACAGAAAGACCGATGTAGCGAGTATCACCATATGAAGTTATGCTCAACGGAATGTTGTAGGTAACTTGAGTTACGTTACCACTGTCGGTAACTGATTCGTAAGTTACGCTACCCATATCTACTTGTACACCAGAGCTG